>Ga0308157_10000379_pt1 | contig 156206 bp, 141 predicted proteins | sample PhyBR1_FD_201035 | JGI IMG/M metagenome (GOLD analysis project Ga0308157, IMG submission 201035) | Phyllosphere microbial communities from UC Gill Tract Community Farm, Albany, California, United States - DLSLB.R1 | ecosystem: Host-associated > Plants > Phyllosphere > Unclassified | place... | reverse complement strand
ATCGACCGCATGGTGAAGGACGCCGAGGCCCACGCCGCCGAGGACGAGGAGCGCCGCAAGAACGCCGACGCCCGCAACACCCTCGAGCAGCTCGTCTACCAGGGCGAGAAGCTGCTCAAGGACAACGAGGAGAAGATCTCCGACGGCGACCGGACCACGGCCGAGGACGCCATCAAGGAGGCGAAGGACGAGCTGGCCAAGGAGGACGCGGAGACCGCGGACCTCGAGGCCAGGCGCGACTCGCTGAACGAGGCGCTCCAGACGGTCGGCACCGCGATCTACTCCCAGGCCCAGGAGGGTGCCGAGGGCGCTCCCGAGGGCGCCGAGAGCGCCGAGGCGCCGTCGTCGGACGATGACGACGTGGTCGACGCCGAGATCGTGGACGAGGACGAGGAGAAGAAGTGATGACCGAGAACCCGAGCAACCCCGACGACGCGCAGCGCCCTGAGGGCGAGCCGCGGTTCTCCTTCACCGACAAGCGGAAGGTGAACCCGGAGGACGGCACCGTCCGTCCCTCCGGGGACGCCCCCGCCTCCGAGGTCCCCGGCAGCCAGGAGCCGGCCGACCCGATCGACGCCGAGGCGGCGGAGCTCTTCGAGCAGGCCGCCGCGGGCGCGGACTCGGCGGGCTCCGCCCCGGCCGATGCCGGACGGGTCGCCGAGCTCGAGGGCCGGGTCATCGAGCTCAGCGAGCAGCTCAAGCGCGAGCAGGCGGAGTACGTCAACTCGCGTCGTCGGATCGAGGCCTCGGCCGAGGCGGCCAAGGAGGCGGCCGCGGGCCGTGTCCTGGCCGCCCTGATCCCGGTGCTCGACGACGTGGAGCTTGGCCGCCAGCACGGCGACATCGCCGAAGGCACGCCCTTCCACTCGATCGCGCTGAAGCTCGAGGAGATCCTCGGCTCCCACGGCCTGACGCGCTTCGGCGCGGTCGGCGAGGAGTTCGACCCGAACCTCCACGAGGCGCTCATGCACGAGGACGCCGACGACGTCGAGACCGCCACGATCTCGCTCGTCATGCAGCCCGGCTATGCGCTCAAGGACCGCGTCCTGCGCCCCGCCCGGGTCGGCACGCGCGGACCTGCCTGAGAGCAGGCGCCACCACCACACCGGGGCGGGGCCCGTCGGTCCCGCCGACGGGCCCCGCCCCGGTGCCTTCCCCACCACCACGAACGACCACGAAGCACCTGAGGCTCCCGGAAGGAGACGCACATGTCCGGACAGGACTGGCTCGACAAGGACTTCTACTCGGTCCTCGGCGTCTCCAAGGACGCCGACGCGCAGGAGATCAAGAAGGCCTATCGCAAGAAGGCCCGTCAGTACCACCCCGACCGCCACCCCGACGACCCGAAGGCCGAGGAGACGTTCAAAGAGATCGGCGAGGCCTACTCGGTCCTGAACGATCCCGAGCAGCGCGAGCAGTACGACGCGATCCGCGCCATGCGCTCCGGCGGCGCCCGCTTCTCCGCCGGCCAGGGCGGACCCGGCGGCGCCGGCTTCGAGGACATCTTCTCCTCGATGTTCGGCGGCGGCCAGGGCGCCCCACGCGGCTATCCCGCGGGGGGCGGCGGCGCGAACCCCGACATCGACGACCTGCTCAAGATGTTCGGCGGGCAGGCCGGCGGCTTCGGCGGCGGGGGCCCGGCAGGGTTCCAGCCCGGCCCCGCGAAGGGCCAGGACGTCTCGGCCCGCACCCGCCTCCCCTTCCGCGATGCGGCGCTCGGGACCGAGGTCCGTCTGACCGTCGACGGGAAGACCGTCACCGCCCGCATCCCCGCGGGCGTCCACGACGGGCAGAAGATCCGCCTGCGCGGCAAGGGCCGTCCCGGCCCGGGCGGCGCCCCGGCCGGCGACCTGCTCCTCACCCTCGACGTCGCGGAGCACCCGGTCTGGAGCGCCGACGGCGCGAACCTGAGGATCACGGTGCCCGTCACCTTCGACGAGGCCGTGCTCGGCACGACCCTGTCGGTCCCGCTGCTCGACGGCGGCACCGTCTCCGTGAAGATCCCCGCCGGGACCCCCTCCGGTCGCACCCTGCGCGTGCGCGGCAAGGGCCTGGTCACGAAGAAGACCACCGGCGACCTGCACGTCACCGTCGAGGTCGTGGTCCCCACCCACGTCGAGGGGAAGGCGAAGCAGGCCGTCGAGGACCTCCGCGACGCGCTCGCGGGGGAGGACCCCCGCGCCGGCCTCGCCGCGGCCGCCGCCGCCTGATCCCGGCCGCCCGAGCCCGGTCGCCTCGACCGGCCGCCCGACTCCCCGGAAGGAGCTCGCACCATGGCCACGTCGCCCCGGTTCGACGACCGCGCACCGGTCTTCGCGATCTCGGTCGCGGCCGAGCTCTCGGGAATGCATCCGCAGACCCTGCGCCAGTACGACCGGCTCGGACTCGTCGTGCCCGGTCGCACCCGCGGACGCGGACGACGCTACAGCGCCCGCGACGTGGCGCGGCTGCGGGAGATCCAGGCGATGTCCCAGGACCAGGGCATCAACCTCGCCGGCATCAAGAGGATCCTGGAGCTGCAGGACGAGGTCCAGGACCTCCAGGAGCAGCTCTCCGGCCTGCGCGAGGCGCTCGAGACGATGGGTCCCGCCCAGCGGCGCGTGTTCTCCGCCGACCGCGACGGCGAGATCAGCGCGCTGCGGCGCGGGGAGCGCCCGCGGCGCAGCTCCACCAGCGGTGCGCTGGTCGTGTGGCGTCCCGGACGCCGCTCCTGACCGTGACGGACCCTCGACGGCGAGCGGGCCGAGCTCCTGATCCCGATCGAGGGCCGGAGGGGACTGCGGCTCAGGCCCCGCCGCGGCGTGCGGGACGGTGCGGCTGCGCGCCGACGGCCCGGTAGATCTCGCCCAGCCTCTCGGCGACCCGGAGCAGGTCCACCCCCTCGGCGGCCTCGCGCCCGGCCCGGCGCAGATCGCCGAGCTCCCCGTCCAGCAGCGCCGTGAGCTTCTCGACGACGCGCGGGGCGAAGTCGGGCCCGGCCCCGGCGACCTGGTGCGTGAGCACCCCGTCGGGCATGCCGTCGCGGTAGATCGGGATGCCGCGCACGAGCGCAGGCGCCTCGCAGGCCAGCGCCTCCCACAGCACGATCCCCTCGGTCTCCTCCTGGGTGAGGAAGCAGAAGGCGTCGGCGCCGCAGTAGGCCTCCCGCAGCTGCTCCGGCCTCACGTAGCCGGGGAAGAGCGCATTGGCCGGGGCGGTGCGCAGCGCCTGCTCGACCTCGGAGGTCAGCAGACGCGGATCGGTGCGGCCGTACCAGACGAAGGTCACCTCCGGCATGCGCCGCGCCACCTCCACCCAGTCGAGGATCCCCTTGCGCACCAGCTGCATCCCGACGCTGACCACGACGCGCGAGTCGGAGGGGAGGCCCAGCTGCTCGCGCAGCCGCTCCCGCGCGCTCGGATCGGGACGGAAGAAGCTCGTGTCCACCCCGTTGGAGAGCACGTGGATAGGGGCCCGGATCCCGTACTTCGGGGCGGAGATCAGCCCGTGCGAGTACTCGCTCGGGGTGACCACGAGGTCGCCGCGCCGGTACAGATGAGCGATCCAGCGCCGGAACAGAGGCGCGATCCGGTTCGCGCCGGTGAAGGAGTCGCGGAAGTCCTCCTCGGTGGAGTGGGCCCACATCAGCACCGGCCGTCGCCACAGCCGTGCCCAGCGTGCCAGCAGCGGCGTGTCCGGGAACGGGGTGTTCAGGTGGACCACGTCGAAGGGGCGCAGCGGGTTCGTGACCACCTCGTGGCCGAGGGCCCGCACGGCCGTCTCCTGGTGGCGGATCGCGGCGCCGATCCCGGACTCCTTCGCCAGGGACGCGAGACCGCGGGGCATCAGCACGCGCAGCGGCTCGTCGCCGCGCACGCCGCGTCGCGGGTGCCGACCGGGCAGGACGGTCCGCGCGGCGCGGTCCAGGCGGCGCACGGCACCGTCCACGGGCCGACGGGGGCGCCGTGCGGCGCGGGAGCTCATGAGCATGGAAGGTCTCTCCTCACCAGGGCAGGAAGCGCAGCAGGAGCGCGCTCACGCCGAGTCCGTAGGCGATCATCGCCCAGGGCTTGCACAGCAGGATGATCGCGACGTACGTGCGCCAGCGCATGCGGGTCGTGCCCGCGAGATAGCACAGCAGGTCGTCGGGGGCGACCGGCAGCGCGATCGCGACCGCGAAGGCGCGCGTGAAGTGGGCGCTGCGGGTCCAGCCCAGGAACTTCTCGACCGTGCGCGGGCGGAACATCCGCTCGATCAGGGACAGGCCCACGTGCCGGGCGATCAGGAAGTTCAGCAGGGAGCCCGAGCACACCGCGAGGTAGTTCAGCACCGTCCCCTCGAGCGGGCCGAAGAGCACCGGGGCCGCGATCACCAGCAGCCCGCCGGGGACGATCGGGAAGACGACCGAGGCGGCCGAGACCGTGAAGAAGGCCAGCGGCCCCCAGGCGCCGAGCGAGTCGATGAAGGACTGCAGGTTCGTCAGCGAGCGCAGCACCCCGGTCTCGAGCCCCCACCACACCAGCGCGATGCTCAGGGCGAGGCCCAGCAGAGGGGACAGCCGCGCGGCGATCCGCAACGGGTCCCGGTCCGTCGACGCCCCGGCGGGGAGGCGATCGGCCGGGGCGGGGGCGAGGTGCTCGGCCGCGGGGCGGACGGCGGGCCGCGCGGGTGCCGCGGGGCGGACGGCCGGCCGCGCCGGTGCCGCGGACCGTGCGATCGACGCCGGGCGCGCGGGAGCGGTGCGGACCGCGGGGACGGTCCCGGCCGGGGCGCTCATGCGCTCATCACCGGGCGGGAGATGATCCGCGCCGGCCGACGGCGCAGGCTCTGGCGGTACACGTCGAGCACGCGACGGCCGAACTGCTGCGCGCCGCAGGTCGCGGCCGCGTGCTCACGTGCCGTGAGGGACATCTCCTCGCGCCTCCGGGGGGCGTCCAGCAGGGTGTCAAGATGTGCGGAGAACTGCGCGGCGTCCTCGTACTGCCAGCCCGTGCGCCCCTCGAGCACGACGCTCGCCAGCGACGGATCGCGCCGGCACAGCAGCGGCAGCCCGCAGGCGAGCGCCTCGATGAAGGTCAGGCCCTGGGTCTCGCTCAGGGAGGCGCTCACGAACAGCTCGCCGATCCGGTACCAGCGCTGCACCTCGGCAGGATCCGCGACGCCCGCGAAGCGGACCCGCTCGGCGATCCCGAGCTCCCGGGCGCGCGCCTCGAGCTCGGGACGGTAGGGCCCGTCGCCGACCAGCACCAGGACCGTGTCCTCCCGGTCCGCGGCGGCGACCATCTCGAGGACCTCCTCGAGGTTCTTCTCCTTGGCCAGGCGGGAGACGGAGACGATCACCCGCTGCTCGGGGGAGATGCCGAGGCCGCGCCGCAGCGCCCGGACGTCCTCGCGCTCGGCCTCGGTCTGGGCGGGACGGAAGCGCTCCAGGTCCAGGCCGGTCGGCACGACGTGCACTGGGGAGTGGACCCCGTAGCCGGTCAGCAGGCGCTGCACCTTCGCGGTCGGGACCACGACGGCGTCGGTCCCCGCGAGCACCCGGCGGGAGAAGGTCTCGACGACCTTCCGGCCGACGGTGCGGCTGGGGGAGTAGTAGTGCGTGTAGTCCTCGTAGATCGTGTGGTAGGTGTGCACGAGCGGCACCGCGAGGGTGCGGGCGATGCGGCGCGCCCAGACGAAGGTGGAGAACTCGCACTGCGAGTGGACCACGTCGGGTCGCCAGCGCAGGATCTCCCGCAGCACGCGCCGGCTCGCAGGCATGCCGATCCGGGCACGGTCGTAGACCATCGAGGCGGAGACGGAGCCGATGCGGTAGACGCCCGGCTCGCTGCGGGTGCGCAGCCCCTGCGAGAGGGTCAGCACCCGCACGTCGCAGCCCAGGGCCAGCAGCTCGCGGCGCAGGGTCTGCACCGAGGCGACGACCCCGTTGACCACCGGCTCCCACCAGTCGGTCGTGATGAGCACGCGCAGCGGCCGGCTCGAGCCGGGGGGCTGGGCGTCGGCGGGGCGCATCGGGGTGACGTTCACGTCTCGAGCCTCGCACCTCGTCGCGCCCGGCACCTCCGCCGAGCGGAGGAGAGGGGTCAGACCGTGGTCTGATCCTTGCGTCCACACCGGGTCGTGCCTGGTCCTCGTGCTCATGCGTCGAGCCTACGACCGGCCCGGGAGGGCCAGAACCGGGCACGCCCGACACGTCGCGGAGAGTTTCCCCCTAGTGCGTCAGCCCGTCACCTGATAACGGGCCGTGAGCGAGGTGGACGCGAGCTGCTGGGAGAAGATCGCGAAACGGGCCTGGATGTTCGGGGCCCCGTGCTCCACGCCGAGGGTCTCCGTCGGCAGGGCGTGCACCGAGAACTGGTAGCGGTGCGGGCCGCCCGCCGGAGGCTCGGGGCCGTCGTAGCCGACGTTGCCGAAGTCGTTGACCGCCTGCCGGATCGGCGAGGCGGCGTCCTCGCGGGGCAGCCCGAGCGGGAGGGAGGAGGTGGAGGCGGGGATGTCCCATGCGACCCAGTGCCAGAACCCCGAACCGGTCGGGGCGTCGGGGTCGTAGCAGGTGATCGCGAAGGAGCGCGTTCCCTCGGGCGCTTCGGTCCAGGCGAGGTCCGGGGAGAGGTTCTCCCCGCCGAGCGCCTCGACGAGCTGCTGCGGGGCCACCACCGACCCCTCCGGCGTGGCGGAGGAGGTCAGGGCGAAGGACTGATCGGTCTCGGTGACGTTCTCGCTCATGCGCGCCAGCCTAGGCAGGGCGCGCGGAGAAGTCGACCGCCCCTCAGAAGCCGTCGGCCGAGGGACGCGGGTAGTGCTGGACGAACTTCTTGACCTGGTTCAGCTTCGCCGCCAGCACGTAGAGCCGGCGCTTCGCGCCCTCGACGCCGTAGGCGAGGGGGTGCACGGTGCGGCGTCGGCCGATGTCACGCACCCGGGCGCGCAGATCCGGGTCGATGATGTAGCGGCGCAGAAGCGACCACGGCACGATCGAGTAGAGGATCTCCTCGTGCGGGACGAGACGCGTCATCTCCCGCTCCTCGACGAGGTCGGCGACCACGGGCAGGGCCACGTTCGCGCCCGCCGCGGTCATGTAGTAGTTGTTCCGGCCGATGCGGGGATTGACCTCGAAGAACTTCCCGACGCCGTCGCGCGGGTCGATCTTCACGTCGAAGTTCGCGTAGCCGCGGTAGCCGGAGTGGTGCAGGAAGCGCACGGACTGCTCGAAGACCTCGGGCAAATCGGTGGTGAACATCGCCGCCGGGTTCCCCAGCGCTCCCGGGGTGTGCTCCTCGAGCAGCACCTGCGCCCCGCCGAGGAGGGTGACGCCGCCGCGGGTGTCGACATAGGCGGTCACCGACAGCATCGCGGTGTCGTCCCCGGGGATCATCTCCTGGACCACGAAGCGGTCCCGGTAACCGGCGGCCGTGAGGCGGGAGACGAGATCGAGCAGCTGCGCACGGTCCTCGATCTCGAACACCTTCCGCTTGCCGGGGAAGGAGACCGCGTTGTACGCCGAGGAGCGGGAGGCCTTGGCCACCACCGGCCAGCCGAGGTCCAGCTCGGGCACCTCCGGGGCGGTGCCCCCGTCGAAGTCGAGCACGACCGTGCGCGGGGTGGGCACGCCGATCTCGGCGCACATCTGCGAGAAGGTCGCCTTGTCCGCGACGGTCTCGAGCACGTCGTCGTCCAGCAGCGGCAGGTGGTAGAGCTCGGCGAGCGCCTCGCGGTGCGCGGCCAGCAGCGCGACCAGGAAGTCCGCGTTCGCCAGCAGCACGGGACGGGTCCCGCCGGGACGGGCGGCCTTGTCGCGCCCCACCCGCAGCAGCGCGTCGATCATGTCCTGCTCGGAGGCGGCCATCCCCAGCTCGACGGTCTCGAGGATCGAGGAGTCCGCGACCGGACCGGCGACCTTCCGCGTGACGACCTTCGAGGTGATCCCGTACTGCTCGTGGAACGCGCGGGCCAGGGCGTAGATGCCGATGTCGCCGCCGAGCAGCACGAGGTCGACCCCCGGGGTCGCCGCGGCGGCGTAGGGGTGGGGCGGGGTGTCGGGCATCGGGGATCCTCTTCGGTGGTGCTCGTCGGTCGTGCTCGGGTCGGGGGTGCTCAGAAGCCGGTGTCGGTGGGGCGCGGGTACACGGCGCGGTACTTGCGCACGAAGTTCAGGCCGGAGACGACCGAGTAGGCACGCATCCACAGGCCCTCAGGACGGTACCGGAAGGGATTGCGCAGGCCGCGGCGCGCCACGCGCCGCACATGCTCCCGCAGCGCAGGATCGCGCACATAGGCGAGCACCAGGCGGAGCGGCAGGATCGTGTAGAGGATCGGGGCGGTGACCCGCACCTGCTCGAGGTCCCGCCCGTGCACGCGGTCCTCGACGACGTGACGCGCCACCGGCTCGCCCGCGGCGGTGACGTAGTAGTTGTTCCGTCCGATGCGGGGGTTGATCTCGAAGAAGCACTCCCGGCCGGTGCGCGGGTCGACCTTCACGTCGAAGTTCGCGAATCCCACGTAGTCCACCGCGTCCAGGAACCGCTCCGCGGCCGCGGTGAGAGTGGGGAAGTCGCCCGTGACCATCGCGGCAGGACGCCCCAGCGCCTCCGGGGTGTGCTCGCCCAGCAGCACCTGCGCCGCGCACAGCAGCGTGACCCGTCCGCGGCTGCTGCGGTACGCGGTGATCGAGCGCTGCGCGGTGTCATCGCCCTCGATGAGCTCCTGGAACAGGAAGCGGCCGGTGAAGCCGGACTCGCGCAGGGACCGCACGAGCTCCTGCAGCTCGGCGGCGGACTCCAGGAAGAACACCTTCTTCTTCCCGGGGAACTGCACGTGGTGGTACTCGGCGGTGTTCGCGGCCTTTCCGACCACCGGATAGGCCCAGGGGAGCTCCTCGTGCCCGTTCCAGTCCGGCTGCTCCGCGCGGGAGAAGTCCACGATCACGGTGGGGACGGTGTCGATCCCGAGCCCCTCGCAGATCTCCGCGAACTCCGCCTTGTCCGCGAGGCGCGAGAGCAGCTGCGCGTCGACCTGGGCGAGGAGGTAGTGGGGCTCGAGATCGGCGCGGAAGCGGTCGATGAGCTCGATGAGGGAGTCGGCGTTGGTCAGCAGCAGCGCCGGCCGTCCCGCAGGGCGCTGGGCCGCCAGGTCGATCAGCGCGTCGCGCAGGTCCTCGTCGCTCGCGTCCGCGCCGAGGACGACGAGATCCGAGGTGACGGTGCGCTCGTTCATCGCGACGGGCGTGCGCACCACCGTGGTGCAGCGCATCCCGTACTGCGCGTGGAATGCGATGGTGAGGTTCAGGGAGTTCAGACCGGCCCCGAGCACGACGACGTCGAACCCGGGGTCGGTCACAGGAGCTGAGGGCATGGCCACGATGGTAATCGGGCGTCCGCTCAGCCTGCGCCATCTCGGCTGGTCTCCTGCCGCTCGTTCCTCGCAGCACGTCGATCAGCCTGCGCCATCTCGGCTGATCTCCTGCCGCTCGTCCCTCGCAGCACGTCGATCAGCCCTTGACAGCGCCCGCTGTGGAGCCGCCCACGATGTAGCGCTGCAGGAACTGGTAGAGCACGATCACGGGGACCATCACCATGACCGAGCCCGCGGCGAAGACGCCGAGGTTGTTCGAGCGGTCCGAGGAGAACATCCCGTACATGCCCACGGCGAGGGTCTTCTTCGAGTCGTCGGTGAGGAAGATCGAGCCGATGAGGAACTCGCTCATCGAGCCCACCAGCGCCAGCAGCAGCGTGGTGGCGAGGATCGGGGTCATCGAGGGGACGAGGATCCGGCTGAAGGTCTGCCAGTGCGTGGCCCCGTCGAGGGTCGCGGCCTCGTCGAGGGACTTCGGGATCGTGTCGAAGAAGCCCTTGATCAGCCACACCTGACCGAGCGAGCCGCCGAGCAGCACTGCGATGTAGCCGGCGAGCGTGTTCAGCCCCAGCAGCGGCACCGCGTCGCCGAGGTCCGCGATCATCGTGTAGACCGCGATCATCGACAGGATCGCGGGGAACATCATCACCAGCAGCACCGCGAGCATGCCGCCGCGTCGGCCGCGGAAGCGGAACCGGCTGAAGACGTAGGCCGCCAGCAGCGAGAGGAACACCTGCACCACCGCGACCACGCCGCAGACGATGATCGTGTTGAGGTACCAGCGCAGGAAGTTCGCGCGCTCGCCGGAGAGCATCGCGGCGTAGTGCTCGACGGTCACCCCGTCGGTCGGGACGAGGCCCGTCGCGGAGAGGGAGCCAGAGGGGTTCACGGAGGCCGAGACCACGAACAGGATCGGGAAGACGGCGAAGGCGACCGCGAGCAGTCCGACGACGTGGCGCCAGCCGATCTCGACGAACCAGCGGCCGGCGGGCATGCGGTGCGTCGCCGCGATCGGCGTGCTCCCGGGTGAGGCGTCCCCGGGGGCGGGGACGGGCCCGGGAGAGGTGGTGGTGCTCATGGGGGATCCCTTCCGCGGGCTCAGTTGACGTCCTCGAGGACGTTCGTGAATCGGAACTGGATGGTGGCCAGCACTCCGGTGAGGACGAACAGGCACACCGAGACCGCGGAGGCGAAGCCGAAGTCCGCGCCCGAGCCGCCGAAGGCGATGCGGTAGACCATCGAGATCAGGATGTCGGTCGCGCCGCGGGTCGAGCCGTCGGGGAAGGGCCCGCCCTCGGTGAGCAGCTGGATGGCGTTGAAGTTGTTGAAGTTGAAGGCGAAGGAGGAGACCAGCAGCGGCGCCACCGCGACCAGCAGCAGGGGCAGCACGATCCTCGAGGTGCTCTGGAGGCGCGAGGCGCCGTCCATGCGGGAGGCCTCGGTGAGCTCGTCCGGGATGGCCTGCAGCGCACCGGTGGAGACGATGAACATGTACGGGAAGCCCATCCAGAGGTTCGTCAGCAGCACCGCGGCCTTGGCGAGGGTCGGATCGCCGAACCAGTTCAGGTCCAGATGCAGCATCTCGTTGAGCAGGCCGAAGTCCCGGTTGTAGAAGTTGGACCACACCAGCAGCGAGATGAAGCCCGGGATCGCGTAGGGCATGATCAGCAGCGAGCGGTAGACGCGTCGGCCCTTCAGCCGCTGGTCGTTCAGCACCAGCGCGAGCGCGAAGCCGAGCGCGAAGGTGAGCAGCACCGAGCCGGCCGCGAACACGAGCGTCCAGACGAAGGCGGCGCCGAACTGGCCGGCGATCGCGGAGTTGGTCAGCAGCCGCTCGTAGTTGGCCAGGCCCACCCCCTGCAGCCAGCCCTGCGAGAAGGCGCGCTCCCCGGCCTCGTCGACGAAGTGCTGCTCGTCGCCGACGGTGCCGACGGTGTAGACCGCACCCGTGGACGTGTCGGTGATGGTGTCGGCGGCCTCGTCGTACTGCAGCACCGTCGTGCCGACGAAGGCCTGGTTCACGCCCAGCGGCCGCACCGCGGAGGAGTCGTCGACGGGGACCGCGAGCTCCATCAGCTCGTTGTAGACGGCGTTGACCTGGTTGGCGTCGAGCACCTCGAGCCCGTCCACCTCGGTCACCCGGCCGTCCGCGACGGTGACCGAGCCCGCATCGACCTCCTCCAGCGGGGTCTCCGCGTCGCCGCGGTGCACCGTGCCGTCCTCCGGGTCCACGAGGTACAGCTCGAACGGCCCCTCGGTCGCGGAGCCCGAGGTCGCGACCGTCATCGCGTAGCGGGGCGCGTCAGGGGACTGCTGGACGGAGTTCGCCACGATCGAGGCGACCGCCTGCTCCTTGGTGCCGCGCGTGCCGTCGCCGTAGTTGGTGAAGGAGTAGCCGATGGTCAGGGCGATCGGGAGGATCAGGAAGACCGCGAGGAAGAAGGTGCCGGGGAAGAGGTACTTCCCGGGCACGAAGCGCCGCGTCGAGTACAGCGCGAACATCGCGATCGCGGCCAGCAGCAGCACCGCGAGCCACATCCACGACTGCTGGGCGATGAGCACGGGGGCGATGAACACGGTCACCGCGAGGGTCGCGCCGAGCACGAGGACGCGCGCGAGGATCGCGGGGACCGTCGTGGAGCGCGACCGGTGCGCAGGGGCGTGCGACGAGGTCATGAGGCGGCAGTGCCTTTCGGAGCGGGGCGGGGACGGACACGGGCTGAGCCTGCGTCGGCGCGCCGGAGGGAGGGGCCGACGGCAGGGCATCGGCCGGGCCACGGGCGAGGGGCCGACGGCGGGGGAGCGGCCCGCCCGCGCGCCGCGTCGGTGCGGGGCGCGGGCGGGCGGGGGCGATCAGCCGATCGCGGTGGCGATCTCCTCGCCGGCGGCCTCCATCGTGGGATGCGGGTCCGCGCCGCCGACGATGTTCGCCTGGGCGATGCCGAGCGGCTCCCAGACCGCGGACATGGCAGGGATCGCCGGCATCGGGTCGGCCGCCTCGGCGGCCTCGGCGAAGGTCATGAGGTGCTCGTCGGAGGCGGCCAGCTCCTCGCGCAGGGCGAGGTTCACCGGCGGCAGCGGGTTCGCCTCGTACATGGCCCTGGCGACCTCGGGATCGCTCGCGACGTCGGTCATGAACTGCTGGGCGAAGCCCGCGTTCTTCGCGTTGGAGGCGACGTAGAAGGAGTTCACCCCCGCGAAGGGGGCGGCGGGCTCCATGCCCTCGAAGCCCGGGATGGTGATGACGGTGAAATCGATGCCGGAGTCGCGCACCTCGGCCAGTGCCCACGGTCCGGAGATGAGGTAGGCGGACTTCCCCTCGGCGAACAGCGAGATCGAGTTGTCGCCGGTGATCGAGGTCTTCAGCACGCCCTGCTCGCCGAGCTCGGCGATCCTGTCGGCCGCGGCGAGGGAGCCCTCCTGGCCGACCCCGAGATCGGAGGGGTCGAGGTCGCCCTCGGCGTCCTGGCCGAAGAGGTAGCCGCCGGCAGAGGTGTAGATCGGCTGCATGTGGTACGGGTCGCCGGACTCGCCGATGGGCAGGGAGAGGATGTTCTCCGCGCCGCCGGCCTGGGCCGCGGAGACCATCTCCTCGAGCGAGGCGGGCTCGGGCACGTCGGTGAGCGCCGTGTTCGCGTACAGCGCGAGAGTCTCCACGGCGTAGGGCACGCCATAGGTCTGGCCGTCGTAGGTGACCGCCTCGATGCCGACGGGGGCGAGGGTCTCGCCGACGTCCGCCGGCAGCTGGACGGGGGAGATGGCGCTGTTCTGCACCAGGTTCCCGATCCAGTCATGGGCGCCCATGGTGATGTCCGGGCCGTTGCCGGCCTGGTTGGCGGTGATGAAGTTCCCCTGCAGCTCGTCGCCGGGGACGACCTGCACCGCGACGGTGATGCCGTTCTCCTCGCCCCAGGCCAGTGCCGAGGGCTCCAGCGCCGGCGCCTTCTCCTCGTCGGCCCAGATCACGAGCTGGGCGTCGGCGGGAGCGGGGACGCCGCCGGCGTCCGAGGCGCCGCCCGCGTCGGAGGCGTCGCCGGCACCAGCGCCGGAGTCGGAGTCGTCGCCGCAGGCGGCGAGCATGGTCATGGAGGCGGCGATGCCGCCCAGGGTGAGGAAGCTCTTACGACGGATCTGCACGTCTTCTCCTTTGAATCGTGGTCGCGCTCGACCGGTGCAGGGGACAGCCCTGTCGGCGTGACTGTAGAGCCGGACGACTGAGGTGTGCAAGAATGTGCAAGAACTTTCAGGTCACGAACAGGCCACGGCGAGGTCGCCGGGAGGGCCGGAGAGGAGCCGTGGTGACGCGACTCATCGATATCGCCCGCGCCGCCGGGGTCAGCGAGGCGACGGTCTCCCGGGTGCTCAACGGACGTGCCGGGGTGAACGAGTCCACGCGCAGGTCGGTGCTGGAGACGGCGCGACGGCTCGGGCGCGGTGCGGCGCCCGGAGCGGCCCCTGGGGGCCCGCTCGTCGGCGTGCTCGTGCCCGATCTCGACAACCAGGTCTTCACCGCCTGGGCCGAGCGTGTCGAAGCCGAGCTCTTCGAGCGGGGCGCGGCGACCGTGGTGGCTCTGCGTGCCCGTACCGTCGATCGGGAACGGGAGATCTTGCAGCGCTTTCTGCACTGCGGCGCGGAGGCCGTGATCGTGGTCTCCGGGCATCACGCCCAGGAGCAGGGGCCGGTCGAGCACTACCGCGAGGTGACCGCCGCCGGGGTCCCGCTGGTGCTCGTCAACGGCGTGCGCGAGGACCTCGAGGCCGCCTTCCTCTCGACCGACGACGAGGACGCGGTGCGCTCGGCCCTCACCCATCTGCACGAGCTCGGGCACGAGCGCGTCGGCCTCGCCGTGGGCGACGAGCACACCTGGCCCGTCCGCGAGAAGCTGCGCGCCTTCGAGGAGGTCACCGCCGCCTGGGGCGGGGAGCCGCGTCCCGTCGCCTTCACCGACTTCTCCTACGCCGGCGGCTACGAGGCGGCCCGCGACCTCGTCGCGCGGGGCGTGACCGCGATCGTCTGCGGCTCCGACGTCATGGCCGCCGGCGCTCTCGAGGGGGTGCGCTCGCTCGGGCTCGCCGTGCCCCGCGACGTCTCCGTGGTCGGCTACGACGACGTCTTCTGGGCCGCGCTGACGAACCCGCCGCTGACCACGGTGCGCCAGGCCGTCGGCTCGATCGCCCGGGCCGCGGTGCGCACCGCCCTCGGCGGCGGCGAGGACTCCCGCCGCCCCGCACGCACCGAAGTGGTCTTCCGGCCCCAGCTGGTGGTGCGCGGCTCCACCGCGGCGGCACCCGACGGGGCCGCTAGCATGGAGCCGTGACCGCACCGAACACCACCAGCACCAGCTACGACACCGCCCTGCAGCGCAGCCAGAAGATCTGGGACCGGATCGAGGAGGACCCCTCGGGCCTGCGCATGCTGACCGGCGACCGTCCCACCGGCGCCCTCCACATCGGGCACTACTTCGGCTCGCTGCGCAATCGCGTGCGGCTGCAGGACGCGGGCGTGGAGACCTGGCTGATCGTCGCGGACTACCAGGTGATCACGGACCGCGAGATCATCGGCGACATCGGGGGATCGGTGCGCGAGCTGCTCACCGACTACCTCGCCGCGGGCATCGACCCGGAGCGCTCCACGATCTTCACCCACTCCGCGGTGCCGGCCCTGAACCAGCTGCTGCTGCCCTTCCTGTCGCTGGTCACCCAGCCCGAGCTCGAGCGCAACCCCACCGTGAAGGCGGAGCTGGCCTCGGCCGGGAAGTCCGCGATGGGCGGGCTCATGCTCACCTATCCCGTGCACCAGGCCGCGGACATCCTCTTCTGCCACGGCAATCTCGTGCCCGTCGGCAAGGACCAGCTGCCCCACATCGAGCAGACCCGCGTCATCGCGCGGCGCTTCAACGAGCGCTACGCGGGCGGAGAGCAGTTCTTCGCCGAGCCCGACGCCCTGCTCTCGGAGTCGCCGACGATCCTGGGCCTGGACGGCGAGAGCAAGATGAGCAAGTCGCTGGGCAACACCGTGATGCTGCGGATGGACGAGGCCGAGACGCTCAAGAAGATCAAGAAGGCCAAGACCGACGCGGACCGACAGATCACCTACGACCCCGAGGGCCGCCCCGAGGTCGCGAACCTGCTCACGATCGCCGCGCAGTCCACCGGCCGCAGCCCCGAGGACATCGCCGAGGAGATCGGCGACCGCGGTGCCGGGACGCTGAAGATCTTCACCGCCGAGGCGCTCAACGCCCATCTCGCCCCGCTGCGCGCCCGCCGCGCCGAGCTCGAGCAGGACCCGGGGCACCTTCTGCAGGTGCTGCGCGCCGGCAACGAGCGTGCGAACGCCGCTGCCGACGAGACCCTCCAGCGGGTGCGCGAGTACATGGGGATGGTGTACTGACCCGCTCCCGTCGTCCCGGAGGCCCGTGCCGCCGCGGACGCGACGGCGCCGGGGCGGGCGGCGTGCGGGTGCGCCCTCAGAAGCGGCTCGAGCTGCCCGCCCCGGAGAATCCGCCGCCGGAGTAGCCCGTGACGCCGCCGCCGCCCGAGGAGGGGGAGCGGTGGGACTCCAGCGCGGCGTCGGACCGGTCGTGCCAGCTCGAGTACCACAGCACGGGACTGAGCTGCCAGAAGGCGGAGTCGGTGCCCACCCCCTCGAGGGCCCTCCGACGTGCGCGCAGGGAGCGGTACTCCTCCTCCTCGACGTCGTCGAAGGCGTCGCGCAGCACCCCCTGCTCGTCCTCGTCCCCGGCGAGTGAGTCGATGCGCCGACCCGTGAGCTCGGAGACCGCCGCCGAGAGCTCGCGGGTGAGGGTGTCGAGCTCCTCGAGGGCCGAGTCGGGGTCGATCGCATCGGCCTCGAGGCGCGCGGTGAGCGCGTCCATCTCGGTCGCCACGTCCTCCCCGAGCGCCAGCAGGCGGTCGGCGGCCTGCTGCTCCCCGTCCGTCATCTCCTCGCGCCGGGAGCGGACCTCCTCGAGAGCCTCGAGGGAGTCCCTCAGAGGCTCGAGCTCGCGCTCCCAGGCGGGCCGCCACCTGCCCGTGCGGTGGAGCAGATCGGCGGCGGCGAGGATGTCGTCATCGGTGTCGTCGAGGGTCGCCACGACCCGCTCGAACCGGGCCGCCGTCGACCGCTCGCGCCCGCGCAGCCCCCATGCCCAGCCCCGGTCCTGCGGGGTCGGCAGCTCGGCGCGCAGCCGCTGCGCCTCGTCGAGCCCCTCGCCATAGCGCTCGTGGGCGAGGGCCGCCGCACGCGCGTAGGGGGACTGCTCGGGCAGGGTGCGGGCCGCGGCGTCGGTGAGGGCGCGCTGGGCGAGGACGGCGTCGTGCCGGGGGAGCGTGCGGTCCATCCGTCGGCGGGAGCCGACGCGCAGGCCGAGCGTGGTGAGGATCGTGATCACCGCGCCCGCCGCTGCGGCCGCGGCCACGACGAGGGCTGCGGGATGCTGCCACCAGGGGCGGTCCAGGAGCCCGGCGTACTTCCGCGCACCGGCCTCGATCGCCTCGTCCCACTCGCCGTCGCGCGCAGGATCGCGCATCGCGTCCTGCACCGCCTCGAAGCCGTCGTCCGTAAGCTTCACGTCCTCCCCCGCATAGCTGCCGAGGAAGCGGTTCTCGGGATCCAGGGCGAGGACCACCGTGCCGTCGGCCCAGTGCGTCCCGTCCGCGGAGAGCAGCGAGGGGTCCGAGCTGCGGGCGTGGTCGAGCACCGCGTCGTTCAGCGCCCGGTCGTCGGCGGGGTCGGCGCCGTGCTCGGTGACGTCCAGGACCAGCACCGCCAGGCGCACCTCGGTGCGGAAGCCGACCTCGGCCAGCCGTCCCTCGAGCATCTCCGGATCGAGCGATCGGGTGGTGTCGGTGACCTCGACCTCTGCGGGCGGGACCGCCTGCGCCGGGACCGGGAGCAGCGACGCGACGGCGAGGAGCAGGAGCGCGAGCGCGAGCGCGGGACCTCGGGTGCGGGCGGGGCGGAGGGCGGTGCCGGTGGCGGCGGACGGGCGCGGCATGGACATGACGGGACCGTATCGGGTGGCGCCGGGCGGCCGGGTCCGACGATCGTCGAGGCCTCGGCGGCGGGAGGAGCGACCTGAGCAGGACCGGCGCGGATTCCCGTGCCCCGGTGAGCCGCGGACCATTATGCTCGGCCCAAGCATCCCTTGGTGCTCGCCGCGAGCGGGCCCACGACACGGAGGAGAAGCATGCCCGTCTACGAGAACGTCTCCGAGCTGGTCGGCCGCACCCCGCTGGTCAAGCTCAACCGGCTGGGCGAGGACGTGAAGGCCACCGTCCTGGCGAAGCTCGAGTTCTACAACCCCGCGAGCTCCGTCAAGGACCGCATCGGCGTGGCCATGATCGACGCCGCCGAGGAGTCCGGCCAGCTGCAGCCCGGCGGGACCATCGTCGAGGCGACCTCCGGGAACACCGGCATCGCCCTGGCCATGATCGGCAGCTCCCGCGGCTACCGGGTCGTGCTGACCATGCCCGAGTCCATGTCCAAGGAGCGGCGCGCGCTGCTGCGCGCCTTCGGGGCCGAGCTGGTGCTCACCGAGGCCCCCAAGGGCATGAAGGGCGCGGTCGAGAAGGCCCAGCAGATCGCCGAGGAGACCGGCGCGGTCCAGGTGCGCCAGTTCGACAACCCCGCCAACGTCGACATCCACCGCCGCACCACCGCGGAGGAGATCTGGGAGGACACCGAGGGCGGCGTGGACGCGGTGGTCGCCGGCATCGGCACCGGCGGCACCATCTCCGGCGTCGGCCAGGTGCTCAAGGAGCGCAAGGACGGCGTGAAGGTCTTCGCCGTCGAGCCGGCCGAGTCCGCGATCCTCAACGGCGGCCAGCCCGGCCCCCACAAGATCCAGGGCATCGGCGCGAACTTCGTCCCCACGATCCTGGACCGGGACGTGTACGACGAGGTCCTCGACATCGACGCCGAGACCGCCATGGCCCGTGCCCGCGAGGTCGCGCGCTCCGAGGGACTGCTCGTGGGAATCTCCTCGGGCGCCGCGATCGAGGCCGCCGCCCGCGTCGGGGCGCGCGAGGAGTTCGCCGGGAAGACGATCGTGGTCATCATCCCGTCCTTCGGCGAGCGCTACCTCACCACGCCGCTGTACGCCGAGTACATGGACTGACGGACGCCGCCGTGACCGCACTGCTCGATCGCACCCTGGGTGTCGTCGCGAGGGTCCGGGAGGACCTCGCGGCGGCGCACCGTCGCGACCCCGCCGCGACCGACGACCTCGCGATGCTGCTGACCTCCCCGGGCCTGCACGCCATCTGGACCCACCGCATCGCGCACCGGCTCTGGGAGCGCGGGGCGAAGCTGCCCGCCCTCGTGCTCGCCCAGGGCGCCCGCTCGGTGACGGGCATCGAGATCCATCCCGCCGCGACCATCGGCCGGCGCTTCGTCATCGACCACGGCATGGGCGTCGTGATCGGCGAGACCGCCGAGGTCGGCGACGACGTCATGCTGTACCACGGGGTGACCCTCGGCGGGCGTTCGATGGAGCGGGTCAAGCGGCACCCGACCGTCGGCGACGGCGTGACGATCGGGGCCGGGGCGCGCGTGCTCGGCCCGATCACGCTGGGGGAGTCCGCCCAGGTCGGGGCCAATGCCGTGGTCGTCAAGGACGTCCCCGCCCGGGCCACCGCCGTCGGCGTCCCCGCGACCGTGCGCGCCGGCGCCGCGCACCCCGAGGAGCACACCGACCCGGCGATCTGGATCTGAGGCCCCGCGCGCTCAGGCGCCGAAGGGGTCGAGGAACGAGGTGCCCCCGACGCGGTGCAGCCGCCGCTCCCAGTCCGGCAGCACCTCGTGCGCGTCCTCGGCGAGGACGTGGTCGAACAGCGCACCCGAGCCGGGCGGCGGCGCGATGTCCACCAGCACGGTCTCCGCGCCGTGGGCGCGGGCCAGCGGCGCGAGCTGCGCCGCCGGGAACACGACCCCGCTGGTGCCGACGACGACCAGCAGGTCGGCACGCTGCGCGAGGCGCATGCCGAGCTCGAGCGCCGTGGCCGGCAGCTCCTCGTCGAAGAGCACCACGTCCGGACGGGTCGGCTCCCCGCAGCGCGGGCAGTGCCCGGGCACCCCGTGGTCCTCCGGCGACGGTCCCGTGCCCGGCACGAGCGGGACCCGCCAGTCGCAGACCCGGTCCAGGCAGACGGCGTGCAGCGCGCTGCCGTGCAGCTCGGCGACCACCTCGCTGCCCGCCGCCTGGTGCAGCCCGTCGATGTTCTGGGTGATCACCGGTGCCCCCAGTCGGGCGATCGCCCGATGACCCGGGGTGGGTCCGTGGCGCAGCGCGATCGACGCCATGCGCCCCCAGACGCTCCACAGCTGCGGGAGCGATCCCGGCAGCAGCGAGGCGTGCATCGCCTGCTCGGTCTCGGGCTCGAGCGCCCACAGGCCCTCGGGCCCGCGGAAGGTGCCCAGGCCCGTGCGGGCGCTGATCCCGGAGCCGGTGAGGAAGACGACCTCACGATGCTCCGGCCCCGGAACGAAGCGCCCGGATCCGCTCACCACTCCTCGTGCTCGCGGGAGTCCCAGGCGGCGTCCTCCCCGAGGTCGAGGGAGGCCAGCAGGGCCCGGTCCTGATCGTCGAGGACCAGCTGATCGAGCTCCGCGTTCTGGCGCCGACGCTCGGGGCTCGAGGAGCGGGGGATCGCGACGATCTCCTGGTCGCGGATCCAGCGGAGCGTCACCTGGGAGGTGGTCGCCCCGTGCTTCTCGGCGACTCGGCGCAGCGCGAACTGCTCGCCGAGGCCCTCGCGGCCGCCGAGCGGCCCCCAGGCCTCCGTGACGATCCCGTGCTCGCGGTGGAAGGCGAGCGAGGCCTGCCGGGGCAGGGCGGGGGAGAGCTGGATCTGATTGACCTCCGGCCACACCCCGGTGGCGTCGAACAGCTCCTGGAGCTGCTCGGGGCGGAAGTTCGAGACGCCGATGTGCTGGGCGAGCCCTTCCTCCCTGAGGTCGATCAGGGTGCGCCAGGTGTCCAGGGCGAGGCCGCGCGAGGGGTTCGGCCAGTGGATCAGCAGCAGCGCGGCCGAGGACAGCCCCAGGCGTCGCAGTGACTCGGAGAAGCCCGTCCGCGCCGCCTCGCGGCCCTGGTCGCCGCCTGCGATCTTCGTGGTCACCAGCACCTCGGCGGGGTCGACGCCGGAGCGTCGGATCCCCTCGCCGACCGCGGCTTCGTTGCCGTACTGGGCGGCGGTGTCGACCAGTCGATAGCCCTCGCGCAGCGCGGCGGCGACGACCTCGGCGCCGTCCGGGCCCTTGGGGCTGCCGGTGCCCAGGCCGAGCAGCGGGAAGGGCGTGCCGTCGGCGAGCGGGGTGGTGGGGATGGCGAGCGGGGCGGACCCGGTCATGGTGACTCCTCCTCGATGCGGGATGCGGATCCGCACCAGGCTAGTGCGTCGGGGCGGCGGCGCGCTGGTAGCGTGCACGCACCGCCGACCCGCAGGAGCGTCCATGGCCCAGGCCCCGCCCTCCCCGACCCGCTCGCTCGGGGTGCACGACGAGATCTCGCCGCTGCGCACCGTCCTGGTGCACCGTCCCGGGACCGAGCTCGAGCGGCTCACCCCTGACACCCGCGCCGACCTGCTGTTCGACGAGGTGCTCTGGCGCGACCGGGCCGAGGCGCAGCATCGCGAGTTCGGGGAGCTGCTGCGCGGCCAGGGCGTCGAGGTGCTCGAGCTGCGCGAGCTGCTGGTGGACCTGGTCGGCGACGAAGGGCTGCGCGAGCAGCTGCTGGAGCGGGCGCTGGACGCGTCCGTGCTCGGCGACATCGCCGTGCAGGACCTCCGCGGCGGGATCGCCGCGCTCCCGGCCGCGGCACTGGTGGACGTGCTGATCGGCGGGATCACCGTCGGCGAGCTGCGGGCGCTCGGGGTGGCTCCGCGCTCGATCGCCCTGCAGCGCGTGGGGGAGGAGCATCTCGTGCTCGATCCCCTGCCCAACCACCTGTTCACCCGCGATCCCTCCGCCTGGATCGGCGAGTCGGTCGCGGTCGGCGCCATGCGCCACCCGGCCCGGCGCCGCGAGAGCCTGCACCTGGAGATGATCTACCGCCACCACCCGCGCTTCGCCGGCCCGGGCGGCCCGCATCGGATCCTCGGACGGGACGGCGCCGGCGCCGCGACCGTCGAGGGCGGCGATGTGATGATGCTGTCCGCGCGCGTCGTGGCCGTGGGGATGTCGGAGCGCACGAGCGCTGTGGGCGTGGAGCGGCTGGCCGCCGACCTCCTCGAGGACGACGCGGTGGACCGGGTGATCGCGATCGCGCTGCCGCACCGCCGCTCGATGATGCACCTGGACACCGTCACGACCGTCGTGGACGAGGAGTCGATGCTCCGCTTCGGCTCCCTGCCGGGGCTGGAGACCTTCGAGATCGAGCGACCCGGGGACCGCCTCGTCTCCCGCGCGCGGGCCGCCGACGAGATGGACGCGGTCCTCGCCCGCGGGCTCGGCGTGCCCTCCCTGCGGGTGCTGACCCCGCCGCTGGACCCGTACGCCGCCGCGCGCGAGCAGTGGGACGACGGCTGCAACGTCCTCGCGCTGGCCCCGGGCCGGGTCGTCGCCTACGAGCGGGCCGCGGCGACCAACGACTACCTCCGCGAGCGAGGCGTCGAGGTGCTCGAGTTCGCGGGCGACGAGCTGGGTCGCGGGCGCGGCGGGCCGCGCTGCATGAGCTGCCCCGTCGCAAGGGGCTGAGCCCGCGGCTCAGCGCCGCGTCGGGGGCGGCGGGTCCGCCGAGGTCTGCAGGGTCGCCTCCTGGGCCGGGAGGGGCTCCCGCAGCGAGCGCTCGAGCAGCAGCTGCTGGGTCCCGAACTCCTCGAGCCCCTTGCGCACCGTGAACCCGAGCTTGCGCAGCAGGGCGACGCTGCGCTTGTTGCGGGTCTGGCTGATCGCGATCACGACCTCGTCCTCGAGCTCCCGGTGCGCCCAGTCCAGCAGGGAGATGCAGGACTCCGCGGCGTACCCCTGCCCGGTCCACTCCGGCAGCAGGGCGTAGGACAGCTCGAGCTCGCCGCGGTCGTAGTCCAGCGTGATCGAGCCGATCATCGTGTCGTCCTCGGCGCGAGCGAGCACCCAGCGGCCCCAGGTCAGACCCAGCGGCGAGAGCTCGAGCGCCTGGCGCGAGGCGTAGTCCACGGCACCGCCGAGGTACTCCCGGGTGACCGGATCGGTCATCAGGCGGATCATCGAGGCGCGGTCTGCGTCGCCCGGCGGCCGGATCACGAGTCGGGGACTGCGGATCCGGACGGGCCACTCGGCGGTGCCTTCCTTCGTCACGCCCACCACGGTACAAGCACCGGGCCCCGTCCGCGTGACCACCGTCGGCACCGGCCCCGGCGGAGCCCGGGACCGGGCACGGGGACCTCCCCGGGACGGTATGGTGAGCCTGCGGCACATCGGCGTGCCGCCGAACGTCGGTGTCCGGTCCCGCACCGGGCGTCGCAGGTCGGGCACGACGGACTGCGCAGCGGTCCCCGGACGAGTAGGAGCACCATGGTCGACCAGGACCTTCGCCGCACGGCACTGGAGGCGGTCCACGAGTCGCTCGGAGCGACGTTCACGGACTTCGCGGGCTGGCGGATGCCGGTCCGCTACGACTCGGACCTGGCCGAGCACCGCGCCGTGCGCGAGAGCGCGGGACTGTTCGACCTCAGCCACATGGGCGAGATCCACCTGCGCGGTCCGCAGGCCGGCGACGCCCTCGACCACGCGCTCGCCGGGAAGCTCTCGGCGGTGTCCGTCGGCCGGGCGAAGTACTCGCTGCTGCTGACCGAGCAGGGCGGCGTGATCGACGACCTCATCGTCTACCGCCTCGCCGAGGACCACTTCCTCGTGGTCGCCAACGCCTCGAACGCGGCCGTCGACGCCGAGGAGATCCGCGCCCGCGCCGCCGGCTTCGACGTCGAGGTCGACGACGCCTCCGATCGCACCTCCCTGATCGCGGTGCAGGGCCCTGAGAGCGAGCAGATCCTGCTGGACCTCCTGGCCGCCGAGGACTCCGGCGTCGAGGGGCTCTCCGCCGAGGACCTCACCTCGATGCGGTACTACCGCTTCGCCGAGGGCACCTGGCGAGGCGGCGACCTGCTGGTGGCCCGCACCGGCTACACCGGCGAGGACGGCTTCGAGCTGTACGTCGAGAACTCCGCCGCCGCCGAGCTGTGGGAGCGCCTGACCGCCGTCGGCGGAGACCGGCTCGTGCCCTGCGGCCTCGCCAGCCGCGACACCCTCCGCCTCGAGGCCGGGATGCCGCTGTACGGCAACGAGCTCGGCCGCGACCTGCTGCCCGCCCAGGCCGGCATGGGCCGGGTCGTGGCGCTCGCCTCCAAGGGCGACTTCGTCGGCCGCGCCGCCACCGAGGCCGCGGACACCGAGGGTCTGCCCGTGCTCGTCGGCCTCGCCGCCGAGGGACGCCGCGCCGCGCGCGCCGGCTCCGCGGCGCGCGACGTCGAGGGGAACGAGATCGGCACGATCACCTCCGGCGCGCTCTCCCCGACCCTCGGCCACCCCATCGCGCTGGCCTACCTCGACCCCGCCCACCGCGAGGTCGGCACCGCGCTGGTCGTCGACGTGCGCGGCAAGGACCTGCCCGTCCGCGTCGTCGAGACGCCCTTCTACCGCCGCGGCTGAGCGGCCCCGAGTTCCCCACCGTCCCCAGGAAGGACCATGCACATGTCTGCAGAACTGCTCTACAGCAAGGACCACGAGTGGGTCCGCGTCGAGTCCGACGGCGTCGCCGTCATCGGCGTGACCGACTACGCCGCCGAGCAGCTCGGCGACGTCGTCTACGTCGACCTGCCCGAGGTCGGCGCCGAGATCTCCTCCGGCACCGAGATGGGCGAGATCGAGTCCACCAAGTCCGTCTCGGACCTGTTCTCCCCGATCGACGGCGCCGTCTCCGAGATCAACCAGGCCGTCGTCGACGCGCCCGAGCTCGTGAACTCCTCGCCCTTCGAGGAGGGCTGGCTGCTCAAGGCCACCTTCGAGGCGCTGCCGGACGACCTCCTCAGCGCCGAGGAGTACACGGCCCTCACCCAGTCCTGAGCCCGCGGGGGCGGCCCTGACGGGCCGCCTCCCGCCCGCCGCCCAGGCCACGAACCCGCACCTCACGAAGAACCCCAGGGGCACTCCTCCATGACCGCAACGCCTGCGTTCGACCACGACTCCTTCGTCCGCCGCCACGTCGGCACCGACCCCGGCGCCCAGCGCCACATGCTCGAGGTCCTGGGCTACGAGTCCCTGGACGAGATGCTGCGGGCGGCGGTGCCCTCGACGATCCTGCTGGACGAGGGCGCGCTCGGCGCGACCTCCGTCCCCGACGGCATCACCGAGCCCGCCGCGCTCGAGGAGCTGCGCGCCCTCGCGGACCGCAACACCGTCCGCCGCTCCCTGATCGGCCTGGGCTACCACGGCACCCACACCCCCGCCGTGATCCAGCGCAACGTGCTGGAGAACCCCGCCTGGTACACCGCCTACACCCCGTACCAGCCCGAGATCTCGCAGGGCCGTCTCGAAGCGCTGCTGACCTTCCAGACGATGATCAGCGACCTCACCGGCATGGACGTCTCCAACGCGTCCACCCTCGACGAGGCGACCTCCGCGGCCGAGGCGCTCATGCTCGCCCGCCGCACCGCCAAGCGCAACGGCGACGTCTTCCTGGTCGACGCCGATGCGCTGCCCGCCACCAAGGCCGTGCTGCAGGGCCGCGCCGACGGGCTCGGCATCGAGCTGCGCGAGGTCGACTTCCGCGTCGACGGCGCGCCCGAGGGCGACTACTTCGGCGCGCTCATCCAGTACCCGGGCGCCTCCGGCCGGGTGTGGGACCCGCGCGACGTGATCGCCGAGGTCCGCTCGACCAAGGCCGTCGCGATCGTCGCCGCGGACCTGCTCTCGCTGACCCTGCTCGCCTCCCCGGGCTCGCTCGGCGCCGACGTCACCGTCGGCAGCTCGCAGCGCTTCGGCGTCCCGCTCGGCTTCGGCGGCCCGCACGCCGGCTTCGTCGCGGTGCGCAAGGGCCTCGAGCGGCAGCTGCCGGGCCGTCTCGTGGGCGTCTCCCGCGATGCCGACGGCAACCCGGCCTACCGTCTCTCGCTGCAGACCCGCGAGCAGCACATCCGCCGCGACAAGGCCACCAGCTCGATCACGACCGCGCAGGTGCTGCTCGCCGTGATGGCCGCGATGTACGCCGTGTACCACGGCCCCGAGGGGCTGACCCGGATCGGCCGCACCGTCGCCGACCGCACCGCCTCCCTCGCCGACCTCCTGCGCCGCAGCGGCTTCGAGCTCGTCTCCGACAGCTTCTTCGACACCCTCGAGGTGCGGGCCACCGGCGCGGCCGCGGACGTCGCCGCGTCCCTGCGCGAGGCTGGGTTCCTCGTGCGCGTCCAGGGGGACGACATCGTCCACCTGGCGCTGGACGAGACGATCACGGGCGCGGATCTCGCCGCGATCGCCGCGGCCTTCGCCCCGCACGCCCCGGACCCCGGCCAGGAGCTCGCCGAGGTCGGCTCCGGCGCGGGCTGGGACGGCCTCGTGCGCGAGGAGCCCTTCCTGCGCCACCCGGTGTTCTCCTCCTTCCGCTCAGAGACCGCGATGATGCGCTACCTGCGCCGGCTCTCGGACCGCGACTTCGCGCTCGACCGCGGCATGATCCCGCTGGGCTCGTGCACGATGAAGCTCAACGCCGCCACCGAGATGGCCGGGATCACCTGGGCGGAGTTCAACGCCGTCCACCCCTTCGCGCCGCGCGAGGACGTCGAGGGCTATCTCGACCTGATCACCCAGCTCGAGACCTGGCTGACGGACCTCACCGGCTACGACACCGTCTCCCTCCAGCCCAACGCCGGCTCGCAGGGCGAGTTCGCGGGCCTGCTCGCGATCCGCGCCTACCACGCCTCCCGCGGGGAGTCCTCGCGCGAGGTGTGCCTGGTGCCGAGCTCCGCCCACGGCACCAACGCCGCCAGCGCCGTGAACGCGGGCCTGCGGGTCGTGGTCGTCGCCTCGGACGCGCACGGCAACATCGACCTCGAGGACCTGAAGCAGAAGCTCAAGGACCACGGCGACGAGCTCGCCGCGATCATGATCACCTATCCCTCCACGCACGGCGTGTACGAGGAGGAGGTGCGCACCGTGTGCGAGCTCGTGCACGACGCGGGCGGCCAGGTCTACGTCGACGGCGCGAACCTCAACGCCCTGCTGCAGGTGGCGCGTCCCGGCGAGTTCGGCGGCGACGTCTCCCACCTGAACCTCCACAAGACCTTCTGCATCCCGCACGGCGGCGGCGGTCCCGGCGTCGGCCCCGTGGCGGCGAAGGCGCATCTGGCCCCCTTCCTGCCCGGGCACGCGGAGATCCAGCGCGAGCTGCACCCGGTCGCCGGGGCGGGGGAGCAGCCCCACCGCGGCGCGCCCGTCTCGCAGGCCCCCTACGGCTCTCCGTCGATCCTGCCGATCACCTGGACGTACATCCGGCTCATGGGACCGGACGGGCTGCGCCACGCGACCGCCTCGGCGGTGCTCGCGGCGAACTACATGGCCCGCCGCCTCTCCGAGGCCTACGAGATTCTGTACACGGGTGAGAACGGGCTGGTCGCCCACGAGTGCATCGTGGACCTGCGCCCCTTCACCGAGCGCACCGGGATCACGGTCGACGACGTCGCCAAGCGCCTGATCGACTACGGCTTCCACGCTCCGACCATGTCCTTCCCTGTCGCCGGGACGCTCATGGTCGAGCCGACCGAGTCCGAGGACCTCGCCGAGATCGACCGCTTCGTCGAGGCGATGCTGATGATCGCGAAGGAGGCCGAGGAGGTCGTCGCCGGCACCTGGCCCGCCGAGGACAACCCGCTGGTGAACGCCCCGCACACGGCGGCGTCGATCGCGACGGGGGAGTGGACCCACCCCTACTCCCGCGAGGTCGCCGTCTACCCGGGCTCCTGGACCGCTCCCGAGGACGACTCGGTCCACGACAGCGCCCCGATGCGGATCCAGTCGAAGTACTGGCCGCCGGTGCGGCGCATCGACCAGGCCTGGGGCGATCGGAACCTCGTGCCCACCTGGCCGACGGACTGACCCCGCCGCCGGTGACGACACCCGCTCCGCTCGCCGTCGACAGACCGGCTCCCGCCGTGTGAACTGCTGTGACGCCCCGGTTCTCGCCGGGGCGTCACCGCGTCCTAGGCTCGACCCATGACCGAGATCCTCACGACCCACGCCGGCTCCCTGCCCCGCAGCCCGGAGCTCATCGCCGCGAACGCCGCCCGCCCCGTCGGCGAGGACGGGCTGACGCCCGAGCCCGACGACGCCTTCCGCGAGGTGCTGTGCCAGGCCGTCGTGGACGTCGTCGCCCGCCAGCGCGAGATCGGGATCTCGATCCCCAACGACGGCGAGTACGGGCACCTCATGGGCTCGGCCGTGAACTACGGCTCCTGGTGGTCGTACATCTTCGACCGGGTCAGCGGCCTCGAGATCACCGGCCATGACCACTTCTCCTCCGAGCCGGTGCGCTCGGCCCCCGGGGACGTGCGCCTGACCACCTTCCCCGACCGCCGCGACTGGACGATCTTCGCCGAGGCCTATCAGGACCCGACCTCCGGCATCACCGTCGGCTCCCAGCCCACCTTCCCGGCCGCGACCTCCGCGATCGCCTACTCGGACACCGGTCGCGAGCTCGTCGCGCAGGACGTCGCGAACTTCCGCACGGCGCTGGACGGCGCCGGCTACGCGAGCGGCTATCTCGCCGCCCTCTCCCCGGGCTCCGGCTCCCGCATCAACGACGCCCACTACGCCGACGAGGACGCCTTCCTCGACGCCTGGGTCGAGGTGATGCGCCCCGAGTACGAGGCGATCGCCGCGGCGGGCCTGACCGTGCAGGTCGACGATCCCTCGATCGCCGAGAACTTCGACCAGATCAACCCCGAGCCCAGCATCGGCGACTACCTCGAGTTCACCCGCAAGCGGGTCGACGCGGTCAACCGGGCGCTCGTGAACGTCCCCACCGAGCAGACCCGCTTCCACCTGTGCTGGGGCTCCTGGCACGGCCCGCACACCACCGACATCGAGTTCCGTCACCTCGCCCCGCTGCTGCTCGAGATCGATGCGACCTACTACTCCTTCGAGGCCGCGAACGTGCGCCACGAGCACGAGTGGACCGTGTGGCAGGACCTCGAGCTGCCGGAGGACAAGGTGATCGTCCCCGGCATCGTCTCCCATGCGACGAACGTGGTGGAGCATCCCGAGCTCGTCGCCCAGCGCCTCGAGCGCTTCGCGCGGATCGTGGGGCCCGAGCGCGTGATCGGCTCGACCGACTGCGGGCTCGGCGGGCGGATCCACCCTCAGATCGCCTGGGCGAAGCTCGCCTCCCTCGTCGAGGGCGCGAGGCTCGCCTCGACGCGGCTCTGACCCCCGAGCCCCGCCCCGCCTCCTCGGCCCTGCTGCGGCCCGCCCGTCGGCCCCGCTGTCGCCTGCCCGTCGGTCCTGCTGTGGCCTGCCCGTCCGCCCTGCTGTGGCCTGCCCGTCGGCGTCCCCGCGTCCCGCCTCCTCGGCCGGCCGGCGGAACCAGTGACGTCAGGTGACCCGCGAGGCTCCATACCAGGGGTCGCGGGTCACCTGACGTCACTTCTCCGGGGGATCCAGGGGTCGAGGGTGGCAAGAGTTCACCGGGCCGTCGACGACCGGTCACGAGGACGTGGTCCGCGCGTGCGGCCGACGGAGCATGATCGGCGTCGTGAGGATCCTCGTCGTCGCCGAATCGTTCCTGCCGCACATGAACGGGGTCACCAACTCGGTGCTCCGCGTCGTCGACCACTTCGCCGCCTCGGGCGATGATCTCGGCATCATCGCCCCGAAATGGCCGGGGGCCGACAAGCACCTGCGCACCTCCTGCGGCCGCAGGATCCGGGTGCGCCGGATCGCCTCCGCCCCCATGCCGGGCTACACGGAGGTCCGCATCGCGACCACCAGCGCGACCACGCTGCGTCGCCGCATCGACGAGTTCGAGCCCGACGTCATCCACCTCGCCTCGCCGATGATCCTCGGCGGGCGCGCGGCGGTCGCCGCGCAGAAGGCCGGGGTGCCCACCGTCGGGGTGTACCAGACCGACATCCCCGGCTACACGGCTCGCTACGGCATGCCCTTCCTCGAGAACGCCTCCTGGCAGCTGCTGCGCGACGTGCACAACCGCGCGACCCTCAACCTCGCCCCCTCCACCGCGACCCGCGACCAGCTGCTCGAGCACGGCATCGAGCGGGTCCACCTGTGGCGACGCGGCGTGGACACCTCGCTGTTCTCCCCCTCCCTGCGCAGCGCGAGGCTGCGCGCCCGCTACGCCGAGCCGGGGGAGAAGCTCGTGGTCTACGTGGGTCGGCTCGCGCCCGAGAAGCAGGTCGCGGACCTGCGGGTGCTGCACGACATGCCCGGAGTGCGCCTGCTGATCGTCGGCGACGGGCCCGAACGCGACGCGCTGCGCCGCGAGATGCCCCGGGCGCGCTTCGCCGGCTTCCGCTCGGGCACGGACCTCGCCGCGCACCTCGCCAGCGCCGACCTCTTCGTCCACCCCGGCGAGCTCGAGACCTTCGGGCAGACCATTCAGGAGGCGATGGCCTCGGGCCTGCCCGTGATCGCCCCCCGCCGAGGCGGTCCCGTGGACCTGGTCGCCCCGAGCCGCACGGGATGGCTGTACACCCCGGGGATGCTCGACGAGCTCCGCGACCGCGCCGGGGACCTGCTCTTCGACGACGCGAAGCGCCAGGCCTTCGGGGAGGCGGCGCTCGAGTCCGTGCGCAAGCGCACCTGGCCCGTGCTCAGCGAGCAGCTGCGCGGCTACTACCGCCGGGCGATCGAGGAGCGGGCGGGGCTGCTCACCGGCTGAGCGGCCGCGGTCTTCCACTGAGCGGTCGCGGTCTCCGGCTGGGCGGCCGCGGTCGCCCGCCGAGCCGCCGTCACATTCCGCCACACAGCTCGCCGCGCCGGGGCGCGGCGGGGTGGACTGTGTCCTGTCGCCGATCGGCGGCACGTGACCCGGCTCCACTGCGGAAAGGACAACATCATGGCGCAGCGCACTCGTCGCCCGCTCATCGGCGTGACCGCGGGGACCCGCACCATGATGTCCGGTGCCTGGGAGGGTCACGAGGCCGTCGTCGTCAACGAGCACTACGTGCGCGCCCTGCGCGAGGTCGGAGCCCGCCCGGTCGTCCTGTCCCCGCAGGATCCCTGGACCGAGGAGGAGCTCGCCGAGCTCGACGGTCTCGTGCTCACCGGCGGCACCGATCTGGACCCGGCCGCCTGGGGCGAGGACGCCCTGGTCACCGACATGACCCCCGATCCCGCTCGCGACGCCTTCGAGACTGCGCTCTACCGCATCGCCCGACGCGTCGGCGTTCCCGTGCTCGGGATCTGCCGGGGCCTGCAGATCATCGCGATCGCCGAGGGCGGCAGCCTGCACCGCCACCTGCCCGAGGACGTCCCCGCCCACCCCGCGACCGGGCTTCGTCCCACCGCCGTCGACGTCGAGATCGACGCGGCCAGCGACCTCGCCCTCGCGCTCGGCACCACGGCGCGGGTGACCGCCTTCCACCACCAGGGCGTGCGTGCGATCCGCGGCGACCTGCGCGTCGTCGCCCGTCACGCGAGCGGCCTGCCGCTCGCGATCGAGGCCACCGCCGGTGCAGCCGTGATCGCCGTGCAGTGGCATCCCGAGATCGACGGCAGCTCCGGAGCGGCCGTCTTCGAGAGCCTGCTCACCGCGATCCGCCACCGCGAGGCGGCCGCGCGCACCCGCGCGCTGGTCTAGGATGGTGCTGGTCGCCCGCGCCTGATGACGGGCGCCGTGGACGCCGCACCGCCGGCCCGAGCGCCGGCAGAGTCAGGAGAGAAGGCAGCATGAGCAACGAGCAGGTCGCGGACGCGAGCCGCGTGCAGGCACGCCAGGACGACAATGTGACCTCGCAGGGCAACAGCGTCGTGCTGTCGGTCGTGCTCTTCCTCGTGCTCTTCGGCCTGTTCGCCGCCGGTCTGTACGTGATGACCCTGTTCACCGCGGTGACCTTCATCGCGGGCCTGGCCATGTGCCTCGTGTCGCTGTTCTGCACCTTCGACCTGGTGCCGCGCTTCCTCACCTGAGCCCCCGCGCCCCGCTCCCTCCGTGCCCGGCAGCCCTCGCGGCGGCCGGGCACCGCCATGTCCGGCACGGGGAGGACACCTGCCGCCTCGCGCCCGATACCGGCCCCGGCCCGATCCTCGCAGCGGAGTGACGGCGGCCCCGGGGTGACGGACAATGGTGCATCGTGAACGCTCACTCCCCGTCGGCCGACGACTCCCTCCGCCCTGCGCCGCCGCGCGATGCCCGGCTCGCGCGCTGGGCGGTCTCGCTCATCTTCTTCCTCAACGGCGCCTCCTTCTGCGCGATCCTGCCGCGGTACCCGGAGCTGGTGGAGTCGATCGGTCTGAGCAACACCGCCTTCGGCCTGGCCGTCGGCCTCGGCCCCATCGGCGGGCTGGTCTCCGGACTGTTCGCCGCCCGGCTCATGTCGCGCTTCGGCTCCGCGCGCGTGGCCGTGACCGTGCAGATCATCGCCTCGACCTCGCACATGCTGGTCTACCTCGCCGGCTCCTGGGCCTGGCTCGCCGCGTCCCTCGCCCTCGCGATGGCGGCCGACGCGATCACGGACATCTCCATGAACGCCCACGGCATGCGGGTCGAGCGCCGCTACCGCCGCTCCATCATGAACAGCTACCACGGATGGTGGTCCCTCGGCGCCGTCGCGGGTGGGCTGCTCGGGGCCGCCGCCGCCCAGCTGGGGCTGCCGCTGTGGTCCCAGGGCGTCATCGGGCTGGTGCTCTTCGGGGCGCTGGCCGCGGGGTCCTTCCGCTTCCTGCTGCCCGGCCACGATGCGACCGAGCGCGTCCCGTCCGCCGGCCCCTCGGCGGGCTCCGCCGGGGAGGTCCCCGCCGATCCCGCTCCCTCGGGATTCCGCATCGCCGGGATGAGCCTGCGCGCGCTCGGACTGGTCACCGCCCTGGGCATGGTGCTGGTGTTCGCCGGCTCCACCGAGGACGCGGGGAACACCTGGGGCGCGCTGTTCATGCGCTCCACCTTCGACGCGACGCCCTTCCTGGCCGGCATGGCCTTCGTGGCCCTGCAGGGCGCGCAGACCATCGGCCGCTTCACCGGGGACGCGATCGTCGACCGGCTCGGGGACCGCGCCACCGCGCGCCTCGGCGCGCTGATCTCCATGGCGGGGATGAGCCTCGCACTGCTCGTGCCCTCACCGGGAACGGCGCTGCTGGGCTTCGCCGCCGCCGGCTGGGGCGTGGCGACCCTGTTCCCCGCCGCGTTCCGCGCGGCCGACGACCTGCCCGGTGTGCCGCACGGGGTGGGGATCACCGTGGTGGGCTGGTTCGCCCGCCTGGGCTTCTTCCTCACACCGCCGCTGATCGGCGCCCTCGCCGACGTGCTGACCCTGCGCTACGCGCTGTGGATGGTGCCCGTCTACGCGCTCGGGATCCTCGCCTTCTCCGGTGTGCTCTCCACCCGCCGTGGCGTGCACCGGGGCTGAGGCCGCGGGGCGGCGCCCTGCTCAGATCCGCTCGACGTCCCCCGCGCCCTCACGCGCGATCACGGGCTCGGGCCCGGTGAGGTCCACGACGGTGGTGGGTTCGGTCCCCACCTCGCCGGAATCGATGATCACGTCGACCTGCTCGCCCAGCAGGTCCTGCACCACCCAGCCCTCCGAGGGCGGTGCCTCCTGGCCCGGGAGCAGCAGCGTCGAGGAGAGGATCGGCTCGCCGAGCGCCTCGACGAGCGCATGGGCCACCCGGTGGTCGGGGATGCGCACCCCGACGGTGTGCTTCTTGGGGTGGGCCATCTTGCGCGGCACCTCCCGCGTCGCCGGGAGGATGAAGGTGTACGGCCCCGGGGTCGCGCTCTTGACCAGGCGGAAGGTCGGGTTCGAGACCAGCACGTACTGCCCCAGCTGCGCGAAGTCCGCGCACACGAGCGTGAAGTGGTGGTCCTTGCCGACCTGTCGGATGCGGCGGATGCGCTCGAGGCCGTCGGCGTCCCCGAGTCGGCAGCCCAGTGCGTAGCAGGAGTCCGTGGGATAGGCGATGAGGCCGCCCTCCTCGAGCGCGGCGACCGCCTGCTCGACGAGCCGGGGCTGCGGATCCTCGGGATGGATGTCGAGATACTTCGCGGAGCGACGTGATCTGGCCATGCCCGATGGTACGCCCGACCGCCCGAGGCGCTCGGGAGGCGGCACGAGAGGCGTGCGGGAGGTCAGGCGACGACCACGAACTCCCGGCCGATCCACTTCGTGCGCCGCAGCCGCACCACGGCGCTCACCGGGAGCGGCCCCATGATGTGCGGGTACCCGCGGCCCTTGCCGTCGACGTCGGCCTCGATGTCCACGGCGATCCCGGCCGCCTCGACGCGACCCACGTCGATCTCGAGGATCACCAGGTCCGAGGGGCGGTCGGGATAGATGCGCTTGGCGACCTTCGAGACCTGCTCGGGCCAGGAGGCGTGGAGGAAGCCCTCCTCGTCGAGCTCCCGGCCGCGGGTCGCGCGGGTGTAGACGCCTTCCGGGACCGCCGCCTCCCAGGCGGACGACTCGGTGATGTGCCAGATCAGGGGCGCGGGCATGACCGGCAGTGTACCGTGACCGGCATGGATGAGACCTCCGCCGACCAGGGTGCGGTGCGCCTGGTCCACGACCGCGATCGCGATCGCTTCGCCGCCCTCGAGGGCGAGACCGTCGTGGCCGTCCTCGCCTTCGAGGACGAGGGCGCGGTGCGGGACCTGCGCTCGACGGTCGTCGCCCCGGACCGCTCGGGCCACGGCATCGGCTCCGCGATCGTGCGCTTCGCCCTCGAGGACAGCCGTGACCAGGGTCTGCGAGTCCGTCCCACCTGCTGGTTCGTGCGCGGGTTCATCGAGCGGCATCCCGAGTACGCGGATCTGCTCGAGGACGCCGGCGCCGCCCCCTCGACCCCCTCCCAGGAGTGACCGTGACCTACCGCATCCTCACCGTCTGCACCGGCAACATCTGCCGCTCGCCGCTGGCCGAGTACGCGCTGCGCGAGGCGGCGGAGGCGGCCGGTCTCGGAGGCGAGGTCGAGATCACCTCCGCCGGCACCACCGGCTGGGAGGGCGGCAACCCGATCGACCCCCGCGCCGGGGCGCTGCTGCGCGAGCACGGCATCGACCCCTCCTCGCACCGTGCCCGGCGCATGGATCCCGAGGAGCTGCGGCGGGCGGACCTCGTGCTCGCCCTCGACCACGATCACATCGACCCGATCCGGGCGGTGCTCGGCGCGGACGAGGCCGGTCGGAAGCTCCGCATGGTCCGCGACTTCGCGCCCGAGCCCGTCCAGGACACCGGCATCCGCGATCCCTGGTACGGCGACGAGAGCGATTTCGAGCTCGTCTGGGACCAGATCTCCGAGGCGGTCGACGGGATCCTCGACCAGGTGCGCGCCGCCCGGGGCGAGGACGCGACCGACGAGGCCCGACGATGACGTCGGATGCCCTCGCGGCGGACCGGCCGGCGGACACCCCGTACGGCGCGCTCGCCACCGCCGCGGCGCTGCGCTCCGGGGAGGTCACGGCGACGGACCTGGCACAGGCCGTGCTCGAGGACGCCCGCACCGTCGGCGCCGAGGTGGGAGCCTTCGCCCACCTGCTCGAGGAGCTCACTCTCGCCCAGGCCCGGGAGGCCGCCGATCACCTGGCCGCCGCCCGAGCGACGGGGACCCTCGAGGAGCTGGCCCGGACCCGCCCTCTCCTGGGCGTGCCGCTGCCGATCAAGGACCTCACCCAGCTCGCCGGGGCCCCGTTCGAGGCCGGCAGCGCCGCCCTGCGCGGCAACATCGCGACCCTCACCGACGGCGTCGCCCAGCGTCTGCTCGACGGCGGCACCCTGACCGTCGGCAAGACCACCACTCCCGAGTTCGGGATGCCCTGCTACACCGAGCCCGCGACCGGCGCCCCCGCCCGCACCCCCTGGGACCTGCGCCGCACCGCGGGCGGATCCAGCGGGGGAGCGGCCGCCGCGGTCGCGAGCGGCGTCGTGCCCCTCGCCCACGGCTCCGACGGCGGAGGCTCGGTGCGGATCCCCGCCGCCTGCTGCGGCGTCGTGGGACTGAAGCCCTCCCGCGGCCTGGTCTCGCCCGGCCCCCACGGCAGCGAGGGGATGGGACTGGTGACCGACGGGATCCTCGCCCGCGAGATGCGCGACGTCGCCGCGGGCCTCGACCTCCTGGCCGGGCCCCGCCCGGGCGACTACCTGCCGGCTCCGGCCCACGAGGGCTCCTATCTCACCGCGCTGCGGCAGGGCGGAGCCCCCCGCGGCCTGCGGATCGGGGTGCTGCGCGAGCCGCTCGCCGCGGAGACCGACGTGCACCCGGCCGCGCTCGCCGGACTCGAGCGGGCCGTGCGTCTGCTGGAGGACCTCGGGCAGCGCACCGAGGAGATCCCCGCCCCGTTCACCCCCGCGCAGTGGACCGCCTTCATGCCGCTGTGGACCGTCGGCGCGGCGAGCATCCCGCTCTCCGCGGCGCAGGAGGTGCAGCTGCTCGAGCTGACCCGCTGGCTGCGCGAACGCGGTCGGGCGTACTCGGGCGTGGACCTCGCCGGCGCGCTCGCCGGGGTGCAGGCCCTCGCACGCCGCACCCTCGAGGGCTTCGCGCCCTATGACCTGGTGCTCACCCCGACTCTCGCGGCGCCGCCCGCCTTCCCCGAGACGCTGCAGCTCGCCGACGGCGGCGACGACTTCGACGCCCAGTGCGCCTTCACCCCGTGGACCAGCACCTGGAACATGCTCGGCACCGCCGCTCTCTCCGTGCCGCTGCACCGCGAGGAGATCGACGGCGTCGAGCTGCCCTTCGGCGTCCAGCTGGGGGCGACCCGGCCCGGGGACGAGCCGCTCCTGCTCGCGCTCGGTGCCCAGCTCGAGGCCCACGACCCGTGGCCGCTGGTGCGCACGCCCCGCACCCCATGAGCGGCGGGACGGGGAGGCTCGGCGGCGGGAGCATGCACCTCGCGGCCCGCACGGCCGACGGCGGCGCGGCATGAGCGCCGCAGGGCAGGGCACGACGCCCGCTCCCGGCGCCGGGGACGGTCCGCAGCCGGTGCGTCTGGACGTGTGGCTGTGGAGCGCCCGGCTGATGCCGACGCGCTCGGCGGCGACGGCCGCCTGTCGCGGCGGGCACGTGCGCCGCAACGGCGAGCCCGTCAAGGCCGCGCAGCGGATCTCCGTCGGGGACGAGCTGCGGGTGCGCTCCCCGGGCCGGGAACGGATCGTGGTGGTCACCCGGATCCTCACGAAGCGCGTCGGCGCGCCGATCGCCCGCGAGGCCTACGAGGACCACAGCCCGGAGCCGGCCCCGCAGCTGGCCGCCGCTCCGCCCCGGCGCGAGCGGGGGACCGGCCGTCCCACCAAGCGGGAGCGTCGCCAGTTCGAGCGGCTGCGCGGCCGGGACCGGCTCGCCCCGGACGAGGACGACCGGTGAGGGACCGTGACGCCGGACCGTGTCACCTTCCCGCGCCCGCAGCCTCGCTCCGAGGTCATGCACCGAGGCCCCGCTCCGTTCGTCGGAGCGGGGCCTCGGCGGCTCTGTCGGGCTGCGGGCCGCCGGCTCATGCGAGGGAGGCGTGCGGCGTGCGCGGGTGCTTCAGCGAGCGTTCGCGAGCAGCTCCTGGCGGTTGGTGGTCAGCCTGGCCAGCAGTCGCCGCTCGATCGAGACGACCTTGGGGTTCGCGCCGTCGGCCAGGAGGCGCTGGCGGATCGAGGCGAGGTCCGCGCTCTCCCGGATGAATCTCTTCATCACCGGTTTCGCGCCGATCTGGGATGCCCATCTCTTGCCCTCGCGCCGGCCCTTCCAGGTCGCGAGCATGTCGACCTCCTCATGGGTGAGCCAGCCCTGGTTCGCGTAGTCGCCGAGCCGCACCCGCGTCAGGCGGGACTCGTCCCAGATGAGCAGCACGATGAACAGCAGGAAGAAGAGGGAGAGGATCGCCTGTCCGCCGAACATGATGATCGTCATCGCCCCGCCGCCGATGCCGGCGGAGAAGTTCCACCCGGCGTGCAGCAGCATTCCCGGTATCAGGGCCGGGATGAACACGAGGAAGCCCATGATGGAGCCCCACTTGCGGGCCACGAAGCCGACGATGATGCCGGTGCAGGCGGTGTAGATCGCGTGGCCGAAGATGTTCAGGACGCCGCGGACGATGAACAGGCCCAGCACGCCCCAGCCCCCGGCGTCCTCGAGGGTGCGGCTGTAGTAGATGATGTTCTCGGTGAAGGCGAAGCCGCCGCCGATGAGGGAGCCGTAGATCAGTCCGTCCAGCGGGCCGTTGAAGTAGCGCCGCGCCAGCAGCATCAGCACCAGCAGCCCTGCGCCCTTGGTGGTCTCCTCGACCAGCGGGGCGCTGATCACCGGGCCGGCGAACGCGGCGGCCGCTTCGCTGCCCGTGATCAGGTAGACCAGCAGGGAGTTCAGCGTGTTCAGCCAGTAGCTGGTGAAGGCGGCGATCGCCGCGCCCCAGAACACCGCGATGAGCAGCAGCGGGAGGGGCTGGGGATCCCAGAGGTCGGCCAGGAACATCACCAGCGCGATCACCACCAGCGAGATCCCGGCGAGGAACGCCGTGACAGGCCACCAGGCGGGACTCGAGCTGGCCGTCAGCACGAAGTCGAGGAAGAAGTAGCCCAGCACGAGCAGCAGGGCGAAGCCGAGCACGATCAGGGAGATCCACACGACGATGCTCACGGTCGGCAGCTGGGTCGGGTTCTGCGAGACCTCCTGCACACGTCGGGCCTGGGTCGACCAGGCCGACTGCGGCTGGGCCTGATCGGGCCGCTGGATCTGCGCGGGGGCGAAGCGCGCCGCGGTCAGACCCGAGGCGGGACGGACCGAGGTGTCGTACGCCCGAGGGTTGCCGTAGTCGATGTAGCGCGGCTGCTGCTGGAAGGACGGGGCGCCGGTCGCGGACTGGGTCGCACCCGGGCGCGGCCGTCCGTTGGGCATGTACTGGCCGCCCTGCGGCGGGTACGGGGACTGGGACATGGAGGCCTCGGTCTCTGGAGGAGGTGCGGGGATGCTGCCGGTGCCGACGGCCCCGTCGGCGTCGGTTCCCCTGGACGGACGGTGCGCGGCTCCGAGCCGATGCTACAGGGGCAGGAGGCGCGATACCCGGGGGAGGGGCCCTGCTGTGGACGGCGCGGAGGCGCTGCGGGCCGACGAGCGAGGATCCGGAGGGCGGGAGCCGCGACGGCCCCGGGCGCGGCAGGGAATCCGACAGAGTTGAGCGGAATAGACTCAACCTTGTCGACGTTGACCCTCTCGAGCAGGGATGATCATCCCGAGACCATCGCCCGCCTAGGGCCCGCACAGCAGAAGGAGCATCGTGGAGTTCCAGTTCACCACCCGCTCGCAGGAGGCCGTGACCGCGGCGGCGGAGAAGGCCGTCGAGCTCGGCAACCCCCAGATCAGCTCGATGCACCTGCTGTGGGCACTCGCCGGGCAGGCCGACGGCATCGCCCGCGCCGCGCTCGAGGCCGTCGGCGCCGATCCCCGCGACGTCATCCGCCGTGCGGAGCAGGCGATCGACTCCCTGCCCCGTGTCTCCGGCGGGGGCTCGGAGTCCTCGCCCACCTTCGTCGGCACCGGCTACGACGCCCTCGAATCGGCCCGCCACGAGGCCGACTCCGCCCGACGCACCTATCTGTCCACCGAGCATCTGCTGATCGGCATCGCACTCGGCAAGGACGCGGCCTCGAGGCTGCTCAGCGGCGTCGGCGCCACCCCCAAGACCCTTCGCGATGCCGTCCGCACCCTGACCGCAGGAGATGACCGCATGAACCAGATGGACACCCAGAACCCCGAGGGCACCTTCCAGAGCCTCGAGAAGTTCGGCATCGACCTCACCGACCAGGCCCGCGAGGGTCAGCTGGACCCGGTGATCGGCCGCGACGCCGAGATCCGCCGTGTCGTGCAGGTGCTCAGCCGCCGCACGAAGAACAACCCCGTGCTGATCGGCGAGCCCGGCGTCGGCAAGACCGCCGTGGTCGAGGGCCTCGCCCAGCGCATCGTCGCCGGGGACGTCCCCGACTCGCTGCGCGGCAAGCGCCTGATCTCCCTGGACCTCTCCTCGATGGTCGCGGGCTCGAAGTACCGCGGCGAGTTCGAGGAGCGCATGAAGGCCGTCCTCGACGAGATCCGCACCAGCAACGGGCAGATCATCACCTTCATCGACGAGCTGCACACCGTGGTCGGCGCAGGAGGCTCCGGCGACGGCTCGATGGACGCGGGCAACATGCTCAAGCCCATGCTCGCCCGCGGCGAGCTGCGCATGGTCGGCGCGACCACGCTGGACGAGTACCGCGAGAACATCGAGAAGGACCCCGCGCTCGAGCGCCGCTTCCAGCAGGTGCTGGTCGGGGAGCCGAGCGTCGAGGACACCGTGACGATCCTGCGCGGGCTCAAGGACAAGTACGAGGCCCACCACAAGGTGACCATCACCGACTCCGCGCTGGTCGCCGCGGCCTCCCTCTCCGCGCGGTTCATCGCCGGCCGGCAGCTGCCGGACAAGGCGATCGACCTGGTCGACGAGGCGGCCTCGCGCCAGCGCATGGAGCTGGACTCCTCACCCGAGGCGCTGGACATCCTGCGCCGCCAGGTGGACCGGCTGAAGATGGAGGAGCTCGCGCTCGCCGGGAGCGAGGACCCGGGCAGCCTCGCCCGGCTCGACTCGGTGCGCTCGCAGCTCGCCGACCGCACCGAGGCGATGCAGGAGCTCTCGGCTCGCTGGGAGCGGGAGAAGGCCGGGCTGAACCTCGTCGGCGACCTCAAGGCGCAGCTCGAGCAGATGCGCATGCAGGCGGACCGGGCGCAGCGCGAGGGAGACCTCACCGCGGCCTCGAAGATCCTCTACGGCGATATCCCCGCGCTCAAGCAGCAGCTGCGCGACGCGGAGGAGCAGGAGGCCGACGCAGGCGGCGAGGACGATCGCCCGATGGTCTCCGACCACGTCGGCCCCGACGACATCGCGGACGTCGTCTCGGCCTGGACCGGGATCCCGGCCGGGCGCCTGCTGCAGGGCGAGACCGAGAAGCTGCTGCGGATGGAGTCGCTGATCGGCCAGCGGCTGATCGGCCAGGAGCGTGCGGTCGCCGAGGTGTCCGACGCGGTCCGTCGGGCGCGGGCGGGGATCTCCGACCCGGACCGCCCCACGGGCTCGTTCCTGTTCCTCGGACCGACCGGCGTGGGCAAGACCGAGCTCGCCAAGGCGCTGGCGGAGTTCCTCTTCGACGACGAGCGGGCCATGATCCGCCTCGACATGTCCGAGTACTCCGAGAAGCACACGGTCGCGCGCCTGGTCGGCGCGCCCCCGGGCTATGTCGGCTACGACGAGGGCGGACAGCTCACCGAGGCCGTGCGGCGCCGCCCCTACTCGGTGGTGCTCCTGGACGAGGTCGAGAAGGCCCATCCGGACGTCTTCGACGTGCTGCTGCAGGTGCTGGACGACGGGCGGCTCACCGACGGGCAGGGCAGGACCGTGGACTTCCGCTCCACGATCCTGATCCTCACCTCGAACCTCGGCGCGCATGCTCTCCAGGACGCGGCGCTGACCGAGCAGGAGAAGCACGACCGCGTGATGCAGGTGGTGCGGGCCTCCTTCAAGCCCGAGTTCCTCAACCGCCTGGACGACATCGTGCTGTTCGACGCGCTGACCCGCGAGCAGCTCGGCAGCATCGTCGCCCTGCAGATCGACGAGGTCGCGCAGCGGCTCGCGGAGCGGCGCATCGCGCTGGACGTCGACGAGGCGGCGACCCGCTGGCTCGCCGCGGAGGGCTTCGACCCGATGTACGGGGCGCGGCCGCTGAAGCGCCTGGTGCAGAAGGAGATCGGCGACGGCCTCGCCCGGCTCATCCTGCGCGGCGAGGTGGAGGACGGGCAGAGCGTCTCGGTGACCACCTCGGCCGATGGCGACGGCCTGGTCCTCCGCACGCAGGACGAGTCGGCGGAGGAGGCGCAGACCACGGTGAGCTGAGCCGCCCAGCCCTTCGCGGCGGCTCAGGCTCTCGGGTCCCAGGGCATCGGGGCGTGGCGGCGGCGGGCGCCGTACCAGGACTCGGAGTCGGTGAGGTCGCCGCGCAGCCCCGCCAGGTCCTCGCCGCTCTGCCGGGCCAGGCCCTCGACCTCGTCGATCCGGGCGGCGGCCCCCGGACTGATCGGCCGGACCGCATCGGCGCCCTCGCCGAGCACGTCGGCACCGGACTCCGCGAGGGCCGGGAACGGTGTGATCGTGAGCAGGTCCGCGGAGTTCTCCGCGCTGCGGTACATCCCGCGCTCGCCGGCACGCGCTGCCGCGGCCCAGTCGCCCTCGCCGACGGCCGTGGTGACCTCGGAACCGGTCTGGATCACGTTCGCCCAGCCCCGGTCGAGGGTGCCCGCGAGCTGACCGGCCGTGGAGTCCTCGCCCAGCAGCGGCTCGGTCACGGTGTGGGGGAGCCGTGCGACGCGGGCCAGGGGCTCGAACCGAGTGCCCTCCGCCGCCTCGCCGATCCTGTCGTGGAGACGGCCGAGGTCCCCGTGCGCCCCCATCACGGTCTGAATCGTGCCGACGACGGGGACCGCGCCGAGCGCGAGCTCGCGATCCTTCCGCGCCTCGGCGAGGATCTCCGGGTCCAGCGCGTACTCCTCTCCCTCGGGAAGCGGTCCCTGCACGGTCGGCGGCGGGCTCGAGGGCATGAACGGTCCGCCGATCCAGGGTCCCCAGCCGCCGGCCGGCGCCGACGGCGTCGGCACGGTGATCCCGGGCAGCGGGTCCAGCGGATCGGCGGGGGCCATCGGCCCGCCCACCCACGGCCCCCAACCGCCGGGGAGCGTGGGCGGGTCCATGCCCCGCAGCGGACCCAGCGGATCCGCAGGAGCCATCGGTCCGCCGATCCACGGCCCCGGGTCCTCGAAGAACCCCGGCGTGCCCCGCCCCTCCTGGTCGGGCTCCGCCCCGCCCGGGAGCTCGGCCCGCACCGCGGCGCCAGGGTCGAACTGCGAGGCGCGCTCCTGCTCGTGCGCGTGCCGGCGCAGCTCCAGCGCCTTCGACCGCAGGTCGGCGCCGGTCGCGTGTCCCGCCTCGGCCATCGCTCCGGTGCGGCGGCGGTGGGCGTCGGCGTCGGGGCCGGTCCAGGCGACCGCCTCAGCGGCCTCGCGCAGCAGCTCGATCAGCTCGATGACGCGCAGCGCGCCTTCGCGCACCCGCTCCGCCAGCTCGTCCAGGGTCTCGGTGTCGCATCCGCAGAAGGTGTCCATGGCGCGAGGCTAGGCGTCGTCCGCGCCGTCCGGCCCGGTCCCCGGCCCCGATGTGGACGGCGACCCGATGTGGAGGAAAGGTCGCGGAACCTTCTGCGCGAACACGACCACGAACACGAACACGAACTCGAACGAGAACACGAGCACGAGCACGGACCCCGGCATGACCGCGGCCCGGACGCGCGAGGGCCCCGCCGCTCCACGGAGCGACGGGGCCATCGGGCCGTCGGGTCTCAGACCACGATGTTGACGATCTTCGGGGCACGGACGATCACCTTGCGGACCGTCTGCCCCTCGAGCAGCTCCTGCACGCGCGCCTCTGCCATCACGGCCGCCTCGAGGTCCTCGGCGGAGATCTCCGGGTCGACCTCGATCCGGTGGCGCACCTTGCCCTTGACCTGGACCACGCAGGTGACCTGCTCGGCCTTCAGCAGCTCGGGATCCGCGACCGGATAGTCGACGCGCGAGACGCCGCCGGAGCGGCCCAGACGCACCCACAGCTCCTCGGCCAGGTGCGGGGCGAGCGGGGAGACCATCAGCACCAGCGGCTCCACGGCCTCGCGCGGCACGGAGCCGGTCGAGGTCAGCTGCTTGGTGAGGTGGTTGACCAGCTCGATGAGCTTCGCGATGGCGGTGTTGAACTGCATCCGGTCCATGTCGCGGCGCACGCCGTCGATCGTCCGGTGCACCGCCTGCTTCGTGGGCAGGTCCGCAGGCTCGTCGGAGACGGTCAGGCGTCCCGTCTCCTCGTCGACCACGAGGCGCCACAGGCGCTGCAGGAAGCGCTGCGAGCCGACCACGGCACGGGTCTCCCAGGGGCGGGAGAGGTCCAGCGGCCCCATCGACATCTCGTACACGCGCAGGGTGTCCGCGCCGTACTCCTCGTACATGTCGTCGGGGGCGACCGCGTTCTTCAGCGACTTGCCCATCTTCCCGTACTCCTGGGTGACCGGCTCGCCCTGGTAGGTGAAGCTGCCGTCGGCCTCCGCGACGACCTCCTCGGCCGGCACGTGCACGCCGCGGGAGTCGGTGTAGGCGTAGGCCTGGATGTAGCCCTGGTTGAACAGGCGGTGGTACGGCTCCTGGCTGCCGACGACCCCGCGGTCGAAGAGCACCTTGTGCCAGAAGCGCGCGTACAGCAGGTGCAGCACCGCGTGCTCCTGACCGCCGACGTACAGGTCCACGCCGCCGACGCCGCCCTCCTCGCGGGCCCCCAGCCAGTACTTCTCGTTCTCGGGCCGCACCAGGACCTCGTCCTCGGTGGGGTCGATGTAGCGCAGGTGGTACCAGGACGAGCCCGCCCACTGCGGCATCGTGTTGGTCTCCCGCAGGTAGGTCTTCGGCCCCTCGCCGAGGTCCAGCTCCACCTCGACCCAGTCCTCGGCGCGGGAGAGCGGGGTCTGCGGCTCGGTGTCGGCGTCCATCGGGTCGAAGGTCTTCGGGGAGAAGTCCGCGACCTCGGGCAGGTCCACGGGCAGCATCGACTCCGGCAGCGGGATCGGGGTCTCCGGGTCCGCGGGGTCGTAGACGATCGGGAAGGGCTCGCCCCAGTAGCGCTGGCGGGAGAACAGCCAGTCCCGCAGGCGGTAGGTGGTGCGGGCCCGGCCGAAGCCCTTCTCCTCGGCGTACGCGGTGGCGCGCGCCTTCGCCTCGTCCTTGTCCAGACCGTTCAGATCCAGGTCCGAGGAGGCGGAGTTGATCTTCTCGCCCTCGCCGGTCCAGGCCCCGCCCTCGAAGTCCTCCGGCGGGCGGACCGTGCGGATCACGGGCAGCTCGAAGCGGTCCGCGAAGGCGAAGTCGCGCTCGTCCTCGGCGGGCACGGCCATGATCGCGCCGGTGCCGTATCCCATCAGCACGTAGTCGGCGGTGAAGACGGGCAGCGCGCGGCCGTCCATCGGGTTGGTCGCGAACAGCCCGGTGAACACGCCGGTCTTCTCGCGGCCCTCCTCGGTGCGCTGGTCCTCGTCCAGCGAGGCGGCGCGCGCCTGGTAGGCGGCGACGGCCTCGCGGGGGCTCGCGGCGCCGCCGGTCCAGGCCTCGCGCGTGCCCTCGGGCCACGCCTCCGGCAGGGCGGAGACGTCCGTCAGCAGGGAGTGCTCGGGGGAGAGGACGCAGAAGGTCGCACCGAACAGGGTGTCGGCGCGCGTGGTGAACACGTCGAAGCCGGCACCCTCGCGGCCCGCGAGGCCCGCGACGGGGAAGCTGATCTGGGCGCCGTGGCTGCGGCCGATCCAGTTGCGCTGCATGGTGCGGATCGACTCGGGCCAGTCCATCCGGTCCAGGTCGTCGACCAGGCGGTCTCCATAGGCGGTGATGCGCATGTTCCACTGGCGCAGGCGCCGGGTGAAGACGGGGAAGTTGCCGCGCTCGGAGCGGCCCTCGGCGGTGACCTCCTCGTTGGCCAGCACCGTGCCGAGGCCGGGGCACCAGTTCACGGGGGTCTCGGAGATGTAGGCCAGGCGGAAGCCGTCGGCCAGCCGCGCGATCTCCGCCTTGCTCGCGGAGGGGACCTCGGCGGCGCTGCGGCCCTGCCAGGCCGCCGGGACCTCCAGGCCCTGCCGGTCGGCGAGGGCGAAGGGGTCGATCGTGCCGGCGCGCAGCTCCTCGCGCAGCTCGGCGATCGGGCGGGCGCGCCCGGTGACGCCGTCGGCGTTCGGGGCGTCCGGGTCGTACCAGGAGTCGAAGATGCGCAGGAAGATCCACTGCGTCCACTTCACGAACTCGGGGTCCGTGGTCGCCAGCGAGCGGCGCGCGTCATGGGACAGGCCCAGGCGGTGCAGCTGGCGGCGCATGTTCGCGACGTTCGCCTCGGTGGTGGTGCGCGGATGGGTGCCGGTCTGGACCGCGTACTGCTCGGCGGGCAGGCCGAAGGCGTCGTAGCCCATCGTGTACAGCACGTTCTTGCCGAGCATCCGCTGGTGACGGGCGACCACGTCGGTCGCGATGTAGCCCAGCGGGTGACCGACGTGCAGCCCCGACCCCGAGGGGTAGGGGAACATGTCCATGATGTACATCTTCTCGGACGAGGAGGTGGCGGCCGCGGTGGCCTCCTCGAGCGAGGGGGCGGTGCCGCGCAGCTCGCCGACGGGGTTGTCGGCGTGGAAGGTGCCCTCCTCGTCCCAGCGCTGCTGCCAGCGCAGCTCGATCTCGTCCGCCATCGCGGCCGTGTACCGGTGGGGTGCCTCGCTCATGGGTGGATCGTCCTCCGAAGGATCAGTGCGGCGTGAGCCGCCAGGCAGTGGGTCAGGCAGTGGGGTGATGGCCTCGTGACATGAAAAAACCCTCGCGCAGGCGAGGGGAGCCGCGTCGGTGCCTCGTGGTCGCCGGGCGCTCGCTCAGGAGCGCGGCACGGTCGCGGGCCTTGTCCGACGCGGCTGCAGAAGCAGCAGCCGTTCCGTCACCCGGCCATCCTAGCGCGCTCAGACGTCGAGCACCGCGGAGATCAGCAGCAGCACCAGCACCGTCCCGATCGTCGTGATGAGCACGGTGTCCCGGGCGAGGTTCTCCGAGGCGCGATAACGGGCCGCGGCGACGTACACGTTCTGGGCGGTGGGCAGCGCCGCCATCACCACGACCTCGTACAGGTGGTCGCCCCGCATCCCGAGCAGCAGCCCGAACCCGAGCGCGATCAGCGGCATGGCGAGGAGCTTCGCACCGGAGGCGACCGCGATCAGACCGCGATAGCCGTCGTCCTTCGCGAGCGGGCGCGAGCCGTGCAGGGACAGCCCGTAGGCCAGCAGCATCGCCGGGATCGCCATGTCGGCGAGGGACTGGACCGGCTCGAGCATCACCTCCGGGACCCGCACCCCGATCAGCACCAGCACCAGTCCCAGGGCCGAGGCGATGATGACGGGGTTCGCGACGATGCTGCGCAGCACCCCGGCCGCGCCCTGGGCGTCCTTCTCGGTGACCCGGTGCAGCACGAACAGGTACAGGGGCGTGTAGACCGCCTGCTGGAAGAGGATCACCGGCAGGGCGTGGGAGATGTCCCCGAGCACGTAGGCGGCGATCGGGAAGCCCATGTTCGCGCCGTTGACCACGGAGCCGCTGATCGCGGTGACCACGAGGTCCGCGCCGCGCCGACGGGTGAACAGGGCGAGGCCGACGATGAGGAGCACGCCGGTGGTCAGCCCCGAGACCGCGGCCACGAGCATCGGCAGGGAGAAGACGGAGCGGACGTCGGAGCCGAGCAGGCCCACGAGCACGAGCGCGGGGGAGGCGACGAAGAAGGTGGTGCGGTTCAGGACGTAGCGACCGTGGGCGCCGAGCACGCCGGCGCGTCCCACCACCCAGCCCACGCCGATCATGGACCAGACGATGAAGAAGCCCGCGAGGACGCCGCTCACAGGAGGGGAGGGGGTGCCGAGGAGGTCATCGCACCGATCCTAAAGGGCGGTCCGGAAAGGGTGTTCCCCCGATCAGGGGGCGGACGTCCCGGCACGGACGAGCATCGGGGCGGCAGCGCACGACGGCACCCGGGCGCCGGGGCCACGGCCGACGGGGTCACGGCCGACGGGGTCAGCGGATCCCGTGGGAGGTGCGACCGTCGATCTGGTCCTCCATGCCGGGCACCGGCTGGGCGCCGTCGTCGCCGATCGCGACGATGCGGTTGTCCTCGTCGACGTGGACGACGCGAGGATGGTGGGCGGCGACCTCGGACGCGTCCAGCTGCCCGTAGGCCATGATGATCACGAGGTCCCCGGGCGAGACCAGGTGCGCCGCGGCGCCGTTGATCCCGATCACTCCGCTGCCGCGCTCGCCCTCGATCACGTAGGTGGTCAGGCGGTGGCCGTTGGCGATGTCCACGATCGTGACCTGCTCGTGCTCGACCAGACCCGCGGCCTCCGTGAGGACGGGGTCGATCGTCACCGAGCCCACGTAGTGCAGATCTGCCTGCGTGACCGTGGCCCGGTGGATCTTCGAGGTCATGAGAGTGCGCAACATCGCTCCCATTCTCCCATCAGTGCGTGATGCTGGATGATGGGAGCGTACGTTTTCGTCAGGAGGATCACCATGCCCAAGGCTCGCCGCCGCTCCGCCCACCGCTCGGAGCGCTTCGAGGACATGGCTCTGCCCGACGAGCTCCTCGGCGTGCTCGCCTCCCAGGAGCTCGAGCGCGCCTTCGAGATCCAGTCCGCGATCCTCCCCGACGCCCTCGCCGGGCGCGACGTGCTCGCCCGCGCCGAGACCGGCTCCGGCAAGACCCTCGCCTTCACCCTCGCGATGACCTCCCGCTTCCGCGGCCGCAAGGTGCACCGTCGACGGCCGCTCGGGGTGGTGCTCGTGCCCACCCGCGAGCTCGCCGTGCAGGTCGTCGACACCATCCATCCCTTCGCCCGGGCCGTCGGGCTCACCGCGCAGCTGGTCGCCGGCGGCATGAACATCGAGAAGCAGGCCGACGCGGTCGCCCGCGGCGTCGCGATCGTGGTGGCGACCCCGGGCCGGCTCATCGACCTCGCCGAGCGCGGGGCGCTCCAGCTCGACCTCGTCGAGACCACCGTGATCGACGAGGCCGATCACATGGCCGATCTCGGGTTCCTCCCCGACGTGCGCGACATCCTCGCCGCCGTCCCCATGGGCACCCAGAAGATGCTCTTCTCCGCCACCCTCGACGGGCAGGTCGAGGAGATCGTCGACACCTTCCTGGTCGACCCCGTCAGCCACGAGACCACCCCCGTGACCGCGGCGGTGAGGACCATGGACCACCACGTGCTCGAGATCGCCCCGGCCGCCAAGCGCGCCGTGACCGCGCAGCTCGGCGCCCGCGAGGGCCGCACCCTGATGTTCACGCGCACCCAGCTCGGCGCCGAGCGCGTGGCCCAGGAGCTCGTGGAGGTGGGCATCGGCGCGGCGGCCCTGCACGGCAACAAGCAGCAGGGGCTGCGCACGAACGTGCTGGCCGGCTTCCGCCAGGGAGCCTTCCCGGTGCTCGTCGCGACCGATGTCGCCGCCCGCGGCCTCCACATCGACGACGTCTCGATGGTCGTGCACGTGGATCCCTCCGACGACGTCAAGGAGTACGTGCACCGCAGCGGCCGCACCGCCCGCGCGGGGGCGGACGGCAGCGTGGTCACCCTCGCCCTGCCGCACCAGACCCGGCAGGCCCGTCGGATCCTCGCCGAGGCCGAGGTCGAGCCCGCCTGGGCGGAGGGTGTCGCCGATGCCGAGCATCCCTCGCTCGAGGAGCTCGGCGGCCGCACCCCGGCCGGGGAACCCGTCGAGGACCCCGCCCGCGTGAAGTACAAGGGTGCCCCGCGCAAGCTGGACCTGTCCCGCTCGCGCGGCGCCGACGCCCGCAAGGCCGACGAGCGGCGCGCGAACGAGGAGCGGCGCGCCTCCTGGGAGGAGGAGGCGCAGGACGAGCGTCGCGGCGGACCGGGTCGCGGCCGCGGCGGGGCTCCCGGCCGCGGGAAGGGTGCCGGCGGACGGGGCGGGGCGCAGGGCGCCCGCGGCGCCGGCCGCGGAGCAGGTTCCGGCACGAGCACCGATCGTGGCCAGGGCAAGGACGGCGCGAAGGGCGCGGGGTCCGGCAGGGGTGCGGGCGGCAGGGGTCAGGGCGGCAGGGGCTCCGGCGGCAGAGGCACCGGAGGAACGGCCCGGGACCAGGGATCCGGCCAGGGCCGGGGCACCGGACGCTCGGGCGGCCGCGGCCGCTCCGGCGCGCCGAGCCGCGGCCCCCGGAGGCACGGGGGACGATGAGGACCACGCCCTGACCACGCAGGAGAGCCTGCGAGGTCACGGCGTGCAGGACCCGCCGGCACCTCCGGCGGACAGGACCGCAGGACACGACGACGACGTCGAGGAGGAGCGCGATGAGCATCAGCACGTTCGACATGTTCAAGATCGGTATCGGCCCGTCGAGCTCCCACACCGTGGGACCGATGCGGGCGGCGGCGCAGTTCGCGCACGAGCTGCTCGAGGCCCCGGACACAGGGTCGCGGGTCGCCGAGGTGGAGGTCCACCTGTACGGCTCGCTCGCCGCGACCGGCGAGGGGCACGGCACCCTCGCCGCGATCGTGATGGGCCTCGAGGGCGCCGACCCCGAGACCGTCGACCCCGTCGCGGGCAGGGAGCGCGTGGAGCGGATCGAGGCCGAGGGCGGGCTGCTGCTGGATGGCCGTCTCGAGGTGTCCCTGCGCCCCTCCACGATCGTGCTGCACCCGCTGACCTTCCTGCCCCAGCACTCCAACGGCATGACCTTCATCGCCCTGGACGAGGAGGGGGACGAGATCGTGCGCCGCCCGATGTTCTCCGTCGGCGGCGGCTTCGTGGTCGACGAGGCGGACATGGACCGCTCGATCGCGGAGGTCGCCGCGGAGGACGAGGGACGCACGATCTTCACCACCGGCGCCGAGCTGCTGCGGGTGTGCGAGGACCGGGGCATCTCGATCTCCGAGGCGATGATGCTGCGCGAGCGGCAGTGGCGCGACGACGAGGAGATCCGCGAGGGGCTCCTGATCATCTGGCGCACCATGGACGACTGCATCCAGCGCGGCATCCGCACCCCCGGGACCCTCCCCGGCGGACTCGAGGTCAAGCGCCGCGCCGCCTCCTGGTACGACTCGCTCTCCGCCGAGGACCCGGTGCGCCTGCCCATGAACGCCTTCGAGTGGGTCTCCCTCGCCGCGCTCGCGGTCAACGAGGAGAACGCCGCCGGGGGCCGGGTCGTCACCGCCCCCACCAACGGCGCGGCCGGGATCATCCCGGCGGTGCTCCACTTCGCCACCACCTACATCCAGGGCGTGGACCCCGACGAGATCGCGGTGCGCTTCCTGCTGACGGCCGGGGCGATCGGCTCGCTCTACAAGGAGCACGCCTCGATCTCCGGGGCGGAGGTGGGCTGCCAGGGCGAGGTCGGCTCGGCCTGCTCGATGGCGGCCGCGGCGCTGTGCGAGGCGATGGGCGGCAAACCGGCTCAGGTCGAGAACGCCGCCGAGATCGCGATGGAGCACAACCTGGGCCTGACCTGCGACCCCGTCGGCGGACTGGTGCAGGTGCCGTGCATCGAGCGCAATGCGATGGCGGCGGTCAAGGCGATCACCGCCGCACGCTTCGCGCTGCGCGGCACCGGCGAGCACTTCGTCTCCCTCGACACGGTCATCGAGACCATGCGCCAGACCGGCAAGGACATGTCCGAGCGCTACAAGGAGACCGCCATGGGCGGGCTCGCGATCACCGCCGTGCCGGTCAGCGTCCCGGACTGCTGAGCGTCGGGCCGCTGCGCCGCGACGGGCCCTCTCCGTCAGGGGTCGGTCCCTCGCCCCCTGCTCCCGCCGTGGGCGCGTCGGCGTCCCCTGCGGGCAGGAGCCGCACCTCGCGCGGTACCGCGGCGGCGCCGAGCCGGTCACGCACCAGGGCCCGCAGCTCCTCGGCGCCCGGCGGGGCCGTGCCGGGCGAGGCCGGGGCGAGACCCACCTCGGCCACGGTCCGCACGCCGAAGCGCACATCGGGCACCACCTGCAGTCGCGCCGAGCGGACGCCGGGATGGGAGCGCAGCACGCGGACGGTCGCGGTGGGGTCGTGGAGCATGCCGCCCGAGGAGACGCTGCCATCGGCCCGGCCCCGCACGTGCACCTTCCCGTCGGCCGTGATCGTGCCGCGGTCGGTGACCAGCTCCCGTCCGCCGGTGAACGGTGTGCGCGCGCACAGCAGCCCGTCGCGCTCGCGCAGGCGCACGCCGTGCAGGGGCCGGCCGTCCACGCACAGCGAGCCGGTCTCGGTGGTGCCGTAGACGTCGTGGACCCGGGCGCGGAAGTGACGGGCGAGGTCCGAGCGCAGCTCGGGGGAGAGCACGTCGGAGCCCGAGACGACCCGCGCGATCGTGAGCGGCCGGCCGCCGCCGAGCTCCCCGTCCGCGCGCAGCAGGTCCGCGAGATGGATCGGCACCCCGGTCAGCAGCGCGGGAGAGGTGCGGTGCAGGAGCGCGACCCGGTCCGCGGCGGGCAGATGGGTGAGGTCCACCAGCGGCGCACCGAGCGCGAGGGCTCCCAGGGTCGTGACCAGGCCGTGGCCGTGCACACCGGGGGCCGAACAGGCCGTGACCCGCCCGGGCCGCAGCCCGATCCGGCGGGCGAGATCGACGAGGGAGAGCAGCTGAGCGGCGGTGAGGGGCCCGCGCCGCTGGGGGCGGGGGCGCCCGGTGGAGCCGCTCGAGCGCAGCTCGAGGTCGCCGTCCCCGGCGAGCGCCGTGACCAGCACCTGGCGCAGCGGCGCGTCGGAGGGCAGTGCGCCGAGGCCGGTGCGGACCGCGGCGGAGGTGCCGCTGCGGTGCAGGCGCACGAGGTCCAGCAGCTCGCCGCCGGTGAGGGTGCCGTGCTGGTCCACGAGCACCGCGGCGCGCGGGCGCGCCCCGATCCGGGCGCGCAGAGCGGTCGCGACGTCGAGGGCCGGCGCGGTGAGGGAGAGGCGGGTGCGGGACCGAGCCGCCCGGCCGCTGCCGAGGAGTCCGGCCGGTGTGCGGTGCCTCATCGATCCCGCCCCTGCTCGGCCCCGCCCGGCTCCTGCGCGCTGCGGCTGCGCACGGCGGGACCCCGCGCGCCGGGTCTCCGCACGGCGCGCCCGCGCACGGCGAGTCGACGCGCGAGCTCCGCCCCGGCGCCCGCACCGCGAGCGGCGAGGGCGGGGGCCGCCTGTGCGAGCGCCGCCCCGCACCGCGCCCAGGCCGGGGAGATCAGCGTGGGGGAGCGGTCCAGCCCCCGCAGCACCCGGTCGGCGGCCTGCTCGACCGTGAGCGCGCCGCGGGGCGCCTCGCCGTAGGTCGGGACGGCCATCTCGGTCGCGACCAGCGGCAGCTCGACGATCGTGATCCGCACCCCAGCTCGCTCGGCCTCGGGGCGCACGGCGCGCAGCCAGGCGTCCAGCCCCGACTTCGAGGCGCCGTAGGCGGCCCAGCCCGGCGTCGGGATACGGGCCGAGGCGCTCGTGACCGCGACCATGCGGCCGCCCCCGGCACGGCGCATCGGGTCCATCAGGGCGAGCAGCAGCGCCGCGGGGCCGAGCATGTTCGTCCCGGTCAGGCGCACCAGGTCATGGGGGCGGCCGACGGTGTCGGCGAGGGAGCGATGCAGCGAGTGCCCGGCGAGGGAGACGACGGCCGACGGGGTGCCGCGGGTGGCCAGGAGCTCCTCGGCGAGGGCTGCGACGGCCTCCTGCTCGCGCAGGTCGCAGGGGTGCACGGAGGCGGTGCCGCCCGCCGCGCGCACCCTCGCGGCCAGCTGCTCGAGCCGGCCCCGATCGCGAGCCGTGAGCGCGAGGTCCGCGCCGCGCGCCGCGAGCCGGAGGCACAGCGCGGTGCCGACCCCTCCGCTCGCCCCCGTCACGAGGATCATCGGGGGCCGCCCACGCTCACCACGACCCGCGGTGGTAGGCGCCCGGGTAGAGCGCGGGATCGCGCACCCCCAGCTCATGGGCGGCGCGCTGCGGCCAGCCGGGCTCCCGCAGCGCCGCCCTGCCCACGGCCACGAAATCGGCATCGCCGCGCTCGAGCACCGCCTGCGCACCGCTGGGCTCGGTGATCAGGCCGACCGCCGCGACCGGCATCGACACGGCCTCCCGCAGCGTGCGGGCGAAGCCCACCTGGTACTCCGGCCCCACCGCGATGTCTGCGATCACGGCCCCGCCGGTGGAGACGTGGAGGGCGTCCACTCCGACCTCCTCGAGCTCGCGAGCGAGCTCGACCGACTGGGTGATGTCCCAGCCTCCGTCGATCCAGTCGGTCGCGCTGATCCGCACGATCAGGGGACGGTCCGCCGGCCACTGCTCACGCACGGCGGACGCGATCTCCCGTGCGAGTCGGCGCCGACCCGGCCCGTCGCCGCCGTACTCGTCGGTGCGGGTGTTCACCAGCGGCGAGAGGAACTCGTGGACGAGATAGCCGTGGGCGAAGTGGAGCTCGATCGCGTCGAATCCGGCTTCCTCGGCGCGTCGGGCCGCGGCGACGAAGTCGTCGACCACCCGGGTGATCTCCTCCCGGCTCAGCGCGTCGGGCGCGTCGAGGCCGGGAAAGGGCTCCGGGGTGGGGCCGACGGCGCGCCAGCCCGCGGCGAACTCCGGCACGGTGCCGCGGTGTGCCCGGTATCGGGGCAGCGCCGGCCAGGTCGAGGCCTTCCGGCCGGCATGGGCGAGCTGCACCGCCATGCGGGCTCCCTGCCCCTGGCAGAAGGTCGTGATGCGCCGCCACGCCTCGGCCTGTTCGCCGTTCCACAGCCCCGTGTCCTGGGAACTGATCCGGCCCTCGGGCGAGACTGCGGTGGCCTCGGTGACGATCAGGCCGAATCCGCCGGCGGCGCGTGCGCCGAGGTGCACGAGATGCCAGTCGGTGGGGACCCCGTCGTGCTCCTCGACCATGTACTGGCACATGGGGGCGAGCCAGATGGGGTTGCGCAGCTCGAGCCCGCGAAGGCGGGTGGGGGAGAGCAGGAGCGGGGTGGCGGGATCGGGGGCCATGGTCCCTCACGGTATCGGGGGATCCTGCGAGGAGGGCGGCACGTCCGGTACTAGAGTGCTAGCATCCTTGCATGCAGTCCGAGGACAGCCCCGACGCGACGGCCGCACAGACGCCCGACGCTCCACCCAAGGTGCAGTTCAACGTGTACCTCCCCCGCGATCTCGTCGTCACGGTCAAGCACAGGGCCATCGACGAGTCCTCCAGTCTCAGCGCCCTCGTCGAGAAGGCGCTGCGGCAGTACCTCACCCCCTCCACCGCGCAGAGCGACGACGCCTGAGGAGAACGACATGACCGAGCAGAGCCCCCGTTCCGTGCCCGATCCCGGGTTCACGGTCTTCCCTCTGAGATTCACCCGCGACCCCCAGGCGCTCATCGCCTTCCTCCGCACGCTCGGCATGGCGCCCGCGATCACCGCGGGGGACGACGGGTTCGGCGACCTCGTCGCCGGCGCCGGGCGGGTGATGGTCCACGCCGTGCAGGGCGCGGAGAGCGGCGCCGCGCACGGGGACACCGATCTCTGCCTCGCCGTCCCGGACGCCGATCAGGCCGCCCTGGACCTGGCGGGGGCGGAGATCGAGGCGACCGTCTGGGACGAGAGCTACGGCAGGCAGGGGCGGATCGACGGGCCTGCCGGCGAAGGGGTCTCGCTGAACGAGCACCAGAGCGACCTCTACGGATATCAGGGGCACGATCCGTCCGGCACGGACCCCCGGCTGTCCGTGACGGCGGTCCTCATGAGCGACGACTTCGACCGGGACGCCGCCTGGTGCGCACGGCTCGGCTTCGTCCCCGGAGCGACGGACGTCCCGGAGCGGCGCGAGCTGCGGGGTCCCGGCCGGACCGGCGCGATCAGCCTGCACCGACCCGCCGCTGACGCCCGGAGGACCCGGCCGACGGGGCAGGAGTTCGGCGACTGCCTCCAGGTGCGCATCGGCTTCACTACCACGGAGCCGCTCGACGCGCTCGCTGAACGGCTCGTCGCGGCAGGGCACCCGGCCCGGCTCGTCGAGCACGACGGGGCGCGGCGCGTCCAGGTGACGGACCCCGACGGGCTCGAGACCGAGATCCACCCGCGCGTCACGGACTGAGGCCCGCTCCACGGCGGCGGGCGACGCGGTCGGGGAGAGGCCGCGCCGCTCGTGCGCCCCGGGCCGTGCACGGGACGCGGTCGGGCGAGCGTGACGTGCATCTCCTGCGATACGGTGTTCGCGTCCAACCCGCCCCGGCCGCTCCGGGGCCCGTGAAGCAGGAGTGTTCATGACTGACGAGGCCGTCACCGGGATCGAGAATCTCTCCCAGGAGACCCGCACCTTCTCCCCGCCCACCGAGTTCGTCCAGAACGCGGTCGCCCGCCCCTCCCTGTACGAGGAGTCCGAGCGGGACCGGCTCGCCTTCTGGCGCTCGCGCGCGAGCCTGCTGAGCTGGGAGACGCCCTTCACCGAGACGCTGGACTGGTCGAACCCGCCCTTCGCGCGCTGGTTCGCCGACGGCACCCTGAACGTCGCCTACAACTGCGTGGACCGCCACGTCGAGTCCGGCCACGGCGAGCAGGTCGCGCTCCTGGCCGAGTACGAGGACGGCTCCGACGCGTCCTTCACCTACGCGGACGTCAAAGACGAGATCTCCCGCATGGCGAACGTGCTCGTGGACCTCGGCGTGAGGACCGGCGACCGCGTCGCGATCTATCTGCCGATGATCCCCGAGGCCGTCTTCGCGATGCTCGCCTGCGCCCGCCTCGGCGCGCCGCACTCGGTCGTCTTCGGCGGCTTCAGCGCCGACGCGCTGCGCTCGCGCATCGAGGACGCCGAGGCGCGCGTGGTCATCACGGCCGACGGCCAGAACCGCCGCGGCAAGCAGCTCCCGCTCAAGCCCGCCGTCGACGACGCGCTCGCCGGCGGCGCCGACTCCGTCGAGAAGGTGCTCGTCGTGCGCCGCACCGGCGGGGACGTCGCCTGGACCGAGGGCCGCGACGTGTGGTGGCACGAGGCGCGCGAGAGCGCCTCGACCGAGCACGCCCCCGTGGCCGTGGAGGCCGAGCACCCGCTGTTCATCCTCTACACCTCCGGCACCACCGGGAAGCCCAAGGGCATCGTCCACACCACCGGCGGCTATCTGACCCAGGCCGCGTACACCCACCGCAACGTCTTCGACCTCAAGCCCGCCAGCGACGTGTACTGGTGCACGGCCGACGTCGGCTGGGTCACCGGGCACACCTACGTGGTCTACGGCCCGATGGCCAATCGCACCACCCAGGTCATCTACGAGGGCACCCCCGACACCCCGCACCAGGGCCGCTGGTGGGAGATCGTCGAGAAGCACGGCGTCTCGCTGTTCTACTCCTCGCCCACCGCGATCCGCACCGCCATGAAGTGGGGCGAGGACATCCCGGCGAAGTACGACCTGTCCTCCCTGCGCCTGCTCGGCAGCGTCGGCGAGGCCATCAACCCCGAGGCGTGGATGTGGTACCGCCGCGTGATCGGCGGGGACCGCTGCCCGATCGTGGACACCTGGTGGCAGACGGAGACCGGAGGCATCATGATCTCCCCGCTGCCCGGCATCACCGCCACCAAGCCCGGCTCCGCGCAGGTGCCCCTGCCCGGCATCGGCGCCGACGTCGTGGACGAGGCCGGGGCGCCGGTCGCGAACGGGGAGGGCGGCTATCTCGTGCTCGACAAGCCCTGGCCGGGCATGCTGCGCGGCATCTGGGGCGACCCCGAGCGATTCAAGGAGACCTACTGGTCCCGCTACGAGGGGCTCTACTTCGCCGGTGACGGCGCCAAGCGCGACGAGGACGGCGACATCTGGCTGCTCGGACGCGTCGACGACGTCATGAACGTCTCCGGCCACCGCCTCTCGACCATGGAGATCGAGTCGGCGCTCGTGAGCCACGAATGGGTCGCGGAGGCCGCGGTCGTCGGCGCGAACGACGAGACCACGGGCCAGGCCCCGGTCGCCTTCGTGATCCTGCGCGGCGGCAGCGCCGAGGCGATCGAGGCCGCCGGCGGCGAGGACGCGGTCCCCGAGCTGCTGCGGGCCCATGTCGGCAAGGAGATCGGCCCGATCGCGAAGCCGAAGAAGGTGCTGCTGGTCTCTGAGCTGCCCAAGACCCGCTCGGGCAAGATCATGCGCCGCCTGCTGCGCGACGTGGCCGAGAACCGGCAGGTGGGGGACACGCAGACCCTCGCCGACGCCTCGGTCATGGACCTGATCCAGCAGGGGCTGTCCGGCACGAGCTGAGCGCCGCGGGACCCGGCGCCGACAGGGGCGGGGCGCGACCGGTTCCGGTCGCGCCCCGCCCCTGTCGGCGCCCCTCAGCGGGTGAGGGTGACGTCCCCGGTCTCGGTGACCGCCGTCAGCGTGCCCGCCGCCTCGCCCTGCGTGCCGTGGAGGTCGGGGTCCACCGTCACCTCGCCGTAGGCGCTGCGGGACTCGACCTCCCAGGTCGAGGTGCCGGCGACCGCGATGCGCACGTCGCCGAGCTCGGTCACGGCGCCGACGGTCCCCCCGGCATCCGCGGGCAGCTGCAGGGCGACGTCCCCGATGCTCGAGGAGAGGTCCACGGCCGCGGGGCCGGGGGCCGCGATCTCCGCCTCGATGCTCCCGACGTCGGCCGTGACGCTGACCTCCTCGGTCGCGGCGACCGGACCGAGGTGCACATCGCCCACGTCGGCCTGCACCCGGAGGGAGCCGAAGACGCCCTCGGCGACCACGTCTCCCACGTCGGAGCGGAGGTCGAGGTCGAGCTCGTGACCGGACGGCACCAGCAGGAGCACGTCGCGGGAGTCGTCGGTCCCGGGCCAGGTGGAGAAGCTCTCGGGCTGGCTCACGCGGACCGAGGCGGAGGAACTGCCGCCGCTGCGCTCGACGAGCGCGCGGGCGGTCTCGTCGGCGGTCGCGGGCACCGTGGTGCCCGGCGCGACGAGCGAGAGGGTGACCTGGTCGACCTCGTCCGAGCTCTGCACCCGCACGTCGCCGAGGGAGCTGGTCAGCTGCAGCGAGGACGGGGTGCCGAGCACCGTCGTCGCGGGCACGTCCCCGAAGAGGCGGCTGTTCCACCAGGTCGCGGTCGTCGCGGCCGCGAGGACGAGCACCGCCAGCGCCATCACGGCGCTCCCGGCGAGCACGATGCCGCGCCGCCAGGGACGATCGCGACCGGGCGAGGGGACGAGACGCCGGGGCGGGTCGTAGAGAGGAGGCCGGGAGCTGTCGAGCGGCGCGGCCGCGGCCTCCACCTCCCCCGGACGGCCCGGGGGCAGCGGGTCGTGCACCGACGCGCCTCCGGGTCCGGTCGCGGTCATGTCCGGTCCTCCGACTCCAGATAGCGCAGGACCGCCATGACCCGTCGGTTCTCGCCGTCCACGGGCGGCAGGTCGAGCTTGGTGAGCAGGGAGGAGATGTGCTTCTCGACGCTTCCGGCGGAGACGAAGAGGGTGTCGGCGATGGCCTGGTTCGAGCGGCCCTGCGCCATGAGCGAGAGCACCTCGCGCTCGCGCGGGGTGAGGGCCTCGAGGGTGCGGCGACGACGGGAGCGCACGAAGATCTGCTGGACCACCTCGGGATCCAGCCAGGTCCCGCCCGCCCCCACGTCGGTGACCACGCCGAGGAACTCCTCGACGTCGGCGACGCGGTCCTTGAGCACGTAGCCCAGGCCGTGCGAGGAGTCAGCGATGAGATCGGAGGCGTAGCGCTCCTCGACGTACTGGGAGAGCACCAGCAGCGCGACCTCGGGATCCTGCTGGCGGATCAGGACGGCGGCGCGCACGCCCTCGTCGGTGAAGGTCGGCGGCATGCGCACGTCGATCACGGCGAGATCGGGGCGGTGGTGGGAGATGGCGGCGAGCAGCCCGGCGCCGTCGCCGACCGCGGCGACCACCTCGTGGCCCGCGTCCGTCAGGAGCCTCTCGAGACCCGCCCGCAGCAGCACGGCGTCGTCGGCGATCACGATCCTCATCGGGGGACCTCCAGGGTCTGGTCTCGGGTCTCGGGGCGGGTGGAGCGGGACGGTGCCGGGGCGGAGCCCGCGGCGAGGGGCGGCACCGGGCGGGGCGGTGCGCCGCCCGAGGACGGGGCGCCGGTCGGGAGCACGGCCTCGAGCACGGTGCCGCCTCCCGGGGGGCTGCTGATCCCCAGCACCCCGCCGGTCGCGCGGACCCGATCGGTCAGCCCGGCGAGCCCCGTCGAGAGGCCATCGCGCCGCACGCGCGCACCCCCGCGCCCGTCGTCCTCGATCCTCACCCGCAGCGAGCTCGGGTCCTGGCGCACGGTCACGGCGACCGACACGGCCTCGGCGTGCTTGGCGATATTGGTCAGCGCTTCGGCGACCAGGAAGTAGGCCACGCCCTCGCGCTCCCGGTCCAGCCCCGCACGGTCGGGGCCGAGCAGGTCGACATCGAGGTCGACGGGGATCCGGGAACGGGCGGCGAGCGCCGAGAGCGCCGCGTCGAGCCCCCGGTCCGTCAGCACCGCCGGATGGATGCCGCGGGCGAGCTGGCGCAGGTCGGTCATCACGGCCTTCGCCTCCGCGTGCGCCTCGCCGACGAGCCGATCGGCGCGCTCGGGATCGGTGCGGATCGCGGTCCGGGCGAGGCCGAGGGTCATCGCGAGGTTCACCAGTCGCGGCTGGACCCCGTCGTGCAGGTCCCGCTCGATCCGCAGCCGCTCCTGGGCGGCCGCGTCGACGGCGCCCTGGCGACGCTCGGCGAGCTCGGCCACCTGCTCGCGCAGCTCCTCCTCGGAGCCGGAGACCAGTCCGCGGGCGAGGCCGCGGTCGGCGAGGGCGCCGAGCGCGAGCATCACCGCGCAGAGCACGAGGGCGGCGGTGCCGATCACCGCGAGGGACCACCGCGTCAGCTCGAGCCCCCCGATCGCCAGCGGGCCGTGCAGGAGCGCCATCTCCCAGCCGGACCAGCCCAGCCACAGCAGCGCGAGCGAGGCGGCCAGGAACGCCCCCGCCACGATCATCGCGAGGTGGTGGTGCAGCACCCCGCGCCAGAACGCGCCGGTGCCCAGCTCGAACCAGCGATCCTGCAGCCAGCCCGGCACGCCCGAGCGGTGCGAGCGCCGACGGGCGGGGAGGTTCACGCCGATGCCGTGCACCGCGACCGCGCGGCGGCGCTCGATGCGCACCGCGGCCTGCATCAGCAGCAGCCACGGGACCAGCAGCAGCAGGCCGCTGCCCAGTGCGGGGAGCGCGCCGAGACCGGAGGCGAGCATCAGCAGGCTGGCCACGCACCAGGTGACGCTCAGCACCCCGCCGACGACCACGGAGGCCAGCGCGGCGGGGGAGATCCGGGACCGCAGGGGGGCGGCGGTCCTCTCGCTCGTCTCGTCCATGGCTCGACCCTAGACGGGTGGTGCTCGCCCGTCCCACCGGGTCCGCCGTCCGGGTGGGCGGGGGATAGCCCCCGCCCGACCTCCCCGTCGGGGCGGCGCGGGGTGAGCCATCCCGCACGCGTCGAGGTCCCGGACCTGCCGCCGCGCACGCCGCCCATGCGGTTCAATGGGAGCCATGAGCAGTGACGCCTCCTCCTCCGACAGCTCCCTCGACCCCGTCACCGACGCGGCCGCCGCCCGGACCGACGACGGCTCGACCGGTCAGACGGTCGAGAACGTGGAGTCGACCGCCGCCGAGCTCGACGCGGCCGGCGCCTCCCGCGGCACCCTCGGCGACGTCGCGAACTCCCTCGGCATCTCGAGCGCCGTCGCCCTGCGTGCCCTGCGCGGTGCCGAGGAGATCAAGCCCCAGCTCGCGGGACGCGTCCGCGAGGCCGCCGAGCGGCTGCACTTCCCGCTCGAGGAGCTGTCCGAGGAGACCGAGCACCGCGGCGTGGTCGCCGTGCTCGTGAACACGATGCGCAACACCTGGATCTCGGACCTGGTCCGCGCGATCCGCATCGAGCTCGCCGCGACCGGCCGCACCGCCGTGGTCGTGCCCACCCGTCGGCGCCTGCCGGAGTACCCGGTCGCCGTGGACACCGACGCGATCGAGAACCTCGTCCACCTCGGGGTCGACGGCTTCCTCATGGTCTCCGACCTCGCCGACATGGACAGCGTCCTCGAGGCCACCGGCAACCGTCCCCTCGTCGGCATCGGCTGCTCGCGCGAGCTGGTCGGCCGCTTCGACACCGTCCGCATCGACGACGAGATCGGGCAGGGACTCCTCGTCGACCATCTCGTCGGCCTCGGCCACCGCGAGATCGCCCACGTCGGCGGGGTCGGCGCGGCCGTCGCCCGCGAGCGCGCCGACGCCTTCCGGGCCGCCATGGCGCGCCACGGCCTGAGCGACGTCGCCCGGGTCGAACCGGGCGACTTCACCGAGCAGGTGGGGCAGACGGCCGGGTCGATGCTGCTGCGCGGCAGCCGCGTTCCCACGGCGGTGACCTGCGCCAACGACGTCACGGCGGTGGGTGTGCTGGCTGCGGCGCGGGAGGCGGGCTACGACGTGCCCGAGTCGCTCGCGGTCGCCGGCTACGGCAACACCTCCCTCGCCTCCTCGGGGGTCGCGCAGCTGACCAGCGTCGACCCCAACTCCGAGCGGCTCGGCGCGCTCGCCGCGCAGATGCTCGTCGAGAGGGTCTCCGGGCACGAGGGCCCGACCAGCGATCTGGCGGTCCCGCCGTCGCTCGTGGCCCGTCGGACGACCTCCGCCGGCCCCCGCCCGGAGACAACCCGCCGCAAGCGGATCTCCGTCGACTGACCGCTCGGACGGCCGACGGGGAGGCCGCCCGCGCGACGCCCCGACGGTCTCCTGACCGCCCTCACCCTGCGATAGGCTCCGATCATGATCAACACCACGAACGACCCGAGCACGCCGCCCACCCAGCGGTCCATCGGCGAGCTCGTCCAGTCCATCCGCGACGAGCTTCTGGGTGTCGTCCATCACGAGATCGACATCGCCAAGAAGGAGGCCACGGCCCTCGGCATCAAGATCGGCATCATCGCCGCGATGGCCGCCGTGCTGCTGTTCCTCCTGCTCTCCGCCTGGGTCATGCTGCTCTTCGCAGCCGCGACCGGACTGCAGGCCCTCGGGCTGCCCTACTGGGCCTCGTTCCTCATCGTCGCCGGTGTGTTCATCCTCCTGGGCGCGATCGCCGGGCTCGTGGCCTTCCTGGTCTCCAAGCGGCTCAAGGCGCCCGAGACCACGATCGAGACCGCGCAGGCGGCCGTCCAGGCCGTCCAGGGCAAGCGCCGCAGCAACGCCGTCTCCTACGACGACACCTTCGAGGAGCTCTACGGCAAGCAGGTCAGCGCCCGCACGGAGTGACGTGACGGGCCGTTCCAGGCACCACCAGGCAGTACCCTGGGGGACGTGACTCTCCAGCTGCACGACACCGCCACCCGCACCACCGCACCCTTCACCCCGGTGCGCGAGGGGGCGGTGTCGCTGTACGTCTGCGGTCCCACCACGCAGGGCGGGCCCCATCTCGGGCACCTGCGCACCTTCCTCGCCTTCGACGTGCTGGTGCGCTGGCTCGAGCGCAGCGGGTACGAGGTCGCGCACGTCCGCAACGTCACCGACATCGAGGACAAGATCCTGGCGAAGTCCGCCGAGGCGGGCACGGAGTGGTTCGCGTGGTCGCTGCGCTTCGAGCGCGAGTTCCAGGACGTGCTGGACCGACTGGGGAACCGCCGCCCCGACTACGAGCCGCGCGCCACCGGACACGTGCCCGAGATGATCGAGCTGATGCAGCGTCTGATCGAGCGCGGCCACGCCTACGCCGACGGCGCGGGCTCCGTCTACTTCGACGTCGCCTCCCTGCCCACCTACGGCGCGCTGACCCGCCAGTCCCTCGAGGACATGCAGGACGCGGGCGAGGAGATGGAGCCCGGCAAGCGGGACCGCCGCGACTTCGCGCTGTGGAAGGCCGCGAAGCCCTCCGAGCCCGCGACCGCCTCCTGGGACACCCCCTTCGGCCGCGGCCGGCCCGGCTGGCACCTCGAGTGCTCCGCCATGAGCCGCAAGTACCTCGGGGAGACCTTCGACATCCACGCCGGCGGTCTCGACCTGCGCTTCCCGCACCACGAGAACGAGCAGGCGCAGTCGCACGCCGCGGGCTACGGCTTCGCGCAGCGCTGGATGCACTCCGGCATGGTGACCGTCGACGGGCTGAAGATGGGCAAGAGCCTGGACAACTTCGTCACCGCCGAGGACGCGCTCGCGCAGCATTCCGCCGCGGCGGTGCGGCTGGCCCTCGTCGGCGGCCACTACCGGGCGACCGTCGAGTACAACGCCGCCGCGGTGCAGGAGGCGGAGACGGTGTGGGAGCGGTTCTCGGCGACCGCGCGCCGCGCCGCCGAGCAGCTCGGCGAGAACCCGCTGGCCGGCCCCGATGCCGACCTGCGCGCCGTGGACCTGCCGGAGGACTTCGTCGCGGCGATGGACGACGACCTCTCCGTGCCCGAGGCGCTCGCGGTGATCCACCGCGAGCAGTCGGCGCTGAACACGCTCCTGGCCGCTCCCGACGAGGCGGAGGCCGACGAGGTCGCAGGCCTCCTCGGACGACTCCGCGCCATGCTCGACGTGCTGGGCCTGGACCCGCTCGGCGGGCAGTGGGGAGGAAGGACGGGCGCCGACGACGCCGAGCACGCGGCGCTGGACGCGCTGATCGCCACGCAGCTCGCCGCCCGCGAGGCGGCGCGCGCCGAGAAGGACTGGGCCCGGGCCGATGCGCTGCGCGATGCGCTGACCGCCGCCGGGATCCGCATCGAGGACGGCCGGGGCGGGGCCCGCTGGAACCTCGAGACCCGAGACTGAGCAGGACTGAGGAGACCACCCATGGCAGGAAACAGCTCGCGCCGCGGCGCGGTGCGCAAGGGCAAGAAGGGCGCGACCGTCGGCTCCGGCGGTGTGCGCCGACGGGGCCTGGAGGGCAAGGGCCCCACCCCGAAGGCCGAGGAGCGGCCCAACCACAAGAAGTACTCGGGGACCTCCGGAGGCTCCGCGGCCCGTCGCGGCGGCCCCAAGGGCAAGGGGAAGGTCCCCGGCAGCGACCAGGTCGCGGGCCGCAACGCGGTGCTCGAGGCGCTGCGCGAGGAGATCCCCGCCACGCAGCTGACGCTGCTGGTGCGGATCGACGCCGACGAGCGGGTGCGCGAGATCATGCGTCTGGCCGCCGCACGGGCGCTGCCCGTGGTGGAGGCGACCCGCACCGACCTCGACCGCATGACGGACCACTCGGTGCACCAGGGCGTCGCGCTGACGATCCCGCCGTACGAGTACGCCGAGGTCGACGAGCTGCTCGGGATCGCCGCGGACCGCTTCGAGCCGCCGCTGCTGGTCGCCCTCGACGGCATCACCGATCCCCGCAACCTCGGCGCGATCCTCCGCTCGGCCGACGCCTTCGGCGCGCACGGCGTGATCCTGCCCGAGCGTCGCAGCGTGTCGATGACCGCGAGCGTGTGGAAGGTGGCCGCCGGGGCCGCCGGCAGGGTGCGCGTCGCCCAGGTCACCAACCTCAACCGGACCCTCGGCTCCCTCAAGGAGCAGGGCGTCTTCGTGCTCGGACTGGATTCGGACGGCGACGTCACCTCGCGCGAGCTCGAGCTCGGCACCCAGCCGGCCGTGCTCGTCGTCGGCGCCGAGGGCAAGGGGCTCTCTCGGCTCGCCCGGGAGACCAGCGACCAGGTGGTCTCGATCCCGATGGCGGGACGCTCCGAGTCCCTGAACGCCTCGGTCGCCGCGGCCATCGCGCTCTACGAGCTCTCCGGGGTCCGGGAGCGCCAGGGCCTGGCCTGAGCCGAGCCCGCGCTCCGTTCCCGCGGGGGGCGGGGGCGCGGGCCGGGACGGCGCCTCAGCGCGCGGCGCCCGGCTCGCGCCCCCGGATCGTCCGCACCGGGATCAGCACGTGCGGGAGGGCGAGCTGGATCACCGGCCCCAGCGCGATCGCGTAGACGACCGTGCCGAGCCCGAGCGGCCCGCCCAGCAGCCACCCGGTCACCAGCACGAGCACCTCGAGCACGATCCGGACCGGTCCCACGGGACGGGCGAGCACCCGGCCCAGCCCCGTCATGAGTCCGTCGCGGGCCCCTGCGCCGAGCTGCGCGCCGATGTACACCGCGCCGCTGACCCCGTTGACCAGCACGCCGAGCAGCATGAGCGCGATCGCCGCGGGCAGCGCCCGCACCTCGGGCAGGAGCAGCAGGCCCAGGTCGATGCTGATCCCCACCCAGATCGCGTTCGCGACGGTGCCGATCCCGATCCGCTCCCGCAGCGGGATCCACAGCAGCAGGAGCACGAAGCTCACCGTGATGCTCATCGTCCCCACGCTGGTGCCGGTCCTCGCGGCGAGGGCGGCGTGGAGCACGTCCCAGGGCGCGCCGCCGAGCCCCGAGCGCAGCAGCATGGCCAGGGACAGCCCGAAGCCGGTCAGGCCGATCATCATCTGCCCCAGCCGGCGCGGCAGGCGGTCCACGCCCAGCTGGTCCCGCAGGGAGAGGTTGTCGAGCCGGGCGTGCCGGCGCCCATCGGGGGAGGTCACGGCGAAGGTCGGGCCGCTCAGCTCTCGACGATCGGCAGGGCCGAGGTCTCGGTGGTCACGAGCGACTTCTCGTCGGGCCGGTGGATGAGCACGTTGAGGATGTAGTGGCGCACCGTGTCGTCGAGGCTGACGTCGAGGCCTGCCTGCTCGGAGAGGAACCACTTGTGCTCGAGCACCTCGTGGAAGAACTCCGGCGGCTCGAGCTTGGAGCGCATGGACCTCGGGATCGCGCGGACCACCGGCTCGTACTGGTCCTTGAGCCACTCGTGGGCGACGAACTCCTCCTCCTCCGCCTGCTGCTCCGTGTCGGCACGGAACTGGTCGAGGTCGTTGAGGAGCCGACGCGCCTGGTTCTCCTGGGCGTCGATGCCGGTCAGCCTCATCAGGCGCCGTGAATGGTGCCCCGCATCGACGACCTTGGGCCGGATCGAGAGGGTCGTGCCGTCGAGGTCGGTGGTGATCTCCAGCTCGCCCACGTCGAAGCCGAGCGTGTTCAGCCGCTCGATCCGGGCCGAGACGCGCCAGCGCTCGTCGGCCGCGAAGCGCTCCGCGGAGGTCAGGGCGTCCCACAGCTCCTCGTAGCGGGCCACGAGCTCGTCGCCGACCTCGACGGCATCCATCTCCGGGTCGATCATGTCCCCGGCCTGGAGGTCCATGAGCTCGCCGATGATGTTGGTGCGGGCGAGGTCGAGGTCGTAGCGACGCTGACCGGTCGAGAGCGCCTCGTGGAGGGAGCCGGTCTCGACGTCGACGATGTAGGCGGCGAAGGCTCCCGCGTCGCGCCGGAACAGCGTGTTGGACAGCGACACGTCGCCCCAGTAGAAACCCTCGAGGTGCAGCCGCACCAGCAGCACCGCGAGCGCGTCGAGCAGGCGCTGGGCGGTGTCCTGGCGCGAGACCTGGCTGAACACGGCCCGGTAGGGGAGCGAGAACTGCAGGTGGCGGGTGATCAGCATGGCATCGAGCGGGTCACCCTCACGACTCGTGCGTCCCGAGACCACGGCGAAGGGCTCGACCGACGGGATCCCGATCCGTCCCAGCACCTTGAGCATGTCGTACTCGCGCTGGGCGAGATGGTGGTTGATCTCCTTCAGGGCCAGCACCCGCCCCGAGACCCGCACGAAGCGCACCACGTGGCGGGAGATGCCGCGGGGGAGGGCGGCCAGGATCTCGTCCGGCCACTGCCCGAGCGGCGTCTCCCACGGCAGGTCCAGCAGTGCCGGGTCTGCACGGGACGCGGTGATCTCCAGGGGTGCCATGGGTCCATTCTCTCCCGAACGCGGGGGTCAGGCCCATACGCTCGCACATTTCGCGTCATCACGGCGCGAAGGTCACGCCGCGGCGGGGTCGTGTCGGGACGGGGAGGCCGCCGTGCGGCGGTCGGCCCGGATCCCGCATCGGGACGGGCCGGCCGGGACGGACGACGGGCGCCCGGCCGAAGCCGGACGCCCGTCGTGCGGAGCGGTGGTGCTCAGTCGCCGAGGCGCTTGCCGGACTTCGCGTCGAAGAGGTGCAGGTGACCCTCCTTGGGACGGAAGTACACGGTCTCGCCCTTGCTCGGGGGACGACGGCCGTCGACGCGCGCGATGAACGGCTTGGCGGTCTCGTCGCTGCCCGCCCGGCGGCCGTAGATGAAGGCGTCCGCGCCGAGCTCCTCGACCACGTCGACCTCGACCGCGATGCCCTGCTCGTCGCCGACCAGCTCGAGGTCCTCGGGGCGCACGCCCACGGTGACGGTCGCCTGGTCGGTGTCCGACAGCGTCGCGCGGTCCACGGGCAGCACGGCGCCGCCGAACTGGACGCCCTGGTCGGTGAACTTCTCCTCGAGCAGGTTCATGGCGGGGGAGCCGATGAAGCCGGCCACGAACACGTTGTTCGGGTGGTCGTACATGCGTCGGGGCGAGTCGATCTGCTGGAGCACGCCGCGGTCCAGGACGGCCACGCGGTCGCCCATCGTCATCGCCTCGGTCTGGTCGTGGGTGACGTACACGGTGGTGACGCCGAGGCGACGCTGCAGCGAGGCGATCTGGGTACGGGTCGAGACGCGCAGCTTCGCATCGAGGTTCGAGAGCGGCTCGTCCATGAGGAACACCTGCGGGGAGCGCACGATCGCGCGGCCCATGGCGACGCGCTGGCGCTGACCGCCCGAGAGCGCCTTCGGCTTGCGGTCGAGGTACTCGGTGAGGTCCAGGATCTCGGCGGCGTCCTCGACGCGCTTGCGGATCTCCGCCTTCGGGGTGCCGGCGATCTTGAGCGCGAAGCCCATGTTGTCGGCGACCGTCATGTGCGGGTACAGCGCGTAGTTCTGGAACACCATGGCGATGTCGCGGTCCTTCGGCGGGACGTCGGTGACGTCGCGATCGCCGATGAGGATGCGGCCGGCGTCGATCTCCTCGAGGCCGGCGAGCATGCGCAGGGAGGTCGACTTGCCGCAGCCCGAGGGGCCGACGAGGACGAGGAACTCGCCGTCGCCGATCTCGATGTTGAGGTTGTCGACGGCGGGGCGCTCCTGGCCCGGGTACACCCGGGAGGCGTTGTCGAACGTGACTGTTGCCATGGTGGTTCTCCTTCACCGGCAGGTACGTGCCGGACGATCCGTTGTGAAGTGACTGTGACACCGGTTCGGAGAGCTCCGAGAAGGTGCTCCGTCGCACCGGCACGGGTGAGTGTATCCCACGTCTCATCGTGGTGCTCGCCCGTCCGCGTGCGGCGCGGCGCACCGCGTCACGACGGATGCGAGCCTGCGCTCGCGCCCGGCAGTGCTCCGCGATCAGTGCGGGATACTGGGGCGGTGGACACCGCTGAGCTCACCCGAAAGATCCTGGACCGACGCCCGCGCGAGGGCGCCCCGCTGCGGATCGTGCAGGCCGGTCACCCCGCCCTGCGCCGCACCGCCGTCGTCGCCCGCGACCGGCTCGGACCGGAGCTGCTGCTCGAGCTCGCCGACGCCATGACCGTGACGATGCGGGAGGCGCCCGGGGTGGGTCTCGCCGCCCCGCAGATCGGACTGCCGCTGAGCGTCTACGTGGTCGAGGACCCCTTCGCGGCCGAGCCGGGCGAGGACCCCGAGGACGAGCTGCTCGAGCGTCGTCCGCTCGCGCTGCGCGCTTTGCTGGATCCGGTCGTCGACGCGCTCGGCGACGAGACGGTCTTCGCCTTCGAGGGCTGCCTCTCGGTCGACGGATGGCAGTCGATCGTGCCGCGCGCCCGACGGGTCCGGCTGCGCGCCCACGAGCTGCTCCCGGGCGGCGAACTGCGGGAGGTCGACGAGGAGCACACGGGCTGGACGGCCCGGATCCTCCAGCACGAGACGGACCACCTGGCCGGGACCCTGTGCCACGACCGCATGGTGCCGCGCTCCTTCGTCGAGGCCGGGTACACGGCCCACTACTCCGACCTCGGCGAGGCCGTGCGCCGTCTGGGCCTGGCCGGCGAGATCACGCAGCTCGGGGAGGGCGAGGTCGTGCTGCGCCGCTGATCCGCGCGCACCGCCGCTCCGCGCGCCGCGCCCGGTCCGGGCCGCACCGAGCGGCGACCTCCTGCCCGCTCGACCCCGTCCGTGCCGACCCGACGTCCAGGGACGCGGTCCCGTGCGCGATACCGTGACCCTGTTCAGGACCCCACAGAACGGAGCCCCAGGTGGCCACGAACTCCCCGCAGCCCGCACCGCACGATCCCCGGGCGGACGCCCCGCGCGCCGATGATCTCCCGACCGAGGAGGGTGCCCTGGTCGATCAGCTCGACGAGCGCTGGCTCTCGCTGATCGACGCGGCCCTGAAGGTCCAGGCGCCCCTGGCCCGCACCTACGTCGAGCACCTGCGCGCCAAGCACCCGGAGGCGACCGATCGCCAGCTGCTGGAGAAGGTGACCACGCGCTTCACGGCGCTGACCACCGCGACCGGTGCCGGGATCGGCGGCGTCGCGGCGCTGCCGGGCATCGGCACCGCGGCCGCCGTGGGCCTGACCGTCGGGGAGGGGCTCTCCTTCGCGGAGTCCTGCGCCTTCCTCACCCTCGCCGCGGCGGACATCCACGGCGTCGACATGACAGATCGCGAGACCCGCCGACTGGTGCTGCTCGGCGTGCTCGGCGGCGAGCGCGGCGCCGAGATCGTCGCCAAGGCGCTCGGCCGTCAAGGGCTGCGCTGGAACTCGGTCCTCGGCGGCGGGGGAGGGTTCCTCCCGGGCCTCGTCTCCAAGCAGGTCAACAAGTACGTGCGGCGCCGGGTCGTGGCGCGCACCGGCGGGCTGTGGCTCGCCCGCCTGCTGCCCTTCGGGATCGGGGCGGTCCTGGGCGGGCTCGGCGCCCGCGTCGTGGCCCGCTCCGTGGTCGAGGCCATGCTGGAGATCTTCGGGCAGGGGCCGGGCACCCTCGAGGGCGAGGTCGCGCGCCGCTGAGCTCGGCCCCCCGCGGCGGGGAGGCGCAGCGGGGGACCTCCCGCTCCGGGACACGACGGAGGGTCCGGTCCCCGGGGACCGGACCCTCCGTCGTGCGTCGGGCGCGACGAGTCGCGCTCAGACCTCCTGCGTGAACTCGTTGGCGTGCTCGGTGCCGACGGCGCGCTGGTAGGAGCGGCGGATCTCCGCCTCTGCGTCGCTGCGGCCCTCCCAGTGCGCGCCCTCGACGCTCTTGCCCGGCTCGAGGTCCTTGTAGACCTCGAAGAAGTGCTGGATCTCCAGGCGGTGGAACTCCGAGACGTCGGTGAGCTCCTGGCGTCGCACCTGTCGACGGTCGCCGACGGGCACCGCGACGATCTTGTCGTCGCCGCCGGCCTCGTCGCGCATGCGGAACATGCCCAGCGCACGGCAGCGGATCAGGCAGCCCGGGAAGGTCGGCTCCTCGAGCAGGACCAGGCAGTCCAGCGGGTCGCCGTCCTCGCCGAGGGTCCCCTCGATGAAGCCGTAGTCGTCCGGGTAACGGGTGGCGGTGAAGAGCATCCGGTCCAGGCGGATGCGCCCGTTGTGGTGGTCCACCTCGTACTTGTTCCGGTTCCCGCGAGGGATCTCGATGGTCACGTCGAATTCCACGACAGCCGCTCCATTGCTCCGGCCCCGTGGGCCACTTCCGATGACCGGGACACCATATCGTGGGGACATGCCCCGTCGAGCAACCGATCGCCTGTGGCGCACCACCGCCGTCGTGATGTGCGCGGCACTCCCCGTCAGCTTCTACGTCCTGGGAGATCTGATGGATGCCTTCCCCGGCGTCCTCACGGTGCGCAGCGCGGAGCAGGATCCCGCCGCCGGCCCCCGCGCCGCGGCGGAGGACTGGGAGCGGGTCGATTCCGCGGAGGCCGTCACCCCGGTCGGCACCTCCCCGGCACCCGTCGACCCTGCCGACCTGCAGCGACGCATGGACTCCAAGGCCGAGCTGCCGGTCGTCGACGGGGGGCTCGCCTTCAGCGTGGTGGCGGCCGACGACGGCACGGTCCTCGCCGAGCGCGACGCCTCCTCCGCGCTCGTGCCCGCCTCGACCCTCAAGCTGCTCACCGCCGCCGCCGTGCTGCGGCAGTACTCGGGGGACGAGGTGCTGCTCACCCGCGCGACGGTGCAGGACGGCACGGTGACCCTCGTGGGGGAGGGTGACATGACCCTCACCGAGGAGGAGCTGCGCGATCTCGCCGAGCAGACCGCGGCCCTCGCGACCGAGCAGGGCACCTCCTCCGTGTCGCTCTCCCTGGACGACTCGTACCTCGCGGGCGGGGCGAACCCCGCCTGGGGCGACAACGGCACGGCGGGCGGCTGGGTCACGCCCACCGCCTCCCTCGCGCTCGAGGAGGGATGGCTGGACGGGGAGCAGTACGGGCCGAAGTCCACCGACCCCGCGGGCGACGCCGCGGCCCGCTTCGCCGAGCTGCTCGCCGAGGCGGGGCTCGAGGTGACCGGAGGGATCACCGAGGCGGCCGCGCCGGAGGACGCCCCCGCGGCCGAGATCGCCTCCGAGCCGCTCTCCGAGATCGTGCGCCATACCCTGCTCATCTCCGACAACACGACCGCCGAGCTGCTCGCCCATCTCGTCGCGCTCTCCCGCGGCGAGGAGACCACCCCCGCCGGCGCCGCCGCCGCGGTCGAGGCGGAGATCCGCGAGCTGGGCGCCGAGATCGGCCTCGGCGAGGAGGACCTCGCCGGGCTCGACCTCCGCGACGGCTCCGGCCTCTCGCGCGAGAGCCGGGTCCCGCCCGCGCTGCTGGCCGCGGTGCTCGCCCGGGTCGCCTCCGGCGAGGTGCCGACCCTCGAGCAGATCCTCTACGACGTGCCGGTCGCCGCCCTCTCGGGCACCCTCGCGGACCGCTTCGGCCACGGCGACGACGCCGTCGCCGCCGGGCAGGTGCGCGGCAAGACCGGTTACCTCGGCGGCGCCGCGACCCTCGCCGGGGTGACCGTCCTGCCGGACGGCCGCACCGTCGGGTACTCGATCGTGGTCCACGGCTTCGACGGCGCCGAGGCGGACGCGGCACGCGGCGCGGTCGACGACGTGGCCGCCGAGATGGTGCAGGTCGACTGATGGCCGGACCGCCCCCGGTCGTGGCCCGTGCACGCCGCGCCGTGCGCACCGTCCTCGCCGAGCGTCTCGAGCAGCTGGCCGACGACACCGGCTCGGGCCATCTCGCCCCGCGTCTCCTGGTCGGCGTCAGCGGCGGTGCGGACTCGCTCGCGCTGCTGGCCACCACCTGCTGGGTGGGGGAGAGGATGGGCCTGGCGACCGAGGCCGCGATCGTCGACCACGGGCTCCAGGAAGGCTCCGCCTCGGTGGCCGCACGCGCCGCCGCGCAGGCGGAGCGCCTCGGTGCCGAGGCCCATGTGCTCAGGCCCGCCGTCGACCTCCGAGCCCCCGGCGGTCTCGAGAACGCCGCCCGCACCGCGCGCCACGAGGCCCTCGAACATCTCGCCCGGGAGCGCGGCGCCCTCGCCGTCCTGCTCGGGCACACCCTGGACGACCAGGCCGAGCAGGTGCTCATGGCGCTCGCCCGGGGCGCCGGTCCCCGGGCGCTCGCCGGGATCCGCCGCCGCCGCGGCCACCTGCTGCGCCCCTTCCTCGGCACCGGTCGCGACGAGAGCACGGCGCTGCGCCGGACGGACACCGAGGAGATCTGCGCCCTGCACGACCTCGAGTGGTGGCAGGACCCGATGAACGAGGACGCCGAGCTGCTGCGCTCCCGGGTACGCCATCGCGCGATGCCCCTGCTGCGCGAGATCCTCGGTCCGCAGATCGACGAGAACCTCGCCCGCAGCGCCGACCTCGTGCGCCCCGACGTCGACCACCTCGACGCCGAGGCGCGGGCTCTGCTGCCGGCCCTGCGCCGAGACGCCGGTGAGCTCGCCGAGGAGGGCGACGTGCTGCACCTGGACGTCCACGCCCTCGCCGCGGCCCCGGCGCCCGTGCGCACTCGCGTGCTGCGCGATGCGTCCCGTTCCGCTCAGCGCGCAATCGAAGCAGGTGAGCCCGGCGGCTCGACGAAGTCGCTGGTGCGCAGGCAGGTCCTCGCTCTCGACGCGCTGGTCGTCTCGTGGCACGGTCAGGCAGCGGTGCCCGTTCCGGGTAGGATCGAGGTCGCTCGCCGTGACGGCCTGTTGGTGTGGCGCCGTCCCGCTCCGTGAGCCGCGGCGGACGCACCCACCACATCACCTGGAGGAGATCCGCGTGCCCCTGACGCACCCCCATCCCGATGTCGACCGCGTGCTGCTGGACGAGCAGCAGATCCGCGACCGGCTCGCCGAGCTCGGCGCGCAGATCGCCGCGGACTACGCCGAGGAGCCGCCGATCCTGGTCGGCGTGCTGAAGGGCGCCGTGATGGTGATGGCGGACCTCGCCCGGCAGATCGACCTCATGGTCGAGATGGACTGGATGGCGGTCTCCTCCTACGGGTCGGGCACCAAGTCCTCCGGCGTCGTCCGGATCCTCAAGGACCTCTCCGGCGACATCTCCGGCCGCCGGGTGCTGATCGTCGAGGACATCATCGACTCGGGCCTGACCCTGAAGTGGCTGCTGTCCAACCTCCGCTCCCGCGGGCCGAAGTCCGTCGAGATCGCGACCCTCCTGCGCAAGCCCGAGGCGGCGCGCGTCGAGATCGACGTGAAGTACGTCGGCTTCGACATCCCCAACGAGTTCGTCGTCGGCTACGGGCTCGACCATGCGGAGAACTACCGCAACCTTCCCTACGTGGGCGTGCTCGCACGCTCGGTCTACGAGGACTGATCCGGTGGCAGATTCCCCCAAGAGCACGGGCCGCGGCTCCGGCAGCCGCAAGCGCCGTCCCTTCACCTCCGTCGCCCTCTGGATCGTCGTCGCGCTCCTGCTGGGCATGGCGCTGTTCTCCCTGCTGGGTCGCGACGGCTACCAGGAGATCGACACCGAGCAGGGCCTGGAGCTGCTCCGGGGCGACACCGTCGAGCAGGCCAAGATCATCGGCGGCAACCAGCAGCGCGTCGACCTCGTGCTCAGCGAGGACTTCACCGACGGCGACGAGGACAAGGGCACCCAGGTGCGCTTCTCCTACGTCGACGCGCGCGGCGAGGCGATCGTCCGCGCTGTGATGGACGCCGACCCGGAGGACGGCTACACCGACGAGATCGCCAGCAGCTCCTGGTGGTCCACGCTCCTGCTGTCCTTCCTGCCGCTGCTGATCTTCATCGGCCTGTTCTGGTTCCTGATCATGAACGCCCAGGGCGGCGGCCGGGCGATGCAGTTCGGCAAGTCCAAGGCCAAGCTGTTCAACAAGGAGGCCCCGAAGGTCACCTTCGCCGACGTCGCCGGCGCCGAGGAGGCCGTCGAGGAGCTCGACGAGATCAAGCAATTCCTCGTGGACCCGGGCCGCTACCAGGCCGTCGGCGCGAAGATCCCCAAGGGCGTGCTGCTCTACGGACCGCCCGGCACGGGCAAGACCCTGCTCGCCAAGGCCGTCGCCGGCGAGGCGAACGTCCCCTTCTACTCGATCTCCGGCTCGGACTTCGTGGAGATGTTCGTGGGCGTCGGCGCGAGCCGCGTGCGCGACCTGTTCAACACGGCGAAGGAGAACGCCCCGGCGATCATCTTCATCGATGAGATCGACGCCGTCGGCCGCCACCGCGGCGCCGGCATGGGCGGCGGCCACGACGAGCGCGAGCAGACCCTGAACCAGATGCTCGTGGAGATGGACGGGTTCGAGGAGAACCAGAACGTCATCCTCATCGCCGCCACCAACCGCGTGGACATCCTCGACCCGGCGCTGCTGCGCCCGGGCCGCTTCGACCGGCAGATCGGCGTCGAGGCCCCCGACCTCAAGGGTCGACTGCACATCCTCGGCGTGCACGCCAAGGGCAAGCCGCTCGCGCACGACGTCGACCTCGAGGCCGTCGCCAAGCGCACCATCGGCATGTCCGGCGCGGACCTCGCCAACGTGCTCAACGAGGCGGCGCTGCTCACCGCGCGCTCCGGCAACCAGATCATCGACAACCGGGCGCTGGACGAGGCGATCGACCGCGTCTCGATGGGCCCGCAGCGGTACTCGAAGGTGATGAGCGAGCGCGAGCGGCAGATGACCGCCTACCACGAGGGCGGTCACGCCCTGGTCGCGGCGGCGATGAACAACTCCGCCCCGGTCACCAAGGTGACGATCCTGCCGCGCGGCCGCGCGGGCGGCTACACGATGGTGGTGCCCACCCAGGACCGCAACTACCAGTCCCGCAACGAGCTGCTGGACCGCCTCGCCTACGCGATGGGCGGCTACGCCGTGGAGGAGAGCATCTTCCACGACGTCACCACCGGTCCGAGCTCCGACCTGCAGAACGCCACCAAGATCGCGCGCACCATGGTCATGCAGCTGGGCATGAGCGGGGCCGTGGGCCAGGTCGCGCTCTCCGGCGACCAGGACGAGGTGTTCGTCGGCATGCAGCAGGGGCAGGGCCCCCGCTTCTCCGGCGAGACCGCGAGCCTGATCGACCAGGAGGTGCGCAAGCTCCTGGACGCCGCGCTGGACGAGGCGTGGGCTGTGATCGTGCAGAACCGGCACGTGCTGGACCGCCTGGTCGAGGAGCTGCTCGAGAAGGAGACGCTCAACGAGCACGAGCTCGCCGCGATCTTCGCCGACGTCACCAAGCAGCCGCCCCGTCAGGTGTGGGCCTCGAGCGAGGAGCGTCCTGCCCTCGAGGCGCCGTCGGTGGGCCGGACCACCACCGGGACCGGCACCGAGGAGCACGACGCGGGCGAGCCGCTGCAGCCGGGCGCGCCCGAGCTGCCCCATCCCGGCGGCGAGGGCCCGAACATCCCCGGCGCCCCGTACGGCGGCTCCCCGGGCGGTCCGGGCACGGCCGGGCCCGGGGCGGACTACGGCTACGGCGACCACGACGGCACGGAGCGCTGAGATGTCCGTGGACCGGCCGCGGGTCGAGGCCGCGGTGCGGGAGATCCTCGCCGCGATCGGCGAGGATCCCGATCGCGACGGCCTCCTGGACACCCCTACCCGGGTGGCCCGGATGTACGCGGAGGTGTTCGAGGGGCTCGAGCAGGACGCCCACGAGCCCCTGTCGACGACCTTCGACATCGAGCACCAGGAGCTCGTGCTCGTGCGCGACATCGCCTTCCACTCGATGTGCGAGCACCATCTGCTGCCCTTCCACGGGATGGCCCACGTGGGCTACATCCCCGGCGGCGGGGTGGTGACCGGGCTGAGCAAGCTGGCCCGCCTCGTCCACGTCTACGCCCGGCGCCCGCAGGTGCAGGAGCGGCTCACCTTCCAGATCGCCGACGCGCTGATGGACGAGCTCGGGGCGAGCGGCGCGATCGTCGTGATCGAGGCGGAGCACATGTGCATGTCGATGCGCGGGGTCCGCTCCGCCGGCGCGCGGACGATCACGAGCGCCGTGCGCGGCATGCTCCGCGACAGCGCGAGCACCCGCGGCGAGGCCATGGCCCTGATCAACGGGCGGTGAGAGCGTGACCCACCCCCAGCGCCGCCCCGCCGGGCTGCCCGACCGCCTCGGCGGGGACGACACCCTCGTCATGGGCGTCCTGAACGTCACCCCCGACTCCTTCTCCGACGGCGGGCTGCACGACAGCGCGCCCGATGCGATCGCCCACGGCCGCCGCCTGATCGCCGAGGGCGCCGCGCTCGTCGACATCGGCGGAGAGTCCACCCGTCCCGGCGCCTCCCGCGTGGCCGAGGAGGAGGAGCTCCGCCGGGTGATCCCCGTCGTCGAGGCGCTCGCCGCCGAGGACGTCGTGATCAGCGTGGACACCATGCGCGCCTCCGTCGCCGCGGCGAGCATCGCGGCCGGCGCCCTCATCGTCAACGACGTCTCGGCCGGGCAGGCCGACGTGGCGATGGGCGCCCAGGTCGCCGGGCTGCGCACCCGCCTGGGCACTCCGCCGGTGTTCATCGCGATGCACTGGCGCGGCCACAGCGACGTGATGAACGACCTGACCCGGTACGAGGACGTCGCCCGCGACAGCGCCGCGGAGCTCGGCGACCGTCTCACGACGCTGCGCGAGGCCGGTGTCGAGGACCGCTTCCTCGTCGCCGATCCCGGGCTCGGCTTCTCCAAGACGGGGGAGCAGAACTGGGATCTGCTGGCCGACTGGGACTCCATCGCCTCCCACGGCCTGCCGGTCCTGATCGGCGCCTCCCGCAAGCGCTTCGTCAGCGCCCTCGGCGTGGACCGGGATGCGGCGACCGCCGCGATCAGCGCCTACAGCGCCGAGCGCGGCGCCTGGGCGGTGCGCGTCCACGAGGTCCCCTCCACGCTCGCCGCGGTGCGCGTGGGGGACCGGCTGCGACGGAGCGTGCGCCGGTGACCGCGGCGGACGCAGGCGCAGCGATGCCGGAGCCGATCGGACGGCTCGACCGCATCGAGGTCTCCGGCATCCGCGCCTGGGGCCACCACGGCGTGCTCGACGCCGAGAAGGAGATCGGCCAGGAGTTCGTGGTCGACGTGACGCTCCACCTCTCCACCGCCGCGGCCGGACGGGGCGACCGCCTCTCGCGCACCGTGAACTACGCCGAGGTCGCCGCCGCCGTCCACGAGGAGATCGGCGCCGGCCCGCACGACCTGGTCGAGACTCTCGCCGAGCGGGTCGCCGCCCGGATCCTCGGGGAGACGGGCCGCCCTCTGGTGCGCCGCGTCGGCGTGCGCGTGCACAAGCCCGCCGCTCCCGTCGGCCTGCCCGTCGGCGGGGTGTCGGTCGCGATCGAACGGGACGCGGAGCCCGTCCTCGCCGTGCTCGCCCTGGGCAGCAACCTCGGAGACCGCGAGACGCACCTGCGCAGGGCGCTCGAGGTGCTGGGAGGCCATGCGGCCGCCGAGATCGCCTGGGCCGCGCCGGTGCTCGAGAGCGCGCCCGTGGGCGGGCCCGCCGGCCAGGGCGCCTATCTGAACTCCGTGGTCGGGGTGCGCACCGCGCTCGGCCCGCACGACCTCCTCGCCCTCGCCCACCGCGCCGAGCGGGCGGCGGGCCGGGAGCGGCTCGTGCGCTGGGGGGAGCGCACCCTCGACGTCGACCTGATCGCCTACGGCGACTGGCGCAGCGACGACCCCGAGCTGACCGTGCCGCATCCCCGCGCCCATGAGCGCGCCTTCGTGCTCGGCCCCTGGCATGCCGCCGCCCCGGACGCGGTGCTGCCCGGGCACGGACCGGTCTCCGCGCTCCTCGCGAGCGCCGCGGACCGGGAGGACCTGCGTCCCGGTCCGGACCTCGAGGGCTTCGCCCGGCCGGCGCCGCCGTCGGGGGAGGGAGCGGCGCGGACGTGAGGCCACTGAACATCCCCGTGCTCGTGCTGATCCTGGTGATCGGCGCGGGCTTCGGGGCGCAGATGCTCGAGGCCCTCGCCTCACGGGGCCATTCCCTGCCGGTCGCGGGCTGGCTGACCACCGCGGTGCTGCTGGCGCTGGCGGCCGTGCTCCTCGCCTACGGCCTGCCCATGCGCCGCTATCTGCTGGAGAGCGAGCGTCGCCGGGAGCGACCCTCCTTCGCCCCGCGCCGCCACGAGATCGACCTGCCCACCGCGTACCGGACCGTGCTCCTGGCACGGGCCTGCGCCTACACGGGCGCGGTCGTCGGCGGGATCTTCTCCGGCCAGGCCCTGTTCCTGATCCTCTCCGGCACCGGCGACCCGCTCGGCGCGATCCTGCCGACCGCGGCGGCCGCCGTCTCGGGGATCGCGCTCGGCGTGCTCGGGGTGGTCGTCGAGCGGTGGGGGACTCTGCCGCCCGACGGCGACGGCCCTGCCGAGGGGGCCGAGGCCGGCTCCTGACCCGTCGCCCGGCGGCACCACGGACCGGGGCGTGCGACCTTCGACGGAGCCCGACGACGCCGAGCGTCGTGGGGAGGCCCGTGCGCGGGATGACACGATGTCCCCATGACCTCCTCCGCGCACGACCCCCGCCCGCCGCTCCCCACGGCAGCGCCGCAGCCCGCGCCGACGTCGCCGGCCGAGTCGACGTCGCAGCCCGTCCCGGCGCCGCAGCCCGCTCCGGCGCCCGAGATCTCGGACGATGCCGGCTCCCGTCTCGGCGCCGAGGGACTGCGTCCGGTCTCGCCGAAGCTCGTCCCGGCACGCTATCTCGCAGGGATCCCCGGCTACGTGATCGGTGTGCTGCTCACGATCGGCGCGGTCGTCGCCGGGGTCCTGACCGGATGGTGGTGGCTCCACCTGGTGGCCGTCCTGCCGCTGGTCCTCGTGGTCCAGGGCCTCGCCCTCACCCCGCGACGGGCGCGGGCGATCGGCTACCGCGACGCGGAGGAGGACCTCACCATCGCGCTCGGGATCATGTTCCGCACCGTGCACACGATCCCCTACGGCCGGGTGCAGTCGGTGAAGATCGACGAGGGCCCGGTGGATCGCCGCTACGGCCTCGCGAAGCTCACCCTGAGCACCGCGCAGGAGGGCGCCGGCGTCACCCTGCCCGGGCTGCCGAAGGACGAGGCCGAACGCCTGCGAGCCCTGCTCACCGCGCGCGGCGTCGAGCTGATGGCGGCGCTGTGACCGCCCCCGGCCCCGATCCCGCGCCCCGAGGGTCCACGACCCCGCACCCGACCGACGCCGCCGCGCCCCGCGGCCCCGAGGATCCGGCGCCGGGCGAGCTCGGCACCGATCACGCGGGCGACCCGGCCGCGCGCCGGCACCGCACCCACCCGATCACGCCGCTGGTGACCGGATGGAAGATCGTCGTGGGCATCATCGCGGTGATCACGGCGCAGAACATCGCTCAGCTCGCCAACGAGTTCACCGTGCGCAGGGCCCTGATCGGCCTCGGCATCCTGCTCGTCGTGGTCCTCGTGGCGATCGTCCTGTCGGCTCTGAGCTGGTGGTTCACCACCTACGCGGTCGATGAGGACGGCGTGTCCCTCCACAGCGGCATGATCAGCCGCTCGCGCGAGTACGCGCCACGGGCACGCATCGAGTCCGTCTCGATCGAGCGCCCCCTGCTGGCCCGCCTGCTGGGACTGGCGAAGGTGCGCGTCGAGGTCGCCGGCGGCGGCGAGTCCTATCTCGACATCGAGTACGTCAGCTCCGCCCGCGCCGAGGAGCTGCGCCGCGGCATCCTCGAGGTCGCCGCCGGCACCTCGGCTCCGTCGGCCGCGAACGCCCGCGGCGATGCCGAGGACGCGCCCGTCGGGTCCGCGGCGGCGGACCGCGAGGTCCCGGCGCGGCCGCAGGCCGAGGACGGGACGGGCGAGCGGGGCGGCGACCGGCTCGAGGGGGTCCTGTACGACGGGGTCACCGACGGCGAGCTGATCGCGAGGATCCCCACCGGGCGCCTCGTCCGCTCCCTCGTGCGCGACCTCGGCTTCCTGATCGGGATCGTCATGAGCGTCGTCGGCGTGGCCGTCGCGGTGTTCCTCGCCCTGTGGCAGGAGGGCTTCTCGCCCGCCATCCTCATCGCCCTGCTGCCCACCGCGATCGCGGTGCCGAAGTACGTCTTCGGACGGATCGACTCCGGCTGGGGCTTCGTCTCCCGCTTCAGCGAGCGAGGGCTGCGGATGCGCAGGGGTCTTGCGAACACCCGCACGGACAACATCGCCGCCGGTCGCATCCAGCGCTTCGACCTGCGCCGCCCCTACCTGTGGCGGAGCCCCGGATGGACCGCGGTCTCGGTGACCGTCGCCGGTATCGACGACGACGACGAGAACGGCGCCACCAGCGTGCTCCCGGTCGGCACCCGGGAGGAGCTGCGGGACACCCTCGGCCGCCTCAGCGCGCCGCTGGGCACCGAGGACGACCTCGCCGCGCTCGAGCACATGCTGACCGCCCGGGCGCGCGACCTGCCGGGTCTGCGGACCCCGGTGCGCTGGTACTGGATCTCCCGCCGTACGCAGGTGAGCATGCTGCTGCCCGGCGCGCTGGTGCATCGCAGCGGCATCGTCGGCAGGAAGCTCAGCATCGTGCCGCGCGAGCGCGTCCAGGGCCTGCGCGTGGACGACGGCCCGCTCTCCCGCCGGCTCGGCGTGCTGGACCTGCACGTCGACGGCGCAGGCGACTCGCTCCTGCTGGACAGCCTGCGCCGCGAGGACGCGCTGGCCCTCCATGCCGTGCTCGCGGCCGACTCCCGCGGCCTGCGCCGCTACCGGGACCGGGAGCACTGGCCGCGTCCCGCGCTCGCCCCCGCCGGTGCGCTCGCCCGTCCGCAGGATCCCGGGCCGGAGGACGCCGACGGCGGCGTCCGCGCCGCCGCCCCGGGACAGGAGCGATGACCCCGCCCCGGCTCGGGATCGGCGTGATCGGCGCCGGACGCGTCGGCGCCGTCCTCGGCGCGGCGCTGCACGCCGAGGGGCACGCGCTCACCGGTGCCTACGCCGTCTCCGACGCCTCGCGCGAGCGGGCCGCGGAGCTGCTGCCCGGGGTGCCGCTGCTGGACGTGCCGGCGCTCGTCGAGCGCAGCGAGATGCTGCTCCTGGCCGTGCCCGACGACCAGCTCGCCCCGCTCGCCGCCGGAGTCGCCGCCACCGGTCTCGCCCCCGGCGGGCAGCTCGTCGTCCACACCTCCGGCCGCTACGGCACCGAGGTGCTCGCCCCGCTCGCGCGGGCCGGCTCCGCCACGCTCGCGATCCACCCGGCGATGACGTTCACCGGCACCCGCGCCGACCTGCCGCGCCTGATCGGCTGCCCGATGGGGATCACCGCCTCGAGCGAGTTCCTGCCCGTCGCCGCCGCGCTCGTGGTCGAGATGGGCGGCGAGTCGGTCGTCGTCGCCGAGGGCGATCGCCCTCTCTACCACGCCTCCCTCGCCCACGCCGCGAACCACCTCGTGGTGCTCGTGGACCAGTCCCGGCGCGCCCTCGCCCGGCTCGGCATCGAGAACCCAGGGGCCTATCTCCGCCCCCTGCTGGAGGCGGCCCTCGAGGAGTCGCTGCAGCGGGGGAGCGCGGCGCTGACCGGACCGGTGGTCCGCGGGGACGCGGGGACCGTCGCCGCGCACCTCGATGCCCTGGCCGATCTCGACGCGACCGCCGCCCCCGTCGAGCCCGGCGACGTGGCCGACACCTACCGCGCCCTCGCCCTCGCCGCCCTCGCACGTGCGAGACTCCCCGAGGGCGACCGGGAGACGATCCGGGAGCTGCTGGAGGCGGCACCGCCCCCGGAGGACGACTGAGGAAGGACCCCGCCGTGCCCGAGAGCACCCCGCGCACCCCGCCCGTGACCCGCCTCGTCACCACGAAGCAGGCGCTGCGCGAGCACCGCGTCGCGATGGACGGCACGGTCGCCGCGGTGCTGACCATGGGCTCCCTGCACGCCGGTCACCTCGCCCTGGTCGAGCGGGCCCGCGAGCTCGCCGACCACGTGATCCTCACCGACTTCGTCAATCCCCTCCAGTTCGGGCCCGGCGAGGACTACGAGGCCTATCCCCGCGACCTCGAGGCCGATGTCGCCCTGGTCGACGGACTCGTCGACCTCGTCTTCGCCCCGGGCGTCCAGGAGATGTACCCGGTGCTGCCGCCGACGGTCTCGGTCACGGCGGGCCGCGCCGGCACCGTGCTCGAGGGCGCCGCGCGGCCCGGGCACTTCGACGGCGTCGTCACCGTCGTCGCGAAGCTGCTGCGCCTGACCGACCCGCACCTGAGCGTGTTCGGGCGCAAGGACGCCCAGCAGCTGGCGATCATCCAGCGCCTGGTGGCCGATCTCGACCTGCCCGTGCGGATCGAGCCCGTCGAGATCCAGCGCGAGGAGTCGGGGCTGGCCCGCTCGAGCCGCAACGCCTTTCTCTCCTCGGCGGGGAAGGAGCAGGCGCTGGCCCTGTCCCGCACCCTCGCCGCGGCGCTCGGGGCCGCGCCCTCCCTCTCCGGCATCCGCCATGCCCTCGCCGCCGCCCGCGAGCGCGCCGAGATCGACTGGGACTACGCCCTCGCCCTGGACCCCGCGACCCTCGAGCCCGTCGCCGAGGACCATCGCGGGGAGGTGCTCGTGGTGCTCGCGGGACGCGTCGAGGACACCCGCCTGCTCGACGCGGCTGTGGCGGTGGCGACAGCCCCCTGATCCCTGCGGCCCCCACCGGGGCAGTGATGAGACAATCGCAGCCATGAGCGAGAACCCCCCTGCCCCCGAGGTGACCGACAGCTCCGATCAGGTCGCGGTCCGACGGTCCAAGCGGGAGCGCCTCCTGGCGCGCGGGGAGGAGGCCTACCCCGTCTCGGTCCCGGTCACGACCACGATCGCCGCGGTGCGCGCCGAGTACGGCCATCTCGAGGCCGGTGTCGAGACCGATGACGAGGTCGGCGTCTCCGGCCGCGTCGTCTTCCAGCGCAACACCGGCAAGCTCGCCTTCGTCACCCTGCAGGACGGGGCGGGGGAGAGGGTGCAGATCATGGCCTCCCAGGCCGTGCTCGGCGAAGAGCGCCTCGCGGACCTCAAGGCCGACGTCGACCTCGGCGACCACGTCTTCTTCCACGGCCGTGTCGGCGCCTCCCGCCGCGGCGAGCTGAGCGTCTTCGCGGACTCCTGGCAAATGGCCGCGAAGGCCGTGCGCCCCCTCCCGGTGCTCCACGCGGACCTCTCCGAGGAGTCGCGGGTGCGACGCCGCTACGTGGACCTGATCGTGCGCCAGGAGGCGCGGGACGCGGTGCGTCTGCGCGCCGAGGTCATGCACTCCCTGCGCGACTCCTTCCGCCGACGCGACTTCGTCGAGGTGGAGACCCCGATGCTGCAGGTGATCCCCTCGGGCGCCGCGGCGCGCCCCTTCGTCACGCACATGAACGCGTTCGACCTCGACCTGTACCTGAGGATCGCGCCGGAGCTGTTCCTGAAGCGCGCCGCGGTCGGCGGGCTCGAGAGGGTCTTCGAGGTCAACCGGAATTTCCGGAACGAAGGGGCTGATTCCACCCACTCGCCCGAGTTCGCGATGCTCGAGTCGTATCAGGCCTACGGAGATTACGACTCGATCGCGGACCTCACCCGCTCGCTCGTCCAGGAGGCCGCATGGTCCGCCACGGGCTCGGAGATCGTGACCCTCGTCGACGGGACCGAATACGACTTCTCCGGGGAATGGACGGACATCACCGTCTACGGTTCCCTCTCCGAGTCCCTCGGCGAGGAGATCACCCCCGAGACCGCCCCGGAGCGCCTGCGGGAGATCGCCCGCTCCCTCGAGCTGGACCTCGACCATCCCAAGTACGGCCACGGCAAGCTCGTCGAGGAGCTCTTCGAGCACCGCGTGGGGGACCACCTGCACGAGCCCACCTTCGTGCGCGACTTCCCGGTCGAGACCAGCCCGCTCGTGCGCGCCCATCGCAGCACGCCGGGCGTCGTCGAGAAGTGGGACCTGTACGTGCGCGGATTCGAGCTCGCCACCGGGTACTCCGAGCTCGTCGACCCCGTGATCCAGCGCGAGCGCTTCGCCCAGCAGGCCCAGCTCGCCGCGCAGGGCGACGACGAGGCGATGCGCCTGGACGAGGACTTCCTCGAGGCGATGGAGTACGCGCTGCCGCCGACGGGCGGCATGGGGATGGGCGTGGACCGGCTGCTCATGGCGCTGACCGGTCTCGGGATCCGCGAGACGATCCTGTTCCCGCTCGTGAAGCCGGGGGCCTGAGATGGATTCCGGGTTCTGGTTCGAGGCCGGCGCGCTGCTGCCCTCGATCGGCGTGGGGCTGCTGTTCTGGTTCGCGATCCGCGCGCTGCTGCGGGCGGACCGTCGGGAGCGGGAGGCCGAGCGCGAGGCGGAGCGTGAATTCCTGGAGGCCGAGAGGCCCCGGAAGGAGTCATGAGCGGTTCGCCGAGGGAGAACACAATCACTCGGCGTCCACAGTTTCCGTAATCGGATTGAAATCATCCCCTTCGCAATGGATACTGGGCGCGATCATGAACGCACATGAGTTCATGAGACAGTCCGATATCGACCAACGAGGGAGAACCCCTATGGCACGGAAGACCTACGTGGAGCTCATCGACGACATCAGCGGTGACAAGGCCGACGAGACGGTGAGCTTCGCCCTGGACGGCGTCGCCTACGAGATCGACCTCTCCTCGCAGAACGCGGAGAAGCTCCGCGAGGATCTCGGCACCTGGGTCGGGAAGGCGCGTCGCGTCGGCGGTCGCCGCACGCGCGGTGCGGCCTCCGGCTCCCGTGCGAGCTCGAACGACTCCGCGCGCATCCGCGAGTGGGCGCGCGAGGCCGGCTACGAGGTGCCCGATCGCGGGCGCATCTCCGGCACGATCCGCAAGGCCTACGAGGAGGCCAACGGGGAGTGATCCCCGTCCGGCGGTGAGAGCCGCCGACATCCCCGATGAGGGCCCGTGACCACGACGGTCACGGGCCCTCGACGCGTCCGTCGCCGACGGCGCAGGTCACCAGCCGCGCACGCTCCAGGACGCGGCGTGCTCGGCGCCGGGGACCAGGCGCACCACGTCCGTGCCGCTGCGGAAGGCGTCGGGCGGGCAGGTCATGGGCTCCACGGCGAGTCCGCGACGGTGGTGCTCGGGCTCGGGCCGGTCCCCGGTGTGGATCTGGAGCCAGGGGCACTCGGCGCCGGCGCTGAGCTCCACCCCGGTGCCGCCGGGGGCGGTGACCGTCACCCGCCAGCGCTCCTCCTCGTCGCGGGCGAGGTCCGTGAAGGCGTGGTCGACGAACAGGTCGCCCAGCACGCGCGGGGCCGAGAAGTCGAAGGGGTCGCCCGGCGCGATCGGGACGGTGCCCGTGGGGAGCAGCCGGTCCTCGGTGACCGTCAGCACCGTCCCGGCCCCGACCTGCAGCGACCACTGGTCCAGCGGCTCCGGGCCGGCCACGAGATACGGGTGCGGGCACACCCCGTAGGGCGCGTCCCGTCGGCCGAGGTTCCGCGCGGTGACGGTGGTGGTCAGCCCGTCCTGCGCCGACAGGGCGTGGCGGACCGTGAGCAGCAGGTGGAAGGGGTAGCCGGGGGAGGGGAACAGCTCGGTGCGCAGCACGACCTCGTCCTCGGCCGCCGAGGCAGGGGCGAAGTGCTGGAAGGAGACGAGGCCGTGCAGGGCGTTGCCGCGCTCGGGCTCGCTCAGCGGGGTGCGGATCTCCTCCCCGTCCCAGACGTAGGTGCCGTCGCCGATCCGGTTCGGCCAGGGCGCCACGATCGCGCCCCGGAAGAACAGCATCGGGCCCTCCTCGGGGCTGCGGAGCACCAGGTCCCGTCCGCCGTGCGTGAGGGACTCGAGCGTCGCCCCGACGGTGGAGACCTCGGCGCGGTAGTCCCCGGCCGCGAGGACGAGCAGGTCGCCGCGATCGCGGACGGCGCCGCCCGAGTCCTGCGCCGCACCAGGGGTCGCGCCGTGGTCGGTGGGGGTGAGGGGTCCGGTCATGAGCTGCTCTCCTGGGAGGTGGGGGCGGCGGCAGGGGAGTCCCCGCCGTCGAGATCGTCGGGGTCGGGCACGGGCTCGACGAGCACCACCTCGAGGCGGCGGGGGCCGTGCACACCCTCCACCCGGTCGAGCTCGATGTCGCTGGTCGCGCTGGGCCCGGAGATCATCGTCCAGGCGGCGCGCGGATCCTCCGCCATGCGCTCCATGCCGCGGGGCACGCCGAGCACGACCTGATCGGCCTCGACGACCACGACGTGCCGGTCCGGGACCAGCGAGATCGCACGGCGTCCGCCCCGCTCGTCGGCGCGCAGCACGATCGTGCCGGTCAGGGCGATCGCGGTGTGGCAGCCGGTGAGCACCGCATCGATGTCGTCGAGCTGCCGGGGCGTCGCGGTGCCGTCGTCCACCGTGATCCGCGCGTCCACCCCCGTCGTCCACTCCGCGGGGAGCCCGGGCGGGACCACCACGGAGGCGGCGCCGCCGAGCGCCGCGGCGACCGCGGCGGGGACCTCGGCGGGGGCGGTGCGGTGCACGATCGCGGTGTAGTCCTCGAGCCGCTGGACGAGCACCTCGCGCACCTTCTCGGGGGCCGTGCGGAGCTCCTGCCGGTCATCGGCGCGCTGGTAGTCGCGGGGCACGTCCTCCGGCTCGGTGACCGCGTCGCGGCGAGGCGCCGCGAGCGCGGTGCGCACCCGCGCCAGGATCTCCTCCTTCGCGCTCATCCCCGGGGTGCGTGCGGGGCGGGCGTCGCGCCATTCGCTCATGACCGCGCTCCGTCCTCGGCCTCGCCCCCGGGAGGCAGGGACTCGCCCGACGGGTCGGGGCCGTCGGAGGAGGCGCCGTCCGGAGCGGAGGCGCCGCCGGGAGGGGCGGCGTCGGCGGGCGAGTCGCCGTCGGGCCGGACGGCGTCGGGAGCGGCGGCGCTCGCGTCCGCCGCGGCCCGTCGTGCGGCGAGCTCCTCCTCGTGCTCGTCCCACCAGGAGCGGAACGACTGCGCAGGCTTGGGCAGGTCGCGATGGTCGGTCCAGCCCGGCAGCAGCGGCAGCATCCCCGGGAGGCGGCCGATGTTGCCGCCCGGCAGCAGCGAGGTCACCGGCTTCGCCGAGCGGACCGCGAGATCGTAGGCGAGCGGGGAGGACATCAGCCGGCTCGCACCCTTCAGCGCCACGTCCCAGGTGCCGTGGAACTGGCCGCGGGACTCGCGGCGCCGGTCCACGTCCTGCGCACGCAGGTGCACGAGGATCTGCGGGATGTCGATCTTCACCGGGCACACGTCGTAGCAGGCACCGCACAGGCTCGAGGCGTAGGGCAGGGTCGAGTTCGGGTCGTCCGTCCCGCTCGTGCCCGTCATCTGCGGGGAGAGGATCGCCCCGATCGGTCCGGGGTACGTCGAGCCGTAGGCGTGGCCGCCCGTGCGCGCGTAGACCGGGCACACGTTCAGGCAGGCCGAGCACCGGATGCAGTGCAGGGCGCTGCGCCCGTCGGGGTCCTCGAGCACCGCCGAGCGGCCGTTGTCCAGCAGCACGAGATGGAACTCCTCGGGGCCGTCGCCCTCGTGCACCCCCGTGAACAGCGTCGTGTACGGGTTCATCCGCTCCCCGGTCGAGGAGCGCGGAAGCAGCTGCAGGAACACCTCGAGGTCCTGGAAAGTGGGGACGATCTTCTCGATCCCGACCACCGAGATCAGCGTGCGCGGCAGGGTCAGGCACATCCGACCGTTGCCCTCGGACTCCACGACCACCAGGGTGCCGGTCTCGGCGACGGCGAAGTTCGCCCCCGAGATCGCGACCGAGCCGGGCATGTCCAGGAACTTCTCCCGCAGGAAGCGGCGCGCAGCCTCCGCGAGCTCGGCCGGCTCGTCGGTGATCGACGGATCCAGGTCCGGCATCGCCGCGAGGAAGATCTCCCGGATCTCGGCGCGATTGCGATGGATCGCAGGCACCAGGATGTGGGAGGGCGTGTCGTCCGCGAGCTGCACGATCAGCTCCGCCAGGTCCGACTCGATCGCGCGGATCCCCGCACGGGCGAGCACCTCGTTCAGGCCGATCTCCTGCGTGGCCATCGACTTGACCTTCAGGACCTCCTCCGCCCCGCGCTCGAGGGCGAGACGGGCGACGATGTCCCCCGCCTCCTCCGCGTCCCGCGCCCAGTGCACCACGCCGCCCGCCGCCGTCACGGACTCCTCGAGCTGCTCGAGCAGCTCCGGGAGATGGTCGGTGACCTGCCACTTCAGCGCGCTGCCGGCAGTGCGCAGCTTCTGCCAGTCCCGCACCTCGCGCACCACGCCGGCGCGCTTGGCCTGGATCGTCGACGTCGCGTGGCGCATGGTCGCGCGCAGGGTGGGGTCGCCGAGCGCCTCCCGTGCCGCCGCGGAAAAGCCGCGCTCGCCCCGCAGCGTCGACTCCGGCGAGGCATGCTGCGGTCGCACGGTCGGGAAGCCGAGGTCGACGGAGCTCATAGGCCCTTCTCCTCCCGCTCGTTCCTCGCAGTTCGTCGATGGGCGGCGCTCATGGGCCCTGTCTCCTGCCGCTCGTTCCTCGCAGGTCGTCGATGAGAGGTGCTCACGACGCCCTGCCCAGGATCGTGTCCGCCGGGACGAAGGGGTCCTCCCGGGTCGAGGCGAGGATCTGCGCGAGATGCACGGAGCGTGGGGCCGCGCCGGTGCGGCGCAGCTTCCCCCCGATGTTCATCAGGCACGACGCGTCGCCGGCGACCACGAACTCGGCGCCCGAGGCGACGACGTTGGCGGCCTTGTCCGTCACCATCGCGTCGCTGGTCGCATCGTTCTTCACCGAGAAGGTCCCGCCGAAGCCGCAGCAGGTGTCGGACTCGGGGAGATTCTTCACCTCGATCCCCTCGACCGCGCGCAGCAGCTTCAGCGGCCGCGCCCCCACCTTCAGGAAGCGCATCGAGTGGCAGGTGGGGTGGTAGGTCACCGCATGCGGGAAGTACGCGCCCACGTCGGTCACCTTCAGCACGTCCACCAGCAGCTCGGAGAGCTCGTAGGTCTTCGCCGCGACCGCGGCAGTGCGCTCCTCGAGCTCCGCGTCCTGCTCATGCCGCGCCACCAGCGTGTGCTGGTCCCGCACGCACCCGGCGCACGAGCCCGAGGGCATCACGATCGCGTCGACGCTCTCCAGCGCCGGCTCGAAGGTGTTCACGAAGGAGCGGACGATCGGTGCGGCCTCCGCGTAGTAGCCGGAGTTGGTGTGCATCTGGCCGCAGCAGGTCTGCCGCCTGTCGAACACCACCTCATGGCCGAGCCGCTCGAGCAGGAGCACCGTGGCCCGGGCGACGTCCGGGGCCATCACGTCCACCAGGCACGTGGTCATCAGCGAGATCCGCATGGGCCCTCCCGGAGCTGCGGGGCGTCGGGGCGACGCTCAGTGGGTGAGATCGAGGGCGGCCGCCGTGCGCTCGAGGGTCCGGTGCGCGAGCTCCGGGTCCTCCGAGAGGTGGGTTCCCCAGCTGGGCACCATCTGCTGCAGCGAGGGCCGCCAGGCCTCGATGCGCTGGGGGAACATCCGCTCGAGCATCGTGAGCATGATGCTGGTCGCGGTCGAGGCTCCGGGGGAGGCACCCAGCATGCCGCCGATCGATCCGTCGGCCGCGGAGATCAGCTGGGTGCCGAACTGCAGCACGCCGTGCTTCTTCTGATCGGGGGCGATCACCTGGACGCGCTGGCCGGCAGTGACCTCCTCCCAGTCGGACTCGCGGGCATCGGGCATGTACTCGAGCAGCGCCTCGAAGCGCCGGTGCGTGGTCGCGGCGAGCTGCGAGCCGAGATAGACCATGAGGTCCAGGTTCGGCGGCGCGACCGCCATCATCTGGGTGAGGTTCGAGGGCTTGATCGACTCGAACAGGTCCGTGTAGCGGCCGGACTTGAGGAACTTCGGCGACCAGCCCGCGTACGGGCCGAACATGAGCGACCGCTTCCCGCCGACGTATCGGGTGTCCAGGTGCGGGACGCTCATCGGCGGGGCGCCCACGGCCGCCTTCCCGTACACCTTCGCCTCATGGCGGTCGATGATCGCGGGGTCCGTGCAGCGCAGCCACTGGCCCGAGATCGGGAAGCCGCCGAAGCCGCGGATCTCGTCGATCCCGGACTTCTGCAGCAGCGGCAGCGCATAGCCGCCCGCGCCGACGAAGACGAACGGGGCCCGCACCACCCGCAGGGAGTCGTCGGCCGTCCCGCGGACCATGACGCCCCAGTCCTTCCCCATCCGGCGCAGGTCCACGACCTCGGAACCGGTGGAGACGGTGGTCCCGGCGCGCGAGGCGAAGCCGAGCATCTCGCGGGTCAGCGCCCCGAAGTCGACGTCGGTGCCGTCCGGCGACCAGGTCGCCGCGATCGTCTCGGTGACCGGGCGGCCCTCGGAGACCAGCGGTGCCCACTCGGCGAGCCGTGCATGCTCGGTGGTGAACTCCATGCGGTCGAAGAGCGGGTTCGCGACCAGCGCCTCGTGACGACGCCTGAGGTAGTCCACGTTCTCCATGCCGTGCACGAAGCTCATGTGCGGGACGGTGTGGATGAACCGCGAGGGGGCGCCGATCCGGTCGTTCTCGACCAGATGGGCCCAGAACTGGCGCGAGACCTGGAACTGCTCGTTGATCGCGATCGCCTTCGCGGGGCTGACCGAGCCGTCCACGTCCTGGGGCGTGTAGTTCAGCTCGCACAGCGCGCTGTGGCCGGTCCCCGCGTTGTTCCACGCGTCGCTGGACTCCGCGCCGAGGGAATCGAGGCGCTCGAGGACCACGATGTCCCACTCCGGCTCCAGCTCGGTGAGCATCGCGGCGAGCGTCGCGCTGGCGACGCCGCCGCCGATCAGCACCGCATCCGCGCGGGTCACGTCCAGGTCTGCCATGTCTCTCCGTTCCGAAAGCTTCATTCGCACCGTTGCGGGGGCGCCGCACGGCGCGGGCCCTGTGCGTCGCACCGGACGTCGACGACGGGGTCGCGCACCGCTCCGGGCGATCTCGCCCGTCAGACTATCGCCCTCGGAGGGGTGGGGGCCGACGAGCCCGTCGCCGCCGTCACGGCGCGCCCGCGCTCCCGGTGTGGGGGGCCAGGGGATCGGGGGCGCCGCCCACCGCGCCGTCCCGTGCGCGCCGAGAGGCCGCCGCCGTCGCCTCGAGGTCCTCCAGGAGCAGCTCGACCCGTCGTCCCAGCAGGCTGGTGGCGAGATCGATCGCGGTGCCCGCGCCGAGCAGGACCGCCACCGGCCACAGCAGCGTGCACACGACGATCCACGCACCCAGGCCCAGGGTCAGCCCGAGGACGCGCAGGGGGATCGTCCCCGGCACCAGGAGCGCGAGCCGCCAGGTCACCAGCACGTCCTGCCGACGGATGCGCGGGACCGCCACGATCACCGCGAGGCTCGCGGTGGACCACGACAGGCTCGCCACCGCCGCGCCGCCCAGGACGTAGGCGCCGATCGCGCCCGGGGCACCCCCGCCGAGCACGATCCACAGCATCGCGGCCGCGCCGAGCTGCACGGCCAGCAGCGGGAGCATCCGGAGGTTCACGGGGACCAGATGATCGCGGTAGCTGCGCCACATCGTGGACAGGACCGGGACCTTCGCGCCGTGACGGGAGGCGATCAGGACGTCGGCCGCGGCGACGCTCGCCGGCGCCACGCCGAGCACCACCAGTCCCAGCAGGCTCAGCAGCGCCCAGAGGACCGAGAGGCGCAGCAGGAGGAAGACGCGCTCGATCGCCTCGTTGGCGCGCATCGCCCAGGCCGGCACCTCGGAGGGGCCGCTCGGCCCGGATCGTCCACGCATGCGCTCCACGATAGCCTCCCCCGCAGTGATCGACACAACACGACAGCCCCGCACGCACCGTGAGAGCACCGATGTCTTGCCGCGGCCCGAGCGACCGGTCCTGATCGGAAGTCATGGTCAAACAGCATGGCTCCGGTGCTGTGCTCCGCGTGATGAGGGGAGGGGTTTCCTGAAGACCCGATCTTTGGTGGACTGTCCCCATGGCATCAGATACCGCTCGCCCGGCCCCCTCGACGACGACGGAGCCGCCCGGCGCCCCCGTCACGACCCTCGCCCCGACCCCCGAGCAGCTGGTCTGGCAGCGTGACGGCTTCGGCGTCTTCTTCCACGTCGGGGTCAACACCTTCGCCGGCCAGGAATGGAGCGACGGCACCCTGCCGGCCTCGCTCTTCGACCCGAGCGATCTCGACACCGACGAGTGGGTCCGGACCGCGAGGGCGCTCGGGGCGCGGTATGTCGTGCTCACCGCCAAGCACCACGACGGCTTCTGCCTCTGGCCCACGGCGACCACCGACTACTCCGTCGCCTCCTCGCCGTGGCGGGACGGCGCCGGCGACGTCGTGAGGGAGCTGGCCGACTCCTGCGCCGCGCACGGCATGAAGCTCGGCCTGTACCTCTCCCCGTGGGATCGCAATGCACCGCAGTACGAGGACCCGACGGCGTACGACGAGTTCTACCTCGCCCAGCTGCGGGAGCTCTGCACGGACTACGGGGAGCTGCACGAGCTGTGGTTCGACGGCGCTGGCTCCGCGGGCCGCGAGTACGACTGGGAGGCCATCGGCGCGCTGATCGCCGAGCTCCAGCCCGGCGCGATGGTCTTCAACATGGGGCCCGCGACGATCCGCTGGGTGGGCAACGAGGACGGCCTCGCCTCCGACCCGGTCGAGTACGTGACCGCCTCCACCGATCTGAACCAGTACGACCCCGACGTCGTCGACCTGGGCGACGCCCGCTACCTCCCCCCGGAGTGCGACGTCTCCCTCCGCGACGGCTGGTTCTGGCAGGAGGGGGAGGAGCCCAAGTCCCTGCAGCACCTGCTCGCGATCCATGACCGCTCGATCGGCCTGGGTGCGAATCTCCTGCTGAACATCCCGCCGGACCGACGAGGCCGCATCGGCGAGGACGACGCCGAGCGGTGCCGCGAGCTGCGCGAAGCGCTCGACGCCCGCTTCGGACGGCCCCTGGCCGCCGAGCTCACCGTGCAGGACGACGGCAGCGTGCTCCTGGAGCTGCCTGAGGAGGCGGCAGCCGGCTACGACCATCTCGAGCTGCACGAGCACCTGGAGGACGGACAGCGTGTCCTCTCCCATCGCGCGAGGACGGAGGACGGGCGGCCGATCGCCCACGGCCGCTCCATCGGCGTGCGGCGCATCCATCGTCTCGACGGGGTGCACACCTCCGGACGCCTCCGCGTCGAGCTCTCCGGGGACGGGGCGCGCCTGGATCGGGCCTTCGTGCACGACGGCCGCGGCGCGCCCGCGCCGAGCCTCGACGGAGCCGGCAGCGCCCCCACCGAGCAGCCGCAGAGCTGAGCCCCGCCGCCGCGGCACGACCGCGGCGGCGGGGCGCCCCCTCTCAGGCCTGAGCGGCGTCGGCCTCCGTGAGCACCTCGATGTACTGGTCGACGCCGGCGTCGGAGAGCGAGGAGAGGTAGGACTCCCAGTCCGCATCGGAGTCGGGGTCGAGCTCACCCAGGCACATGCTCGTGGCTCCCCGGACGTAGGCGGAGTCGATGTTGGTGCGCAGCTCACCGACCTGGGCGGCCTGGTCCTGATCGAAGAACGGGGAGACGAAGAGCGACTCGGGGGCCGAGGCGAACTCCTCGTAGAGCCGCCCGGCCCGGTAGAGCATGGGCTCGAAGCTCGTCAGCTCGTCGACGGCCTCCCCGTGCCGGACGTCGAGCGCGAGATTGAACGGACCGTGCTCGTCCCATCCGGTGTTCTGCGTCTCCTTCTCCTGCGGGATCTTCGTGTACAGGGCGGGCTCGTCGTCGATGCCGAGATCTCCGTCCGCTGCCCACCTCCAGTGCTCGTCCTGGACACCGAGACGCATCGAGAGGGTCGAGAGCAGCCCGAGCTGGAAGTCCGCCCAGCGCACCAGGGTCTCGGCGTGGGCGCTGTCGGCGGGGATCACCAGGCCCACCGACCCGGCCCCGGGCTGGTCGTTCCAGGCGATGACGGGATCGCCGCTCGGGCCCGCGAAGGGGCGCAGCGGAGCGAACTCCCGGTAGCGGGCCTCCGGATCCGTGTAGTCGACGTCCGCGAAATTGCCCTGGGAGACGCCCTGGCACACCCCGATCAGCGACCCCTTCTCGCTCATGCCCAGCCGGATGAGCTGCTCCGAGGTCTGTGTGAAGGCGTTCCGGTCCAGCAGGCCGTCACGGACCAGTCGCGCGGCGACGCGGAAGACGTCCCGCATCGCCGGATCGGTCGGGGTGTACACGATGGCGTCCCCGTCGCGGCGCAGCTGGTTCACGCCGAGGTTCAGATGTGCCGCGCCGATCAGCTGGAGAGGGAGGTTGTCCTTCCATCCCGTCATGGGGCGGAGGTCGGGATTCCTCTCCTTCATGGCGGTGAGCATCTGCTCGAACTCGTCGAGGGTCGCAGGCTGCTCGCTGAAGCCGGCCGCTTCCATGGTGGGGGTGTGGATCCAGGTGCGGAAGTCGGAGGACTTGCAGTGGTAGCACTGGTTGACGGACGGGAAGGCGTACATCGCGCCGTCGGGCGCGGTCCAGGCCGCCCGGAAGTCCGGATTCTGCGCGAAGACCTCCTGCAGCTCCGGCGCGAGGCGGTCGATGAGCTCGTCCAGGGACATGAAGAGCCCCTGCTGCCCGTAGACGAACAGCTCCGACTTCGTGAACCCTCCCATCCATTCGGGGCCGAGCATGAGCGCATCGGGAAGATCTCCGCCGGCGAGGATCGCGTTGACCTTGGGAGCGCCCTCGTCGCCGTGGGGGACGGTGCTGTACTCGATCGTGACGCCGGTCCTCTCCTCGAGGAACCGCGAGAAGAGGTTGGTGTCAGGCGTGAAGGTGGGGGAGGACCTGGTGATCACCGACAGCGTCGTGCCGGGATCGCCGAACGGCTCGGTCTCACGGGCTCTCGGGCCCACGTATCCCTCCGGATAAGGCACCCCGTCGATCTCCGGACCGAGCTCGACCTCGAGCGCTGCGCTGCCCTGCTCGTAGTCGACCTGCGGGGTCGTGCCCTTCGCGTCGCTGCCGCCGCCGCAGCCGGCGAGGGCGGCGCCGAGCGGCAGGGCGGCGGCCCCGGTGAGCAGCGTGCGTCGGGGGAGTGCGGACGGAGTCGACGTCGTCATCGACATGGGAGCCTCCTGGGCGGTGCGGGGGTAGGGCGGATGGGTGACGGGAGGGCGGCTCAGAACAGACCGGCCTTGGTCGTCCTCTTGGCGAGCGAGTTGACGGCGATCAGGAGGATCAGGCCGACGATGCTGCGGAACAGCCCGATCGCGGTGGCGTAGCTGTACTGGGGGATGGGGCTCTTGAGCCCGACCTCGTACACATAGGTGTCGATGACCTGCGACGTGGTGAGGTTCAGCGGGTTCTGGAGGAGCAGCACCTTCTCGAAGCCGACGCTCATGATGGTCCCGACGTTGAGGATCATGAGCACGATGGCGATCGGGAGGATGGCGGGCAGGTCGATGTGCCACATGCGGCGCAGCTGCGAGGCCCCGTCGACCTTCGCCGCCTCGTGCAGCTCCGGCGGGACCGAGGTCAGTGCGGCCAGATAGATGATCGCGCTGAAGCCGGCGGTCTGCCAGATCCCCGACCAGACGTAGGTGTGGCGGAACCATCCCGGGTCGGTGAGGAAGGCCGGGGCATCGATGCCCAGCAGGCTCAGGGCGTGCGGGACGATCCCGGTGGACGGATCCAGCAGCATGACCAGGATCCCGACGACCACGACGACCGAGATGAAGTTCGGGGCGTAGGTGATGAGCTGGACGACGCGGGAGAAGTACTTCTGGCGCACGGCGTTCAGCGCGAGCGCGAGCAGGATCGGTATCGGGAATCCCGCGATGAGCTCGTAGAAGGCGAGCACGACGGTGTTGCGCAGCAGCGGCCAGAAGTTGTGGCTGGAGACGAAGCGCTCGATGTGCTCGAGTCCGACCCACTCGGAGCCGGTGATGCCGCCGACGGGGGTGAAGTTCCGGAAGGCGATCTGGATGCCGTACATCGGCCAGTACATGAAGATGACGACCCAGACGACTGCCGGCAGGACGAGCAGGTACAGCTGCCAGGACTGCAGCAGTCGGCGCCCGAGGGGCTTCTTCCGGGCACCGTCGAGGACGGCGGTCTTCTTCGCGGACGGCTCGTCGTCGACACGAAGCTGATCGACGAAGCTCCCCTGATCTGTGCTCATGGTGCACTCAACCCTTCAGCGAGCCGATCATCATGCCCTTGACGAAGTGCTTCTGCACGAACGGGTAGGCGATGAGGGGCGGGACGGACGCGATGATGATCAGCGCGTATTTCAACTGGTCGGCGATCTGCTGCATGGCGGCGACACGTGCCGGATCGGCGTTCGCCATCTGGGACGGGTCGAAGGTGTTCTCCAGCAGGATGTTCCTCATGACCAGCTGGAGCGGGTACAGCGACTCGTCGGTGAGGTAGATGAGGCCGTTGAAGTAGGCGTTCCAGGTGGCGACCCCGTACAGGAGCAGGTTCACCGCGATGATCGGCTTCGACAGGGGGAGGACGACCTGACCGAAGAACCGCAGATCGCTCGCGCCGTCGATGCGGGAGCACTCGAGCAGCTCGTGGGGGATCGTCGTCTGGAAGAAGGTGCGGGTGACGATCAGCTGCCAGACGCTCACACAGGTGGGCAGGATCATCGCCCAGATCGTGTTCAGCATCCCCAGGTCCCTGACCACGAGATAAGTGGGGATCATCCCGCCCGAGAACATCATCGTGAGCACGAAGACCAGGGTGAGGACGTTCCGGCCGACGAGATCACGGCGCGAGAGCGCATAGCCTCCGGCGATCGTGATCGCGGTGCCCACGAGCATCGCCGCGGTGGAGTAGAGCAGCGAGTTGGCGAAGCCGCGGGGGATGGCGGGATAGTCGAGGATCGCGTGGTACGCATCGACGCTGAACCCGATGGGCCACAGCCACATCTCGCCGGAGGACACCGCGGACGGCTGCGACAGGGAGGCGCTGACGATGTAGACGAACGGGTACACGATCGTCAGCGTGAACAGGGCCAGGAGCACGATGAGGACGACGTTGAGGACCCTGTCGGACAGCGGCTCCCGGATCCTCCGGGGCGACGATCCGACGGTGCTCGGGGGCTCGGCGCCCGTGCGCGGAGCACGGGCGGCGCGGGTGCCCAGCGCGCTCATCGCGGCGACCGAGCGGGACGACGCCTGCAGGCCCTCGGGCTCGCGGTCGTGCGGAGGCCGTGCCGGGTGCCGGACGACCTCGACGGGCGGTCCGGGGGCCGTGCTCCGTCGGCGGCGGAGCTCCCTGCGACCGAGCCCGGCAGTGGCGACGGGGCATGGGGGCGGCGCGGCGTAGCGGTGTGGTCCACAGTGACTCCTTCGTCGAGGCCGATGCGGCGAATCGTTACATAGATCGGAGGTGTCATCAACGGTCTGGTGCACACTGGTGCTCTGGGCAGGCCCGGGGGCGGCGGCGTCCTCGGCGCGACAGGGCGGTGCGGAGCCGGGCCGGGCGGGGTGGCGACTCGCGGGGGCGTGGCCGGCGTGACGGTCCGGCGGAGGGCGTCCTGAGGCGTCGTGATTCTCGCCTGCCGAGGCGATGTGCGACTCCGGCCTGGGGTGATGACGTCGAGGGGCGATCACGGCGCGATGCTGCACCCGCCTGACGGGGTGCTCCGCGAGGTGCCGGTCGGCGAGCGACGCCGCTCCCGCCCGCAGGCGTCCGACGGTGCGGACCGGCCGGGGAGGCCTGCTGCAGGGCCGCGGCGCGCCGCGAACGACAGGGCTGCCGAGAGCGCTCGAAGGCAGGATGTCTGACGAGCAGAGGTCCGAGGTGTCGTCGTCCTCGTCGAGGCGTGCGCACAGCGGCGGCCCGGAGTCGCGACCGGCCGGCGCCGCCTCGTCCGTGCTCACGGCGGACGGCCGTCACGCCAGCGGCGAACAGACGGGGAATCCTCCGCCGATCCGCGTACTCTCGATCCATCACCACCACCGAATGGGGGAGGACCATGTTCGAACGGTTCACCGACCGGGCTCGCCGCGTCGTCGTCCTGGCGCAGGACGAGGCCCGTCTGCTCAACCACAACTACATCGGCACCGAGCACATCCTGCTGGGTCTGATCCACGAGAACGAGGGCGTCGGCGCGAAGGCGCTCGAGGCCCTCGGCGTGACCCTCGACGCCGTGCGCGAGCAGGTCCGCGACATCATCGGCGAGGGCAACCAGACCCCCTCCGGCCACATCCCCTTCACCCCCCGCGCCAAGAAGGTGCTCGAGCTGAGCCTGCGCGAGGCGCTCCAGCTGGGCCACAACTACATCGGCACCGAGCACATCCTGCTCGGCCTGCTGCGCGAGGGCGAGGGCACCGCGGTCAAGGTGCTCTCCCGTCTCAAGGCCGAGCCGTCGGCCGTCCGCCAGGAGGTCATCGAGCGCCTCTCGGGCTACCAGGGCAAGGAGCCGGCCACCGCCGGCGGCCCCGCCGAGGGGCAGCCCTCCGGCTCGCTCGTGCTGGACCAGTTCGGCCGCAACCTCACCCAGGCCGCCCGCGACGGCAAGCTCGACCCGGTCATCGGGCGCGAGATGGAGGCGGAGCGGGTCATGCAGGTGCTCAGCCGCCGCACCAAGAACAACCCCGTCCTGATCGGCGAGCCCGGCGTCGGCAAGAGCGCCGTCGTCGAGGGCCTCGCCCAGTCGATCGTCGCCGGGGACGTCCCCGAGACGCTCAAGGACAAGCAGCTCTACACCCTGGACCTCGGGTCCCTGGTCGCGGGCTCCCGCTACCGCGGTGACTTCGAGGAGCGCCTGAAGAAGGTGCTCAAGGAGATCCGCACCCGCGGCGACATCATCCTGTTCATCGACGAGATCCACACGCTCGTCGGGGCCGGTGCCGCCGAGGGCGCGATCGACGCCGCCAGCATCCTCAAGCCCATGCTGGCGCGCGGCGAGCTGCAGACCATCGGGGCGACCACCCTCGAGGAGTACCGCAAGCACATCGAGAAGGACGCCGCGCTCGAGCGCCGCTTCCAGCCGATCCAGGTCGACGAGCCCTCCGTCGCCCACACGGTCGAGATCCTCAAGGGCCTTCGCGACCGCTACGAGGCGCACCACAAGGTCACCATCACCGACAGCGCCCTGGTCGCCGCCGCGAACCTCGCCGATCGCTATGTCAACGACCGCTTCCTGCCGGACAAGGCGATCGACCTGATCGACGAGGCCGGCGCCCGCCTGCGGATCCGTCGCCTCACTGCGCCGCCCGAGCTCAAGGAGTTCGACACGCGGATCGAGGAGGCGCGGAAGAAGAAGGAGGAGGCGATCGACGGGCAGGACTTCGAGCTCGCCGCGAACCTCCGCGACGAGGAGCAGACGCTCAAGTCCGAGCGCGACGAGAAGGAGAAGGCCTGGCGCCACGGCGAGTCCGACGCGGTGACCACCGTCTCCGAGGAGGTCATCGCCGAGGTGCTCGCCGCCTCGACCGGCATCCCGATCGTGAAGCTCACCGAGGAGGAGTCCTCGCGCCTGCTCCACATGGAGGAGGAGCTGCACAAGCGCGTCATCGGCCAGGACGAGGCCATCAAGGCCATCTCCCGGGCGATCCGCCGCACCCGCGCGGGTCTGAAGGACCCCAAGCGCCCGGGCGGCTCGTTCATCTTCGCCGGCCCCACGGGCGTGGGCAAGACGGAGCTCGCGAAGGCGCTGGCGGAGTTCCTCTTCGGCGACGAGGAGTCGCTGATCCAGCTGGACATGTCCGAGTTCGGTGAGAAGCACACTGCCTCGCGCCTGTTCGGTTCGCCCCCCGGCTACGTCGGCTACGACGAGGGCGGCCAGCTCACCGAGAAGGTGCGCCGCAAGCCGTTCTCGGTGGTGCTCTTCGACGAGGTGGAGAAGGCCCACGTGGACATCTTCAACTCGCTGCTGCAGATCCTGGAGGACGGTCGACTCACCGACTCCCAGGGCCGCGTGGTGGACTTCAAGAACACCATCATCATCATGACCACCAACCTCGGCACCCGCGACATCGCCAAGGGCGTCTCCATGGGCTTCACGGCCGGCGGCGACCTGTCCACCGACTACGAGCGGATGAAGGCGAAGGTCCACGAGGAGCTCAAGCAGCACTTCAAGCCCGAGTTCCTCAACCGCGTCGACGATGTGGTGGTCTTCCCGCAGCTGTCGAGGGAGGAGATCGTCCGGATCGTCGACCTCGAGGTCGCGAAGCTCTCGCGTCGCCTGCAGGACCGCGACATGACCCTCGAGCTCACGCAGGCCGCGAAGGACCTCCTGGCCGAGAAGGGCTACGACCCCGTGCTCGGCGCCCGTCCGCTGCGCCGCACGATCCAGCGCGACATCGAGGACTCCCTCTCCGAGCGGATCCTCTTCGGGCAGGTCCAGGTCGGCGACCAGATCCTGGTCGACGCCGAGGGCGAGGGCCTGCTGGGCGAGCTCACCTTCGCCCGTCGCGGCGAGGACGGCTCGCTCGAGCCGGTCTCCGACGCGGTGGACGTGGAGTCGATGACCCAGGCCCGTGCGGAGGACGTGACCCACACCGATGGTGCGGACGCCGACAGCACGCCCGACAGCGCGGAGGCGAGCACCTCCTGAGCACCGGCGGCGGCCCGGTACCCTCCCGCGGGGACCGGGCCGCCGCCGATCCCGTGACCGGTCGCGCGCCGGTCCGCGGGAGACTCCCGGACCGGGACCACCGGTGCCGGGGCACCGTCCCGGAGCGCGACGCACCGCACGTCGGCGCCGGGGCCCCGACGGGAAGGACCCATGGGCGCGCTGATCGACCGCATCCTCTCGCTGACCGGGGAGATCGAGGACTGGATCCTCCAGATCGCCGACGCCTGGTGGGTCCATCTCGTCGTGTACGCGTTCTCGGCCCTGGACGGCTTCTTCCCGAGCGTCCCCAGCGAGTCGACGATCGTGACGCTGTCCTCGCTGTGGTCGAGCTCCGGGAAGCCCTCGATCCTGCTCGTCGGTCTCGCCGCCTGGGTCGGTGCCTTCACGGGGGACAACCTCGGCTATCTCATCGGCAGCAAGATCGGCTGGGAGCGCTTCCGCTTCCTGCGCGAGGGCAGGGGACGACGCGCGGTCGAGGCGGCCGAGTCGGGGCTGCGCAAACGGGCGCTGATCTTCCTCATGACGGCCCGCTACATCCCCTTCGGACGCACCGCCGTGAACCTGGTGGCCGGAGCGGTGCACTACCCGCACCGCCAGTTCTGGCCGCGCTCGCTGCTGTCGACCTTCGTGTGGGCGGTGTACTCCTGCGCGATCGGCGCGGTCGCCGGGGCCTGGTTCGAGAACAACCACCTGCTGGCGATCACGGTCGCCCTGATCGCCGCGATCGTGATGGCGCTGATCGTGGAACGGGTCATCACGGCGGTGCACCGCTGGCTGGACCGCCGGGCCGAGCGTCGCGAGGACGCGGAGCAGCTCGCCGACCGGACCGAGGCCGAGCAGAACCCGGTCCAGCAGGACCGCGCTGAGCACGCCCCCGCTGAGCACGCCCCCGCCGAGCAGGACCACGCAGAGAAGGCCTCCGTCAGGCCGCTGACCACCCCGTCGCAGGGAGAGGACACCCCCGCATGAGCTCATCGAGCGAGGACGACGCCGCAGCGGTGAGCATCCGGCCAGCGCTGCCGGCGGACGTGCGCGGGATCAACGCGCTGGTCGAGCCCATGACCCACACCGGGATCCTGCTGGGCAAGGACCTCGTCTCCTACTACGAGGCCGTCCAGGAGTTCCTCGTCGCGACCGACGGCGAGGGCGCCGTGGTCGGCTGCGGCGCCCTGCACGTGATGTGGGAGGACCTCGCCGAGGTGCGCACCCTCGCGGTCGCCGACTCCGCGCGCGGCACGGGCCTGGGCCACCGGATGCTCGAGGCGCTCCTGGAGCGTGCCGTGCAGCTCGGGCTGCGGCGAGTCTTCTGCCTGACCTTCGAGGTCGATTTCTTCGCCCGTCACGGGTTCGAAGTCATGGCCGAGACGGTCGACCCGGAGATCTACAACCAGCTGCTGCGTTCCCCAGACGAGGGTATCGCCGAGTTCCTCGACCTTGCCCGCGTCAAGCCCAACACCCTGGGCAACACCCGCATGATCAGGCAGCTCGGCCCGGGCGCCTGACCTCGCCGTCGGAGCCGGTTCAGGGCAGGCGCAGGGCGCCGAGCTCCCCGTCCCCGGGCGGACGGGCGCTCTCCTCCACCGCGAGCCCGTCGGCCAGAAGGGAGCGGACGCAGCGCTCCACGCGCGCGGGATCCGTCGGATCCAGTGCGGTCAGCGCCGCCGGCGCGGCGACGCCGTGCTCGCGCAGCAGCGCCATGATGCGTCCGCGCAGCTGTCGGTCGGTGCCCTCGAAGCTCTGGCGCCTGCGCGTGTCCTCCTGCGGGGCGGGGCTTCCCGCGGCCACCCAGGCACAGGCGTCCTCGGCGAGGGGGCACTGCTCGCAGCGCGGGGTCCGGGAGACGCACACCAGGGCCCCGAGCTCCATCACGGCCTGGTTCCACGCCGCGGAGCGCTCTCGACCCGCCGGGAGGATCTGCGTGGCCAGGGTGCGCTCGGCGGCGGAGTACGAGCGGTCCGGCAGCGCACGGCCGCGGACGGCGCGGGCGAGCACGCGCCGGATGTTCGTGTCCACGACCACGGCACGGTCGTGGTGGGCGAAGGCGGTGATCGCGGCGGCGGTGTACTCGCCGATTCCGGGCAGGGCGCGCAGGCTCTGCTCGCCCCGGGGGACCGCTCCGCCGTGCGAGCGCACGATCTCTCGGGCGCAGTCCTGCAGCCGCAGCGCGCGGCGCGGGTACCCGAGGCGGTCCCACGCGCGCAGCACCTCGGCGGTGGGCGCGTCGGCGAGGTCGGCGGGGGCGGGCCAGCGCTCCATCCACTCGAGCCATCGGGGCAGGACCCGCACCACGGGCGTCTGCTGGAGCATCACCTCGGAGACGAGAATGCCCCAGGCGGAGGCCTCGGGGGAGCGCCAGGGCAGGTCGCGGGCGCTGCTGCGGTACCAGTCGAGCACCGCGTCGATCATGGGCTCGTTCGTCGCGGCGAGCACCTGATCGGAGGTCGCATCGTGCGCGGGGGCGGCGGAGCTGGTCACCCCGGGACGCTATCGCATCGTCGCCGCCCGCGGGCCGTCGACGGACGGGACGACGACGGGGGCGGCACCCTCAGGTGCCGCCCCCGTCGGGCGTGCGCGACGCGGCCGCGCGGAGAAGGATCAGACCTGCGGGTTCTGGGCCTTGAGCAGGTCGCGGATCTCGGAGAGGAGCACGACGTCCTCGGGGGCCGCCTCGATCTCCTCGTCGACGTTCCGCTTGCGGTTGGCCATCTCGCGGGCCTTGGTCATCGGCAGCACGAAGACGAAGTAGACGACGGCCGCGGTGATCAGGAAGGTGATGATCGCGGAGATCACCGCGCCGAAGTTGACGAAGGTCGCCTCGTTGTTCTCGAAGATCTGGAAGCCGAAGCCGCCGACCGAGTCGGCACCGCCCGCGGCGGCGACCACGGGGTTGATGAGATTGTCGACGAAGGCGGTGACCAGGGCGGTGAATGCACTGCCGATCACGACACCGACCGCGAGGTCGATGACGTTGCCCTGCATGACGAAGTCCTTGAAGCCCTTCATGGGGAGATCCTTCTCAAGTGGGGGGGGATGAGAGGAACCGCGTGCACGGTTCTCACGGACTCTAGCCGATCACGGCGACCGTCACGGTGGACGTGCCGAGGGCGTGAGCCACTTCTCCGGAGCGGTGACGGTCCACGAGGACGAGCGCCTGCACCCCCGGGGACGCGCCGACGGCGACCGGATCATCGGCCGCGGCGGACCCGGCGAGCGAGCGGACCTCGGCGCGCACACGGGACGTGGTGGCGTCGACGGGATCGCTCATCAGCAGCTCGATCCGTGTGCCGGAGCGCAGATGGGGGACCAGCACCTCGGGCACGGGAACCGCCATCAGCGCCGTCCCTTCGTCGAGGGGCATGCCCTCGGTGCCGAGGAGGTCCTCGGCCAGGAGCGCGCTGCCCTCCGCGACCGGAGCAGCCAGCCGCTCGCCCTCGAGCGCCCCCACGGCATCAGCCGCTCCCGCGGGCACGAGCGAGCTCGCGATCTCGACCGTGCGCAGGTGCTCCGGCGCCAGCTCGGTGCCGGCGGGGAGGTCCTGGGCGGCGACGACCACGTCCGTGCCCTGCACGGAGGCCGGCACGAAGGAGGGCAGCAGCAGCACGGCGACCGCGGCCGCGGCGAGCAGCGCGAGGGTGCGTCGTCGCCGCCGGAGGGCGCGTCGCCAGGCGGGCAGGTGGGGGAGCAGTCGCGTGAACATGCCCCGACGCTAGGGCGGCGGCGCCGAGCCCGGGCGGGGACGGTCGCGGCGGTGGACCGTGCCGGGGTGGGGAGGAGAGGTCAGGACGCCGCGGCGGCCGGCTGCGCGGACGATCCGCCCGTCGAGCTGCTGCTCGCGGGGGCGCTGCTCGTCGAGGTGCTGCCGGAGGAGTCGCTCGTGCTCGCAGCGGAGGAGCTCGCCTCGCCGCCGGACGAGGAGCCTGCCGCGCTCGAGGCGCCCGAGCTCGCGGAGTCGGTCGAGTAGAAGCCCGACCCCTTGAAGACGATCCCCACCGAGTCGAAGACCTTCCGCAGAGCGGCCTGCGCGCACTCGGGGCAGGTGGTCAGCGAGTCCTCGCTGAAGCTCTGGTACTGCTCGAAACGATGTCCGCAGTTCTTGCAGGCGTAGACGTACGTGGGCACGCGGATCCTCCGGGATGGTCGATGTGCGGGCCGCGCGCGGGCGGCCGGGAGAAGTCTACGGCCGCGGAGCCCTCAGACGGGATCGGAGGTGACCAGCGAGACGATCCCGTCGGCCGTGAGCGCCTCGGGGATCGGCACGTCGTGCGCCTCGCGCGGCAGGGCCCCGGCCCCGAGCACCTCGCCGGGGTGGACCACCGCGACCACCCGTGCGTCGGCCCGGAGGGTCGTCAGCGCACGGTCGTAGTAGCCGGCACCGTGTCCGATCCGGGTGCCGGAGCGGTCCACGGCGAGAGCGGGGGCGAGCACGAGCACGGCCTGCGCGAGCGCGTCGGTGCCGAGCCGTGCGCCGTCCGGCTCCTTCCCGAACCCCCGGCCGGGGGAGTCGGCGAAGTCGGAGACGCCGTCCCAGGCGATCCACTCGAGCTCGGCCCCCGCGGCGGCGGGGAAGACGAGCTCGGCGCCGCGAGCCGCCAGCTCCGCGGCCAAGGGCATGACGTCGGCCTCCGTCGGGGTGGGGTGGAAGGCCGCGACGCGCGGGGCCGTCGACCCGGTCGCACGGCGGTCGGCGACGTGCCGGTCGACGAGCGCGAGGAGCTCCGCGGCACGAGCGAGGAGCTGCCGGGCCTCCTGGACGCGACGCCCCGGGTCCGCCCCGTAGGACTGCCGCCGGGCAGCGCGCAGGCTGCGTCGCAGGGCCTGCTTCTGCGCGGCCCGGTCCTCGGCGGTCGGCGTGACGGCGGGGGGCACGGGATCCATGGGGTCAGGCTCGCACACGGCGTGCGTTCCCGCAGGCGTCTACGATGACGCGATGGTTCACGTGTGGCCCCTGGTCCTGCGCGACGGGGAGCTCACGCTGCGCCCGCTGCGCCGCCGCGACCGCGGTGAGTTCGAGCGCCTGCGCGCCCGCAGCGCGGACTGGCTGCGTCCCTGGGATGCGACGGACCCGCTGCACGAGGGCGAGCCTGCGGACTTCCGGACCCTGCGCCGCTGGGCCGCTGAGCAGGCTCGGCTCGGTGCCGCGCTGCCGCTGGCGATGGTGGTGGAGGGGCATGTGGTCGGGCAGATCACCGCCGGACCGATCCAGTACGGGGCCGTGCGCTCGGCGGTCCTGGGGTACTGGGTCGACCGGGGGATGGCCGGTCGCGGCCTGGCGCCCCGCGCCGCGGCGCTGCTGATCGACCACCTCTTCGCAGAGGTCGGGCTGCACCGCATCGAGGTGACGGTGCGTCCCGAGAACGCGCCGAGCCTGCGCGTGGTGCAGAAGCTCCACCTGCGCCCGGAGGGGGTTCGGCGCGCGGCGATCCACGTCGACGGCGGCTGGCGCGACCACCTGGTCTTCGCGCTGACCGCCGAGGAGGTCGCCACCGACGACGGCGGACGCGGGGTGCTGCGGCGCCTGCGCCGCGAGCACCCCGTCCCCGCCCCGTCGCGCTGAGCCCACGGGCACCCGTGGCACGGCGCACGGAATTCTTCGCCGACACGCCCGCTCCGTGACCAGGCGAATCACATCGGTGTCATTACTGTGGCCATGTGGAGTCGATCAATCTCGGAGCCGTCCTCTTCGGCGGCCTGCTGCTGCTGTGGCTGGTGTACGCGCTGCCGCGCACCGCCGCCCGTCGTGAGGTGATGGGCCGCGCCCGCGCCGCGGACGAGGCCGAGATGACGCCCCAGGCCCGGGATCTCTCCGCGGCCGTCCACGCCCGCCGCTCGTCTGTCGAGGTGACCTCCCCCATGTCCCAGGACCGTCTGCTCATGCGCCCCGCCGATCCCACGAGTCGGCCCCGCTTCGACGCCGACCCCGGCACCCGGATCGACCTCGGCGAGGAGCGCGGCCGCTCCCGCCGGCTCATGCGCGGCGTGCTGATCGGGCTCGTCCTGCTCACCGCGGGACTGGTCCTCGGCGCGGTCACGGACGTGCTCCCCCGGTGGCTGCCGCTGATCGGCGTCGCGGCGCTGGGCGTGTTCCTGGTGGGACTGCGCCGCGCCGAGCTCGACCGTCGCGCCCGCCTCACCCGCGCCGCCACCCGAGCCCGCCGGCAGCGGGCCGAGGCCGAGACCGCCCGGCGCCGCACCGCCGAGGCGTCGGGGAACAGCACCCACGCACAGTCCGCGTCGTCGGAGAGCACCGCCGGGGCCGCCACCGTGCCGGCGCCCGCGCACACCGACGAGGTCGACCTCGAGACCGCCTCCGAGCGTGCTGCCGAGCAGGTGACGAGGCCGGGGGAGTGGACCCCGCGGCCGGTGCCCCGTCCTACCTACGCGCTGCGCGGGGAGGTCGACGACCTCGCCAGCCGTCACGCCGCGCATCGTCGCAGCATGCTCCCCGAGTCGGTGCCGCTCGAGGGCGCCCACGTCGAGGAGGCGGAGGCGGTCGAGGAGAGCTTCGCCCCCGCGCAGGACCTCCAGCTCGACGAGATCCTCGCCCGTCGCCGCGCCTGAGGAGCCCTGCATCGCCCGCAGGGAGGGATTCGCGGAGCCGATGCGGCCTCGGTCCGCCGTGGGCCGTGTCCGAACTGCTGACCTCCTCGCGGTCGCTGACCTGGGCCGACTAGCCTGGGCTCGATGAACACCACCGCGCCGTCCACCCCGTCCCCGGCCGAGCTGCTCGAGCACGCCACGACCGCGGCCCATGCCGCCGCCGAGTACCTCCGCGGCCTCGACCGCGACGACCTGGCCCGCGAGTACAAGGCCAACAACCACGACATCGTCACCGAGCACGATCGTCGCAGCGAGGAGATCATCGTCGCCGAGCTGCGGCGCCTGGTGCCCGGCGCCAGGATCGTCGGCGAGGAGGGCGGCGAGCGACCCGCGGACGCTCCTGAAGGCGCCGAGGGCCCCGTCGTCAGCTTCTACGTCGACCCGATCGACGGCACCAGCAACTTCGCGGCCGGTCTGCCGCTGTTCTGCATCTCGATCGGCGTGGCCGTCGAGGACGAGCTCGTCGCCGGGGTGATCGACGCTCCGATCCTCGGGCAGGTCTTCGCCGCGGCCGACGGCCCCGCGACGCTCAACGGCCGGGAGATCTCCCCGCGCTCCACCCGCCCCTCCGAGGACGCCCTCGTGCTCTCCGGCTTCCCGGGCCAGCGCATCGGCTCCCGCTACCCCGAGTACGCGGCCCACGCCACGCGCGCCCTCGAGGACTCGGTCTCGGCCGTGCGGCATCTGGGCACCGCCGCGCTCGAGCTGGCCTACGTCGCCGCCGGATGGGCCGACGCGACCGCGCTCAGCGCGATCAACTCCTGGGACGTCGCAGCGGGCTTCCACATCCTGCGGCAGGCCGGCGGGTCCCTGCGCACCTGGCCCGGGGACGAGGTCGCCGAGCGTCCCGACCACCTCCAGCCCGCCTACACCGCGTGCACCGGAGCGGAGCGCCTCGAGGTTCTCGACGTGCTGCAGGTCGAGCTGCAGGAGCTGCGTGCAGGGAGCTGACCGGTGCTGACCGTCGGCTCTGTGACCTTCGTCAAGGCGCCCGCCTCGATGCGACAGCAGGTCGTGGGCGGTGCTAATCTGATGCGGTCGCCGAGCGACATGGGGCTATGGCGCAGTTGGTAGCGCGTCTCGTTCGCAATGAGAAGGTCGGGGGTTCGAATCCCCCTAGCTCCACATTTGTCCTGAGCCGCGACATCCTTGACAGAGGGTGTCGCGGCTCAGGCTTTTCTGCGTGGATTCGCTGTGGGGTTGGCGGGGGCCTCGGGGGAGTGATGCACGGGGAGGTGTCGCATCATCTGCGACGCTGAGGCGCGGTGCGCGGGAACGGGGCTCGAGGGCGTCGAGATCTCCTTCCCGATAGCGGGTCAGGAGCGTGCCGACCCGGCGTCGTGAGGCGCCGTGGCGGCGGGTCGCATCACGATCCTGCCCCGAGCGGTCGAAGGACTGCCTCGTCGGGCTGGACGCGCACAGCGCGCGGCATCGCGAGCGATCGCATTCTGCCGTTCGGCGCTCGGTGGGCGCGCGAGCCGTCGGCCCGGCCGGCACCTGTGGAGGATCGGCTCCACGACCTTCCCGTGACTAGCCGCTGCGGCCGGGCCCGTCCGCCATGGCCAGCGCGCTCAAGGCGGTGGTGAGGGCAGATGCCGACGGTGTCGCCCTAGGGTCGATGAGCCACTGCAACGCGGTGCCGATGATGACGGCAAGGACGAGGGATCCGAGCTGCAGACCTGCCTCGTCGACGGCGGCGGGCTCGACGCCGAGCATCATCGCAGCAAAGCTCCGGCGGTTGCGCTCATAGGTCGCGGCGAGCTGTTCCTGCACCTCAGGCGCGAACTCCGCCTCGGCGAACGCCTGCGCGCTCGCGACCAGCGTGGCCCGCTGCTCGACGGATCCGGCGAGGAAGCCCTCGAGGAACTGCTCCAGGCGCTCGAGCGGCTCGGCCGCCTCCGAACGGACACGGGCCTGCTCGATCGCTGTGCCCCACTCATCGAACGACTCGAGGACTGCGGCGTTGAGCAGTGCCTCCTTCGAACCGAAGTGGTAGCCGATCGCGGCGAGATTCGCGCCCGACACAGCGGTGATGTCACGCGCCGTCGTTCGCGAGTAACCCTTCTCGGCGATGCATTGCTTCGCCCCGGCAAGGAGATCCTGACGCTGTCCCATGCACCCAACTCTAGTCCGGGTTCGTACATGCGTGTTGTACGGATGTATAAGACGTGCGTACAATCGTGAGCGTGACCCTCACCGAGCCCCCTCGCGCAACCACCCGCGAATGGATCGGCACGGGCGTCCTGACCCTCCCCGCGCTCCTGGCCTCGATGGACCTCTCCGTGCTGTTCATGGCCTCCCCGTGGATCAGCGCCGACCTCGCCCCTACTGCCAGTCAGCACCTGTGGGTCATGGACGTCTACTGGTTCGTGATGGCCGGCCTGCTCATCACGATGAGAAGCGTCGGAGACCGGATCGGGCGGCGCAAGCTGCTCCTGCTCGGCGCCACCCTTTCGCTGACAGCGATCCTGCCGCTCGTCCACGGCATCAAGAAGATCGCCGAGGAGGGCCCCGTCTGGACAACTCTCGCCGCGATCGTCCTCGGCGCCGTCCTCGCGGCGCTCTTCGTCGTCCGCCAGCGGACAGCAGCCAGCCCGATGATCGACGTCCGCCTCGTCGCCCGCCCGGCGTTCAGCGGGTCCATGATCGCCAACGCCATCGTCGTCTTCGCCACCGCCGGAATGGGCCTGCTCTCGGTCACCTTCCTGCAGACGGTGCTCGGCTTCGCTCCGCTCGCCGCCGCGCTCTGGATGCTGCCCGCCGTCGCCGGCAGCTTCCTCGGTGTCGTGATCGCGGCACTGCTCGCGCGCACCGTCCGCCCGGCGCTGCTCGTCTCGATCGGGCTCCTGGTCGCCGCGGGCGGAGTCGCCGGGATGAGCCTGGTCACTCCGGACTCGCACGTCGGCCTGCTGATCATCGCCTGCAGCGCGCTGACGCTGGGGGTCGGGATGACGGCGACCATGGTCACCTCGCTCGTGCTCACCACTGCTCCGCCCGAGAAAGCAGGTGCGGCATCGGCCCCCGCCGAGACCAGCAGCGAGTTCGGCGGAGCGCTCGGCATCGCCACCCTCGGCACCCTCGCGGGAACGATCTACCGCGGCGCGATGACTGCCGACCCGGTCCCCGGCGCCGAGAACGCAGCGGACGCCGCCGGCGACACCGTCGGAGCGGCCGTGGCCGCCGCCCGGGGACTCCCGGCGGAGGGTGCCGATCTCCTCCTGAGGCAGGCCTTCGAGGCGTACACGCACGGCCTCAGCCTCGCCGCGGTCGTCGGAGCAGCGGTGCTCGCGCTCGCCGCGGTCGGCGCCGGCCTCGCACTACGCACCGCGACGACCCCGCAGTTCACCAACACCGAGGAGTAACGGCCCGATGATCAACGACAGCCTCCGAGTCCCGCGAGCCCAGGCCTACGTCGGTGCCACGGCCATCGACGCCACGGGAGCGCCGCCGCGACCAGACCAGACCGTGATCGTCATCGACGGCGTGATCACGGCAGTGGGGCCGGCGAGCCACGTCCCTCGTCCCCCGGGAGCCACGATCCGGGACGTCCGTGGCAAGTACCTGATCCCCGGCCTCACCGACATGCACGTCCACAGCGAGTCCGAGACCGACGACCCGCGCCACTTCGCCAGCCTGTATGTCGCGAACGGCGTGACCGCGGTGCGCGAGATGTGGGGCCGGCCACGGCTGCATGAGATCCGGCGGATGATCGAGTCCGGCGAACTTCTCGGGCCTCGTATGACCATCGCCAGCCCGCTGCTCGACGGCAGACCCGCCCTGTGGTCCGATGTCCCGGACAGCCCGATCGTCACGGTCGATTCACGTGCGCAGGCCCGGCGCGCTGTGGCGGAGGCGATCGACGGTGGAGCCGACTTCATCAAGGTGTACTCCCGACTGGGGCCGGAGGCCTATCGGGCCGTCCTCTGCGAGGCAGAGCTGCGTGGGACCACCGTCGCCGGCCATCGGTCGGATCATGTTCCCTTTCCCGAGCAGATCGAGTCGGGACAGCGGTCGTTCGAGCACCTCTTCGGCGGCCTCTGGCCGGCCGCGTCGTCGGACATGGATCGGCTCGAAGCGGCCATGTCTCGAATCCGGACGGCCCCGGACTTCCACCTGGGCAGTTGGATCAAGCAGATCAGCCGAATCGAGTGGGAGGCCGTCGCCTCCTACCGCCCCGCGAGGGCGGCGTCCCTCTTCGAACGACTCGTCGCCGCGGATGTCGCCTGCACGCCCACCCTCGTGGTCCACGCGGTCATCGATCGCCCTGAATCGATCCGACTGGACGACGAGCGGATGGAGTTCATGGTCCCTGGCACACCTGACTCCTGGGATTTTCTTCGGTCGGAGATCTACTGCGGGGGTCACCGTTCCCAGTCGGAAGCCGAGCAGCACCGCGAACTGCGCGAGTGGCGATTGGCGACCGTCGGTGCCATGGAGGAGGCGGGCGTCAGGCTGCTCGCCGGCACAGACTCGGTCGGCCCCGGGCTTTACCCCGGGTTCAGCCTGCATGCCGAGCTCGAGCAGCTCGTTGCAGCGGGCCTCACCCCGATGCGTGCCCTCCAGTGCGCCACGCTGGAACCGGCCCGATTCCTGGGACGCGAGCAATGGGCGGGAACGATCGAGGCGGGGCGTGTGGCCGACCTCGTAGTCCTGAGCGAGGACCCGATGAACGACATCCGCAACACCCGGTCCATCCATGCGGTCATGGTCGACGGCCACCACGTTGACCAGACCGAGCGTGGGGAGCTGCTGGCGACTGCCCGACGGATCGCGAGGGGAGACCGATGAACGTGCTCGAACTGGACCGTCCGACACGCTCGGCTCATCGGGACACCGCATGTTCCACCCCGACAGAGCCATCCGCTATGACCAGCGCCTCCTGAAGCGCCCTGGCGTCCGTTCCGTGGTGAGACGGTCGCGAGCGCGGTCGTCGTGAACGCCTCTCGACCACGGCGTATCCCGCACGGACCAAGAGGACCTCGTGGGCCCGCCGGGGCTCGGCTGGCCCGCAGCGGTGGCACCAGATCCTCAGCGTCTCCATGCCGACGCCGAGTCGGGGTGCGAGGGCACGGATCGACTCCGAGCATGGGCCACCTTCGAGTGCCGGGTGGTCGCAGCCCATGCGCACGGCACGGTCACGCAGCCCTGGACCGCACGTCGTGGGCATTGCTCCGACTCTCCGTGCTCAGGCTCGGAACGGAACCCAGGGCGCGCGAGCCGTCGTGGTCGATGAGGACGCGGACGGGGCGATCCGAGGCGACGCCTAGGGTGCCATGCCGGTCATCTCGGCGGTGCGCTCCCAGAGCGCCTCGCAGCGTTCGAGGGCGAGAGTGTGATCGGGGGTGGTGACTTGCTCGCGGTCCACGAAGAACTGCCCGTTGACGCCGTCCAGGCTCGGGTCGGTGGCCGCCCATTCGGGGGTCTCCGCTCCCTGGTCGGGGGTCTTCCTGGCGGGGTTGAGCTGGACCATGGTGGCCAGCGCCTTCTCCAGTCCGCGTGCGTCGCGGGAGAGCCCCGTCCCGGCGATGATCCCGGGGTGGGCTCCGTTGACGGTGACGCCGCTGTCGGCGAGCCGGCGGGCCAGGCCGTAGACGAACATCGTGTTCATGTTCTTGGTGCGTGCGTACGCGGCGAAGCGCCGCATGCTGGGGAAGCGGCTGAGCGCACGGGCGTTCTGGGCGTGGAGATCGTCGAGGTCGACCGGGTAGCGCTTCAGCACGGTGGGATCGGCGCCGACCACGACGAACCGGGCCGGAGCCTCGACGCGCGCGGCGAGCGTGCGCATCAGCACGTAGGGGGCCAGGTGGTTGGTGGCCAGGGTGAGCTGGTTGCCCTCGGCGGTGCGTGCGCCGATGTCGGCGGTGACTGCTGCGTTGCTGATCACCACGCTCGGGGAGGTGGTCTCGACGAGTCGGTCGGCCAGTGCGCGGACATCCCGGACCAGCGACAGGTCAGCCACCTCCAGACGGAGGTCGGCGCCGGGGACCGCCGCGCGGATCCGGTCGGCCGCGTGCCGCAGTGCGGTGCCGCTGCGCCCGACCATGACGACGCTCATCCCTCGGGCGGCGAGCTGACGGACGACGGCTTCCCCGATCCCACGGGTGCTCCCGGTGACGATGGCCTGCTCGCCCTCGTGGAGCGAAGTCCTCGGGCCTTGGGGGTGATCGGTCATGGGTCTCTCCTCTGTTCCTCTGTCAACTGTTCTGTCGGGCGGAGTCCTCGGCGAGAGAGAGGAGCCAGTCGCGCAGCAGCGCCGCCTCGGTCGGGCGCAGGGGGCCGACGGGTCCGCTCGGCAGCGCGTCCAGGAGCCGACGCGCGGAGCGTGCGATGCCCCTCGTGCCGTCGTCCTCCACGTCCAGCGGACCGAACAGCGCGTCGGCGATGGTGTCGCGGACGTTCGTCGAGTTCGGATGCGTGCTGTCGGCTCCGACGGCGATGAGCTGCAGCGTCACGCCGACCGCGGCGGAGGCCATCGTCGACATGGCCGCGTCGGCGGAGACGATCAGCTGGCCCTCGGCCCCCCATCCGGCGACCGTGCGAGCGACCTCGTCCCGTGCCACCACCGCAGCAGCCGGGGTGCGTCCAGTCTGAGGATTGCCGAACATCAGCCGGTAGTGGGCAGGATGCCGGCAGCCGAAGGAGACATGCATGTCCCACCCCGTGCGGAAGTCCTTGAGCGCGTCGCCGCTGCGCATGACGGCGCGCTTCCCCTCGAGGTACCTGGTGAACCCCTCCAGCACCACCGCATCCAGCAGCGCGTGCTTGTCATCGAAGTGGTGGTAGAGGGTCGGGGCCGTGACGCCGGCTCGCGAGCAGATCTCGCGCGTGGAGATCTGACCATCGGCAGACGAGCCGAGAAGCTGCTCGGCAGCGCGCATCAGCCGGCTGCGGACATCGCCGTCGACCGCTCCTGACATCTTCTCGCCTCTCATGGGTAGCAACGGTACACACGAGAGTCGTGACCCGTCTAGCGGTGATATACGGGGCTGTCGCCGGAGTCAGGGGCCACGCCGGGCTGCTTCGAGGGGAGGCGGTCGTCGCTCGGGCGGCCAGTGCGATCTGAGCGCCGGGTGGTGTGCGTCGATGCCGGGGCGCGCATCGGATTCCTCGACCCTCTTGCGCACGATGACGTGACCGGGTTCACTCGGTCGTGCATCGGTCCGACGACTTCGAGGGGGACACCATGAACGACGCACGCTCCGCCTATGATCCCGACGGCGGGTACGACCCCGATGGCGGGTACGACCCCGATGGCGGCTACGACCCTGACGGGGGCTACGACCCGGACGGTGGGTATGACCCCGACGGCGGTTACGACCCGGACGGCGGTTACGACCCGGACGGTGGGTATGACCCCGACGGTGGCTACGACCCCGATGGTGGGTACGACCCGGACGGTGGCTACGACCCCGATGGTGGATATGACCCCGACGGCGGCTACGACCCTGACGGGGGCTACGACCCCGACGGCGGGCTGACCTGATCCGATGACGGTGCGGCGTCCGCTCACGGCGGGCGCCGCACCGTCGTGTCCGGCTCCCTCAGGTCCTCGCCAGCAGCTCTCGCAGCACGGCGCGGTCGTCGTGCGGCAGTCGTCGTCCGGCCACAAGCTGCACTGTCTCGTCGCCCTTGCCCGCCACGAGCACCACGTCGCCCTCCCGTGCCATCTCCCAGGCGGCCCGGATGGCCTCTGCGCGGCGTGGGATCTCGATGCAGTCCGGGCACCCGGCCCGGATGTCCGCGCGGATCCGGGCAGGCGGCTCCCGGCGCGGGTTGTCGTCGGTGAGGATCACCAGGTCCGCGAGCTCCGCGGCGACCTCGCCCATCGGCGCGCGCTTGGCCCGGTCGCGCTCCCCGCCGGCGCCGACGACCAGCAGCACCCGAGCCGACGTCCGGGCCCGCACCGCGGTGAGCGCCGCGCGCAGCGCGGCCGGGTTGTGGGCGGTGTCGACCATCGCGGCCACGCCGCCGCGGTGACCGACCACCTCGAGGCGTCCCGGGGGAGGGGACACCTCGGCCAGCGCGACGGCGACGGCCTCGGGCGCGGCACCCAGGCCGATCACCGCGCTCGCCGAGAGCAGCAGGTTCGTCGCCGCCACCCCGTGCACCGTCGGCAGCACGACGGGGAAGCGCCGAGCCCCGACCCGGAGCACGCCGCGCAGCCGACCGTCGCGGTCCCCGTCTTCGGCTCCGCTCGCTGCCGCCGTCCCGCCGTCCCCGGCGGGCGCCCCGTCGTCGGCCCCGGCCGCCGCGGCGAGCTCCCGGGCCGCCTCGAGCTCGACGTCGCCGCCCCGGCCCACCGTCACCAGGCGCGCCCCGCGCCGCGCCGCGGCATCGCGCACGAGATCCCCCTGCGCACAGTCGGTCGCGAGCACGGCCACCCCGTCGGGGCGCAGATGCTCCTCGAACAGTCGCAGCTTGGCACCCCAGTACTGCTCGAGGCTGCCGTGCACATCGAGATGGTCGCGCTCGAGCCCCGTGCACACCGCCACGTCCACCTCGACGTGCTCGAGCAGGCCGTCCTTGAGGATCCCGACGAACGCCTCGAGCGAGATCGCCTCTGCCCCGAGCGCGACCTGCTCCTCGATGAGATCCGGGAGGAACTGTGCCGAGCGGCGGAACTGCGCAGGACGCACCGCCCCGTGCACGTCGGTGATGCCGGTCGAGTCGCAGCCGGCCGCGCGCATCCCCGCCGCACGCAGCAGCTGCAGGGTCGCGGTCGCGACGGATGTCTTGCCGTTGGTGCCGGTCACCGCTGTGACGAGCGGACGACCGACGGGCTTCGTGACGGGCTCGAGCATGGAGGTCCCCCCGGGGCTGCACGGACGGGCTCCCTCGGTCCGCCGCCCCCATCCCATCACAGGCCCGGCCGCTGTGCTCCGGCCCCGGGACGGGACGGCGGGATCGGCCGGAAGCGGCCGCCCGTGCCGCGGCTGAGCACCACGGCGCTCGCCGGACCCACCTCGCACACGGTCCGCTCGAGGTGCTCGATCACCGCCGCCAGCGCCCGTCGCGCGACCTCGTCCTCCTCTGCCCGGGAGCTCGGATCCACGCCGAAGCGCAGCACCACCCGGCCCACGCGGCGTCCCCCGACGAGCGGCGCCTCGACGTCCTTCCGCTCGACCACGTGCAGGGAGCCGAGCACGAGGTCCGCCTGCGTGAGCACGTCGCCCGGGGAGGCGCCGTCGCGCAGGGCGCCGATCGGCAGATGGAGGCGGTAGCTCGGCATCGTTCCAGGGTAGTCGTCATCGGTCATGCGCCCGTCGGCGTCGGCGCGAGGTCGTCCCGGCCCCGATGCCGAGGATCCCGGGGTCGGGACGCACGTGGTGGGTCAGCGGCCCGCGGTCTCCAGCCGGCGCTCGGCGAGCCGACGTCCGGAGCGGCGCGCGAGGTCCTCGGCGGTGGTGCGGATCTCCTCGGCCGCCTCGGTGAAGGCGTCCAGGGCGGGGTTGGCGCCGACGAGGGTGAACTCGCGACTGACAACCTCCAGGTCGATCTGCCAGACGTCCTCGAGAAGGCGGCGCATCCAGGCGGTCGCGTGGTTCCACCCCTCCTTCGGGCTGCCGGGCGAGTAGTTCCCGCCCTGCACCGTGACGAGGACGCCGGGCCTGCCTGCGGTGACCGGGGTGAGCCCGGGGGTCATACGGGCCTCGGCGATGACGAGATCGGCATAGGTCTTGAAGTGCTGCGAGACGCCGTAGTTGTACAGCGGCACCGCGAACAGGTAGGCATCCGCCGCCGCGAGCTCGTCGACAAGCACCCCGGCGAGGCCCAGCGCGTCCTGCTGCTCCCGGGTGCGGTGCTCCTCGGGCGTCGCCCCGGCGGCCAGGGTCAGAGCCCAGGCGTCACTCGGCAGCGGGGTCGTGCCGATCTCACGGTGCACCCTGGGGGAGTCCTCTGCGGTCTCGCGCCATGAGGATTCGACGATGTCGGCGAGGGCGCGGCTGGCGGAGCCGTCGTGGCGGATGGAGGCGTCGAGGCGAAGCAGGGGCACGGGGTGTCAACTCCTGAGGTGGTCGTGCGCTGTGGGGCCCGGCCGACGGTGGTGGCCGGGCGTGCGTCCCAGGATCGAGGGGCCGCGACCTCCTTGACAAACCCCGCGTAAGCTACTTACGTTTCGTCAGTGAGTGCAGAGAGAACCACACCTCCCGCCGGGCCCCTGCGGATCGATGACGAGCAGTGCCGCAGCCTCTCCGGCGTCATGGAGATCGTCGGCAGGCGCTGGTCCGCCGGCATCCTGCTCGCCCTGGGACTGGGCGCCGAACGGTTCACCGAGATCCAGCATCGCGTCGACGGCCTCTCCGGGCGCATGCTAAGCGTCCGGCTCCGCGAGCTCGAGGAGGGAGGGCTCGTGCTGCGCACCGTCACCCCCACCACGCCGGTCAGCATCTCCTACCGCCTCTCCGAGCGCGGCATGGATCTGCTCCGCTCCCTCCAGCCCCTGGCGCACTACGCCGGCCGCTGGGAGACCCCCGCCGAGGGCGCCGGGGAGAGCGCATCTCCGCCGCGCCCCACTCGGTGAGCCCTCGCCCGGCGGTCAGCGCGAGGGAGGCAGGGTGAGGACCTCGGCGCCGTCGGGAGTGATCGCGATGGTGTGCTCGCTGTGCGCGGCCCGTGTGCCGTCGGCGCTGCGCAGGGTCCACCCGTCGGCATCGGTCACGAGCCGATCGGTGCCGCGCATGACCCATGGCTCGAGCGCGAGCAGCAGCCCGGGGCGCAGCCGGTACCCGCGGCCGGGGCGCCCGCTGTTCGCGATGTGCGGATCCTGGTGCATCGTCGAGCCGATCCCGTGCCCGCCGAACTCGAGGTTGATCGGATAGCCCGCCCCGGCGAGGACCGCACCGATCGCGTGGGAGAGATCTCCGATCCGGGCCCCGGGCCTCGCGGCCGCGATGCCTGCGGCCAGCGCCCGCTGGGTCGTCGCGATCATCCGCTCGTCCTCGGCGTCCCGGCTCCTGCCGACCACGACGCTGATCGCGGCGTCGGCGGCCACTCCCCGCAGTGACACCGCGAGGTCGAGGGTGAGCAGGTCCCCGTCGGCGAGGTGGCGGTCGTGCGGCATGCCGTGGAGCACGGCGTCGTTCACCGCGGTGCAGATGTGGTGGCCGAAGGGCCCGCGGCCGAAGGACGGTGCGTAGTCGACATAGCAGGAGTCGGCCCCGGCCTCGCGGATCATCTCCGCCGCCCAGCGGTCGATGTCCAGCAGGTTCGTCCCGACCTCGATCCGTCCCGCGAGCGTCTGGAGGAGGGAGCCGACGAGGCGGCCGGTGTCCCGGGCGCGGTCGATCTGGGCGGGGGTGAGGATCTCGATCATGCCGATGATAATACCGGCCATGGAGTACCGGTCCTAGAATCGGTGTCATGGTCAGACTTCCGCTCAGCCCCGAGGAGCTCGCGCGGGGGCGTCGCCTCGGCGCGCTGCTGCGCCGCGCGCGCGGGGACCGCTCCATCCTCGAGACCGCCCTCGAGGCCGGGGTGTCCCCCGAGACGCTCCGCAAGATCGAGACCGGGCGGATCGCCACCCCGGCGTTCCCCACGGTCGCCGCGCTCGCCCAGGTCCTCGGGATCTCGCTCGACGCGCTCTGGGCTCGGGCGACGGAAGAGGGCCCGGCAGAGGGGCATGAGGACGACCAGCGGCTCCTGGCCGGCCCCGCACGAGCTCGGCTCGCCGCTCGCTGAGCACCGCGCTCACCCCGGCGAGAGCGCGCCGAGGGGCGCCCGCCGGCGATGGCCGGGCGCGAGCGAACCCCATCCGGACGGGAGCCGCCGTGGTGGCTAGGATCGAGCCATGCCTGCCGCCGGTGAGACGATCCGATGACCCGCAGCATCGTCCTCGTCCACGCCGTGCGCTCCTCGCGCACCATGTGGAAAGGGCAGGTGCGCCGACTGCGCGAGAGCGGCCACGAGGTGATCGCCCCGGACCTGCCCGGCCACGGCCGGCGCCGCGGCGAGGCCTTCACCCTCGAGACCGCTCTGGTCACGATCGACGAGGCCGTCGAGCGCTGCCAGGAGCCGCCGCTGCTCGTGGGGCTCTCCCTCGGCGGGTATCTCACCCTGCACTGGGCGGGCACGCACCCCGGGCGCCTCGCGGGCGTCGTCGCCGCGGACTGCACGATCGTCCCCGGGCCCGCGATGGCGCGGCTGTACGGGCTGTGGATGACGATGAAGGACTGGCTGCCCGGGGACTCAGACGCCCGCGTGGCCCGCTCCTTCGCCCGGCGCCACACCCGCAAGGCAGCGAAGCGCTACTACGGCGGGGGCCGCGCCCACGGCGTGATCCGCACCGTGGTGCGCACCATCGGCTCCCTCGACCTCCTCGCCGACGTCGCCGCGATCGACGTCCCGGTCACCTTCGTCAACGGCGAGCACGACCCGTTCCGCCGCCACGAGGCGCTGTTCGTCGAGGCCGCCCGCGACGGCGAGCTCGTGATCCTCGCCGACGCCGGCCACATCGCGAACCTCTCCCGCCCCAAGCGCTTCGCGAAGCTGCTGCGCCGCTGCGCGGCCGCGACGGTGACGGCATGACCTCCCCAGAGGCCCGCACGCCGGGGGCCCCGGGTCCCGTCGACGCCCCCTGGCCCGTCGTGCTCGTGCACGGCACCCGCACCTCCCACAGCCAGTGGGACCCGCAGGTGCCCTCGCTCCGCGCCGCCGGCCATCACGTCCTCACCCCGGACCTCCCCGGCCATGGCGCGCACCGCGACGAGCCCTTCACGCTCGAGGCGGCGGAGACGGTGATCGAGGACGCGGTGCGCGCCGTGCACGCGCGGACCGGCCTGCCCGTCCACCTCGTCGGCAGCTCGCTCGGCGGGATGCTCGCGATCCACTGCGCGGCGCGGCTGGGCGCGGGGGCGGTCAGCACGGAGGGGAGCAGCACGGACGAGCACGGCGCGGGGGAGGCGACGGGAGCGGGAGCGCGCCCGCCGCGGCTCGGCTCCGTCGTCGCCTGCGGCGCCGCGGTCCAGCCGACGCCGGCCACTGCCCGGGTCTACGCCCGACTGATCACCGCCGCCGACCTCCTTCCCTCGATGCGCACGGGCGCCGAGTCCTTCCCCTTCACCTGGCTGCTCGGCCGTGACGGCGCCCGCGCCTACCTCCGCGGCGGACGCGCCGACATCGCCGTGGTCGCCCCCGCTTTCGCGTCGGTCGCCTCCCTGGACCTGCGCGCCGAGCTCTCCCGCATCGAGGTGCCGGTGACCTTCCTGCACGGCCGCGGGGACCAGCTGCGCCTCGAGGAGCGGTCCTTCGCGGCCGCCGCCCCGCAGGGACGGGTCGAGCTGCTGCCCTACGGGAACCACATGGTGAACCTGGTCCGTCCCGAGCGCTTCACCCCTGACCTGCTGCGGGTGCTCGCCCGCGCGGAGCGGACAGAGGGTCGCGGGGAGACCGGCACCCGGAACGGGCCCTAGTCTGGTCCCATGCACCACACCACCCTCCGCGTCGGCTTCGTGCCCGGCGTCGAGCCCGACCGCTTCCTGCGCCGCTGGAAGTCGGGCCGTCGTGCGGCCTGGCTCGAACTGGTCCCCGTGCCGCTCTCCCGTCAGGGCGATGCCCTGACCGGGGGAGAGGTCGACATGTGCTTCGTGCGCCTGCCCCTCGCCGCAGCCGGCGGTCCCGAGCAGCTGCACGTCGTGCCGCTGTGGGAGGAGCGGGCGTGCGTCGTCGTCGGCGACGAGAACGTGCTCAGCCTGCACGAGGACGTGGTCGAGGAGGACCTCACGGGAGAGACCGAGATCCCCTCCGCCCACCTCGACGACGCCGCCGAGCGGATCGCCACGGCCGCGACCGGCGTCGGCTTCACCCGCGTCCCGCTCTCCCTCGCCCGGCTCCACCACCGCAAGGACGCCGTCGCCGTCCCGCTGCGCGACGGGGTGCCGACCCGCATCGCGCTCGCCTGGCCCCGTGCGGCCGACGACGAGGTCCGTCAGGAGTTCGTCGGCGTGGTCCGCGGTCGCACCGCCCGCTCGAGCCGCTGACCGGCCCCCGTGCCGGCTCCACGAACGTCACCGACACCGATCTCGACCCCGCCCCGACCCGAACCGAGGAGAACCATGACCGAGCAGCCCCGCATGAACGTCGAGAGCTTCAACCTCGACCACCGCACCGTCGCCGCGCCCTACCTGCGCATCGCCGACCGCAAGGAGCTTCCCGGCGGCGACGTGCTCACGAAGTTCGACGTGCGCTTCACCCAGCCCAACCTCGCCCACCTCGAGTCCGAGACGGTCCACTCCCTCGAGCACATGATGGCCGAGCACATGCGCAACCACTCCGACGACGTCCTGGACGTCTCCCCGATGGGCTGCCGCACCGGCTTCTACGTGCTGCTGGTCGGTGATCACGACGCGGACGGCTTCGCCCCCGTGCTCGAGGCGACCCTGCGCGACCTGCTCGCCGCGGACGCGGTGCCCGCCGCGAACGAGGTCCAGTGCGGCTGGGGCGCCCACCACACCCTCGAGGGCGCGCAGGACGCCGCCCGGGCTTTCCTGGACGCGCGCGAGGAGTGGGGCACCGTCACCGCCTCCTGACCCCGCTCGTCGCCGACGCGGCCCCGCCGCTCACGATCGTGAGCGGCGGGGCCGCGTCGGTCAGCGTCCGCGACCGGAGCGGGCCAGGGGCCTCAGCCCCCGGCGATCCCCTCCCGCACCGCGGCGAGCAGCCGCGCCGTGCGCGCATCGGTCGCGATCTCGTCGAGACCGACGGGCCGGCCGCTCGGGTCCGCGAGCGGGATCCGCCAGTTCGGGTACTCCTCGTCGGTGCCCGGCTGGTTCTGGATCCGCCGCTCGCCCACGCAGTCCACGAGCGAGACCCCGAGCAGCATCGACGGGGTGCGGGCGAGGTGCCGGTGCAGCGCGAGCACGGTCTCCTCGACGTCGTCGGCGGGGCCGGAAGCCAGCAGCCCCTCGGCCCGCAGCACGTCCAGCACCTCCTCGCGCCCCGCGGCGTCCGCCGCGAGCTCCTCGTCGAGCGGCCGCTCGAGCAGGCCCAGGTCGTGGCGCAGCGTGACGTGGTCACCGGCGAGATAGCCCGCCGTCGGCGGGAGGTCGTGCGTGGTCACCGAGGCCATGCACAGGGTGCGGTAGTCCTCGGCCCGCAGCGGGCGCCCGTCGGCGTCGTCCTCGAACCACAGGATCGAGGTGCCCAGGATCCCGCGATCGACCAGGTGCTTCCGCACCCAGGGCTCGAAGGTGCCGAGGTCCTCGCCCACGACGAGGGTGCCGGAGCGCTGAGCCTCCAGCGCGAGGATGCCGATCATCGCCTCGTGGTCGTAGGAGACGTAGGCGCCGTCGGCCGCCTCGTTCCCCTCGGGGATCCACCACAGCCGGAACAGCCCCAGCACGTGGTCGATGCGCAGCGCGCCGGCGTGCCGCATGAGGGTGCGGAGCATGTCCCGCCACGGCCGGTAGGACGCCTCGCGCAGGTGCTCGGGGTGCCAGGGCGGCTGCGACCAGTTCTGGCCCTGCTGGTTGTACTGGTCGGCGGGCGCGCCGACGGTCGCGCCGCGGACGAGCACGTCCTGCAGCGCCCACGAGTCCGCGCCGACCTGCTCGACGCCGACGGCGAGGTCGTGCATGATCCCGATCCGCATCCCGGCCTCGCGCGCCGCGGCCTGCGCGGCGGCCATCTGCTCGTCGAGCCACCACTGCACGCGGACATGGAACTCGATCCGCTCGGCGAGCTCGGTCCGGGCACGCTCGAGCACGGGCTCGTCGAGGCGCTGCAGGAGCGCCTCGTCGGTCGTGCCGCGCACCGACTCGGCGATCGCGGACCACAGGGCGAAGTCCTCCAGCCCCTGCCCCTCTCGTGCGCGGTAGGCGTCCAGCAGGGCCTCACGGCCGGCCGTGAGCGGCACCGCGAACAGCTCCTCGAGGGCCTCGAGCTTCGCCCCGAGCACCTCGTCGCGCACGAGCCGGTCCCCGTGCGAGTTGCGCTCCGCGACCGTGCCGCGCAGCAGGTCCACCTTCTGGCGGGCGAAGTCGGGAAGCCCCCGGTACTCGGGCACGTCCTCGATCCTCAGGTACAGGGCGGCGGTGAAGCGCCGGGTGACCGGCAGGTAGGGGGAGGGCTCGACCGGCGGTGTGGGGTAAGAGGCGTGCAGCGGGTTCACCAGCAGGAAGTCCGCGCCGTGGCGCGCACCGGTGATCGCGGCGAGGTCGCGCATGTCGGCGAGGTCGCCGAGGCCCCAGGAGCGCTCCGAGCGCACCGAGTACAGCTGCGCCTGCACCCCGAAGGCGCGGCGGGAGGCGTACTGCTCGTGCACGGTGAGGCGCGCCGGGGTGACCACGAGGTCCGCCTCGGCGGGGCCGGACTCGGTCTCGGCGACCAGGCGGTGCCAGCCCAGCGGCAGCCCCGCTGACAGCTGGAAGCGGGCCCGGCCGCGCAGGGTGCCGTCGAGGTCGACGGGCGGGGTGTTGTCCTCGACCTGGGCGAGCTCGACCCGGCCGCCGTTCTCGAGCAGGACGTGCACCGCGACCGGGCTCCCGTGGTCGACGTGCACCGCGACGCTCGCCGTGCGGTCCTCGCGCATCACCGTCACCGGCGGCAGGGTGCGCTCCCACGGGTCTCGCTCGCGGCGCGCACGGACCGTGGCGATGTCCTCCTCGGTCCGGGCGGAGACGCCGAGAGCGGCGAGGATCGCGTGGACGGTGGTGTCGGCGACGTCCTTCTCGGTGCCGTCCCACCCCCAGTACCGGGTGCTGACGCCGAGGTCGTGGGCGAGAGCTCGCAGCGCTGAGGAATCCGGGGCCATGGCGTCATCGTAGCGGCGTGCGTCGGTCGCGCAGCACCGCCTCGGGGCGGTTGCCACGGGTGTCGGCCCGGGCGGCGGCGACGTGGTCCAGGGGCCGCCCCCTCAGGTCCAGGACGGCAGCCACATCCGGTACTGCCACTGCTCCATGTCGAGGACCTGCCCGGTCCACACCGGCCAGAAGAACGCCGAGACCATCACGATCAGCACCAGCAGGGAGCCGACGAACAGCCCGCCCACCAGGCGCCGTTCCCGCTCCGCACCGGGCGGGCCGATCACGAGGCTCAGCACGTAGGTCAGGCACAGGATCATCCAGGGCTCGAAGGCGATCGCGTAGAAGGTGAAGATGGTGCGGTCGGTGTACAGCAGCCAGGGCAGGTAGCCCGCGACGATCCCCGACAGGGCCGCCCACGCCCGTCCGTCGCGGTGCACGATGCCGAGCACCGCGGTCACGAGGATCGCGAGCGCCCCGAGCCACCAGATCAGCGGGTTGCCGACGTCCAGGATGTGCGCCGCGCAGCGGGCGACCTCGCAGCCCTTCTCCCCGTAGTCGTAGGAGCGGTAGTAGAAGTTCGTCGGCCGCAGCTGCAGCAGCCAGCCCGCGGGATGCGCCGCGTAGGGGTGCTCGGAGTCCAGGCCGACGTGGAACTCGTAGGCCTGGCGGTGATACAGCCACAGCGAGATCAGCGAGTCGATCGGACCGAAACCGGTGGCGACGCCCTCGTCGGCGGCGAGCTGCCGGTTGTAGCCGATCGAGGAGGCGAACCAGCCGGCCCAGGTGAGCAGATAGGTGACCAGTGCCGTGCCGACCACCGCGAAGAAGGCGGGGATCGCGTCCAGCACGAACCCGCCCAGCAGCCAGCGACGCTGGGCGACGGCGCGGCGCGCCCACCAGTCCCACAGCACGGTCATGATCCCGAAGACCGCCACGAAGTACAGCCCGGACCACTTCACCCCGCAGGCCATGCCCAGCAGCGCCCCGGCCAGCAGCCGCCACGGCCGCACGCCGCCGGAGACCCCGAGCGACGGCGGTGCCTGCGCCGCCAGGTGCATCCGTGCCGCGCCGAGGGCGAGGCGCTCCCGGAAACGGTCGCGGTCCACGAGCAGCGTGCCGAAGGCGGCGAGGGCGAAGACCATGAGGAACGGGTCCAGCAGGCTCGTGCGGGCATGGACCAGTGACATCCCGTCGACCGCGAACAGGAGGCCCGCGATGAGACCGGCTGTCGTGGAGCGGAACAGGCGCCGGGCGATGACGGTCAGCATCAGCACCGCCGCGGCGCCGAGCACCGCCGAGGAGATCCGCCAGCCCCAGGGGCTGTCCGCGCCGAGCAGCATCATGCCCGCGCCGATCAGCCACTTCCCGAGCGGCGGATGGACCACGTAGGAGCCGCTCTCCCCGTAGGAGTCGACGTCCCCGGCCTCGAAGGCGGCGTCCGGCTCGTCCGGCCAGTCCATCTCCACACCGGTCTGCGTGAGGGTGTAGCCGTCCTTGACGTAGTAGGTCTCGTCGAAGATCAGCTCCCCGATGGAGCCCAGCCCCCACAGCCGCAGCACGAGCGCGAGCCCGAACACCGCCATGGCCCCGGCCCAGGCGAGGCGCGAGACGGGGAGGTCGAAGGTGCGCAGGCGTCGGCGGTAGGAGGCCAGCAGGGCGTCCGGCTCGTCCTCGACGGGGGAGCGGTGGTGGGGCTCCGCCTCGGTCTCCTCCTCGGACTGCTCGCTGCGCACCCGGTCATGCTAGGTCATCGGTCCGCTGAGGAGGTCCTCCCGGGGCGTGCGGCACTAGCATGGCGGGATGCTCGAGCCCGGAGTCCTCACCCTCGCCGCCACCCCGATCGGGAACCCGCTGGACGCCTCGATGCGCCTGGTGCGCGCGCTCGGCGCCGCGGACCTCATCGCGGCCGAGGACACCCGGCGCCTCCACCGCCTCCTGACCGACCTCGAGGTCACCACGAGCGCGCGGATCCTCTCGTATCACGAGCACAACGAGGCCGAGCGCACCGCGACCCTGCTCGAGGCGGTCCGGGCCGGGCAGCGGGTCCTGCTGGTCACCGATGCAGGGATGCCGGTGGTCTCCGACCCGGGCTTCGAGGCGGTGCGCGCCGCCGCCGCGGAGGGGCTCCCGGTCACCGTGGTCCCCGGCCCGTCGGCCGTGCTCACCGCCCTCGCCGCCTCGGGCATCGCCCCGGACCGTTTCGCCTTCGAGGGCTTCCCGCCGCGCCGCGGGGGCCGACGCGCGAGCGCCCTGGCGCCCCTGGCCGAGGAGCGCCGCACCCTCGTCTTCTTCGAGTCGCCGCGCCGCACCGCCGCGACGCTCGCCGCCATGGCGGAGGCCTTCGGCGCCGATCGGCGGGCGGCCGTGGCGCGGGAGCTCACCAAGACCCATGAGGAGATCCTGCGCGGCACGCTCGCCGAGCTGGTGGAGTGGGCCGAGAGCACGGAGGTGCTCGGCGAGATCGTGATCGTGGTCGCCGGTGCCGAGCCGGTCGCCGCCTCGGCCGAGGACCTGGTCGAGGACGTGCTGGGCCGGGCCGCGGCGGGGGAGCGGCTCAAGGACGCCGCCAAGGAGGTCTCCCGCGGCCACGACGGCGTCAGCGCGCGGGAGCTCTACGACCTGGCGCTCGCCGGGCGGCGGTGACGGCAGGATCCTGCGCGCCGCCGCCCGTGCGGCCAGGGCGGCCCGAGAGCGGCGGTCCTGAGGACCCGGCCAGGACGGACAGGGCCCGGACGCACTTGGCCCGGACAGCAGAGAACCCCCGGCACCTAGGTGCCGGGGGTTCTCTGCCGAGATCGTGCGAGCGGGCAGCGCCCGCGCGCGATCAGTCCTCGATCTGGAGGAGGCCGCGCTGGTAGGCCTTCGCGAGACGGCGCGGGACGTTGGCGGTGCGGCCGCGGACCGTCACCTGCACGAGGTCGGCGTTGTTCGCCTTCCACTGCGAGCGGCGGGAGTGCGTGCGCGCACGGGACATCTTGAACTTGGGCACTGCCATGGGACGCTCCTTGGACGGTCCGGAGGATGAACGGCGTTGGCGTCCGTCCCGAGCAGCGACCCGAACCCGGTGCAGTGTGACTGGACACGACGATCGGGGCGCTCGGGTGCACGAAAGGGCGCGCAACGACGACCCATCTTGCCATATCCGCACCGGATCCGCTCCTCCGCCGCCCGTGAGCTAGCACACCGGTCGTGGCGCGGGCCTCGTGGGACGCGGTGCGGAGCAGTGCGGCCACCCTCCTACGATGGTCGCATGTCGTCACCGCACGAGAACACCCCCGCCTCCGCGCTCCCGCCGGTGCGCGACCGCGAGGACCTGGACCCGCGCGGGTCCCGGCGCGACCGCTCCTGGCCGCCCGCGCCCGAGCCGCTGCCCTCTCCGGTGATCGACAACCACTGCCATCTCGACTTCGCCGACGGCGACCAGCAGCTGAGCGTCCAGGACCACGTGGACCGGGCCGCCGCCGCCGGGATCGACGCCCAGATCACCATCGGCTCCGACCTCGAGGCGGTGCGCTGGACCGCAGCCCTGCTGGCCGCGCCGGACTGCCCGCCCTCCCTCCGCGGCGGCGTCGCCGTGCACCCCAATGAGGCGGCGCTGCACGCGCGGGGCCGCGACCACGAGGGCCAGGAGATCGTCGGCCTCGACGAGGCGATCGCCGAGGTCTCGACCCTCCTGCGCGGGCCGGGCATGGTCGTGGTCGGGGAGACGGGCCTGGACTGGTTTCGCACCTCCCGCCGGGACGAGCAGGCCCGCGAGGCGCAGATCTCCTCGTTCCGCGCCCATATCGCGCTCGCGAAGGAGCTCGGGCTCCCGCTGCAGATCCACGACCGCGACGCGCACCGCGACGTGCTCGAGATCCTCGAGGCCGACGGCGCGCCCGAGCGGACCGTCTTCCACTGCTTCTCCGGCGACGCGGAGTTCGCGCGGTCCTGCGCGGATCGAGGCTGGTACCTCTCCTTCGCCGGCACCGTCACCTTCAAGAACGCGGCCGATCTCCGTGCCGCGCTCGCCGAGGTCGGTCTCGGACGCGTCATGGTCGAGACCGACGCGCCCTTCCTGACGCCGGTGCCCTACCGGGGCCGCCCGAACTCCTCCTACCTGATCCCGCTGACCATGGCGACCATCGCGGAGACCACGGGCACCTCCCTCGAGGAGGCGTGCCGCGCCGTGCGCGCCACGACGCAGGCCGTGTACGGCTGGCCCGAGGGGACGGCGGCATGAGCACGGGGGAGCCGCGACGCGGCGCCGACCAGGACGGCGCGGGCCTGCTGCTGACCCACCGTGACATCCGCGAGCTCGCCGACGCGGCGGGGATCCGGCCCTCGAAGCAGCGCGGGCAGAACTTCGTGATGGACCCCAACACGGTGCGCACCATCGTGGGTCGCGCCGGCGTCGAGCCCGGGCAGGGCGTGCTCGAGGTCGGCCCCGGGCTCGGATCCCTCACGCTCGGGCTGCTCGAGGCGGGTGCGGATGTCGCGGCGGTCGAGCTCGACCGCGGGCTCGCCGAGCTGCTGCCGCTCACGCTGCGCGCCCGCGGGGTCGAGGAGGAGCGCTTCCGTCTCGTGCACGCCGACGCGCTGCAGGTCACGGAACTGCCGACGCTGCCCCGGGCGGGCGCGCCGACGATGCTGGTCGCGAACCTGCCCTACAACGTCGCCACCCCCATCCTCCTGACCATGCTCGAGCGCTTCGACTCCCTCCGCTCGGCGCTCGTGATGGTGCAGTCCGAGGTCGTCGACCGGCTCACTGCCGGGCCCGGATCCCGCACCTACGGAGGTCCGAGCGTGAAGGCCGCCTGGTACGGCCGCGCCGTCCACGCCGGACGGATCTCGCGGCAGATCTTCTGGCCTGTGCCGAACGTCGACTCCGCGCTGGTGGAGCTGGTGCGCCACGAGCGGCCGCTCGGCACCTCCGCCGAGCGGGAGCAGGTCTTCGCCGTGATCGATGCGGCCTTCGCCCAGCGCCGCAAGACCCTTCGCGCCGCGCTCTCCGGGTGGGCGGGCACCGCGGCGCGCGCCGAGGAGATCCTCCGTGCTGCGGGCATCGACCCGTCTGCCCGCGGGGAGACCCTCGAGGTCGAGCAGTTCCGCGCGATCGCCCGCGCCGCATCGGGGAGACCGGACCACGGGCCCGCGGCGGCCGAGTCGCCCGGTCGCGGGGCCGCGCCGGAATCTCCGGGCCGTGGGTCCGCCGCGCCGGAATCTCCGGGCCACGGGTCCGCCGCGCCGGAGGGGGAGGGGTGACCCCGCCGCTCGACCGGGTCGTCGTGCGGGCGCCCGGCAAGATCAACCTGTCCCTGCGCGTCGGCGGGGTCGACGGTCGGGGCTACCACGCGCTCGCCACCGTGTTCCAGGCAGTGGACCTGTACGAGACCGCGACAGTGACCCGCGCCGAGGAGCTGAGCCTGGAGATCACCTCCGAGGTGCCCGGCGAGGTGCCGCTCGACGGCAGCAACCTCGCCCTCCGCGCCGCCGAGCTGCTGCGCAGCGAGTGCGACGTGCGGGACGGCGCGGCGCTCCACATCCGCAAGCAGGTCCCGGTCGCGGGCGGGATGGCCGGCGGCTCGGCCGATGCAGCCGCGGTGCTCGTGGCCCTGGACCGACTGTGGGGGCTGGGCCTCGGGCCCGAGGCGCTGCGCCGGCTCGGCGCACGGCTCGGGGCCGACGTCCCCTTCTCGATGCTGGGCCACACCGCGCTCGGACGCGGCAACGGCGCGGACCTGACCACGGTGCTCACCCATGGGGAGTGGACCTGGCTGCTCGCCGTCCCGGGCGGGCACCTCTCCACCCCCGAAGTGTTCCGCCGCTTCGACGAGATCGTGCTCGCAGGAGGTCGTGTCCCGGCGCGGCGGCCCGAGATCGACGAGCGCCAGCTCCAGGCGCTCAGCGGCGGGAACGTGGAGCTGCTCGCCGACACCCTCCACAACGATCTGCAGGCCGCGGCCTTCGCGCTGCACCCTCGGCTCGAGGAGGTGGTCGAGGCGACGGAGCGGCTCGGCGCGCTCGCCGCAATCGTGAGCGGCTCCGGGCCGACGGTCGCCGCCCTCGTCGAGGACGAGTCCGCCGCGCGCTCCATCGCTGCGGGTCTGAACCGGGATGGACTCGTGGAGTCCTGCCTGGTCGCGCGAGGTTCGGCGCCCGGCGCGAGCGTGCTCGAGGAGAGCTGAGCGCGGTCGTCACCGGCCGTGCCCCACGCTTTCGGCGATTCTCGACGTCATCATGAGTGCTCTCGACGCCGTGACGTGCGCGGCCGGGTTCGTGGCGAGTTCTTCGACGCCGTGACGTGCGCGGCCGAGTTCGCGGCGCGCTCTTCGGCGCCATCACGTGCGCGGCCGAGTTCGTGACGCGTTCTTCGGCGCCGTGACGTGCGCGCTCGATACCGTGAGTATTTCCCTCGATTCCGTGGCAGGTTCCCTGGATTCCGTGAGGCGTGCTGTCGCCCTCGCAGTCAGTTCTCGCTATGTCGCGCTTCGTGTTCTCGCCGGCGTGGAGGGCCTCGTAAATCCTTGGCGGGTGCGGTGGGGCCTTCGGTCTCTGCGGACGTTCTCGCGGCCTTCTCGCGAATGGTCCGGATGTCGAATCTGCCGCCCACGCCCCGCGCTCCTCCATCGGCATCACGGCGCGGATCTCGCCTCCTCACACCCCCTTCGTCCACATCAAGGAGCGGATCCTTGCGTGCACGCATCCCTCGGGTCCACAATTCGGTGCGGATCTCTCCTCCCCACGTCTACGTTATCCACAATGCAAAGTGTCTGTCGGGTAGCTTCTGAAGTTGCCTTCTCTTCCGAGGATTCTCGTGAGAAAATGTTCGTATGCCTGAAGAGACCTGGAACGAGCGCGAGATGCCCGAGAGTGCCGCCCGCGGCGCCCGCGGCGATCTCGGCCGTCCGAACGGGGGCTCGACACCGTTCGTCGGGACGAGGAGGGCGGATCTCCCGATCCTCGCCAGCGGGGAGCAGGCGAGGATCGGTGCTGTCGATCTGCGCGCGGCGCGTGACGCGGTCGCCGAGCTCGGCGCGCGAGGATCCGCACAGCTGGAGGCGCTGACCGTCCCGGAGACGATCGCTCTCCTCGATGCGATGGTGGGGCTCGAGGGCGCCCTGGAGTCCCTGCGCGCACGGGCGGTGGTGCATCTGGAGGACGCGGTGAAGACGGAGTGCCTGCGCCGGGAGGAGGGTCCGCGGCAGGCCGCCGCGATCGCCCGCTCCGAGACGGCGAGAGTGCTCAAGCGATCCCGATCCGTCGCCGGGCGCACGCTCGCGACATCGCGCCGACTCGTGCGCAGCATGCCCGGGATCCTCGCCGGGCTCTCCGGCGCGCGAGTGGTTCCGCAGGCTGCGCACAAGGTCGGCTCGGTGCTCGCCCCTGCGACCCCGGAGCTGCGCCGTCAGGTCGACGAGATGCTCACTTCCAGGCTCGACGAGCTCGAAGGATGCGGGCCGCAGGAGTGGGGCGACGAGGCCGCGAAGATCCTCCACTCCCTCGATCCGCAGGGTGCCGCCGCACGGCACCAGGCGGCGAAGAACGATCGACACGTCACGATCCGCCGCACCGATCACGGGATGGCGCAGGTCACCGCCTTGATCTCCGGGATCGACGGGGCGCGCATCCGCAAGGGGCTCAGCGTTGCGGCCGAGAGCGCGCGGGCGCAGGGGGACCGTCGCGGCCATCAGCAGATCATGGCCGATCTCTTCGCCGATGCGCTGATCGGACGTGGTGACGGCGTCGACCCGACCACGCTCGACGTCGGCATCGTGATCACCGACCGTTCCCTCCTGGCGCCTTCGCATGCCGACGCCGCGCTGGTCGGGGGATTCGGCGCCGTGCCCTATGACCACGGACGCGAGGAGATGCTCCGCGCGGCGCAGTCCGAGGACGACACCGACCTGGCACTGACCCTGCGCAGCCTCTACGTCGACGCGGAGCGTGGAGATCTCGTCGGCGTCGAGTCCGTGGCCCGCGCCTTCCCGTCCTCCCTGCGGCGATTCCTGATGATCGCCCACCAGAGCTGCCGCGCACCGTTCTGCGACGCCTCGATCCGGCAGATGGACCACATCGTGCCCTGGGCCCGCGGAGGGCCCACCTCGCTCGAGAACGGGAACGGGCTGTGCGGGGGCGACAACCAGAAGGAGCTCTTCGGCGAGCGTGCCGAGGTGGTCCGCGACGAGAACGGTCGGCGGCAGAGTGTGCGCTGGACCACCCGGTACGGCCAGACCGCCTCACGCGGCGCGATCAACCTCGATCCCGTCGGCACCTACCGCAGACGCCGCGCCGCGGAGGAGAGAGAGCGTGCTGCGGTCCCGAATGGCCGGGCTGCGGAGGAGAGAGAGCGTGCTGCGGTCCCGAATGGCCGGGCTGCGGACGAGGATCGCCGTGCCATGGACGGGACGGAGCGTGCCGAGGAGGAGAGCCGTCGCCCCGCAGCGGTGCACGTCAGTCCTGCGGATCTCTCCGCCGCTGCGAGCGACGGCATGACCGTGCAGCGCGCCCTGCAGGAGCTGCGCATCGGCCTCGAGGACATGCCGCCTCCCCACAGAGCCGGTCGCCGCGGGGAGCACCCCGGGGACTGGATCGTGCGCCGCGGACGCCGCGGACGCCGCGGACGCCGCGGACGCTGAGACGCCCACGGCCTCGCCCCGCCCCCGGACCGGAGCCTCGAACGTTCTCGCGCTCCGGCGGAACGGACGGGGGAGCAGCTCTCTCAGCCCAGCTGCTCGGACAGCTCCAGCCAGCGCTCCTCGAGCTCCTCGTTCTCCCGCTCGACCTCCTGCAGCTGCGCCGTGATCCCCTGCAGCCCCTGATAGTCGGACTGGTCATGCTCGGCGAGCGTCGCGTGCAGGGACGCGGTCTGCTTCTCCAGCTTCTGCATCCTCCGCTCGACCGCGCCGAGCTCCTTCTGCGCCGCATGCGCCTCGGCACCGGAGAGAGCCGGAGCCGACGTGGCCGCGCCGGCGCCGGCGTCCTCCCCGGTCTCACCGGCTCCGCTCGCGCCGTCCCCTGCGGACGTCGACCCCGACCCCGCACCCGACCTCGAGCTCGCACCCGACGTTCCCGTCGCCGCCGCGCTCGCGGCCCGCAGCTCGAGATACTGCTCCACCCCGCCCGGCACGTGCCGCACCGTCCCGTCCAGCACCGCATACTGCAGGTCCGTGATGCGCTCGAGCAGGTAGCGGTCGTGCGAGACCACGAGCAGCGGCCCGGGCCACGTGTCCAGCAGATCCTCCATGGCCGCGAGCATGTCGGTGTCCATGTCGTTCGTCGGCTCGTCCAGCACCAGCACGTTCGGCTCCTCGAGCAGCGTCAGCAGCAGGTCCAGCCGCCGCTGCTGGCCACCCGAGAGCGCCCCCACCCGCACCTTCTGATGCGCCGCGGTGAAGCCCAGGCGCTCGAGAAGCTGACCGGGAGAGACCTCGTCCTTCCCCGCCCGGAAGCTGCTGCGATACCTCCCCACGACGTCGCTGACCCGTGAGTCCAGATGCTTCTGGAGACCTTCGAGACGCTGGGACACCTGCCGCACCGTCACCGTCTTGCCGCGCTTGACCCGCCCGGCCCGCGGGTCGAGATCCCCCGTGATCAGCGCCAGCAACGTCGACTTCCCGGCGCCGTTCGGGCCGAGGATGCCGATCCGGTCCGCCGGACCGATGTGCAGCGTGACGTCCTCGAGCACGGTCGTGTCCCCGTAGCCGGCATCGACGTCGAGCACGTCGATCACGTCGCGGCCCAGGCGCGAGGTCGCCAGCTGCGTCAGCTCGACGGCGTCGCGCACCGGCGGCTCGCCCGCGATCAGCTCGTTGGCCGCGTCGATGCGGAACTTCGGCTTCGAGGTCCGCGCCGGCGCACCGCGACGCAGCCATGCGAGCTCCTTGCGCATGAGGTTCTGCCGCTTCGACTCGATCGCGGCGGCCTGACGGTCGCGCTCGACGCGCTGCAGGACGTACGCGGCGTATCCGCCCTCGAAGGGCTCGACGACCCCGTCGTGCACCTCCCACATCCGGGTGCAGACCGCGTCGAGGAACCAGCGGTCGTGCGTGATGACCACGAGTCCGCCGTCCTTCGCGATCCAGCGCCGGCGCAGGTGCTCGGCGAGCCAGGCGATCCCCTCGACGTCGAGATGGTTCGTCGGCTCGTCCAGCAGCAGCACGTCCCAGTCGCCGACCAGCAGCTCGGCCAGGTGCACGCGGCGCAGCTGACCGCCGGAGAGGTCCGCGAGCTGCGCCTCGAGGTCGATGCCGTCGAGCAGCCCCGCGAGCACATCGCGGATGCGCGCGTCGGAGGCCCATTCGTACTCGGGCCGGTCTCCCACCACGCGGTCGCGCACGCTCGCCCCGGCGGTCGCCTCGTCCTGCTGCGTCAGGACGCCGACGCGCACCCCGCCGCGCACCGTGACCCGGCCGTCGTCGGGCTCCTGCGCACGCGCGAGCAGGCGCAGGAGCGTCGACTTGCCGTCGCCGTTGCGTCCCACGACGCCGATGCGGTCACCCTCGTCGATGCCGACGGTGATGTCGTCGAGCAGCACGCGATCGGGCAGCGCGACGTGGAGGGACTGGGTGCCGAGCAGATGAGCCATGCAGGTGGGGTCCTCGTGGTGAGCGGGAAGGGAAAGGGACGGTGGGGAACGGATCGCGCGGGACCGAGGGACTCGGCCGAGGGGCGGACGGGCCGACGGGCCGCTGTGCCGGTGGGCCGGCGGGCCGATGCGCCACCGGGGCCGCCGGGCCGGACCGCGTGCCGGCGGTGCGGCGCGACCGGGGGCCGACGGACGCCGGCGTCAGCCCGGGAGGGGGTCGTCGGATTCGAAGGTGAGCAGCAGTGCGCGGAGCATGCCCGCGAGCTCGGCCTGCTCGGCCGCGGCGAGGGGGCCGAGGAGGTCCCGCTCGGCGCCGAGCAGGCGCTCCATCGCGGCATCGACCCGGGCCACGCCGTCGGGGCGCAGCCGGACCTCGACCGCGCGGCCGTCGTGCGGGCTGCGGTTCTTCGAGATGAGCCCCCGCGCGACCAGCTTGTCGATCCGGGTGGTCATGGTGCCGCTGGTCACGAGCGTCTCGTGCATCAGGGCGCCGGGGGAGAGGGCGTCCTCCCCGCTGCGGCGCAGCGCGGAGAGCATGTCGAACTCCCAGCCCTCGAGGCCCGCCTCGGAGAAGGCGTCGCGACGGGCGATCTCCAGATAGCGGGTCAGGCGGGAGATGCGGGAGAAAATCGCCAGCGGCGCGACGTCGAGGTCCTCGCGCGCCAGCTCCCAGCCCGCGAGGATGCGGTCGACCTCGTCATGGGGCGGCGGGGCGTCGTCCGCTGGCGTGGTGGGCATGGGGCGAGTCTAGGTTCTCGCTCCGGCGCACGGTCGTCGGCCGTGACGTGCGGCTCAGGTGGGCGGGTCCGCGGGAGGTGCGGCCGGGCTCCGGAGGGCGGTCCGGCTCAGCCCTTCGCCGCGCCGCGCAGCGAAGGCTTCTTCTCCAGCGAGCTCAGCCCGAACCAGGACAGGTTCACCATGCGCGCGGCGACGACCTCCTTGGAGGGCTTGCGCGTCTCGAGCCACCACTGCCCGGTGTAGGCCACCATCCCCACCAGCATCTGCGCGTACAGCGCGGCGTCCCTCGGCGGGTAGGAATGCAGGCGCAGCTGCGCGGCGAGGATCACCTCGACCCGCCCGGCCACGTCGGTGAGCAGGGAGGAGAAGGTGCCCACGGAATGGCTGACGGGGGAGTCCCGCACGAGGATCCGGAAGCCGTCCTCGTCCTCGTCGATGTAGGTGAGGAAGGCGAGCGCCGCCCGCTCCATGAGCATCCTCGGGTGGGCGCGCTGGTCGGAGAGCGAGTCCTCGAGGGCGCCGAGCAGCGTGGAGACCTCGCGGTCCACGACCACCGCGTACAGCCCCTCCTTGCCGCCGAAGTGCTCGTAGACGATGGGCTTGGAGACCTTCGCCCGGGCCGCGATCTCCTCGACCGTGGTCATGTCGAAGCCCTTCTCCGCGAAGAGCCGGCGCCCGACGAGCACGAGCTGCTCCCGCCGCTCCTTGCCCGTCATCCGGGTCGACCGGCCGCGTGGGGCCTCGTTCTCCGCCATGCCGGGAGTCTCCCACACCGGTGACCGGCGGGTCAGCGCGGGACGGGACGGGAGCCGGCGCGGCCTCTGCAGCCGCTCCGGACGGACGCCGGGCGGGGACGGTCGGGCGGTAGGATCGCCCCGCGTCCGTGCGCCCGTCGGCTCCGTCCGGCGGTGCCCCGCGCCTGCTCGCAGGCGCTCCGCGACGGGCGCGCTCCGCCATGGTGTAATCGGCAACACCTCAGATTTTGGTTCTGAAGTTTCAGGTTCGAGTCCTGATGGCGGAACGCTCACCGTCCTCCGGGGCGGCGCGGCCGACACCCGTCGATCCCACCCTCGATCTCTAGGAGCTGCCGACGTGGCCACTGCCGAGACCACCGCACCCGTCGCCGTCATCGTCCTGGCCGCCGGCGCCGGGACCCGCATGAAGTCCCGCACCCCCAAGGTGCTCCACGAGATCGGCGGCCGCTCGCTGCTCGTCCACGCGCTGACCGCCGCGGAGGGCACGAGCCCCGCGGAGCTCGTCGTGGTGCTCCGCCACGAGCGCGAGCGCGTCGCCGCGCACCTCGCCGAGCACGCCTCCGAGGTGCAGATCGCGGACCAGGACGAGATCCCCGGCACCGGCCGCGCCGTCCAGTGCGGACTCGAGAAGGTCAGTGCCGGCGAGGGCACCGTCCTGGTGACCTACGGGGACGTGCCCCTCCTGGATCCCGCCACGCTCCGCGAGCTGGTCGCCGCCCACGAGGGCGAGGGCGCCGCCGTCACCGTGCTGAGCGCCCGCGTGCCCGACCCCACGGGCTACGGCCGCATCCGGCGCAGCGAGGACGGCACCGAGGTGCTCGGCATCGTCGAGCACAAGGACGCGAGCGAGGCCGAGCGCGCGATCGACGAGATCAACTCCGGCATCTACGCCTTCGACCTCGCCGTGCTGCGCGACGCGCTGGGCCGCATCACGACCGACAACGCCCAGGGCGAGCTGTACCTCACCGACGTCCTGTCGATCGCCCGCGGCGACGGCCGCTCGGTGCGCGCCGTCGTCACCGAGGACGTGATGATGGTCGAGGGCGTCAACGACCGCGTCCAGCTCGCCCAGCTCGGCGCCGAGATGAACCGTCGGATCCTCGAGCGCCACATGCGCGCCGGGGTCACGATCGTGGACCCCGCGACCACCTGGATCGACGCCGACGTCACGATCGGGCAGGACGTGAGGATCCTCCCGGGCGTGCAGCTGCACGGCGCCACCGACATCGGCGCCGAGGCCGTGATCGGGCCGGATTCGACCCTGCGCGACACCGAGGTCGGCGCCGGCGCCGAGGTGGTCCGCTCCCATGCGCTGCTCGCCGTGATCGGCGAGAGCGCGACCGTCGGCCCCTTCTCCTACCTCCGCGCCGGCACCGACCTCGGTGCGAAGGGCAAGATCGGGGGCTTCGTCGAGACGAAGAACGCCACGATCGGCGAGGGAGCGAAGGTGCCCCATCTCAGCTACGTCGGCGATGCCGAGATCGGCGAGGGCACCAACATCGGCGCGGGCACGATCGTGGCCAACTACGACGGGGTCGAGAAGCACCGCACCACCGTCGGCCGCCACGTGCGCGTCGGCTCCGACAACGTGCTCGTCGCCCCCGTCACGATCGGCGACGGCGCAGCGACGGGCGCCGGCACCACCGTGCGCAAGGACGTCCCGGCCGGAGCGCTGGGAGTGAACGCGGTCTCGCAGCGGAACATGGAAGGATGGACCCTGCGACGCCGTGCGGGGACCCCGGCCGAGAGCGCGGCCCGGGCCGCCCTCGACGCCGAGCAGGGGTCCGCTGCGCAGACGCCCGCAGGTACTGCCGCCGAGGAGCACAAGGAGCACGAGCAGCGATGAGCGGAATCGTCACCACCGGGGAGAAGCGACTCGTCCTCGCCTCAGGACGGGCCCACCCGGTGCTCGCCCAGGAGGTCGCCGAGGAGCTCGGCGTCGACGTCCTCCCCATGGACGCCTGGGACTTCGCCAACGGCGAGATCTACGTGCGCTACGGCGAGTCGGTGCGCGGCACCGACGTCTTCGTGCTCCAGTCCCACCCCGCTCCCATCAACACCTGGGTGATGGAGCACCTGATCATGATCGACGCGCTCAAGCGCGCCTCGGCCAAGCGGATCACCGCGATCGCCCCGAGCTTCCCCTACGCCCGCCAGGACAAGAAGCACCGCGGCCGCGAGCCGATCTCCGCCCGCCTCATGGCGGACCTGTACGAGACCGCCGGCGTGGACCGGATGATCTCCGTGGACCTCCACGCCCCGCAGGTCCAGGGCTACTTCAACCAGCCCCTCGACCACCTCATGGCGCTGCCGATCCTCGCCGACTACGTCCAGCGCCAGTACGGCGACGAGGACATCGCGGTCGTCTCCCCGGACGCCGGTCGCATCCGCGTGGCGGAGCAGTGGTCCAAGCGCCTCGGCGGCGTGAACCTCGCCTTCATCCACAAGACCCGCGACACGACGCGCCCCAACCAGGCCGTCGCCAAGCGCGTCATCGGCGACGTGACGGGCAAGACCTGCATCCTCGTCGACGACATGATCGACACCGCCGGCACGATCGTGCAGGCCTCCGATGCACTGATCGCCAACGGCGCGGCCTCGGTGGTCATCGCCACCACCCACCCGATCCTCTCGGACCCGGCGACGGAGCGGCTGAAGAACTCCCAGGTGCGCGAGGTCGTGTGCACCAACACGCTCCCGGTGCCCCCCGAGAAGCAGTTCGACCGTCTCACCCAGCTCTCGATCGCACCGCTGCTCGCACGGGCGATCCGCGCGGTCTTCGACGACGGCTCGGTCACGAGCCTCTTCGACGGCGAGGTCTGAGCGGCCGCGCCCACGACGCTCCGCACGACGATGCGGTCCCGTCCCTCCTCGGAGGGGCGGGGCCGCATCGTCGCGTCGCCGGCGCTCGGATCAGGAGCCGGACGCCCGGCGACGTGCGGTGCCGCTCACGTCCGCGGGCGTGCAGGGCGCCGGGCGGGCAGCTGCGTGGTAGTGTCTGCGCGTCACTTCGGCGAGGGAGCGGGCTGCGGCCCCTCCGTGATCGACGCGGTGCGGATCTCCGGGAGGCGAGCCCTCCCTGTGCCCCGTGGCGTCGCTCATCGCCGAGCCCCGCATCCACGAGGAGCACCACCATGGCTGAGAAGCTGAACGTCGAACTGCGCGAGGACTTCGGCAAGGGCGCCGCCCGCCGTCTGCGCGCCGAGAGCCGCATCCCCGCCGTCCTGTACGGCCACGGCGAGGACCCCGTCCACCTGTCGCTTCCCGGTCACGAGACCGCGCTCGCGGCCCGCAACTCCAACGCCCTCCTCGAGCTGCAGCTCGCCGACGGCACCTCGCACCTCGCGCTGATCAAGGAGATCCAGCGCCACCCGCTCAAGCGCACCCTGAACCACCTCGACCTGATCATCGTCCGCAAGGGCGAGAAGGTCGAGGTCGACATCCCCGTCGTCCTCACCGGCGAGACCCAGGCCCCCGCCGTCGCCATGGTCGACCTCCAGTCCCTGACCCTCTCGGTGGACGCCCTGAACGTCCCCGAGCAGATCGAGATCGACGTGGAGGGCAAGGAGGAGGGCTACCAGGTCTTCGCCGGCGACGTCACCCTCCCCGGCGACTCCGAGCTGGTCACCGACGCCGAGATCCTCGTGGTCGCCGTGCAGGTGCCGCGAGTGGCCGAGGAGGACCTCGAGCCCGCCGCCGAGGACGCCGAGGGCGCCGAGGGCGAGTCCGCCGAGGGCGAGGGCGCCGAGTCCTCCGAGGGCTCCGAGGAGGAGTGACCTCGCGGGGCGGCGGAGCGCGGGCGGCCCCCCGCCCCGCCCCGCCGCTCCGTTGCTCACACACCGCCTGCCGGGGCGTCGCGCATCGCGCGGCGCCCCGGTACGGTGTCCGGGGTCGTGCGCCGCCGCGCACCGGTGAGAACGAGGAGCATCATGACCGTGAGCGAGCGCCGCCCCGGGCCGTACCTGGTCGTGGGCCTGGGCAACCCGGGCCCGAAGTACGCCGCGACGCGCCACAACGTGGGCCAGATGGTGCTGGACCACATCGCAGACGCCGCCGGCGGCCGCTTCGCCGCCGCCAAGCGCGCCCAGGCCGTCGTGCTCGAGGGCCGTCTCGGCGCGCCCGGCACCGGCGAGCGGGTGGTGCTCGCGAAGACCACCACCTACATGAACGTCTCCGGCGGGCCTGTGAAGGCGCTGGCCGCCTATTACGGCATCGCTCCCGAGCAGGTCGTCGTCGTCCACGACGAGGTTGACATCCCCTTCGACGCGGTGCGCCTCAAGCGCGGCGGCGGCGAGGGCGGGCACAACGGCCTGCGCGACATCACCAAGGCGCTGGGCACCAAGGACTACCTGCGCGTCCGGGTGGGCGTGGGCCGGCCTTCGGGAAGCCGGGACACCGCCGACCACGTCCTGGCCCCCTTCACCTCCACCGAGCGCCGCACGCTCGAGCTGCTGATCTCCGACGCGGCCGACGCCGTCGAGTCCGTCGTCCTCGAGGGCCTCACCGCCGCCCAGCAGCGCTTCCACTCCCGGGAGAGCCGATGACCGCATCCGCCGACACCTCGCACGGGACGGGCTCCTCCGCGTCCGAGTCCGCCCCGGGGGCCGCCGAGCCCTGCCCCGCACCGCCCCTCGCTCCGCTGCTCGAGCGCCTGGCCGAGGGGGCGGACCTCAGAGCCATCCGCGAGCTCGTGGAGTCCGACGACGGGGGCGGAGCGGACGGGGAGGGCGGGGACGTCGTCGCCGCGACCGCCCTGTTCCCCTTCGTCGTCGCCGATCTCGCGCGCCGTGCGAGCGCCGAGGCGCCGCTGGTCGTCGTCACCTCCACCACCCGCGCCGCCGAGGACCTCCGCGCGGCGCTGTCCGCCCTCGTCGGCACCGCGCACCTCGCCGAGCTGCCCGCCTGGGAGACCTTGCCCCACGAGCGGCTCTCCCCGCGCGCCGACACCGTCGCGAAGCGGCTGAAGACCCTGCGCCGGATCGCTCACCCGGAGACCGAGGATCCGGTGCACGTGCTGCTCATGCCCGTGCGCTCGCTGCTGCAGCCGATCGCGACCGGTCTCGGCGACCTGCGCCCCGTGCGCGCCGCCGTGGGGGAGGAGCGGCCGCTCGAGGAGCTCGAGCGCGAGCTGATCGACGCCGCCTACGTGCGCGTGGACATGGTCGAGAAGCGCGGCGAGTTCGCGGTGCGCGGCGGGATCCTCGACGTCTTCCCGCCGACGGAGCCGCACCCCGTGCGCGTGGACCTCTTCGGCGACGAGATCGACGACGTGCGCTGGTTCTCCGTCGCCGACCAGCGATCCCTCGACCCCGTCCCGCACGGTCTCGACGCCCCGCCGTGCCGCGAGATCCTCCTGACCCCCGCCGTGCGCGAGCGCGCCCGGGCCCGCGCCGAGGAGCTGCCCGGCGTGCGCGACCTGCTGCTGCGCATCGCCGACGGCATCGCCGCGGACGGCATGGAGTCCCTCAGCCCCGTCCTCGTCGACGGCATGGAGCAGGTCGCCGACGTGCTCCCCGCCGGCGCCCGCTTCCTCGTGATCGACCCCGAGAAGGCCCGCGCCCGCTCCGAGGAGCTCGTCGCCACGACCGACGAGTTCCTCGCTGCAGCCTGGTCCAGCGCCGCCGCGGGCGGGGGGCTCCCGATCGACGTCGGCGCGGCGAGCTTCGTGCCGCTGTCCGAGGCCAAGGGCCATGCCCGTGAGGGCGGCCGCGCCTGGTTCACCCTGGCCGCCTTCGGCCTCGACGCCGACGTCGACCTCACCGCGTCGGGGACCTCCACCCACCCCGGCTACTCGGGCAAGCCCGCCGACGCCGCGAAGGACCTCGAGTCCCGCCGCGCCGAGGGCTGGTCGGTGCTCGCCACGATGGCCGGCCCCGGCGGTGCCCGTCACGCCGCCGAGAACCTCCGCGGCGAGGGGATGGCCGCAGTCTTCGCCGAACGTCTCGAGGGCCCCGTCGCGCCGGGCGAGGCGGTCGTGACCGTCGGCCCCTTCGCCGAGGGCCTCGTCGCCGAGGACCTGAAGCTGATCCTCGCCTCCGAGCGCGACCTCACCGGCAAGTCCGGGGCGCGCCGCGGGGAGGAGCGGAGGATGCCCTCCCGCCGCCGCAACGTCGTCGACCCGCTGCAGCTGCGTCCCGGCGACCACGTCGTCCACGCCCACCACGGCGTGGGCCGCTTCGTCGAGATGACCAGCCGCACCGTCGGCACCGGCGCGAAGCGCACCACCCGCGAGTACCTCGTCATCGAGTACGCGCCCTCGAAGAAGGGCCAGCCCGGCGACCGGCTCTACGTCCCCTCCGACCAGCTCGACCAGGTCACCAAGTACGTCGGCGGCGAGGAGCCGAGCGTCAACCGCATGGGCGGCGCCGACTGGGCGAAGACCAAGTCCAGGGCCCGCAAGGCGATCCGCGAGATCGCCGACGAGCTCGTGCGCCTGTACTCCGCCCGGCAGTCCGCGCCCGGGCACGCCTTCGGCCCCGACACCCCCTGGCAGCGCGAGCTCGAGGACTCCTTCGAGTTCGTCGAGACCCCGGACCAGCTCTCCACCATCGAGGACGTCAAGGGCGACATGGAGAAGGCGGTCCCGATGGACCGGCTGATCCTCGGCGACGTCGGCTACGGCAAGACCGAGATCGCGGTGCGCGCCGCCTTCAAGGCCGTGCAGGACGGCAAGCAGGTCGCCGTGCTGGCGCCGACGACGCTGCTCGCCCAGCAGCACCTCGACACCTTCTCCGAGCGGTACACCGGCTTCCCCGTCACGGTGAAGGGCCTCAGCCGCTTCCAGACCGCCGCCGACTCCGAGGCGACGGTCGAGGGGCTGCGCGAGGGCAGCGTCGACATCGTCATCGGCACCCATCGCCTGCTCACGGGCAATGTGCGCTTCAAGGACCTCGGCCTGCTGATCGTCGACGAGGAGCAGCGCTTCGGGGTCGAGCACAAGGAGACCCTCAAGGCGCTGCGCACGAACGTGGACGTGCTGTCGATGTCGGCGACCCCGATCCCGCGCACCCTCGAGATGGCCGTGACCGGGATCCGGGAGCTGTCGATCCTCGCGACCCCGCCCGAGGAGCGCCATCCGGTGCTGACCTACGTCGGCGCCGAGGAGGACCGGCAGATCACCGCCGCGATCCGGCGCGAGCTGCTGCGCGAGGGACAGGTCTTCTACATCCACAACCGGGTCGAGGACATCGATCGCGTCGCCGCCCACCTGCGCGAGCTGGTCCCCGACGCGCGCGTCGCCGTCGCCCACGGCAAGATGAACGAGCACCAGCTCGAGCGGGTGATCGTGGACTTCTGGGAGCGGGACTTCGACGTGCTCGTGTGCACGACCATCGTCGAGACCGGCCTGGACATCGCCAACGCCAACACCCTGATCGTCGAGAACGCCGACCGCTTCGGCCTCTCGCAGCTGCACCAGCTGCGCGGTCGTGTGGGCCGCTCGAGCGAGCGCGCCTACGCGTACTTCCTCTACGGGGCGGGCAAGCCGCTCACCGAGACCGCCCACGACCGCCTCACCACCCTCGCCACCAACACCGACCTCGGCGCCGGCATGCAGGTGGCGATGAAGGACCTCGAGATCCGCGGTGCCGGCAACCTGCTCGGCGGCGAGCAGTCCGGGCACATCGCCGGGGTGGGCTTCGATCTCTACGTCCGGATGGTGGGCGAGGCCGTCGCCGCCTTCCGGGGCGAATCGAGCGCGCCCGAGAAGGAGATCCGGGTCGAGCTGCCGCTGGACGCGCACGTCCCGCACGACTACATCGGCTCCGAGCGCCTGCGGCTCGAGGCCTACGCGAAGCTCTCCGCGGTGCGCGAGGCCTCCGAGATCGAGCAGGTCCGCTCCGAGCTCGCCGACCGCTACGGGGAGCTGCCCGCCCCGGTCGAGGTGCTGCTGGACGTGGCCCGATTCCGGATCGACGCCCGCGCCGCCGGGGTCGACGAGGTCCAGGCCCAGGGCAAGATGATCCGCTTCGCCCATCTCGAGGTCCCGGACTCCGCCGCGATGCGGATGAAGCGCCTGTACCCGGGCACCGTGCTCAAGCCCGCCACCCGCCAGGTGCTCGTGCCGCGGCCCATGACCTCCCGCTTCGGCGGCACGGAGCTGCGCGACCATGCGCTGCTCGAGTGGGCGCGCGAGGTGCTGCGCGTGCTCGTGCCCGCCGCGGCCGAGCAGATCTCCGCCCCGACGGTGCAGGGCTCCGCGCAGTAGCCTCGCCCCTGTGAGCACCGAGCACAGCCCCGTCCCGTCCGATCCCGCTCCCCGCGGCAGCGCCCTGCTGCGGGCCGTCGAGGTGATGGAGGCGCTGCGGGCGCCGACGGGCGACGCGTGGACCCATCGGCAGACCCATGCCTCGCTCGCCCGCTACCTGCTCGAGGAGACCCACGAGGTCCTCGAGGTGATCGACGACCCGGACGCGCACGGCCCCGGAGCCCTCGCGGACGAGCTCGGCGACCTGCTCTTCCAGATCCTCTTCCACGCCCGCGTGGGCGAGGAGGAGGAGCCGGCCTGGGACGTCGACGACGTGGCCCGCTCCTTCGTCGCGAAGATGGAGCGGCGCAACCCCCACGTCTTCGGAGACGCGACCGAGCAGGCCCTCGCCGACCCGGCCGACGTCGAGGAGATCATCGCCCAGTGGCACGCGGTCAAGGCCGCGGAGGCGGCGGAGGCACGGGAGGCTGCGGAGGCACGGGAGGCGTCGGAGGCCCGGGAGCCGGCGGGGGCCGGGGAGCCGGCCGAGGTGGGGCAGGAGCCCGCCGGGGCCGGGCACCGCGGCTGGGCCGACGGCATCCCCGCGGAGCTGCCCGCGCTGCAGACCGCGGCGAAGATCGTGCATCGCGCACGGTCCGCCGGCGGGCTCGAGGAGCTCCTCGCCGCCGCCGACGCCGCCTCGGGCGCCGAGGACGCCGCGGACTGGGGAGGCGACCTCGCACGATCGCTGCTCGACCTGGTCGTGGCCGCCGAGGCCCGCGACGACGACCCCGAGACCGCGCTGCGCGCCCTCCTGGCGCGCACCGTACGGGAGCTCGGACCGCGCGACGCGGCCCGTCCCTCGTCCTGACCAGTCGGTGCACGGCGGCGGCGCACTGCGACGCGCCCCGTCGAGCGCCACCGAGGGCACCCGCGCGCAGGCCGGTCACGACTCGGCCTAGACTGTCCGGCGGACGGTCAGCGCCGACCGGACGATTCGAACTTCATCATCGAAGGAAGGAACAGCCCATGGCAGCCCTGATCGAAGCACTCCTCGCCCGAGAGATCCTCGACTCCCGCGGCAACCCCACCGTCGAGGTCGAGATCCTGCTCGACGACGGCACGTTCGAGCGCGCGGCGGTCCCCTCCGGCGCCTCCACCGGCCAGTTCGAGGCCGTCGAGCGCCGCGACGGCGACAAGGGCCGCTACCTCGGCAAGGGCACCCTCGACGCGGTCAACGCCGTGATCGTCGACATCCTGCCCGCCATCCACGGCATGGACGTCCAGGAGCAGCGCGCGATCGATCAGGCCATGCTCGAGCTCGACGGCACCGCGAACAAGGGCACCATCGGCGCGAACGCCATCCTCGGCGTCTCCCTCGCCGTGGCGCGCGCCGCCGCGCAGTCCGCGGGCGTCCCGCTCTACCAGTACGTCGGCGGCCCCAACGCGCATGTGCTGCCCGTCCCGATGATGAACATCCTCAACGGCGGCTCCCACGCGGACTCCAACGTCGACATCCAGGAGTTCATGATCGCGCCGATCGGCGCGCCCACCTTCTCCGAGGCCATGCGCGTCGGCGCCGAGGTCTACCACGCGCTCAAGGCCGTGCTCAAGGAGCGGGGCCTGGCGACCGGCCTCGGCGACGAGGGCGGCTTCGCCCCGAACCTCGAGTCCAACCGCGCGGCGCTCGACCTGATCGTCGAGGCGATCGGCCGGGCCGGCTTCGAGGTCGGCACGGACGTCGCGCTCGCGCTCGACGTCGCCGCCTCCGAGTTCTTCGAGGACGGCGCCTACACCTTCGAGGGCGCGAAGAAGACCTCCGCCGAGATGGTCGAGTACTACGCCGAGCTGGTCGACGCCTACCCGCTGGTCTCCATCGAGGACCCGCTGGACGAGGAGGACTGGGAGGGCTGGAAGGCCATCACCGAGCGCCTCGGCACGAAGACCCAGCTCGTGGGCGACGACCTCTTCGTCACCAACCCGGAGCGCCTGGGCCGCGGCATCGCCGAGGGCGCGGGCAACGCGCTGCTGGTGAAGGTCAACCAGATCGGCTCGCTCTCCGAGACCCTCGACGCCGTGGACCTCGCGCACCGCGCGGGCTTCAAGGCCATGATGTCCCACCGCTCCGGCGAGACCGAGGACACCACCATCGCCGATCTCTCCGTGGCCACCAACTGCGGCCAGATCAAGTCCGGCGCCCCCGCCCGCGGCGAGCGCGTGGCCAAGTACAACCAGCTGCTGCGCATCGAGGAGGAGCTCGGCGAGGCCGCCCGCTACGCCGGCGCCTCCGCCTTCCCGCGATTCTCCGCGTGATCACCGCCGCCCGGTCGCCCCGCGTTTCCCGCGCGGAGCGCCCAGGCGGAGGTCGTATCCTCTAGCGCATGAGCAGCAGACGACCGGGCGCCCCGCGATCGACGAGGCGCCCGGTCGCCGCGTCCGGGGGCCGTCGCACCGGAGCGCGCTCGACCTCCGGCCCGTCGGTCGCCCCGGGGCGCGGCGGCTCCGCCCGCTCCGGCGGGTCCCGACCGGGGGGCACGGGCGGCGCGGGAGCGGACCGCAGCCGCGGCCCGGCCGCCGCCTCCCGCCCCGCGAGCAGCACCGCGCAGGCCGGGCCGTCGGATGGTCCCGGCATCACGATCACGCGCCGCACCCTGGTGCTGGTCTCGCTGATCGTGGTGGCGCTTGCGACCCTGGTGCCGACGGTCAACTCCTATGTCGCGCAGCGCCAGAGGCTCTCCGAGCTGCAGGGCCAGGTCGCGCAGCAGCAGGCCGAGGTCGAGGACCTCCGCGAGCAGGTAGCCCGCTGGGAGGACCCGACCTACGTCGCGGCCCGTGCGCGCGAGCGCCTGCTGTTCGCGATGCCGGGCGAGACCCAGTACCGCCTCACCGACACCTCCGGCCAGGACGTCCCCCTCACCGAGGCGCAGCAGGCCGAGGAGGCCGCGAAGGAGGGGGAGTGGTTCTCGACCCTCTGGGAGAGCGTGGAGGGCTCGAGCCGACTCACCCCCGAGGACATCCCCGACGAGCCGGGTTCGACCGACGAGGACGTCCCCGCCGAGGGCCCCGCCGACACCACCGATCAGGACGCCGACCAGTGACCACCCTCGCCCCCCTGCCCCACGAGACCCCGGCCGACGCCCGCGACCTCGAGGTCATGCGGGTCCAGCTCGGCCGTGACATGCGCGGCGTCGTCTCGATCGCCCGACGCTGCGGCTGCGGCCGCCCGGCCGTCGTGCGCACCGCGCCGCGGCTCGAGGACGGCACCCCCTTCCCGACCTCCCTCTACCTCACGCTGCCCTGGCTCACCCTCGAGCTCTCCCGGCTCGAGTCGACGGGCCTCATGGCGGAGCTCACCGAGCGCCTCGCCCACGACGAGCAGCTCGCCGCCGGGTACCGGTCCGCGCACGAGCGGTATCTCGCCCGCCGCGCCGAGGTCGGCGAGGCCGAGGAGGTCGCGCACGTGAGCGCCGGCGGCATGCCCACGCGCGTGAAGTGCCTCCACGCCCTCGCGGGCCAGTCCCTCGCCGAGGGACCGGGCGTCAACCCCGTCGGCGACGAGGTGCTCGCGATGATCGACGGCGCGGCGGGGGAGATCGTGTGCCGCTGCGAGGACGACGCGCAGCAGGAGCAGGACGCCGACGGCGAGGAGACCCGATGAGCGCGCCCGTCGCCGCGATCGACTGCGGCACCAACTCCATCCGCCTCCTCATCGCTCGGCGGGACGAGGCCAGCGGTCGACTGGTCGACCTCGAGCGGCACCTCGAGATGGTCCGGCTCGGTCTCGGCGTGGACCGCACGGGACGCTTCGACCCCGTCGCCGTGGAGCGGACGCTCGACGCGGCTCGCCGCTACCAGGTGCTCGTCGAGCACCACGGCGTGCTCCGCGAGGACATCCGCTTCGTCGCCACCTCCGCGACCCGCGACGCCTCCAACCGGGACGACTTCATCTCCGGCATCCGCGGGATCCTGGGGATCGGTCCCGAGGTCATCACTGGGCAGGAGGAGGCCGAGCTCTCCTTCCGCGGCGCGGTGAGCACCGTCGAGGGTCTGCCCGAGGGGCCCGCGCTCGTGGTCGACATCGGCGGGGGCTCCACCGAGCTGGTCCTCGGCACCTCCGTCCCCAGCCACCGCATCAGCCTGGACATGGGCTCGGTGCGGCTCACGGAGCGGCACCTGCGCTCGGACCCGCCCACCCCGGCGGAGGTCGCCGCCGCCACGGCCGACGTCGACGCCCTGCTGGACGAGGCCGCGGCCACGATCCCGTTCGCGGACGTCGCCGCGCTGGTCGGCGTCGCCGGGACCGTGACGACGGTCACCGCGGTCGCCTCCGGGATCCGGGACTATCGTCCCGATGTCACGCACGGCGCGACCCTGGACGTCGCGGAGGTCCTGCGCCTGTGCGACCGGCTTCTCGGCGAGACCCGCGAGGAGCGCGCGCGCCACCAGGTGATCCATCCCGGCCGCATCGACGTGATCGGCGCCGGAGCGCTGATCTGGTCCCGCATCGTCGAGCGCGTCGCGACCGCCTCGGGGATCACGACGACCCGCACGAGCGAGCACGACATCCTCGACGGCCTCGCGCTGGATCTCCTCGACCACGTGCCCTGAGTCCCATCGGGGGACCGGAGGTGACCACCTGGCGAGGGGCTTTTGTCTCAGCGACGAGACGGTCCTAGGCTGTGCACCATGACCAACACCTTCGGCGGCAAGCCCCATGTCCTCATCCTCGGCGGCGGTTCCGTCGGCATGACCACCGCGTCCGAGCTGCGCAAGACCCTCGGCGCGGAGGTCGCGATCACCGTCGTCGACCCGCGCCCCTACATGACCTACGCGCCCTTCCTCCCCGAGGTCGGCGCCGGCAGCATCGATCCCCGCAACGTCCTCGCACCGCTGCGCAAGATCCTGAGCGGCACCAAGGTCGTCACCGGCTCCGTCGCGGCGATCCGCGGCGCCGAGCACACCGTGGTCGTGGACACCGAGGAGGGCGAGCAGCTCGAGATCTCCTACGACTACCTCGTCGTGGGCCTCGGCGCCGTGCCGCGCCTGCTCCCGATCCCGGGCCTAGCCGAGAACGCGATCGGCTTCAAGCAGGTCGAGGAGGCCGCGGCCGTGCGCGACCGCATCCTCGCCAATCTCGCCGAGGCGGCGACCACCAAGGACCCCAAGGTCCGCAAGCGCCTGCTCACCTTCACCTTCATCGGCGGCGGCTTCGCCGGCGGCGAGGCCGTGTCCGAGGCCGAGGACATGGTGCGCGATGCCCTGCGCTACTACCCCGATCTCCATGCCTCCGACATCCGCTTCGTGCTCGTCGACGGCGCCCCGTTCATCTTCCCGGAGCTCACCGAGGACCAGCGCGCCTACGTCCTCAACCAGCTGCGCGAGCGCGGTGTCGAGGTCAAGCTCGAGACCTTCCTGAACTCGGCCGAGAACGGCGTGATCAAGACCAGCGACGGCGACGAGTTCGAGACGGACCTGCTGGTGTGGAACGCCGGTGTCAAGCCGAACCCGGTCCTCTTCGACGAGGAGACCTCGGACCTCCCGATCGTCACCGAGCGCGGGCCGCTCATGGGCAAGGTCCAGGTCCTGCCCGACCTGCGCGTCAACGGCGAGGACGGCGCCTTCGACGACGTCTTCGCCGCGGGCGACTGCGCCGCCGTGCCGGATCTCGCCTCCGGCGAGGGCAAGTTCTGCCCCCCGAACGCGCAGCACGCGGTGCGTCAGGGCAAGCGCCTGGCCGACAACATCGCCCGCTCCATCCAGGGCCGTCCGCTCGTGGACTACTACCACAAGAACCTCGGCGTCTTCGCGACCCTCGGCATGTACAAGGGCGTCGGCCGCCTGATGCTCGGCGACAAGGAGATCGACATCCGCGGTCTCCCGGCCTGGGCGATGGCGCGCAGCTACCACCTGTACGCGATGCCGACCCTCGGCCGGAAGGTGGCCGTCGCCGCCGGCTGGGTGGGCAACCTCGTCTCCCGCCGCGACATCATCGGCATCCCGCAGGCGAAGACCCCGCGCGCCGCCTTCGAGCTCGCCGCGAGCTCCGGCAAGAAGAAGTGACCCGCCCGGGACGGCCCTGAGGGCCTCCCGCCGCCGCGACGCCGCCGCCCCCTCGGGGACGGCGGCGTCGTCGTGTCCGGTCCCTGTGCTCGATCCCTGTTCTCCGACCACCGCGTGACCGAGTATCCTCGGAACTGCACCGAAACGAGCGAGAACGAGCATCCGGCTGCTGGGCCGGGGAGGGGCAGGACCATGGAGATCCACATCGTCGAGGATGTCGCCGCCGGAGGCGCCGCCGTCGCCGACGTCTTCGAGCGCGTGCTGCGCGAGCCCCGCGATCGCGACACCGTCCTGGGCCTCGCGACCGGCTCCTCCCCGCTTCCCGCCTACGCGGAGCTCGTGCGCCGCCATCGCGAGGAGGGACTCTCCTTCGCCGGGGTGCGCGCCTTCCTCCTCGACGAGTACGTGGGCCTGCCGGCCGGGCACGAGCAGAGCTATCACCGCTTCATCCGCGAGCACCTCGTCGGCCATGTCGACCTCGCCGACGAGGCCGTGCAGTCGCCCGACGGGACCGCCGCGGACCCGCAGGCCGAGGCCGCCGCCTACGACCGCCGGATCCGGGAGGCCGGGGGAGTGGACCTCCAGATCCTCGGCATCGGCTCCAACGGGCACATCGCGTTCAACGAGCCCGGCAGCTCCCTCGGCTCCCGCACCCGCGTGGTGGGGCTGACCCGCTCCACCATCGCCGACAACTCCCGCTACTTCGCGAGCGCCGAGGACGTGCCCGTGCACGCGCTCAGCCAGGGTCTGGCGACCATCATGGAGGCTCGACGGATCGTCCTGACCGCGACCGGGGAGAACAAGGCCGCGGCCGTCGCCCAGATGGTCGAGGGCGGGATCAGCGCCCGCTGGCCCGCGAGCGTGCTCCAGATGCACCCCGAGGTCACCGTCGTGCTCGACGAGGCCGCCGCCTCCCGCCTGGAGCTGCACGAGGACTACCGCCATGCCCGCACCCTCGAGGCCGAGGAGCGCCTGCGCCGACAGGGCTGAGACCCCCGCCACGCCCATGACCGGGAACCGGGGCGCCGCCTGCGGCGGAGCCGGGACGGCGCGGGGCGGAGCCGTCAGGGGCCGATACGATCCCTGTCATGCAGCAGGCTGATCCCTCCCCCTCCTCCTCGGGCACCTCGGTCACGACCGCCGAGCCGCCCCGCGGCGCCCTCGACCGATGGTTCCACGTCACCGCGCGGGGCTCGACCCTCTCCCGCGAGGTGCGCGGCGGGATCGTCACCTTCTTCTCGATGTGCTACATCGTGGTGCTCAACCCCCTGATCATCGGGACCGTCCCCGACTCGACGGGGATGTACCTCGGCGGCGGCACCGAGCCGAACCTCCCCGCCGTCGCCGCCGGCACGGCGCTCATCGCGGGACTGCTCAGCATCCTCATGGGGGCCTGGGCGAAGTTCCCGCTCGCCCTCGCCGCAGGGCTCGGGCTGAACGCGTACCTCGCCTACTCCGTCGTCCCGCTGCCCGGCATGACCTGGGGCGGTGCGATGGGCCTGGTGGTGATCGAGGGCGTCGTGATCCTGCTGCTGGTGCTGAGCGGCTTCCGCAAGGCCGTGTTCGACGCCGTCCCGCCCTTCCTCAAGACCGCGATCGCCGTCGGCATCGGTCTGTTCATCGCGTTCCTGGGGCTGTTCAACGCCAAGTTCGTCACGACCGCGAACGGCACGCCCGTCCAGCTCGGCAACGACGGCTCGCTCACCGGCTGGCCCACCCTGGTCTTCGTCGTCGGACTGCTGCTGATGTTCGTGCTCTGGGTGCGCAAGGTGCCCGGTGCGATCCTGATCGCCATCGTCACCGCGACCGCGCTGTCGATCCTCCTCGAGCGCGTGCTCCACCTCGGCGCCTACGCCCCGGCCGGTGCGGACGGCCCCGGCAACCCCGGCGGCTGGGCGATGAACGTCCCGGCCATCACCGGCATCCCCGTCCAGCTCCCCGATCTCTCGACCCTGTTCACCGTCGATCCGATCGGCGGGATCACGGCCGCGGGCGTCGTCGGCGCGAGCGTCATCGTCTTCTCGCTCCTGCTGGCCGACTTCTTCGACACCATGGGCACCATGGTGGGCGTCGCCTCGAGCGCCGGCCTGGTCGACGAGAAGGGCGACATCCCGAACGCCCAGCGGATCCTCGTGGTCGACTCCGCGGCGGCGATCGCCGGAGGCGTGGGCGGGGTCTCCTCGAACACGAGCTTCGTCGAGTCCACCTCCGGGGTCGCGGAAGGGGCGCGCACCGGCCTGGCCGCCGTGGTGGTCGGGATCCTCTTCCTGCTCTCGACGTTCCTCTCGCCGCTGGTGGGCATGGTGCCCTACGAGGCGGCGACCCCGGCCCTGGTGATGGTCGGCTTCCTGATGATGACCCAGATCACCGACATCGACTTCACCGACGTCGAGATCGCGATCCCCGCCTTCCTCACGATCATCCTCATGCCCTTCGCGTACTCGATCACCGTGGGCATGGGCGCCGGGTTCATCATGTACGTGCTGCTGAAGCTGGTGCGCGGCAAGGCGCGTTCGATCCACTGGCTCATGTACGTGATCGCCCTGATGTTCATCGCCTACTTCCTCCGCGGCGCGGTCGAGGGCCTGCTGCTGTGACCGAGGGCGTGCACCGGGAGGAGCGCGACGAGCGTGCCGCGGTCGAGAGCTCCGCGGTCGAGAGCCCAGAGCTGGAGGGCCCCGAGCTGGAGAGCCCCGAGCTCGAGGACCCCGAGATCGCCGAGCTGGCCACCGAGCTGCAGCGGCTGCTCCTGGTCTCCTCGCGGATCCTGCGCTCGCACACCGCCTCTCAGGCGGTCTCCGCCTCGCAGTTCTCGGTGCTCGCCCATCTCGCCCGGGCGGGGGAGTCGACCCCGGGCGCCCTCGCCGACTTCGAGCACGTCCGCCCTCCGGTGATGACCCGGGTCCTCGGCCGCCTCGAGGACGTCGGGCTCGTGCACCGCGCGGCCCATCCCGAGGACGGTCGGCAGGTGCGGGTCACCCTCACCGAGGAGGGCCAGGAGGTGGTCCGGGCCGGTCGGGCCGAGCGGGACGCCTGGCTGCGCTCCCGGCTGGTCGGGGTCAGCGCCGCGGAGCGGGAGGGCCTCCGCACCGCGACCGCCCTGCTCCGGAGCACCCTGTTCCCGCCACGGCACTGAGCGCGCGCGTGCCGGGGCGGTCCGTTCGCAGGTGCGGACTCGTGACCGTCGGCCCGCGCACGCACGAAGGGCCCCGTCCTCGGACGGGGCCCTTCGTGCCTCCGGCCGCGGCAGCCCCGCGGGCGGGCGCCGGCCGGCACCAGGAGGCGCGACCGCTCAGGCGACGGCGTCGGCCGAGCGGTCCAGGACGTGGTCCAGCACCGCGACCAGCGCGGCGACGTCCGCCTCGTCCACGGACGGGAAGGTCGCGATGCGCAGCTGATTGCGCCCGAGCTTGCGGTAGGGCTCGATGTCGACCACGCCGTGCGCCCGCAGCACCGAGGTGATCGCGGTCGCGTCGATCGACTCGTCGACGTCGAGGGTGGTGACCACCTGCGAACGGGCCGACGGGTCGCTCACGAAGGGGGTGATCTCCTCTCGCCGGTCGGCCCAGGCCTGCAGCATCCCGCTGGTCGCGCGCGTGCGCGCGTCGGCCCAGGCGAGACCGCCCTGGGCGAGCATCCAGTCGATCTGCTCGGCCATGAGCACGAGGGTCGCGACCGCGGGGGTGTTGAGCGTCTGGTCCTTGCGCGAGTTGTCGATCGCGGAGGTCAGCGAGAGGAACGAGGGGATCCAGCGACCCTCCGCCGCATCCAGACGCTGCGCGCGCTCGATCGCCGCGGGGGAGAGGAGCGAGAGCCACAGCCCGCCGTCCGAGGCGAAGGCCTTCTGCGGGGCGAAGTAGTACGCGTCCGTCGCCGAGACGTCCACCTGCGCGGCACCTGCCACGGAGGTCGCGTCCACGAGCACGAGCTGGTCCTCGCCGGCGCCCTCGGGCCGGGCCACCGGCACCATCACGCCGGTCGAGGTCTCGTTGTGGGGCCAGGCGAAGGCGTCCACCTCCGCGGAGGCCCGGGGGGACGGGCACGTCCCGGGCTCGGCGCGGACGATCTCGGGCTCGGCCAGGTGCGGCGCCCCGGCGGACTCCGCGGCGAACTTCTGCGAGAACTCGCCGAGCACCAGGTGCTGGGAGCGGCTCTCGATCAGGCCGAAGGCCGCCACGTCCCAGAAGGCGGTGGAGCCGCCGTTGCCGAGCACCACCTCGTATCCCTCGGGGAGGGAGAACAGCTCGGCCAGGCCGCGGCGCACCCGGGACACGACCTGCTTGACAGGGGCCTGGCGGTGCGAGGTGCCCATCACCGTGCGGGACTGCGCCGCCAGCGCCTCCATCTGGGCATCCCGCACACGGGAGGGACCGGAGCCGAAGCGTCCGTCGGCGGGCAGGAGCTCCGAAGGGATGGTCAGGGCGCGCAGGGCGTCCGTGCGAGCGGTGCTGGCAGCGGTCATTCGAGTCTCCTCACGAGGACGGTCCGGGACGCCGACGTGACGCAGCGGCCCGGGCACATTGTTCCAGGGACTTACCGCACGCCCGCGGCCGGTCCGGGGAGCGTCACAGGGAGAGGTCGCGCCGGCAGGGCTCCACAGCCCGCGCGCACGGACGCGGGTGCGCCGGACACCGGCGCGACCGGGGCGGCTGCCGGGCACCCGCCCCGGTCCGTGCGAGGATCGGGGCATGAGCCGTGCCGATCTCGAGAAGCAGCCGTACGACGTCGCCACGATGTTCGACGGCATCGCCCGCCGCTACGACCTGATGAACGACGTCGCCGCGATGGGACAGGTCGGGATGTGGCGGGAGAAGATGGTCGAGGCCCTCGAGCTGGCGCACGGAGATCCCGTGCTGGACCTCGCCGCGGGCACCGGAACCTCGAGCGCCGCGATCGCCCGCGCCGGTGGGCAGGTCGTGGCCGCGGACTTCTCGCTGGGGATGATGACCGAGGGCCGCCGCCGCGGGGCGCCGGTCCCGTTCGTGGGCGCGGATGCGCAGCACCTGCCCTTCGCGGACGACTCCTTCGAGGCCGCGGTGATCTCCTTCGGGCTGCGCAACGTCCACGAGCCGCGCACGGCGCTCGCGGAGATGGCCCGGGTGGTGCGCCCGGGCGGCCGAGTGGTCGTGTGCGAGTTCTCGACGCCGACGTGGGGCCCCTTCCGCACCGTGTACGAGAACTACCTCCTGCGCGCGCTCCCGGCCGTCGCCCGACGCGTCGCCACGAGCGCCGACGCCTACGACTACCTCGCCGAGTCGATCCTCGACTGGCCGGATCAGGAGTCCCTGCGCGGGTGGTTCGGCGAGGCCGGCCTCGAGCAGGCCCGGTACCGGAACCTCAGCGGGGGCATCGTCGCCCTGCACCGCGGCCTGGTGCCGACCCCCCCTGAGCTCGGTCGCCTGACGCCCTGACCTGCCCGGACACCGCCGATTGAGCGGGAACGCGCCGCTCGTGGGCGGCGCTCGGGGAACGATGTGGTCGAGGCCACCTCGAAATGGGTCGTTCTGGCTTGACGGGGTGCTCGGGATCCCCGTAATGTTCTTCCTCGTGCCCAGGAGATCGGGGCAGCGGATCGGCCCATGGTCGAGGATGCGGAACCGGTCGTGACCTGGGGCGGAAGGTTCTCCGAGAGAGGATCGCGGCGCGGATCACACCGCAGCGATTTGACTCGGGGGAGCGGAAGTCCTAAGTTAG
>Ga0308157_10000378_pt1 | contig 156229 bp, 148 predicted proteins | sample PhyBR1_FD_201035 | JGI IMG/M metagenome (GOLD analysis project Ga0308157, IMG submission 201035) | Phyllosphere microbial communities from UC Gill Tract Community Farm, Albany, California, United States - DLSLB.R1 | ecosystem: Host-associated > Plants > Phyllosphere > Unclassified | place... | reverse complement strand
CTCATGGTGCGTCCGCCGTAAACCAGCGGCAGCAGGGAGCCCAGATCCGCATAGGAGCGGTCCGCCGCATGATGCGACAGCACCAAAGCCCCATCAACGTTTCCGCCCTGAAGATAGCGGGTGGTTTTTGCAGGATCCGATTCGGTCGAGAGCAACAAGGTCAGCATGAATTCGGTGCCCGCCACATATTGAGCGGCCCCCTGAACCACCTTGGCAAAATAGGGATCTGCGAAGAACTTCGCCGTATTTTCGGGAACCACGAGCGCAATCGAGTTGGTCCTCCCCTGGGCCAGCGAACGAGCTGCCCGGTTGGGGACATAGTTCAGCTCCCGGATCGCCTGTTCAACGGCCTTCCTGGCATCAGCTTTCACCCGGTCCGAACCGTTGACCACACGCGATACCGTGGCGCGCGAAACGCCGGCTCGCTCTGCGACCAATTCCAGTGTTGCCTGCGGCTTGCGTGGTTCTTGCATACTCATTCCTGTGCGCCTGGGTCCGGGTAGTTTGCTGGCCACCCAAGCACGCAAGATGGTCCGCAACGCCCCTAGCCGGGGCCGCGGACCATCACGCTCAGGTGTTATGCCATTGTACGATTAGCGGCAATCAGGCTTGCGTAGGCCCGACCGCTATTCTTGATGATTCGTTCTTGGCTCTGGTAATCGACATAGATGATGCCAAAGCGCTTGTCATAGCCCCAGGCCCACTCGAAGTTATCCAGCAATGACCAAACGAAATAGCCACGGACATCTACGCCGTCCTCGATGGAACGGGCAACTTCATCCAGATGGTCCAAGATGTATTCGCTGCGCTCGTCATCCTCGATGGTTCCCTCTTCGCTGAGCACGTCCGTGTAGGACGCGCCGTTTTCGGTGATGTAGAGCGCCGGCAGGTTCTCGTAGTCCTGCCGCAAACGGTTAAGCAGCACCCGCAATCCCTGCGGGTTCACTTCCCACCCCATGGCGGTGCGAGGCAAGTCGCGCGCCGGGAAGGTCACGTACTCGCTGCCCACGAATGGAGAAGACTTGGCGGAATCCGTGGGAACCACCGCAGCTGGCTGGCCTTCTGGAAGCGGGTGGCCGGACACATTGTCATCGTGGTAGTGGTTGACGCCAAGGAAATTGATGGGCTGGTGGATGATTTCCAGGTCCCCGGGATGAATCACGCCGGACAGCCCCAGATGGCCGACATCCTCCAAGAGGTCTTCCGGGTAGGAGCCCTTCAGGACCGGATCCAGGTACATGCGATTCCACAGTGCATCGATGCGGCGGGCGGCTTCCAGATCCACCGGATCGGTGGGGTCGTTGGGCACAGCGTTAGTCAGGTTGAGTGTAATTCCCAATTCCTTGGCGCCAAGCTCCCGCAGCCGCTGGGTCGCCAGGCCGTGGGCCAAGTGCTGATGGTGCATCGCGGCCAAGGCCGCCTCGGGTTCTTGCCGGCCCGGCGCATGCTCGCCGGAGGCATATCCGATCAGCGACGAGCACAGCGGCTCATTAAAGGTGGTCCAATGCTGCACCCGGTCGCCGAGCTTTGCGTATACAGCCTCGGCATACTCGACAAACTTGTAGGCCGTCTCGCGATTGGTCCATCCGCCGCGTTCTTCCAACGCCTGCGGCAGATCCCAGTGGTACAGGGTCAGCCAGGGCAGGATGCCGTTCTCGAGCAGTTCATCGACCAGGCGCGAATAGAAATCCAGGCCTTGCTCGTTGACGGTGCGCCCGCCGGGCACGACGCGGGCCCAGCTGGTGGAGAAGCGGTAGGAGTCCAGGCCCAGTTCGCGCATCAGCTGAACATCTTCGCGATAGCGATGGTAGTGGTCTACCGCGACTTCGAGATTTTCTCCCCCGGCGATGGCCCCTTGCTTGCGGGCGAAGGCGTCCCAGACGGAGTCTTCCTTGCCGTAGAGGTGGCCGGCGCCTTCAATTTGCGCCGCCGCGGTGGCCGAGCCGAATAGGAAATGCTTGGGCCAGGCGAATTCTTGAGATAGATGGTGAGTCATTAACCCTTTACAGCTCCTGCCATAATTCCGGATACCAGTTGTTTGCCTGCTACGACGAAGAGTAACAGCAGCGGGATCGTGGCCATCAGGGCGCCAGTCATCACGATGGTGTAGTCGACATATCGAGCAGATTGCAGCTGGCTCAATGCCACCTGCAGGGTAGGTGTTTGCGGGGCGACGAGCATCGGCCATAGGTAGTCGGTCCACGCGGTCATGAAGGTGAACAGCGAAAGGATCGCCATGGCCGGACGGGCGGCCGGCACGCCAACATGCCAGAAAGTCCCGATCATCGAAGCCCCGTCAACACGGGCGGCTTCAATCAGCTCGTCCGGGATGTTATCCACCAGGTACTGGCGCATGAAGAAGACGCCGAAGGCGGTGACCAGGGTCGGAATCATGATGGCTCCCAGGGACCCTGTCCAGCCCAGCTGCTTCATCATCATGAACATCGGGATGATGCCCAGCTGGGTCGGCACCGCCAGGGTGGCGATCACGAAGACCAGCAGGCCCTGGCGTCCGCGGAAGCGCAACTTGGCAAATGCGTAGCCGGCCAGGGTGGAGAAGCTGACCACCGAGAAGGTGATGACCGAGGAGACGATCAGGCTGTTGCCCAGCGCCGCCCAGAAATCGACCGAGTCGAAGACTTCGGCCACGTTGGTCCAGAACTGCCCGCCGGGTAGCAGCGGTGGCCACGCCGAGGAGAACACGTCGCCGGTGGAGGAACCGATGACGAACGAGTACCACAGCGGGTAGGTGCTGCCGATGAGGAAGGCCAGGAGGATGCCGTAGGTGAGGAATCCCGGGCGGCGATCGGCGGAAAAGTTCTTGCCCCGCCCCAAGCGCACCGGCTTGGGCGCGGCGGTCCGCTGCAAGGTCGCATTGCTCATTTTTTGCCCTTCCTGGTAGCGATTCGGCGGGTTTTCTGCTTATCCGCGGACGAGGCGATGGTGCCGGAGATCAAGAAGTTGATCACGCCGATCACGATGATGATCAGGAACAGCATCCAGGCCACGGCCGAGGCGCGCCCGAAATCTCCGCGGTTGAAGGCCAAGTCCCACAGGTACAGCACGGTGGTCTGGTACTGCCGGTCCGGGCCGCCCGGCACCGAGCTGCTGGGGTTGAACAGCTTGGGTTCGGTGAAGATCTGCAGGCCGCCGATGGTCGCCGTGATGATCACGAAGATCATGGTCGGGCGGATGCTGGGCAGGGTGATGGAGAAGAAGCGGCGGATCACTCCGGCCCCGTCGATGGCCGCCGATTCGTGCAGTTCACGCGGCACCGCCTGCATGGCCGCGAGCAGGATCAGCGCGTTGTACCCGGTCCAGCGCCAGTTCACCATGGTCGCAATGGCCATATGCGAAGGGAACACGTCGGTTTTCCATGCGATCGTATCCAGGTTCAGGGCACCGAGCAGGTTGTTGATCAGCCCGTACTTTTCATCGAACGCGGTGGAGAAGATCAGCGTCACGGCCACCGGGGTGACTACGTAGGGCACCAGCACGCTCATGCGCCAGAAGGTCTTCGCCCGAATATTCTGGTCCAGCATCGCCGCGATGAAGGTCGCGACGACCAGCTGCGGGATGGCGGAGAGCAGGAAGATGCTGAAGGTGTTGAACAGCGAATTCCAGAATAGCGGCGAGGCCAGTTCGGCCTTGTAGTTATTCAGCCCCACCCAGTCGCCGGCGCCGCCAAGCAGTTCCCAGTCGTTGATCGACACCACGAAGGTATAGATCAGCGGGAATAGCCCGACCAGCGCGAAGAGGATGAAGAACGGGGAGATATAGAGGTATGGCGAGTATTTGAAATCCAGCCGGCCGCGCAGGTGCCGGCGGCGCATGGCCCGCTCGGCTTTGGATTCTTCCAGCTTTTCAACCGTGGGCGCGCCGGGTTTTTCGGCCTTTGCTGTCGGCCGTGACATGGGTGTCGTGGTGCTCATCAGTGTCGTCTTTTCTGCTGCAGTCGCCTTGTGCGGGGCCAGGCCCCGCACAAGGCGATGGAGGCTATCCGTTTACTTGATTTCCAGTTCCTGCAGCGTTGACAGTGCGCTGTTCCACGCAGCTTCCCCGTCGGTGCCCTTGTCAATGGCGATGGTTGCCGGCCCGAAGACCTGCTCCTGGATGACCGAGTCATCTGCGCCCTTGTACTGGGCCTTCACTCCTTCGGCGCGGTGGCCAAGGATCTCGCCGATCGGTGCGCCGTTGAAGAACTTGGTCAGATCGTTCTCGCCGGTCACTGCCTTGGACTTCTGCGCTTCAAGGTTGCTCGGGAAGGCGCCTGCCTCTTCGAAGGAGGTGGCCTGGGAGGTGGCGTTGGTCAGGTACTGGGCCAGCTTCGCAGCCTCAGCGGGGTGCTTGGAGGTGCTTGGCACGGTCAGGAATGCGCCGCCCCAGTTGGCCGGTCCGCCAGGGAAGACATCGGCGAAGTCCCAGCCATCGGAAGCGTCGCCGCCGGCGCCTTCAACTTGGCCCTTGACGTTGCCCAGCATCCAGCCGGGGCAAGGCATGACGGCGAAGGAGCCATCGACAAAGGCCTGGCCCTTGCCCCAGTCCCACTGGGTCTGCCCGGAGGACAAGCCCTTGGATGCGGCGTCCGAGAGCTGGTCCCAGCGCTTGCGCAGTTCGGCATTGGAGTCGATGTTCAAGGTGCCATCGGCTTTGTAGTAGCCCTCGTCAAGCTGGTTCACCATGGCGTTCCAGACGAAGCCGGACTGGTCGTAGAAGGCCTTGTCGGTCTTCTTCACGTAGTCTGCGCCCACCGAGAAGAAGTCATCCCATGTGGCGTCGTCGCCACCGAAGAGCTCGGCGACCTTGTCGCGATCGCTGGGCAAACCGGCAGCCTTGAAGAGCTTGCTGTTGTAGCACAGGCCCATCGGGCCGATGTCGGTGCCGTAGCCGATGGTTCGTCCGTCAGCGTCGGTGGCCTGCTTGACTTTCCAGTCCACCCAGTCGCCGGAGACGTCGCTGGCGCCGAATTCGTTCAGGTCGGTGAAGCTGCCGGACACGGTCATCACCTGGCCGAGCCAGCCTTCTTCCACAGCTTGCACATCTGGCAACCCGGCGCCCGCTGCCTGCTTGGTTTTCCAGTCGGTCAGCGCGTTGCCGCCGGTGTCGATGTTGGTGGCTTCGATGGTGACCCCTGGGTTTTCCTGCTCGTACTGCTTGTACAGCGGGTCCAGCCCCTGGGTGCCGAAGGTGGTGACGGTTAGGGTGACGGGGTTATCGGCCGAGGCTGGCTGGGCAGCGTCCTTGCTTGCTCCCGATGAGCATCCGGCAGCCAGAAGCGCGATGCTTGAGGTCAGTGCTACTACCTTGGCAAGCCGGGTTGTGCGTGAAGATTTCACGGTGACTCCATTCAAGTTCAGTTCGTGCAAGTGTGGGTACTGCTAAATTTTGAGAGCGCTCTCAAAATTGGGCAAAAATAATGGGCCCATTCCTGAACCCTGCTTGCCATGGCAATGAAAGCAGCTCCGCTTATCCATTTTGTGAGCGCTCTCACGAAACGTCTTCAACAATTCTCCACGATGGAACTTTCCTGTCAACCCCTAATTTCTGCAGGCAAAAAAATAACAGCCAGGCATGTCTTCAAGCAGCGAAGAAATGCCTGGCTGTTACTGCCAGCGGGAGCTAGCCCTTCTTATTCAGCTCCAGCCCAACCAACACCGGATCGTGATCCGAAGAACGGTACTGATTCGCGGTGAACAGATCAGTGATGTTGTAGTTGTGCCGGCTGTACTCGTAGCCCACGGATTCGATCGCATTGATATTCCAGATGTCTTGGCCAGTGACCTTTGCAGCTAGCTCAGGGGAGGCCAGAATGTGGTCCAATGAGCCGCTGAGCCCGTCGTAGACGTAACTCTGGGAATCTGCCTTGGCACCGAGATCAGTGAACCCGGCCTCGGTCAGAACGCGAATCGGATCTTCAGCGGCATAGGAGTTGAAATCGCCGGCCAGCAGGACCTTTTGCGTGTTTCGCGAGGCCTTCAGCTCTTCAGCGAATCGAACCAATGCCTGGGCCTGCTCGACACGGTCTGCATTCCACGCGCCCTGGCCGTCGCCAGAATCGGCATTGCCCGAACCATCATTCGGGTTGGATCCCTTGGACTTGAAGTGGTTGGCCACCACGACAAAGCGGGTGTTCTGGTTTCCGCCGACCTTCTGGAAGGCCTGGCCCAGCGGGTCACGGGCATTATCAAATGCGGCATCCTGCAAGATGACCGATTCATCAATCGGCTTCACCGCCTTATCGCGGTAGATGATCGCGGTGCGGATGACATCTTCATCGGCCGGCACGGTAGCCGGGCTCGGGACGAAGCTCCATACCTTGCCGCCGGCGGTGGCGTTCAGCTGATCAACCAGATGGGACAGGGCCGCATCGCGATCCTGTCCAAAGCGTGCCGAGTTTTCGATTTCCTCAAGGACCACCACGTCGGCAGTGAACTTGCTCAACGCGGAAACAATCTTGGACTGCTGGCGTTCGAAGCTGATCGCATCGGCGGCGCCGCGGGCATCGCAGCCCTGCTTCACAGTCAGCGGGTTGCCTTCACGGTCCCGGTAATAGGTGCAGCCCTCAAGCTGATCGCCGGTGGTAGTGAAATAGTTCAAGACGTTGAAGCTGCCGACACTGAGGTTGCCGCCGACTTCTTCGGGAGCCTCGTTGCTGATCTGCTCGAAGTTCAGCGCGATGTCGGAGTCCTGGGCGCCAATCACCTGGCCCTGGGGCTGCAAGCGCCACAGGTCATAGCGGTAGTCCAGGATCATTGGGCCGGTGAAGCTCGCCTTGGCGCCGACGCTCACTCGCTGCTTGGCATCGATATATGGCAGGGCAACGGAGGTGTTCTTGGCGGTGCTGAAATTCAACGTGGCTCCATCATCGACCACGAGTGCACGCTGCGCATTTTCTTCAGCGAGCGCTTTGGCCTGGGAGCTCCCGGGAGCAAAAACATCGGTCGGCTGGCGCAGGAGCTTCTCGCCAGGCAAGATCGAGCTGGTCCCCTGGGCCAGGCTCAGTTCGCCGTACTGGTTCAGCGAGTAGTTATCCGAGACGGTGAACTCCCCTTGAGGCTCAACGAGCATTGATTCGATCTGCTCGCGTCCTGCCTCGTCTCCGGTCAGGGAGATCGCCAACGGCTTCACGCTTTCGGCCGGCTCGGCCAGCTGCTGGACGCCCTGGGCCTTGATCTGGGTCAGCCCGTAGTATTCGCTGACCGCGCCGGAGACCTGGACAAAGTCGCCTACCTGCACCGAGGAGACCTCGTCGGGCGCATAAACAAAAATTGCCGGGCTGCCTGCGGTGGGAACTTCCGCCCCGGTGCCTTCGCTTTGCACATAGAAACCGCGGATCCCGCCCTCTGCATAGGCGCCGGTGACCACGCCTTGCACGGTGACTTGCTGGCCGGACAATGGCGAGCTGTTGCCGGTGCCCTGCACCTGTTCGATGGGGGTGATTTCAACTGTGTCCGCTTGGGCCGCCGAGAAGCTGGATACAGCCACGGCACCGCCGAGCAGAACCGCTGCAATGCGAGTAGTTCTTCTCTTGCTCATGTTTTCCCTTTAGGTGATGATCGTTGCGTGACGGCTTGGCCGCCACAAGTGGTGAGGGCTCGAGGTAATCAAAGTTCGATGAACTACTAATGAACTTCGCACCGCGGTTTTCAACACGCCCCAAGAACAATCCAAAGGCATCAAGCGGTTTACGTCTAGAGGTGATTAAAGGAATATTCACACTAATTGAACTGACCGGTCAGTTCAATTAGCCTGTAATTGTGCTTATCGCAGATTCAGTCACCGTCAAAGGCCGCCACGAACAGCTGGTGCCTCCCACTTCCCTGAGTGTGCAGCGAGGCGAAGTGCACCTGGTAGTTGCCGACCCGCAGATTTCGCGCACTGCTTTGGCCCTCGCGCTGAGCGGTCGCATGCAGCCCACCTCAGGCGCGGTAGCGTGGGGCCATTCCGACGCGCTGAAAACCCTGCGCCGGCACAGCGCACTGCTCGATTCCCCAGAGGTCAACGAGCCGGAATCCCATATGAAGGTCCGCGACGTGGTTGGCGAGGACCTCGCTTTGGTCCCCGGACCTATTTGGCGCAAGCCACGAGCCAAAAAGTGGATCAGCGAACATGGCTTTGACGACGTCGCCTCCGACTGGGCCGATGCCATCGACCCAGCACGCCGCCTGGAATTGCAGCTGCTTCTGGCCGCCGAAAATCCGCACGTGGAATTGCTGGTTCTCGACTCCCCCGACCGCCACGATCTGCACGACGAGTTGTGGATGGATCTGCTCATCGAGTTCGCCTCATCCCCTCGCGAATTCGCAGTGGTGGCCATCGTGAGCGATATTCCCTACGACTGGGACGGGCCGGTCAGCTACCTGGGCTCACTGCCTGAACAGCCGGAGGAGATCGCTGATCCTATCGAGGAAGAAACCCCCGAAGAGACCAGTTCCGAAGGCTTCGTGCAAGAAGAACTGGACCTTGATCTGCCTGAGCCGACGAGCCAAGTGCCGGTCATCGACCAACCGGCCAGCGAAGAACCTGCCGCTGAAACCAGCGAAGCGAAGGACAACTAATGACGACTTTGCAACTTGCGCTCTCCGAACTCAAGCGCATGACCCGAGGCACCTTGCCGAAGCTGGCGCTGATCGCCTTGACCTGCGTGCCATTGCTCTACGGCGCGCTCTACCTGTACGCCAACTGGGACCCGCAGGGCAACCTGGACAAGGTCACCGCCGCGGTGGTCAACCTCGATGACGGAGCGGAAAAAGACGGCAAGGACACCAAGGTCGGCGACGACGTGGTGAAGAACCTCGAAGAGGACGGCACCTTCAGCTGGGCCCATCTGGACTCCCGCCAACAGGCCGAAGACGCGGTCGCCAGCGGCGAGTACGCCTTCGCGCTCGTGTTGCCCGACGACTTCTCCGCAGCCCTGGTCTCCCCCGGCGACTTCAAGAAGGCCGACCAGGCCAATCTCGAGCTGCTGACCAACGACGCCAATAACTTCATGGTCTCCAACTTCGCCCGCACCCTGGCCGGCGAGGTGCGCAATTCGGTCTCCGAAGAGGTCGGGACCGAAACCGCCTCGGCGATGATCGCCGGATTCGTGGATATCCACGATTCCATGGGCGATGCCGCCGACGGTGCCAAGAAGCTCTATGACGGAACCCTGAACCTCGGCGACGGAGTGGTCACCCTAGCCGACGGCACGACCAAATTGGTGGACGGCAGCAGCGATCTGAGCGATGGCACCGTCCAGCTCAAGGACGGCACCACGCAGCTTTCCGGCGGCCTGGATGACCTGCTGGCCGGGCAGAAGAAACTCAGCACCGGCGCCAATGCGCTGGCCGACGGAACCTCAGAGCTGGCCACCGGCGCCGACAAGCTCAACGATGGCCTGCAGAAAATGCAATCGCAGACCTCCGCACTGCCCGGCTCGGTGGGCAAGCTCAACGATGGAGCACACAGCGCCAAGAACGCTGCCGATCAGCTGGCCACCGGTTCGCGCCAGGTCGCCAACGGCAACGCGCAGCTGGCCGGCACCGCAGATGATGCCATCTCGGTGATCAACCAGCTGCAATCAGACACCGATGCGCAGCTGAAAAAGGTCAAAAGCGACTCCCAGGCCCAACTGGATGCCCTGGTCGCCGACGGCACGCTGACTGAGGAACAGGCCAAGACCATCAAGGCCACCATCAGCCAAAGCGTCGAGAACTCCTCCGTGCCCGACGCCCTGGATGCCAAGGTCAAGCAGGTGAACTCAGGCCTGTCCGGACTGCAGACCCAGCTGCACACCCTGGCCGACGGTTCCGAAAAGGTCGCCGACGGCAATAAGCAGCTGGCCAGCGGCCTGGGCACCCTGGCCGATGGCACCAAAAAGCTGGATGCCGCGGTACCGGTCCTGGTTGATGGCATTTCCACGGCCGCCGACGGTTCGGCCAAGCTTGCCGCCGGTGCGCACAGCGCAGATGACGGTGCCCAGAAGCTGGCCGACGGCGAGAAGTCGGCGCTGGCCGGCACCTCCCAGGCCGCCGACGGTGCCAAGACCCTGGATGACGGAGCCGGTTCCCTGGTGGATGGCAGCGATCAGCTGCACAGCGGCCTGGTGCAGCTCTCCGACGGCGTGGGCGACCTCTCCGATGGAGCGCAGCAGCTCGAAGACGGCTCCGGCGACCTCTCCGACGGCCTGAAGGATGGCGTCAAGGAAGTCCCGAACCCGGATGAGAAGACCAGCGACCAGCTGGCCGACGTGATCGGCTCCCCGGTGGCCCTGGATAACGTCAAGCAGACCGCCGCCCAGTCCTACGGCGCCGGACTGGCACCGTTCTTCATGACCCTGGCGACCTATATGGGCGTTTTGGTCCTCACCCAGGTGATGCGCCCGATCACCAAGCGCGCCCTGCTCTCCAACGGCAGCAATTGGAAGATCTCGATCGGCGGCTGGCTGCCCTTCGCGGCGATCGCCGTGGTGCAAACCACCCTGCTCTACTCGGCCGTGCACTTCGGCCTGGGCCTGACCACCGCGCACCCATGGATGGCCTGGCTGCTGTTGGTCCTCGCCGCGCTGTGCTTCAGCGCCTTGATCCAGGGATTCTTCGCCCTGCTGGGCACCGCCGGAAAGTTCCTGGTGCTGGTGCTCATGGTCCTGCAGCTAATCACCGCCGGAGGAACCTTCCCATGGCAGACCCTGCCCGAGCCATTGCAGTTCCTGCACCAGATCCTGCCGATGGGCAATGTCGTGCTCGGCCTGCGCCACCTGGTCTACGGTGCCGACCTGAGCGTCATGTCCACGGTCATCGGCTCCCTGCTGGCCTACACCGTCCTCGGTTTGCTGCTGAGCATGCTGGCGGTGCGCAAGAATAAGACCTGGACCCTGAAGACCCTGCAACCGGAGCTGAAAGAATGACCACCCCCGCCAGCCAGCGCCAGCGAGTGCGCGCCACCGATTCCAAGGAACGGCTTTTCGAGGCCGCCATGACGCTGTTGGGCAACCGTGCTCCGGAGGCGGTATCGGTGGACCAGATCGCCGCGGCGGCCGGCGTATCCAAGGGTACCGTCTACTACAACTACGGTTCCAAGGATCAGCTGATCAGCCAGATCCTCGACTTTGGCGCGAATAAGCTGATGGACGAGCTCTCGCGCGTGGCCGCCGGGCCCGACCCCTATGCGGCGCTGAAGCATATGGTGGAATTCGCCATGGACTTCGTGGCCAGCTATCCAGCCTTTGTCCAGCTGTGGATGCAGGAGCAGCTGCATGCCGATCTCGCCTCGACCACGACGCTGCACAGCCGGATGACCGATCTGCTCCTGCAGGTGCTCGAACGCCTGGTCCGCCTCGATGAGGCCGACAAGCTGCCGGTGGCCACCACCATTTTCGGCGCGGCCCTGTTCACCGCGCGGGTGCGAGCCACCCGGCGCGAGGATCTGGCGCGCGATCAGGTCATCTACGCCGTCATGCTCACCGTTGACGGCCTGCTGGCAACCCGGCCGCCCGCCACTGGCTAGTCGCCTGCAGCCCCGGCAGCTGCCCGGAGTAGACCACCACGCCCCGATAGCCGTTCAACCGCCCGAGAACATAGGCGTATCCGTCGGCCGGCAACCGGGTGAGCAGTTCATCGAGCACCAGCACCGGCGGTTCGCGCAGCAAGGCGCGGGCCACCAGCAAGGCCGCCTGCTGGCCGCGGTCCAGCGGTTCGCCGCCGCGGCGCAGCCTGGTCTGCTCCGCCTCGGGCAGCGACTGCAGATCCAGCCCGCAGCGCCGCGCCAACTCCAGCGCCTTGCCCATGGCGGAACCGGGGTGGCGGTAGCGCAATGCACGGCCCAGGGTTCCGCGTTCGGGCACCATGGATTCCAGCGCCGCGCCGACCAGCTTGCGCCGTTCGGTCGGCGGCAAATCCTCGCTGCGCCCTTCGGCGATCCACACCCCCGCCTGCCCTTGGCCGCTCTGGGCGAAGCTTCCGGTGGCAATGGCCGCCAGCAGGGCCGAGCAGGCAGCGGGCGCGCCGAGAAGCTGGATGCGCTCGCCGGGCTGGGCCCGCAGCACAGGGAAGGCCTCTGCGCCATCAAGCTGCGGATGGATCCGCACCGCCGACCCCTGTCCCATCAGCTCCTTGGCATTCCTGGTGCTGGCCGGCGCCTGCTGGGCACCTGACCACTGCTGCTCTTGGGCCAGCAGCGGCGCGATAATCCGGCGTCCGGCCTTGTAATTCTGCCGGTACTCCACCGCCTTGCCCCATTCGCCCAAGCTCCCGGCGCAGATCCCCATCAGCGTCAGCGCCGTCGCGACCGCGGTGTGGGGCAAACCCGCCACCGAACATGCCCCGACCGCCAGCGCGGTCCCCAGCAATGGCACCGCCAAGGCCGAAGCGCGCAGGGCACCGGCATAGCGGGCGCGCTGCACCGAAGCATCCATGACCTTCTGCGTGCTCGCCTGCACCCGCGCCACCTCGCGGTCAACCCCGCCCCCGGAAGTGATCGCGGTCCGCGCCGCTACGGTGTCGGAGATCCGGGCGGCCAGGTATCCGCGTTGCCGCCGCAGGCTCCTGGCGCTGGCGAACGTCCCGCCCGCGAGCCCCAGCAGGAATGCCGCTTCGATCACCAGGGTCGCCCCCAAGCTCGCCGCCAGCAAGGGATGCAGCAGCCACAGCCCGAGGCCGCTGACCAGCAGCAGCGGAATGCCCGCCACCAAGGGCACCATGCCCTGCACGATCCAGTTGCGAATGGAGGATAGGTCGTTGGTGGAGCGGGCGATGGTGATCCCGGCCGACGGGCCGCGCACGCTGCGCAGTGCATGGGCGATCAGCCCGCGGCGCAGCTGCGCCACATAGTGCTGCCCCAGTTTCTCGGCCAGCACCCGTTCGAGGTACTTGGCGGCAAAAAACCCGAGAACCAGCCCGATCACCGAGCACAGCGCGGCCATCGTGAACCCGGCAGCCAGCTGCCCGATCAGCCAGCTGGCCGCGATCGAAAACAGCCCGGCAAGAATGCCCAGGCCCAGCAGGCCCGCCAGCAGCATCCTGCGTCCCGGCGAATACAGCGGGGGCAGCCGTTCTTCGTGTGCCAAGGGCATCGCTACTTTGCCGGCAGCAGGCTGGCGGCCACCTCTGCTTGGCACAGATCAAAGGTGCCGATCACCGGGGTGGACAGCTGGCATTGGGCTTCCTGCGCGGCCAGCGGCGAAGCAGTCACCACGCCGCTGACGGCCGCGAGATCCAGCCCGGCCTCCAGCAGGATCCGCTCGCCGGCCTGCGCGCCGAGCGCATCCTGGGCGCTGAAGAGCACGCGGTCGACGTGCTCGGCGAAGATCGGATCGGCCAGCAGCCGCGAGGTTTCGCCCTGGAACAGTCCGTCGGCGATCTCGATGACCACCGCGTCGGCGCCGGTGGCGCTCTGTTCGCGGATCATCGCCACCAGCAGCGAACGCACCGTCTCGTAGTCCAAGCGGTAGGTGGTCGGGTAGCCGAAGTCGGTGAAGTCGCAGACGCTGAACGCGCCGGCATCGGTGAACAGGTTCGGGTCGTTGCCCGCGCCGGTGCCCGTGGCCTTCCCGGCGGCCACCTTCAGCCCGCCGTTGACCAGCCCGTTGACCAGGCAGCCCAGGGTGGTGGACTTGCCCGAATTCATCGAGGTGCCCAGCACCGCGATCACCGGCGGGCGCACCTGTCCGAGCTGCGCGGCCTGCGGCGATTCGTTGTTGGTATCCAGCGGCGCGAAGTCCGAGAGGTTGACGACCTTGCCGTGGCGCGTCAGCAGGCCCACCGGCTCAAGCTGCGTGGCCTTGTCGATGGATGCGTGCTGTTCGATCACTTCGCTGGCCACGCCTCCCCCGGCCACCAGCTGGCAAGGACCCAGATCATCCGGCACGTGGGCGAGGAATTGGTCCGGCGCGTAGCGGTGGCCGTAGGCGACCATGATTTCCTGGCCGACGAACATCAGCTGGCGGCGCGATACCGGGGACTGCAGCCGGGTGTGCTTGCCCAGTTCGGTGACCGTGGCGATCACGACGTCGCCGGGTGCCGGAACCAGCTGTGCCCGGCGCACGATCTGGAAGTCCTGCGGGTTGCGCTGCAGTTCGGCGGCGACAAAACGGGTGGTGTACGCGGCCCGGATGGCCCGGGCGCGAGCTGCGTCGATATGCTCCTGCACTTCGCTGCGCGCGGCGGTGCTCTGAACTGGAAGTGATTCTGCGATGACGGCCATGGTCCCATTCCTCTTTCACACAAGACCCGGGGCACCTGCTGGTGTTCCGGCGTTGGCTGTGGCACCAACAGTTCTCAGTGAAGCGAGGGATGGTTAACCGAAGATGAACTAACCCTGAGGTCTTCCGGGGCGATCGATGAGAGGGTTTTCATCTACTTCTCATAACCCCAGATCATCCAAATAACGTAGTTTGACTAGTGCATAAGAAAAAACTCGGTGAGAGTTCTCTCATGCGGGCCGCGGAGCGAGGAAATGCGTCACCTTAGCGTCGCGAGCATCCAGGTGCGAGTATGGGTGGTTGGTTTCCAGCACCGTTGTTCCCAGGGTCGGATAGTTCATTGCCAGCTCGTAAACGGCTTCCTCGTCGGAGTCGACCGAGGCGAGCCTCAGGGCCAGCTCCTGGAGGATCGGCTGGTGCCCGATCACCAGCAGGTTGCCCACCGTTTCGGGGACCTCGTTGATGATGGAGCACAATTGCGAGACGCCCGCTGAGTAGATCCGCGAATCAACATAGGGCGTAGGGCCCTTCTCCCCCAGCTCCGACAGCACCCATGCGCAGGTGGAGCGAGCCCGCAGGGCATCCGAGCACAGGATGTAGTCCGGAATCAGGTCGTTCTCCACCAGCCATGCGCCGGCCGCGGGCGCCTCGCGGTGGCCGCGGGCGGCCAGCGGCCGATCGTGATCGGCAACGCCGAGCGGATAGTCGGCCTTGGCGTGGCGCATCAAGATGAGCTTGCGCGAATGCATGGTGTTCATCTTCCCAGCTTAAGACAGCAGCGGCGGGCAAACCGAATATGGTTTGCCCGCCGCTGCTGGGTGATCAGATTAGATCGAGTATTCAGGCGCTGCCCAAACGACAACTTCCGGGTGCTCGTAGAAGCGGTAGCCCTGGCCGCGTACGGTGCGCACGGTGTTGGCCAGGCGGCCCAGCTTGGAGCGCAGGCGGCGGATGTGCACGTCGATGGTGCGCTCGTTAGGCACTTCTTCGGCATTGCGCCACAGGTTTTCGAGCAGTTCTTCGCGGCCTACGGTGCGGGTGCCGTTTTCCACGAGGAAGTTCAGCAGCTCGAATTCTTTGAAGGTCAGGTTCAGGGTGTCGCCGTCCAGGTACACTTCGCGGCGCGACAGGTCGATCAGCACGCCGGATGGGCGTGGGGTGCTCGGGCGGGCTTCAGCGCGTGGGCGGCGCGAAACCGTTGGGTCGCCCAGTGCCTGGCGGACCACGTCAATTGGCTCACCCTGGGCGCTGGTTGGCGCCAAGGCGACTGCCGCGTGGGTCTGGGCCTGTGGCGACAAGGTTGCCAGGAAGGCGCGGACCTGGGTGGCCAGCTTGCCCAGAGAGGTTCCCTGCGCCTGGGCTGCAGCTTCATCCAGGCCTACATACAGCACGAATCCGCGGGCCGAGGTATCCGCGCCGGCCTGGCCTGCAGGCTGCACCGGGGTGCTGGTCGGCTGATGCGTAGCTTCACGAGTTTCCTGGACGTTGGAAACTGCGCGCAGTGGGCGATAGCCCGCTGGTGCATAGTTGCCAGCAGCCTGGCGCTGTGCAGCAGCCGCGCGGTTCTGCGCGTTGCGAATTGAAACGTGGACGTATCCGGATCCAGCCGACATGATGTTTTCCTCTTTTAGTGCGAAGGCCAAGTGGCTTGGCGCTCGTGCTTCGGGTTTTGCTTGCGCTGTTCACGGCCTTCGTCCATGCCCAGCAGTTGGGTTTCCCGTCAACGACCGGCAAAATCTCGATTACGAGTGACTCATAATTCCGTTTTCGCGGTGTTGACGCCGAGCATTCGATTGCAACGTGCATTGGCAATCCGCGGTTGCCCGCCGGGATGCTTTTTGCTGTTCTGCGCCGTACTCACACCTCTAGTTTCCTCGTAACATTGTCAACTTGCAAGTAACAAACCAGGGGCATGTCCACATAGTGAGACAAAGCCGTTCAAAGGTGACACACGACACTTTAGGCATATCTGGGACATCTAAGCGCTTAACTACTCAATATGCTCAAGCTTTCCAAACAAAGCATGCATACCGACTAGTCCATTCAGTGCCCTGAATATCCATTCACCACAACACGCTGTCCACACTTCAATCATTCGTCGATCGCAGGGCTTGACCAAATTAAGCACTACCTGCCAGCAAAAATCCTGCATAAAATCGACTTGCAGTCATAGCTCGCGCACAGCAAAATCATATTCTTACCCCAAGGCAATAGGAGACGCTGTTAAACATGAATGAATCTCGGTTTTCACCTTCGCAATTGCCCCGCCTCACCCATCCCGATGGCACCCCGATCAAGGTCCTCGTAGTTGACGATGAGCCTTCGTTGGCCGAACTGGTCGCCATGGGAACCCGCATGCTCGGCTGGGAAGCCACCATGGCCCATGATGGACCCGAAGCCGTCGCCACTGCGCGTTCGCTCGCGCCCGACGTGCTGGTTCTGGACTGGATGCTGCCAGGCTTCGACGGCCCCGAGGTGTTGCGCAAGGTCCGCACCCACTTCCCCGAGATTCCCGTCCTCTTCCTCACCGCCAAGGACGCGGTAGAAGATCGCATCGAAGGCCTCGGTGCCGGCGCCGACGACTACGTCGCCAAGCCATTCAGCCTCGAAGAGGTGCTGATCCGATTGCACCGCCTGGTCGAACGCTCAGGTGCCGCAGCCGCGGATACCGCTGAACTGGTGGTGGGCGATCTGGTGCTGAACATGGATTCGCACGATGTCTCCCGCGCCGGCCGCGACATCTCTCTGACCGCTACCGAATTCGATCTGCTCAGCTACCTGATGAGCAATGCCCGTCGCGTGGTCTCCAAATCGCAGATCCTCGATAACGTCTGGCACTACGACTTCGACGGCCAGGCAAATATCGTCGAACTCTACATTTCATACCTGCGCAAGAAGATCGACGTCGACGCGGAACCAATGATCCACACCGTGCGTGGCGTCGGCTACGTACTGAAGCCGGCGGCATGAGTTTTTTCTCCCCTAGCACCAAGGTCAGCTCCCCGCATTCGCTGCAGCGCAAGCTCCTGCTCATCCTGCTGACCTCGCTCACCGCCGTCTCGGTCCTGCTCGGCGTGCTCTACAACGCCGGCATGCGGCAGACCCTGATGGACCAGCTCAACAGCCAGCTGCGGCTGACCACCGAACGCGCGCTGAATTATTCGCAGGGCGCTCCAGCGGTCAACTCGCGCCTGGATGCTCCGGGCCAGGCCGCCGGCACGCTCACCGCGCGCTTTGTGGACAAGTACGTTTTCAACGGCGGCGTGCTTGATGAACGCACCGGCGAGCTGCAGCAGCTTAGCCAGGAAGACGCCATCCCGATGGTGGATCTCGAGCTCAGCGACCTGCACCCGGACAAGGACAATTTCCATCCGGTCCGAGCCCACCTGACGGTCGGCGACTACTACCTGGTCGCGGTGAAGGACTCCGGCTCCAACGGCATCTTGATCGTCGGTTTGCCATTGCACAGCACGGACTTGGCGCTGCGCGGCATGGCCTGGCTGACCCTGTTCATCGCTTTGATCCTGATCGCCGGCGCGGGGCTGGCCGGTTCGTGGCTGATTTCGCGTTCGCTGGCATCGCTCAAACGCGTGGCCTCCGTGGCCGCATCTGTGGCGGCCGAAGACCTGGATTCGGGCAAGGTGGCGCTGACCCAGCGGGTTCCTTCCGAGGATGCGGTCCCGGGAACCGAGGTCGGCAATGTGGGCAACGCGCTGAACGCCATGATCAGCAATGTCTCCACGGCCTTGACCGCGCGTGAGAAATCGCAGGCCCAGATGCGCCAGTTTGTCGCCGATGCCTCCCACGAGCTGCGCACCCCGCTGTCCTCGATTCGCGGCTACACCGAGCTGCTCTCCGCCACCGAGCATTTCTCCCCGGACGGACAGCGCTCCGTCGACCGGGTGCTGCAGCAGAGCAGCCGCATGGGATCGCTGGTGGAGAATCTGTTGCTGCTGGCTCGATTGGACGAAGAAAATTCGTTCAAGCGCAGCAACCTGGATCTGGGCATGCTCACGGCCGACATCACCGAGGACTTCAAGCTGACCGCGCGCGACCATCAGTGGGACTTCGAGTGCCTGGCCGAGCAGACCACGGTCTTCGGCGACTCCGCCTCGCTGCGCCGGGTGATCACCAACCTGCTGGCCAACGCGCGCAAGCACACCTCGGCTGGCAATACCGTCACCGTCACGGTGGACCAGGATGATGAAACCGATGAAGCGGTGCTGGAAGTCCATGACACCGGCGAAGGCATCGCGCCTGAATTCCTGCCAAAGGTCTTCGAACGCTTTACCCGTGCCGACAAGGCGCGTTCGGGGTCCGATGGCACCACCGGGCTGGGCCTGCCGATCGCCAAGAGCATCGTCGAAGCCCACGGCGGCACCATCTCGGTGACCTCCGAGCCTGGCAATACGGTCTTCGAGGTCCGTCTGCCGCTTGCCGGCGAGGAACCTCAGCCGGATATGCCGAAGGCCGCGGTCTGATGACCGCGGCCTTCGGGCTAGTGCTTAATGCTGGTTAGGCAATCGGCGGGGTGACACCGTACAGTCGGTCACCGGCGTCGCCAAGGCCCGGGATGATGTAGGACTTCTCATTCAGCTTCTCATCCAGCGAAGCCAGCACCACGTGCACGCGATCGTCGTCGCCGTGGATCTCTTCCAAACGGGCCACGCCCTCTGGAGCTGCGATCAGGCAGATGCAGGTCACGGACTCGGCGCCACGATCGAAAATGAATTTGATGGCCTCGGCCAGGGTGCCGCCGGTGGCCAGCATCGGATCCAGGACGAAGACCTGGCGGCCGGTCAGGTCGTTAGGCACGCGGTCGGCGTAGGTGATGATGTCGAGGGTTTCCTCGTTGCGAGCCATGCCCAGGAAGCCGACCTCTGCGGTTGGCACCAGGCGGGTCATGCCTTCGAGCATGCCCAGGCCGGCGCGCAAGATCGGGACAACCAGCGGAGTTGGCTTGGCAATGGCAGTGCCGATGGTGGTGGCAACCGGGGTTTCAACCTGAACGCTTTCGGTCGTCACCTCTCGGGTTGCCTCGTAAGCCAGCAGGGTGACCAGTTCGTCAGTGAGCTGACGGAAGATCGAAGACGGGGTGTTCTTATCTCGAAGAACCGAAACCTTGTGTGCCACCAGCGGGTGGTCGACTACCTGTACGCGCATAAGTAGAAATCTATCAGCACACCGGCGGGCGAATCGAGGAAATTGCCCGAAATTCCGCTGTTAAACGAGTTTGGTGTGCCCAAAGAAACAGGAATCGGGCGCCAGCACGTAGAGTAAAAGCACTATGCTGCACGAATACGATGCCTGGATGGACCTCGCTCTACACGAGGCGCGCGCGGCCCTCGCCACGGACGACGTGCCGATCGGCGCGGTCATCATCTCCCCCGAAGGCCAGGTTCTTGCCACCGGGCGCAATGAGCGCGAAGCGGTCAAGGATCCCACCGCCCATGCCGAAGTGGTTGCCATCCGCAATGCCGTGCGCGCTCTGGAAGAACGTGGCGAAGATGATGGCTGGCGCTTGGCCGACTGCACCCTGGTCGTCACTCTGGAACCCTGCGCCATGTGCGCCGGGGCGATCGTGCTCTCCAGGATCCCCAAGCTTGTTTTCGGCGCCTGGGATGAAAAAGCCGGTGCCTGCGGATCGGTATTCGACATCGTGCGCGAACCACGCTTGAACCATTGGGTCGAAGTTTATTCGAGGGTCAAGGAACAAGAATGCGCGGACCTGCTGCGCGAGTTTTTCCGGGGCAAGCGCGGCTGAACGGGCTGAAATGTGTGTTTCGAGCCACTTCACACTGAATATCGGGCTCTCGTTTTTGTAATCACCTTTGGTTCGGTATAGAGTTATCAGGTCTGGTGACGTGTCCGAGCGGCCGAAGGTGCAACACTCGAAATGTTGTGTACGGTAACCCCGTACCGTGGGTTCAAATCCCACCGTCACCGCCAAGAAAAGCCCGGGAATCCTTTGGATTCCCGGGCTTTTGCTTTGCCTTGAGGCCTTAGTTGGCGAAGAGGTCGGTGAGCTTGCCCTTGGCATCCCACAGCGCCAATGCGTCGCCGTCGTTGTTCAGCACGCCTGCGCCGTCGACGTAGAACGCTTCATCGCTGTTGGTGCCTGGACCCGAGTACACGCGCAGCTTTGCTCCCGGAGCCAGCTCGTAGCCTTCACCGATCTGCAGCTTGTTGTTGGCGGCATCGCGGATGAGGTAGCCGCTCACGTCAATGGTGCGCTGGCTGGTGTTCTCCAAGATCACGTGTTCGCCGTTTTCCGGGGTGGTGTCGCTGCCCGGAACATCATTGACGGCATCCGAAATCAGCACGCCGTTGTTGGCTGGGAAGACCTTCTGCCCCTCCAGGTGGCGATCGATCTGCTGAGGGAAGTCGCCGGTAATGCGCTCGACACCCAGAGCCAGTGCTTCATCGGCTGCTTCTGGAGCATTGACCGTGTAAACGCCCAAGCCCAATCCGGCATCCTTCACACGCTGAGCACCGGCAGCATCGAGGCTGCGGTAGCTGGTGCCGAAAGCATCAGCGTAGGTTGCGTAGTGCTCGAGTTCCTGCGCCGATGGCACGGTTCCGGTCAGCTGCTGCAGTGGAACTTCAGGGGCCAGCTGCGCAAAGCGTTCGTTGGAGGCTGCATCGAAACCTAGAACCTCGATCTTGCCGCCCTCTAGCAGCGCCTTCCACTGTTCATCGTTGGCCAGCGCATCGGCCACGACCTTTTCAACGCCCGGCGACTTTGCTGGGTCCTTGATCTCGATGAACACGCCGGTTTCGCCGGTCAGTGCGCCGGGAACGTCGTCGAAGTGCGGAATCTTGGCGCCGACAAATTTGCCGGAGAAGTACGAGCCGGCATCCAGCTGCTGCAATTCATCCCAAGTGAACGAGGTGATCGGATCGTTGGCACGTTCCGGGAAGATGTCTTCTACATTGGTGGTGCGGGCTGGGGTTCCATCGTGGAAGATGAACGGCACGCCGTCTTTGGAAAGCTGCACGTCGATCTCGATGAATTCAGCACCCGACTGGCTGCCGGCCTTGATTGCTTCCAGGGTGTTCTCCGGAGCTACGCCCGCAGCACCGCGGTGTCCGATGACCAGAGGGTTTGAATCCGAAGGCTCAACTTCAGTTGCTACCGCAGGGGTGCAAACGCCGGCTGCCAAGCAGAGGGTAAGAGCCCCGAGGGTGATATTGCGCAGTTTCATGGTGGACTTCCTTTGGTGTCATTGATGAACACCAGCCATGCTTCCGCGCGCGCATGACCTCCACCTCACTGTCAGTTGAAGCAGAGATTAATGTTTACTACTCAATGACGTGTTCGCTGAACTGCGTCTGAAGATTCGTTCCGTTCAGCTCAAGGTAGATCTGGCCTTCGGTCACCGAAACTGACATCGTGTTCCTGCGGTTCAGGCAACGCACGGCGTCGTCGATGAACGTGGAATCAAAAGAACGGAAGCGGATCTGCTCCGCCTGATGGATGATCTTGCCACGCCACGCTGTGAGCAGCTTTTCCGGGTCTCGGTGGGTATAGACAGCCGTGCGGTCTGCTCGTTTGCTGCCAAGGTGAAGCCGCTGCGCGTCGGGAGCACCGATTTCAATCCATGCAGTGATCAATCCGGTCAGATCCTTGACGAGGATTGCTGGTTCTTCTCCCGTTGATACGCCGCCGGCCGAGAAGCTGATTCCTTCTTCGTATTCCAAGCAATAAGCGAGGACACGCGTGATCATGTAGGCATCGGTTTCCGAGGGATGTTGTGCCACGCGCAGTGACAGATCCTCGTATACCCCGCGATCTACATCAGCAAGTTGAACGTCAAAAGTGTGCATAGTCGCGCCGATAGCCATAGTTCTCGAGTTTACAGCGCAAGTGACAGCGCCATGTGACACCCCTCGGTTGTGAGGGTTCAAGATGCTTCCGGGAAGCGCCAAATAATGATCGGCTCTTTCGGGATCCGCGTTTGCTTTTGGATCTGCTTGGTCAGTGATTCATCCATTCTTGCCAATCCAACTATTGGTGGAGGCGAAGAATCATAGGTGACTTCTCCGGGAGGATGGATTCTGATCTTGTGCGGATTTTCCTGGATGACTTCTTCAGTCCAGCCGGGTGCTTCCTTGGCTAAATTGCAGAAGGCGCACTTCATGCATCCATTGATGCTGCAGGTTTTTCCACCCTTGCTGTGCTGATGCACATGATCTGCGTGGCGTGGTTTGTTGTTGCAATAAGGAGTGCGGCAGTAAGGGTCCCTCAGCTGCAATAGCTTGCGCAATGATCCCTTGAAGAGCCGCTCCTTGGAATCCATGGCCACCAAATCCTGGCCGCCGGGCAGCGTATAGAGCCTTCGGATCATCGGGTAAGCCCTGATCCTGCGGCGCAATTGATCAAGTTCTTCAACCGGAGAGCAGTCATCAACCTCTCCGTAGGATTCAAACAGCCGACGGGCATATTCCGCTGGCACGGAGCCGTAGCCCTGTATGGAAGCTGGTTCTTTTCCGTCCATGAGCAGGGACATATCCGTCATCACGAGATTTACGTGCAGCTTGATTGGAAGTGGCTTGTCTGCCGGATGACCCGTCAGACGAGAAACCACAAGATCGACCTTGATTTGGGAGATGGGACGCTGGTCCCCAGCCTTCTTCAATTTCTGTGCTTCGTCCTCAAGCGACGCCTCCACGGCGATACCCACTTCGATGGGAAGGCTGGCGCTCAGCCGGACACAGTCCTTGCCTTTGAAGAAGGATGCGCCACGATGCTCTGCCTTCTTTTCGATGTCCTGATCGCGGTTTTCACCGCGCACTTCATCAACAGCTTTCTGCGCAATGTCGCGGGCTTCTTTGTCCGATGCCGTATCAAACATGGTCGGGGCGCTGGCAATGAACCTATCAAATTCCCGGCGCTCCGACTGGCTCATATCTTCTAACGGAGCCAGGATGGCCATGATCAGTTTCTCGCTGAAGTCGCCCTGCTGGAAACGGGAAAAGAGATATGGCATGTCGGCTATCAGGAATCGCATGCGACGCACATAAGCGACGGAAGCATTCTGCGAACGCCTGCGGGCCATGGCCACATGGTGGGCCGTCCCGCGCTGCTTTGCCGTCACCGGCCCGCCAATGGTTCCGCCCTGCGTAGCATCCAAATGCGAAGTCAGGATTGCTTGGACCGAGGAAAGGAACGCATTCTGGGATTCTATTTTCTGAAGCGCGATGATGCTTGCGGTTGGATCATCATCCGCGAGGGCAGCGCTGATGAAAGACTGATCGCTTTCGGAAAGGCATGGAGCATCAGCGAAGGTGGTTCCCACTGGAAGCACATCTTCGAAGTTACTACCGAACACTCCATTGTCTTCGAACATATATCCAGTATACGCCGAATAGCCCCGGAATAATAGGGTTTATCCACAACGAAAAATCGAAACCGGACGTGGGAAATTCGAAAACTCGCGCGTATTAGGCTTCGTTGTCCGGGTGGTCGTCGGACCACTGATGGGCGCGGGAGACCAGCTGCTGGGCAAGAGAAGACAGATCGCCCTTGGCACTGCCCAATGCGACACCGAGCAGGAAGGTGCTCAAGGGAGCGGCAGGGCGGGCGACTTCGTGGGCGACATGCTTGGCGACGTCCAGGACCGTGGCGATATCGATCTCGGCGGCATCAAGGCCCAATTCCGCGGTCGCGGCTTCGAGCCATTCATTCAGGGCTTCGGGAGGCAAATGCACAGCCATGTCAGGGCCTTTCGTCGTGGCGGGCGCGTTCCAGCGCCTGCGGGGTGTCGATGTCGTTGGTGGTTTCATCATCCACCGGCAGCTCGGCCATATCCAGTTGGCCCAGCGCGGCGCGCGCCGGGGCATTGATGAGCCGATCGCCCAGTTCCGCGCAGGCTTGGGCGACGGCCTGTGTGCGATAGAAGCCGGCGAGCCATTGGGTGTAGCCCTGCGCATCGCGCAGCACGAGCCCGTCGGGGCCGAGCCGATCGGCATGATCCAGCAGGGCGCTGATGACAGTGTCGGGATGCTGCAGATCGCAGGCGAGAATCAGGCACCAGGGGCTGCGCACCTGCGCGATCCCGGCGGCGATGCCAGCCAGCGGACCGGCGAAGGGCGGGTCCTCGCGCAGCACGCCATCGGCCAGGGTGCCAGCGGACTGATCGCCGATGACAAGAACGCGGGCGGCCCCGGCCTGGCGGGAGGCCTGGATGACGCGGTCGACCAAGCGCTGGCCGTGGAGCATCAGCCCGGGCTTGTTCGCCCCGCCCAGCCGGGTGCCGCGTCCGCCGGCGAGGATGAGCGCGTCGAAGGCGGGGCTCATGGCGCGGTCCGCAGGACTTCGACCCGATCGCCGGGGTGGATCTGCTCGATGCCGGCGGGGACCAGCGCGTAGCCCTGGGCGGAGCCGAAGCCGCCGACCGAATGGGAGATGCGCGAGGCCGCGACCGCCGGAGCGCAGCGCAGCTGATCGCCATGCTCGAAGACGATGGGCAAGACCTGCAGGCGGTTGCCGGCGGCCTTCCAGCCGACCGCGGCGATGGCCTGCAGCCGCGGGCGCTGCAGCTGGGCGTGGCCCTGCATGGCGCGCAGGGCGGGGCGGACAAAGAGCTCGAAACTGACCGCGGCGCTGACCGGGTTGCCGGGCAGGGCGAAGATCATCGCGCCGCCAGCCAAACGCCCGGCGCACTGGGGCTGGCCGGGGCGCACAAGCACCCGGGTGGCGTAGACCCCGGGCTGATCGGCCAGGACCTTGCGCATGACGTCGTAGTCGCCCGGGCCGACCCCGCCGGTGCTCAGGATCGCATCGTGGGCCGGTGCGAGTTCTTCGAGCTTTTCGCGCACCGCCTGCAGGTCGTCAACACAGTGCACGATCGTGGCGGCGGTGATGCCGGATTCGGCGAGCAGGCCGGAGATCAGCAGCGAATTGGTTTCCGGGATCTGCCCGCGGGCCAGTTCCTCGCCCGGCGGGCGCAGTTCGGCGCCGGTGACCAGCACGGCAACCCTGGGCGCGGTGCGGACGGCCAGTTCGGCCGATCCGGCGGCAGCCAGGGCCGAGAGCCGGGCGGCGGTCAGCTCTTCTCCTTCGCGGGCGATCAGCTCGCCGGCGCTGCGGTCCTCGCCGCGGGCGCGCACGTCCTTGCCCGCCGGAACCGGCACATTGACCTGCACGGTCGATACATCCCAGCCGGTGCTCGCAGCGCTGGTGTCCTCGATACGCACCACCGCGTCGGCCGCGGTGGGCAGCGGGGCGCCGGTCATGATCTTTACGCATTGACCGGGCAAGAGCGCGGGATCCCAGCTGCTGCCGGCGGGGACTTCGCCGATCACCGCCAGCTGGGCCGGGGTGCTGGCGGTGTCGGCGCTGCGCACCGCGAAGCCGTCCATCGCCGAGTTCTCCCACAGCGGCAGCGGGTGGCCGGCATATACGTCGCTGGCGAGCACCGCGCCGTGCAGGGCAGGGCCCACCGGCAGGGTGCACGCGGGCAGCGGCTTCACCAGGCCCAGCAGCCGGGCACGGTGTTCCTCCACCGTTATCGCATCTTGGGGCTGTTGCTTCATGGCTGTCCTCCTGGGCCGGCGGCCGGAAGGGTGGCCACCACCGCACGCATAAACCGGTTGACCGGGTTGGCAAAAACTTCGGGCACGCTGCCCGAGTCGACGATCTTCCCGCGCTCCAGAACCAGCAGCTGGTCGGCCAAGGCCAGGGTGTCGGCGGCCGAATGCGAGATCACGATCGCGCTGGTCGAGGTGCGGGTGAGCTCCTCGCGCACCAGTGCGCGCATATCCATGGCGGCCTCGACATCCAGGGAAGCGAAGGGCTCGTCGATCAGCAGCAGCTTGGGCCGGGCGGCCAGGGCGCGGGCCAGGGCAATGCGCTGGCGCTGCCCACCGGAAAGCGCCGCAGGGCGCTGCGAAGCCAGCTCGTCAAGGCCCAGCCGCTCAAGCCATTCGCGGGCTGCGGCCAGGGCCTGGGACTTGGCCATCCCCGAGGCGTGCGCCCCGAAGGCAATATTCCTGGCCGCGTCCAGATGCGGGAACAAGTGCGGTTCCTGGCCCAGCAGCCCCACCCCGCGCAGGTGCGGGGCCAGGTGGCGGCGGGCATCGGCCAGGATCGTGCCATCAAGCTCGATCCGTCCGCTGGCGATCTTCTGGGTCCCGGCAATGGCGTTGACGATGGTGGACTTGCCGGCCCCGCTGGGCCCCATGATCGCCAGCGTGCTGCCCGAACGCACCTCGAATTCAACGTCGACCGCAAAGCCGGTGCGCGGAACCTGCATCTGGGCCAGCAGCCTCATTTCACGGCTCCCGGACGCCAGGCGCGAACGCACAAAAGCACCAGCACCGCGGTGGCCAGCAGCAGCAGCGAAAGCGCCACGGCGGTATCCCGGCCAGTGCCAGCCCCATTAAAGGCCGTGTAGATCGCCAGCGGCATGGTCTGGGTGACCCCGGGGGCGTTGCCGGCAAAGAGCGCGGTGGCCCCGAATTCGCCGATGGCCCTCGCGAAGCACAGGATCACCCCGGCCACCAGACCGGGTCCGGCCAGCGGCAGGGTGATGCGGGTGAGCACCATCCACCGTCCTGCGCCCAGGGTCGCGGCGGCCTGTTCGTACCCGGTGCCGGCCGCGCGCAGCGAGCCCTCCACCGAGAGCACCAGGAAGGGCAGGGCCACGAAGCTTTGCGCGATCACCACGGCAGCGGTGGAAAAGGGCAGGGTGATCCCCCACAGCGCATCGATCAGCTGGCCGATCGGGCTGGTGCGGCCAAAGAGGAAGAGCAGCGCCACGCCGCCGACCATCGGGGGCAGCACCAAGGGCACGGCGATCAGCGCGCGCAACAGCTGCGCGGCTTTCGGGCCGCTGCGGGCGATCACCAGCGCCAGCGGCACCCCGAGCACTACGCACAGCGCGGTGGCCGCAACCCCGGTGCGCACCGAAAGCCACAGGGCTGCGACGGCCTGCTCGCTGGTGGCGTCGGCCCAGAGCGTGGACCAGCTGGCGCGGCCCAGCAAGGCCAGCAGCGGCAGAATCAGCAGGGCCAAGCCCAGCACCGCCGGGGCCAGGGTGAAGGCCGGGACGCGCAGCCCGGTGTCCCTAGCCATTGCCCTGCGCAGCCCCGCTGCCAAAGCCGTAATCGGTCAGGATTTCCTGGCCGCGCTCGCCGATCACGAAGTCCAGGAACTCCTGCGCGGCGGGATGATCGTCCAGGGTGGCGATCGGGTAGCTGTTGACCACGTCCTCGGCGCCTTCGGGCACGATCGCGGCCAGATCTGGCTCATCCTGCACGTCGCTGGCGTACACGAGCCCGGCATCGGCTTCGCCGGCGGCGACCTTTTGCACCACCGCGGTGACATTCTGCTCTTCGCTCACCGGCTTGAGGCTGACCCCGGCATTTTTCAGCAGCTGTTGCGAGGCATTACCGCAGGGGACCTGCGAGGCGCACAGCACGGTGTCCGCCCCGGAAAGATCCGAAAGCGAGTCGATGTTGGCCGGGTTGTCCTTGGGAACGGCGATCACCAGGGTATTGCTGGCAAAAATCACCGGTTCATGGCCGAACCCGGCTTCGGTCACCTCGGCCATGGTGCGCTCGTCGGCGGAGGCGAAAACGTCCACGTCGGCGCCTTCGACGATCTGGGTGGCCAGGGTCGATGAGCCGTCATAGTTGATGCCGGCGATCTTGATCTCAGGGTGCTCTTTCTGGAATTCGTCGGCGATCTGCTCGAATGCGCCGTGCAGCGAGGCCGCGGCGGAGACCGTAATGGTCTGCTGATCAGCTGGTTTATCGCTGGTGCAGGCGGAGAGCAGAAGGGAGGCAGCGGTGCCTGCCAGCAGGATTCGGGCAGCCAGCGGCCAGGTTACGCGCATGAATTCTCCAGTACTCGAGCTTTGTGCCCATGCTACAACCGGGCGCCGGGCAAGCGCGTTATTTTACGTCTTGAGTTGCTGTTTTACCTGCCCGTCTTCCACCGCTAGTGAACGCCAGTTACGCTGGTAGTTATGACAGTTCTACCGGCCGGGGATATCACCGACGCCCGCGGGCGGCCCTTGCATGATTTGCGGATCTCGGTGACCGACCGCTGCAATTTCCGTTGCGTCTACTGCATGCCCAAGGAGATTTTCGGCCGCGATTTCGCCTTCCGCGAGCGTTCCGAGCTGCTCAGCTTTGAAGAGATCGAACGCCTGGCCCGCGTCAGCGTATCCCTTGGCGTCACCAAGCTGCGCTTGACAGGTGGCGAACCCCTCTTGCGCCGCAGCATCACCGAACTGGTCTCGATGCTCGCCAAATTGCGCACCCCGGAAGGTGCACCGGTGGATTTGGCGATGACCACCAATGGTTCAGCCCTGCCCAAGATGGCGCAGTCGCTGAAGGATGCCGGACTGAACCGCGTGACCATTTCGCTGGATTCCCTCGATGATGCCAAGTTCAAGGCCATCAACGACGTGAACTTCCCGGTGGCCCGCGTGCTGGAAGCCATCGAGGTGGCCCGAGAGGTCGGCCTGGGCCCGGTGAAGATCAATACCGTTCTCAAGCGCGGGGTCAACGACGATGAGATCCTGGAACTGGCCGAGCACTTCCGTGGCACCGGGGCGATCCTGCGCTTCATCGAGTACATGGATGTGGGCACCACCAATGGCTGGAAGCTTGATGAGGTCTTGCCTTCGGCCGAAGTGGTCTCGATGATCAACGAGCGCTGGGCGCTGGAGCCGGTGACCAAAACCGAGCCGGGCGAAACCGCCAACCGCTGGCGCTACACCGATGGCGCCGGGGAAATCGGCGTGATCTCCAGTGTCACCAATGCCTTCTGCGGCAATTGCTCGCGCTCGCGCGTCTCCGCCGAGGGACAGCTCTACACCTGCCTGTTTGCCGGGTCCGGCTACGATCTGCGCAAGTTGATGCGTGATGGGATCAGCGACGAGGATTTGGCCAAGGCACTGACCGGGCATTGGCGCAAGCGCGATGACAACTATTCCGAGCTGCGCGCCGCGCTGACTCCGGGAAACCGCAAACGCATCGAGATGTCCTACATCGGGGGCTAGAGGTTTTTCTTGCGTTTTATTCGCAGTGCGGCGCTTATGGCCTCTTCTACGACAATCGCATAATTTTCCCTGCTGTGGGACAGAGGTATCGAGTCTTCCCCATACTTGTCGTAAGCGAGTTCTAGTAATTCGTTGGCGTCGCTGAGCCCTAGAGCGTTAACCAAGTGCCCTAAATCAAGAATGCCTTTATCACGCTCGGCCGCCAGCTTCATGGCGGCCAAGGTCTGCAAATCAGCAACTTCGACCGCGGAAAGAATCGAACCCGATGCGAGCAGTAGGCATCGATATTTTCCGTGGCACGATCGATCAGGCCATGAAGAAGCAGGGCCGAGCCGCCGACGACTCTAATTTTCACGCTGAGTCCCCGCTCGGCCAAGCGTCGTTCGAGTTCTGCGAGCAGCTCAACAACTCGGTCTCTCCTCAGGCCTGATCCGCTCATACTGTTCCCAAGCTCCGTTGTCGAATCCAGACGTTCAGTTCTCGAAGTTCTGGAGGCGTTTCAGCGCGAATCAGCTCCTTCATCTTCTCCCCTACTGGGTACACCTTCTCCGAGAGGAACACTGCTTCCGAGGGTCGAGCCATGTCCGCGGCCCACTGCGGGACTGGTGAATTGGTCTGGTTCGAAATCCACTTGGTCACGGCCGCTAGTGCCACTTGGTATTGCCAGTCTTCCAATTCGGGCGACTGCGCCAAGAGAGGGCGCCCTTCAGCGAGGGATTCGGTCGAATATTCACTGACAAGACGCAGCGCGAACTCGAAATCTTTGGCTTCCAAGGTCTCGCGAAAGCCTTCAGCTATTTCAGCGCCCCGTTCACTAATGATGCGTAGTCCAGGTTCTTCAAATCGAAGTCTCTTTAGAACCCGGAGCACTAGCCCCAAAGCAACCGTCTCTTTCCCCGATTCCAGATCAACGATGAACTTACGAGAAACGCCGACCGAATTTGCCAAGCCGGCTTGAGTCAGACCCAGGACGCCACGTTGGGTCCGGATTCTATCCGCCAGATTTGCGACAGTGAACGATCGTGGTTTCATATTCAAATAATGTCACCGTACGGTGACATAGTCTAGAAGTATTTACTGCCTGTTGTTAGCCCATGGACTTCTGTCCATCCAGGGATTCACGAATGATGTCCGCATGCCCTGAATGCTGGGTGGTCTCGGCGATGATGTGCACCAGGGTCCGGCGCACCGACCAATGGGTATCGACAAACCATGGGGCCGAGGGCAGCTCGTGCACGGTATCCAGATCCACTTCAGCCAGCAGTTCGTCGGTGCGGGCGGCGATCCGCGCGTAGTTCTCCAGCAACGCGTCGAGGGTATCTCCGGCTTGCATATGGAATTCGTTATGGAAGGCCTCGATCGCTTCGGGCGGCATCTGGCTGAAGTCCGCTCCGTCCCAGGCCATGGCAGCACGGCCCTTGACCATGAATTCCTGCCACTGCTTTTCCACTGCACTGACATGTTTGATCAGTCCGCCGAGGGTCAGCTCGCTCACGGTGGTTCGCTGCTCCGCCTGCTCATCATTCAGGTCCTGGACGGTGAAACGCAGGAAATGCCGCGCGTTGGCCAGAGCCTGGAACAGGTCGGCGCGTTCGCCGGTGAGTTTGGTGTTGGTGATGGCCATGGTGCTCATGATTGCCTCCTGGCATAAGCTGCAGCCGGTATTTCCAGCTGGCAATAACCAGAGTAGAAGCGAAAAGTGCCAGTTTCTGTCCTAAATCAAGGCAGACTTATTCCATGAGTACCAGCACCAGATTTTTGCGCTTGCTCTCGTTGTTGCAGACCCATCGTTATTGGTCAGGAGACGAGCTGGCCGAACGCCTCGACGTCAGCCTGCGCACCGTTCGCCGCGACATCGACCGGCTGCGCGACTTGGGTTACCCGGTGCAGGCAGACCGAGGTGTAGGCGGCGGCTATCAGCTGGCCTCGGGAACGGCATTGCCTCCCCTCGTGCTCGATGATGAGGAAGCCGTAGCACTGGTGGTCTCATTGCAATCCACCGTGCACGCAGGGTCTTCCGTGCTGGCCGAAGCGGCGCTGCGGGCGATGGGCAAGGTTGTTCCCGTGCTCCCAGCCAGGCTGCGGAAGCGAGCACAGGCATTGACTGCGAGCACTGTCCCGCTCAATTCGCAGTCCCCCGCGCCGGATCCCGTGGATCCTGCGGTACTGGTGGCCTTTGCCCAAGCATGCCGCGATCATGAACGAATCGCCTTCGACTATCAAGACGCCAAGGGAGCCAAGAGTTCGCGCAGGGTTGAGCCGGCCCAGCTGGTGAATGTGGGCAACCGATACTATCTGGTGGCCTTTGATCTGGGTCGCGATGATTGGCGCAGCTTCCGTGTGGACCGCGCGCAAAACCCGTCACCTAGGGCATTGCGGTTTACGCCCCGCGTTGTACCCTGCGGGAATGCGGCCAGCTTCGTTCGCGCAGGCTTGCGCGGCAGCGGGCAGCAAGATGTGAGTGCCCGGATCCATGCCAGTACCAAGGAGTTGGAACCGCTGATCGGCCGCTGGTTCCAGATCGAGGAAATCGACGACAACAGCAGCCTGGTACGCACCGAGAACATGAACCTGAACTGGGCCGCGTTTGGACTTGCGATGAGCCGGGCCAAAGTCAGCGACGTCCAGCCAGCAGAACTGCGCACGCTCCTCGATTCTTGGATGGAGAATCTCAGCTCCTGATTGCGAAAGTTGTGAGATGCAACAAAAACAGCCTTGAGAATGGCTTGCAAGGCGACCCCGGGGAGTATAGTCGCTGGCGTGCTGAACGCATTCAAATCATTAGGATTAAAGCTCTCACTAGAGAATACTTAAAGATTTAACCATCAGCATGGTCATATTGATCATCATTGAGGCCCCTCCGAAGGCCCCTGCAATCGCGCCGAACACTCCCCTGAAAGGCTGATTCATGACCCCTGCCGACTTTACCTCTGACGCGCAAACAATTCTTCCTGAACTAGTCGAGCTGCGCCGTGCTTTGCATGCGGATCCCGAGCTCGGCCTCGATCTGCCTCGAACCCAGCAAAAGGTGCTCGACGCCCTCGAAGGACTGCCGCTGGAAATCACTACCGGCACCCGCACCAGCTCGGTCACCGCAGTGCTCCGTGGAGCGCTACCCGGCCCGACTGTCCTGCTTCGCGGCGATATGGATGCCTTGCCCATCGTCGAAGAAACGGATCTGGACTTCGCTTCTGCCAACGGCAACATGCACGCCTGCGGGCACGATCTGCATACCGCCGGTCTGGTTGGCGCGGCAAAGTTGCTGTCGGCTCGGCAGAATGAACTTCATGGCTCGGTCATCTTCATGTTCCAGCCAGGTGAAGAAGGACACGGTGGCGCCAAGATCATGCTCGAAGAGGGGCTGCTCACCGCAGCCGGCGAACCTCCGGTTGCCGCCTACGCGATCCATGTGGGCCCCGGTCCGCGAGGACTCTTCGCCACTCGCGGCGGCCCTGTCGCCGCTGGTTCCAACCAGCTGACAGTGAAATTGCGCGGACGCGGCGGGCACGGCTCGCAACCACATCAGACCTTGGATCCAGTTCCCGCGGCGGCAGAACTCGTGCTGGCGTTGCAGAGCTTCGTGACCCGGCGCTTTAACGCCTTCGACCCGGTGGTGCTTTCGATTACCCGGCTGTCCACCGGAGACGGCGCGATCAACGTCATACCGGAAAGCGTCGAGCTGGCCGCCACCATCCGCACCATGTCCCACGAATCGCTGGCTGTCCTGGAAGAGGGGCTGCCACGAGTCATCAACGGTGTGGCGGCGGCCCACGAACTCACCGCAGATATTAGTTTTGAAACGCTGTATCCGGTGACCATGAACGATCCGGCTGAGACCGAAGCGGCACTGGAAACGATGCGCGAAGTCTACGGTGAACAGCGCGTAGCGGTCATGCCATCGCCCATGATGGGCTCCGAGGACTTCGCATTTGTACTCGACGAGGTTCCGGGCACCTTCATCGGGCTGCTCACTTCGCCACCTGAAATGAAGGCCGAGGAGATCGAGTGGAATCACTCCCCACGTGTCATCTTTGATGACCAAGTCCTCGGTGATCAGGCGGCAGCTCTGGCTGCCATCGCGTTCAAGCGCACTGCCAGCTAACCATGTGCGCTGCGCGCTAATTCTTGAGGATTACAGTGGTTTGGGTTCCCGCATACTCAAACCCAGCGCGCAGCGCGGTTCTGATGGACGCGATGTTGTCGACGTGCACACGCCATTGAGAAATCAAACCGGCATCCAGTGCATGCTTTTGGGCAATTGCGACCGCTTGGGATCCGAGTCCGGTCCGGCGACTGGCGGGTGACACGAGCGCTCCGAGATGGGCCACGGCTTCTTCCCACACATCGTAGCCAGCACCAGCCATAGGCACCGGTTCCTTCTCAGAATCGCTGAGCAAGGTAAAGGTATTTTCCATCTCGCTCAGGCCGACTTCTGCGGTGTCTTCGGGTGGGCAGGCTGCTTCAAGCGCAACGGCATGCGCTCGCGCACGGCTGACCTTTGCTTTCGGCGTTGGGAGTGTTGGCGTGGAGTCGCTGTAGTACAGCCTTGCCTCCCCGAGAGGCCGCCCGCCATAGGGAGTACTGAGCTCCAACAGTTTGGCGTGACTGACCAGGTCCGCATCAGGAAGGTTTCGGCCAGCCTCAACCGCCCATGAAGGGCCCAGCAAGATCCCGGTTCCGAACAGCGAAACGAACATGAGCACGGCGCTGTCGTTCTTTTCGCGATAAACGCGGCCCTCTCCCCGCGCCAAGGCTTCTGCCGATACCCCCAGGATCGATGCCCAGGATTGCCGGATAGTCGCGAGGGTGTCAGGTTGAAGCGTCATGCCGAAAGACTAGCGGATTTCGCGCGAGCGGCCTCAACATGGCGGCGGGAGAGTATCGCCTTAGCAGCAAACACGATCGTCAAAACATCCAAGGCGATGATAGAAATCAGTGTCCCATGCGCCACCAACCACATGAGGTTTGAGTGTGGGAGCAATACTGAGGGATCCACCCGCGCACTGGTTTCCATGCCATTAATCGTTTCACTGTCAATGCCTTGCCACAACTTGTAGAAGATGACGAAGCAAAAATTCAGCACCAACAGAACCAACGCTGTGAGAGTTCCGAAAACATTGCGAATCGGAATTAGCATTCAAAACCTTCCAGCAGTGCTTCAGCGGTTATATTTTCTAACCAAAAATAGGCATGGATTGCCAGCATCACGTCGTCCACTGTTTGTTCAGTTGCCGGCGCATCGCGGAGAGTGAGAACTGCACTGGTGACACTCGAAATCGCTGAGTTGAATTCGTCCCTGTCGAGCTCAACAGCATAATGCGAAAGTAAGTAATCAAGCGTCAGATTGCGCAGTTCTGATCCAGAAAGATACTTCTGTACCTTGTATCCCAGCGCACTTTGCATCGACACGGTCGAGGTCTCGACGTCCGGAAGCGGAAGACATTGCTGGCGAAGCCTTGACAGCAAGAACTCGTCGCGCGGAACTTCTCCCGGCACCACTTCCCTGTAGTCAGACCTATTCGCGTTTTCAAATCGTGGCATGAGCTAGACAGTACTTGGTCTACAGTCCGACCCATTCGGAGCTGCCAGAAGTGAAGTGCTGCTTCTTCCAGATAGGGACCTCAGCCTTGATGCGCTCCACCAGGTTCTCAATGGCATCGAATGCTTCCTTGCGGTGAGCGGCGGCCGAGGCAGCGACCAAAGCGGCATCGCCGATCTTCAGCGGACCCACGCGATGCACGGCAGAAAGCTTCAGGCCCGTGCGTTCTTCTTCCTCAGCGATGATCTTCTCAAGGAAATCCTGCGCTTGCGGATGGTGTGAGTAGTCCAAGGAGTTCACCGACTGGCCACCGTCGTGGTTGCGGATGATTCCGTGGAAGAGCACCACGGCGCCGGCGGTATCGGACTGCACGGCATCGCGGACCGCGGCCTCGTCGATGGGTTCTTCGGTGATCAGCGCGTAGCTCATGAGCGGGCTCCTTCGGTGTGTGCGGGTTCGGCCAGCAGCTGCGGGGCCACCTCGGCCAGTGCGGGAAGCCCGCCTTCAAGATAATTGGTTGTAATGCCGCGAGAGGCAAGCAAGGATGCTGCGCGTTGCGAACGCGGACCACGAGCACAGTAGACCGTCACTTGCTGTGGAATCTGGTCCAGATCTGCGCCGGATTCGATGGCCGCTTCCAGATCAGGCAGCGGCAGATGCAAGGATCCGGCAATGTGCTGTTGCGCGCGTTCGTCATCATTGCGCACGTCCAGCAAGACTGGAGCGTCGGTTCCGGCCAGCAATTCGGCGAGCGCCGTCGCATCGATGCTTTGGGCCTCGGGCAGTGAGCCGGAGCAGAAGAGCACGTAGTCGATCAGCTCGGTGACCCTGGCACCTTCCGGGTCCCGGGCAAATTCGAGGGTTCGGGTTTTGGCGGCCAGTGCATCGTAGATCAGCACCTTTCCGACCAGCGGGGTGCCGATTCCGGCGATCAGCTTCAGGGCTTCGGTGGCCAACAGCGAGCCGATGGTTCCGCATAATCCGGGCAGCACTCCCCCGGCGGCGCAGTCGGGCACGGTGCCCGGGGCCGGTGGCACCGGGAAGAGGTCACGGTAGCCGGGCCCGTGTTCATGCCAGGCCACAGACACTTGTCCGTGGTGTTGCAGGATGGAACCCCAGATCAGCGGAATGCCCGTGAGCTGGGCTGCGTCATTGGACAGGTACCGGGTCGGGAAGTTGTCGCTGCCGTCGATGACCAAGTCATAATTCGCAAAGATCTCCAGCGCATTGGATGAATCCAGGCGCAGGTTGTGCTCGATGATTTGCACGTTGGGGTCGAGCGCTGTGGCGGCTTGGGCCAGGGAAGCAGTCTTGGCCAGGCCGATATTCGCGGTGGTGTGGGTGACCTGGCGGTGCAGGTTGGATAGCTCCACCACGTCATCATCAACGATGCCGATGGTGCCTACCCCGGCTCCGACTAGATAGGGGACGCTGGCGCTGCCCAGTCCTCCGGCCCCGATGACCAGTACACGGGCAGCGGCGAGCCTGCGCTGCGCGGTGTCATCAAATCCGGGCAGGCTCAGTTGGCGCGCGGCTCGTGCAGCCTGATCTGCGCTGAGCGCTGGCCCGGGGGCTACAAGCGCGGGAAAGTCGCGTTCGCTTTTCATCGTGCTCCTTATCGCTGTGGCGCGATAGCATGAAGTCATGTCGAAGATTACGATACGCTACTTCGCTGCCGCGGCGGCAGCAGCGGGCTGCGAGCAGGAGAGCTGGGAACGCCCGCCAACGCTCGCGGCGCTACGTAGTGAACTGATCGATTCCTACGGGCCGGAAATGGCACAGGTATTGCGTGCCGGAAGTTTCCTGATCAACGGCGTGGTGCGCCGCGATGCTGGCGAGCTGGGCTCGGCCGACGATCTTACGGTGGACGTACTGCCGCCATTTGCTGGCGGATAACCGATGACCTGCACCCTGGAAAACCATCGCACCGAACTTGTTGCGCTGCTCTCCCCGCTCTTCGCTTCCTTGGGCAGTGAGGTGCTGCCTACCGACAGCCCCGAAGCCAATGATCGGGTTCTCAGTCAGGATCTCTACGCCCTCTTGCCGATCCCTGCCTTCACCAATTCACAGATGGATGGCTACGCAGCGCGCAGCTCGGATTTAGCTCTTGCGACGCCACAGGACCCTGTCGTTTTGCCACTCGGGTTCACCGCTGCCGCCGGCGATCCTCAGCTCACACTGGCCCCAGGTACCGTCAGCCCGGTGATGACTGGGGCGATGATCCCAGCTGGTGCAGACACAGTGATCCCGGTGGAAGAATCGGGCACGGGCGTTTTCCCTGAACTCGTGCGCGCGCATCAGGGCGAACCGACCGGGCAAGCACAATTCTCAGCACCCAGTAAACCGGGCAGATTCATTCGTCCTGCCGGCGTTGATCTTGAAGCCGGCGCATTGGTGGTCGAGGCCGGAACCCGGCTGACCCCAACCATGATCGCCGCTTTGGTTTCCAGCGGGCTGCGCGAAGTTCCGGTACGTCGCGCTTTGAAGGTCGCAGTATGCACTACCGGCGATGAGCTCAGCGATGATCAGCGCTCCGAAGGTCAGATCCCGGATTCGAACTCCCCCATGCTCACCGCTTGGTTGCGCCGTTATCAGGTGCAGGTACGGACCCTGCAATTACCTGATGATCCCAAGCGCTTCGCCCTGGCCATCGACGCCCTGCAGGAGCAGGTTGATCTGATTCTCACCGTGGGCGGGATCAGTGCCGGAGCCTACGAGGTGGTCCGCCAAGCGCTCTCATCACTGGGCGGCACCTTCCATCATGTGGCTATCCAGCCCGGTGGTCCGCAAGGTTTCGCCCGTCTGCCCAAGGCGGCAGTCCTGTGTTTCCCGGGTAATCCGGTCAGTGCGCTGTTATCGGCCGAACTGTTTTTGGCTCCGCTGTTGCGCAAGCTCAACGCCTTGCCAGAACCCGTACCCCAGCACTATCCATTGGCCGCCGATGCCAGCTCGCCTGAGCACAAGCACCAGGTTCGCCGGGCAGTGATCCGCGAAGGACAAGTGGAAATCCTAGATCCGGGATCCCACCTGGTCCACGACTTGGCCCGCGCCGACGCGCTGGTACATATCCCGGTGGGCGTCAGCCAAATGACTACCGGACAGCAAATTGAAACTTGGAGCATGGATGTCTGAAAAACTCACCCACCTGCGCGAAGACGGCAGCGCCCACATGGTCGACGTCAGCGACAAGGCTGTCACCAAGCGCGTTGCCACCGCCGAGGCCATCTTTGCCACCCGTGAAGACGTGGTTCCGATGCTGATGACCGGCAATCTGCCCAAGGGTGAAGCGCTGGGCACCGCCCGAGTCGCCGGCATCATGGCAGCCAAGCGCACCTGGGAATTGGTTCCGTTGTGCCACCCGTTGCCGATCTCAAAAGTCTCCATCGACTTTGAGGCTCAAGATTCCGCGGTACGTGTCATCGCGCAGGTGACTACCAAGGGTGTCACCGGTGTTGAGATGGAAGCGTTGACCGCAGCCAGCGTTGCCGCGTTGACCCTCTACGACATGGTCAAGGCCGTCGATAAGCACGCCGAGGTTCGCTCCGTGAAAGTATTGGCAAAGTCCGGTGGCAAGAGTGGCGACTGGGTTCGTGAAGACTAGCCGTCAAGCCGGCGTCGTGGTCGCTTCGACGAGCGCTGCCGCAGGAACTGCTGAGGACAAGACTGGCCCATTGATCAGCCGGTGGCTGAGCGAGCGGGAGTTCCAGGTAGCTGAACCTGCGGTCGTGGCCGATGGCCAGCCGGTACGTGACGCCATTCAGGAACAACTCGCCTCCGGCGCCTCGGTAGTAATCGTTACCGGTGGCACAGGGGTCTCCCCAGATGACCAGTCCCCGGAAATGGTGGAGCCGCTCTTGGATGTGCAGCTTCCGGGAATCATCGAGGCCATTCGCCGTCGTGGCGAGGCGTCCACTGCACTGTCGATCATCACCCGCGGGGTGGCCGGCTTTGCTGGTGAAACCTTTGTGATCACGCTGCCTGGTTCCAGCGGCGGTGTCAAAGACGGGCTGGCCGTGCTGGATACCGTCTTGGAGCATCTGCTGACTCAGCGCAGCGGCGGCACCGGCCACGGGCCACGCTAGAAACACACCAATAATTACTTGATCAGGAAGTCTGAAGCATGAGCGTCGAACCTGGGATCTACCAACACTTTAAAGGACAGCGCTACGAGGTAGTGGCCGTGGGCAAGCACAGCGAAACCGAGGAGCCGCTGGTCTTCTATCGCAAGCTCTACGATGACTACAGCTTCTGGGCTCGGCCGCTGGCCATGTTCGAAGAAGCCGTTGACCGCGATGGCTACAGCGGACCGCGGTTTGTGAAGGTGGCTTAGTCCTACGACGGTCTCAAACCATTTTTGACTCGTCGAGTTCCCGGTACGATCCAGATTGCATCAGGCCTCAGCTGGACCCTGAATCTATTCGCGAAAGCAGCAACCTTGACTAAGCATCACTTCAGCCCAAATCTTCACCAATCCACTGCCCCATTTTCGCACTTCGTACAGCACGGAGAAACTGGCTATACCGCCGGAATCATTGGTCAGCTAACTGACACAGGAGCACTAGTTTCGGATGATGTTGCCGAGCAATGCGAGGCAATGATGAAGAATTTGAACACACTGCTGAATGAAGTTCAGCTAAAGATGTCTGACGTTTTGCGCACCACGATATATTTGACCGACTACAAAGATTTTGAAGCCATCAACTCCGTTTACGCCAAATATTTGCAACTCCCCTACCCGGTTCGTACTACGTTTCAGGTCGCCGCACTTCCACTCGGAGCGAAGGTGCAAATTGACACGGTAGTTCGGGTGCCAAACGAATAAGTCGCTCTACACGCAGATATTTATTCTCGAACGAGTCTCGTCGGCCTACTGCGAATCGGCCTCGTTGTAGCGCTCAAGTGCTGCAGCGAAGTCGCTGATCTGCTCGGCACTCCACCCGTCTAGTCTTTCGATAACAGCGGCGCGATGCACTGCAGCCGAGGCGTTCAGCCGCTCTTTCCCCAAGGTGGTGAGTTCAAGAACGCGGCCTCGTCCAGCTTCGGAATCGTCGTAGGCCGCGTACCCAAGCGCAAGCAGTGTTCCTACCTGCCGGGAGACTGTTGAGCGGTTCAGAGAGAATGCTTCAGCAATATCGGTGGCCCGAGCGCCGGGCGTATCAGCGATAAATCTTAACAACGAATGTTCCACCATGCTCAAAGGCTCAGCTAGCTGCCGTGAGCGTGCGTTAGCTCGTCGTGTGATCATCTGCATGTGGTGGTAGACCGACTCAAGATCCGCCTCCCGTTGTTTCCTGCTCATAGTTCCGAGTCTAGTACGTGGTGGAGAACTCAAGTTTTCTTGTTGCATAATGCAACAGTAGCGGTATTCTTAATACATAATGACTTCCACCGACACCACCGCTCCCAGTACCCCAGCCGCCAAACATTCCAACTCCGCGCCGCAAAAACAGACCGCCTCCAAGCCCGCTCCGAAGGGATGGGGCAAGCTGGCACGAACCATGCTGATCCCCTTCTTCCTCTGCGCAATCATGGGATTGTTCTACCTCGGCGCATTCCATCAGCCGACACCGCACAACGTGCAGGTGGCAGTAGTTGGAGATTCAGCAGCAACGAAGGTCTTCGCCCAGACGCTGCAGGATGAATCGGACGGGGCACTGAACGTGCGCACTGTCGAAAATAAAGAAACCGCTCAGCAGTTGGTTGAGAATCGCGAGATCGTCGCCGCCTACGAATCAGCCAAGGATTCAGCGACACTCTACGCCTCTAGCGCAGCATCAGAGACCTCGGTGAATATTGCCCAGAAGGTCTTCATGAATGTCGCTTACAAGCAGGGCCAGCCATTCCACGTAGAAGACGTAGTTCCCGCTGGCGAACACGACAGCACCGGACAGGGTTTGTTCTTCCTGTTGGTCGCATTGAGCATCGGCGGTTACGCCAGCGCCGTGCCATTAGCCGGCTTTATGGGCAAGGTTAAGCTGCCAGTACGCTTCATCATGGCCGCCGTAGCGGCAGCGGTGATCGCCACCATCGCGGTCATAGTTGCCGGTCCGATCTACCAAATCATCAATGACCACTACACCAGCATTTGGTTGACTTCGTGGACCTACGCGGCTTCGATCATCCTGCTGGGAATGGGTCTACACCCACTATTGCGTCACTGGACCACACCAATTTTGACCATGTGCTTTGTTGCCCTGAACTTCACCAGCTCCGGCGGCATCTTCCAGCCAGCCATGCAGCCCGGCCTCTTCGGTGCACTGAACACCTTCTGGAACGGCGCAAGCTGGTTGCATGCAGTCCAGACAATGGTCTACTTCCCAGCCCAGGGAATCGGCATGGACATCCTGCGACTGATCTTGTGGCTAATACCCGGAGCAGCTTTGATCGTTGCAACTCACGCATGGAGCCTGCGCAAAACTCGGTTGGCCAACGAGAACGCAAAGATCCAAGAAGTTGAGCGGACCGTAGCGGCCTAGTACAAATTTTTCATCCGGGTTGAGACGGCCACCAAAATCCACGAACAAGGGATGAACGGTGGCCGCCTTCGATTTTACCCGCACCAAATAGGCACTGAACCACCAGCACAGGGTGTCAGGCTCCACCAACCTGGGCGGAAATGAACTTTCAATACAAATGAACCACAAGAACGACGTTGCGGCTTCAGGCAGCCAGCTCACCATGCCACCACCACGAGAACAACACACTGATGGCTCATCCAGTTGGCACGACAACTTCACTTCTGGCGCCTTCTCAGGAATCAGAAGCCAGGGTTGCCGACCACCAGAAACGATCTTCCCCGCCATCGAAAACAACCGGCACCGCCACCGTTTCACATCTTAACAACGGGCATCATGCCCGCTGGATAGCACGGCCAGCTGTAACCAAGACACCAAATTCGGTGCGAACATCACGAAGTCCATCCACGCCTGGTTCGCCGCATACGTCCAATACGGCAATTTGCCCAACCCCGAATTCTTCAGCGTTTTGATCCTCTTTTCGCACCGGCCACGCCCCAGCGCCTGGCATCTAGGAACGCCATGTTGAACCGCGGGCCATCGGTCAAGAACGCCGTGACACGGTTCCCGTCCGTGTCGAACAAGGTCGTTTTCGCCCCGGGATGCAATGGCTCAGCACGCAATTAGATCCGAGTTCCCGGAGGGTAGTCTTTCAGATCAATCACTTTCCTGACATCGATCACCCGCCCGTTCTGTCGTTGCTTGCTGTCAGCATCTAGGGCTGGTTCCCAGTACTTCTTCTCATGAATACACCGAATGAACCGTTCCTTGACCACTGGCAAAGAATACGAGATGGAGAACTGGATCCCCAGCGAGTCCAAATGGTGCAACAATACACGCGACGAACCGGCGATATCGATGCGGACTAGGATCTTCACACCCATGAGGTTCTCGTGTTCGTCATAGAAACCATTAGGCAACTGGCCCAATAGCTGGACAGTGCTTCGATATGGGACTTCGCGGAACTCGCGCCTATATCTCCCGGGCTTAGGTGCGCGGCAAGCACTTCACCGGTGCCATGGGCTTTGCCGTATTCGACCATGGTGATCATTGGTGAGAAACTGTAGGCGAAGGCCTTTGCCTGGTCCTTGATGCGCGCCATGAATCAGCTGACTGTGGCATCTGATGCTACCGGCCGAAGGGTTCTGTGCAGGCGCGCACCTGGTCGATGCCAGTGACTTGGTCGCCACCAGCGGCCAACGAAAGCGCTAGTGCGCCGAAGATCTCGCCTGGCCGGTGAGTTGCGGTGGCCGGCGCGAACAAGGAGAAACGGTCTTCGCGGAGCCGGCGGAAGTCTAAGGTGTTCAGGAAATTGGTGAGTACTAATGGCCTGAGTGGGAGACCAGGGCTTGGCTGGCGAGTTGGGTCCGGAGTGCAGGGAAAACGTGGGTAGTATGGTTCGCTGAAATTGTGATCCTTTGATCTGGTGATTTAGAGCTTCGACAACTCCTATTTGTCCAGTTCAGGTCTCCTTTTCATCTTATAGGTCACTTGATGACTGTCGTCGTCACGCAATACCCGGGCTCGTCTTTGCCCTGACATTTGAGCCGACGGATCCGCACTGTTGGCGAAAGGGTGAGCTCAACGAAGGGCACCTTAAAGTTGTCGTAGATCTATGGTGTACGAATAGTGATTCCACATTCCCTGACTTAACAACTGAGGGGACTTCACTGTGCTGCAGATTGCAAGCCAATGGCGTGGCGCGACCCTATAGGGAATACGTGGCGGCTCCGGTACCAGACTTCCCAAGCAACTATGCGAAGGAACTCGCTGAACACATCATTTTGTATTGTCAATTCGACTGTATTTTGTCGATGCCATAGCTTGATTTTTGCATCGCTTATATAATCCGTATAAGCTCAGGTCAAAGAACTATAAGTATGACCAATTAGGGGAGACTAGTGAAACAAGCAACCAAAGCAATTTCCGTGATCGCAGCGGTCCTCTGCCTGTCGGCGTCCTTTGCTATGCCAGCACAGGCGACTGCCCAATCAGACGATAAGACTGATAGCGCCATCTCATCGATCCTCCGGGACGCGGCTTGGGAAACTGACAACGCATCCCCATTTGTCGATTCATCCGAAGAGTCGCTGGCGGGTTCTGTTCCGGAAGCGCCTGCAGGTGTGGCCACCATGGCTGCGGCAAAGATCGGTCTGAATCCATGGCGATGTGCGGGATACACGGAGCGCGTTCACAAGAGCAATGGTTTCGGATCCCTGCACAGCGGAATCAAAGACTGTCGAAAGTCGCCCGACTACCAGATTACGGGTGCTGAGATCATGAAAAAGGGCTGGGTCGGCCTATGGCATCGTGCTTCCTTCCACCAGCGTGAAGTGACGAAGAAGACTATGTCTAAAATTGATGTCAATTCAAAGTTTGTCTGCGCGTCGAACTCTGCGCAGACTTACCGAGGGAATGGATATCATCGAGTAACCTTTGGAACAACGAACTTCTCAGGCCGGACATCAAGTGACATTGAAACTCGTTTCTACTGCAACAACTAAACTTGGTGTTCGCATTGGTTGCTCGCTCTTACTTTTGACAACACTTACCGGTTGTAGCTCGAACGTGGCGAACCCGGTGGAAAGCGGCGATGAAGTTGCTATGAAACCCGAACAATCTCAGGACGAAAGCCTTCTCTCGCTGACGCCGGACGCGCTAAACCTGCCGCCAGTGCTGAAGTTCGAAGGCGACGACGTTCGGCCGTTTGCCGTTGACTGGAAACACCCTGAAGGAGAAACTAACCAGCTCCAAGAGAACTTAGACGTCCCGAATGTGCGTACTACTGATGGATCTCTAGAGCTTGCGATAGATCGAACTGTTCAACCAGTGTCCTTGGTGTTGTCCATTTATCACACGAGTATTCGAGAGATAGACCCAACTGGTGACCCAGACCTTGTTGTAGATTGCCTCAAGAGTGACAACTCTCAGTGCGCGTTCACCATGAACGGGGCTCAATCCGGCAAGCTTCGAATTGACCACTTGGGCGACGAAGAAAAGGTCATGAGCCTGCAAGCTGAGTATTATGCCGACCCTTCTTTGAATGCCGAGAGATTCATCAATACCGTTGGATGGATTTACTCGGTTAATTGACGCTAGGACTTTGGCCTCGTTTGAGCATACGAGTTGACCTGTGTGTCCCCAAAGATACTTTGGGTGCACACAGGTCATTGCTGTCCGATGGTTCTGGTCATTTTTCACTGACAGATGAAGCTAGTGGCGACTTTTTTATTCAGCGAGAGTCAGTTGGCTAACCACATGCGAACGAACATCCAGCAGTTCTTCGGCATTAATTCCATGCGCCAAGCCAGGATAAACGCGCTCGATCAGCGTGGAGTGTTGTGGCAAAAACTCACTCGTACGTGCGATAGCTACTGGAGCGATGACTTGATCTTGCTGACCTCGACCCCAGAAAACAGCCGGGCACTGTTCAGCAAGGAACGCATCGCCGGGCTGGGCAGTACCGAGCACAAATCCACCGAGAATCGTTGTGGCAATGACACGTTCGGGGCGGGAGCGCAGCAGCTGGCTTGCCATCAAGCCGCCTTGCGAGAAACCGATGGGGATAATCCTAATTTCAGGGCCAAGGTTTTCATCTACCCACGCCCAGATCATGTCGGTTGCCCGCTCCACTGGCGCAGAGTCAGGCGCGCCCGGAGTAACGATTTGGAACCATGCGGCGCCACCATGCCCTAACTCCAGAGGCGCACGAAGCGATGCCCAGGGCATGCCCAGATTCAGCGGCTCCGCGAGGTTGCTCAAATCATGCTCATTAGAGCCAAAGCCATGCAAGAAGAGTAGCACTGCACCCGACTCAGGCGCCTTGCTCCATTGCGCGCTACGCACGTCATCGAGTTGTTGAGCCACATTTAACCTCTGTTTGACCATTGGGGATTCTGTCAAAGACAGCATAACTTATTTACTTGAAGATACAATCAATTCTTGAGCCTTAGCTGCACCGCTACTAAGACGGGACTATCAGCACCCGGATGACCACTCATCCCCCGCTGGCACCCGGGACCATTTACTGCGAAAGCAGCGCCTATCTATGGACAAGCGGTAAAACTATTGTGATCATGGTCACATACTACTCGACAGTAACGAGTGGTATTCCATCACTTCCACCGAAGGACATCATGCAACGACGCATTTTCTCCGGCCTGGCTGCGCTATGCCTTGCCGCGGCCACGCTCGCAGCACCAGCCATCGCACCAAGTTCAGGAAATACCGCTCAAGCCCAGAGCACCAGTACCGCTTCGCTGAGCATCAGCCCGCTAGGTGCTAACGACTGGGATTGCGTGCCCAGCGCGAAGCACCCCACCCCGGTGGTTCTGGTTCATGGAACTTTCGAGACCATGGCCGATAACTGGCTCACCCTGTCGCCAACTCTCAAACGCCAGGGATACTGCGTTTACGCCTTGAACTATGGTCTTGAAGGCGGGCTGTCGGGCACCGGTGATATCCGCGAATCCGCAGCTCAGCTCAGCGCTTTTGTTGATCGAGTGCGGAAAGCTGCCGGTACCCAGAAAGTCGATATGGTCGGGCACAGCCAAGGTGGAATGATGCCTCGCTGGTATATGGGACATATGGGCGGAGCCAAATATGTCAATGATTTTGTTGCCGTCTCCCCATCGAGCCACGGAACCCAGGGAGTCATCGCCCCATCAAGCACCGGGATGAAGCTGATCAACGTTGTCGGAGCTGTTGCCTGCGACGCATGCATGGATCAGGTTGCCGGCAGCGAATTCCTCACCGACCTGAACTCCATTGGCGATACGGTCAAGGGCCCGGACTACACGGTCATCACTACCAAGTACGACGAAATTGTCACGCCCTACCGTTCACAATTCCTCGATGGACCCGATGCCCAGGTCACCAACATCCTCATTCAGGACAAGTGCCCGCTGGATGTTTCAGGCCACCTGGCGATCAATCACGACCCGGTCATGCATCGACTGGTACTCAACGCCCTGGGCACCGATGGGCCGGCCGATCCGACCTACCGCCCTTCGTGCACCATCTAATTAGCGGCTTGAAGCCAGGGCTTCGCGCACCTGCTCAGCAGCCTGGAGCAGCGAAGGAAGAATCGCCTGCGCTGCTTCGTCCGCGGTTTGCTCGCTGGCCGGGTGCACACTCATGGACACGTTCATCGCCGCCGCCACCGTGGAATCCGCGTTGAAAATCGGAACCGCTACCGACCGCAATCCGATCTCCAGTTCCTGGTCGACCACCGCATAGCCCTGCGTACGGATCTTATCCAGTTCCTTGCGCAGGGCTGCTGGTGTTTTGATTCCCATGCCGGTGCGCGATTCAAAGCCTTGGGCAAGTACCGATTCGCGAAGTTCTTCAGGGCCGAAGGCCAATAGCACTCGGCCCATGGAGGTGTTCACCGCGGGGAACCGGGTGCCCACGGAAATGCCCACACGCATGATCGAGCGGGTATGCACGCGTGCGATGTAGACGATATCAGTGCCATCAAGCACCGAGGCCGAGGCGGATTCGTGCACCTGCGCCGAGAGCTCTTCAAGCACTGGCTCGATGAGCTGGGGCAGGGTGGCGCTGGAGAGATAGGCGTAGCCCAGCTGCAGGACCTTGGAAGTCAGGTCGAAGTGCTTGCCGTCCGAGCGCACGTAGCCCAGTTCCTGCAAGGTGAGCAGGAATCGGCGGGCGGTAGCGCGGGAGAGCCCGGTGCGGGCTGCGACTTCGGAGAGCGTCATCGACATATGCTCTGCATCAAAGCAGCTGATCACGGCCAAACCGCGGGCCAGGGACTGGACCGACGTTGAAGGTGTTGCCTGCTCGCTCACCGTACTCCTTGAACCTGCTGAAAACTGTGATGGGGTGCCTCCCTAAAGTTGGAAGGCACCCCACTAATCTACTGTGTCTCTAGGCCCAGGTCAGTTCTACCGGGACCTTGGCCTGCAATTCTTCAAAGCTGATGCCGTGCACCGAGCGCACATAGACCTTCCCATCGAGCAGCTCGAAGTTCGCCACCTCGGTGTAGATCCGCGAAACGCACCCCAATCCGGTGACCGGGTAGCTCAGGGTTTCAACCAGTTTTGATTCGCCCGTCTTGGTGAACAGGCTCATCATCACCCAGGTCTGCTTGGCTCCGATGGCCAGGTCCATGGCGCCGCCGACCGCGGGAATCGCGCCCTCGGCTCCGGTGTGCCAGTTGGCCAGGTCGCCGGCCTGCGAAATCTGGAAGGCTCCGAGCACACAGACATCCAGGTGGCCGCCGCGCATCATCGCGAAGGAGTCGGCATGGTGGAAGTAGGCGGCGCCTGGCAGTTCGGTCACCGGGATCTTGCCGGCGTTGATCAGGTCCTCGTCGATCTCCTCGCCAGTGGCAACAGGGCCCATGCCGAGCATGCCGTTTTCGGTGTGCAGGGTGACGCCTTGGTCCTTGGTGAGGAAGTTGGAGACGTTGGTTGGCTGTCCGATCCCTAAGTTCACGAAGGCGCCGGCAGGAATGTCGCGGGCCACCTGCTGCGCCATCTCATCGCGGGTCAGTTTTTCTTCAGTGGTGCGCGTTTCAGTCATTACTTTTCCCCTCCAAGAGCTACCACGGTGTCGACATAGATCCCCGGAGTGATCACATATTCCGGATCGATGCTTCCGACTTCAACCACTTCATCAACCTGCACGATCGCCGCCTTGGCCGCGGTGGCCATGATCGGGCCGAAGTTCCGTGCGGTCTTGCGGTACACCAGGTTGCCAAAGGTGTCGGCCTTCAGTGCCTTGATCAGGGCGAAGTCGGCGTGGATGGGCGTTTCCAGAACGTAGCCCTTGCCGTCGATCACGCGGGTTTCCTTGCCTTCGGCCAGCAGGGTTCCATACCCGGTAGGGGTGAAGAATCCGCCGATGCCGGCCCCGGCGGCGCGGATGCGCTCGGCCAAGTTGCCCTGCGGAACCAGTTCCAGCTCGATCTCGCCGGCGCGGTAGGCCTCATCGAAATGCCATGAGTCTGACTGGCGCGGGAAGGAGCAGATGATCTTCTTGACCCGGCGCTCCTTGATCAACAGCGCCAGGCCGGCATCAGCCTGGCCGGCGTTGTTGTTGACCACGGTCAGGTCGGTGGCGCCGCAATCCATGAGCGCGTCGATCAGTTCCATGGGCTGGCCGGCATTGCCGAAGCCGCCGATCAAGATGGTCGAGCCGTCGCTGATTTCCGCGACGGCATCCGCCGCGGAGGTGGCAATACGTGGTGCCATGGTGGATTCCTTTCGAAGCTACTTGGTGGCGTTGACGTTTTCAATGACCACGGCAAGGCCCTGGCCCACGCCGATGCAGATGGCGGCCAGTCCGTAGCGTTCGCCGGATTCGGCCAGGCGGCGGGCCAGCGTGCCGAGGATGCGCAGGCCGGAAGCTCCCAGCGGGTGGCCGATGGCGATGGCCCCGCCCCAGGCGTTGAGGATGGCCGGGTCGATATCCCAGGCGCGGATGCAGGCAAGGGACTGTGCCGCGAAGGCTTCATTCAGCTCAACCGCGGCGATATCCGACCACTTCAGGCCGGCCTTGGCCAGTGCCTTATTGGCGGCCTCGACCGGGGCGAAACCGAAGTACTGCGGTTCCAGGGCGAAGGTGCCGTTGGAGACGATGCGCGCGATGGGATCCTGGCCCAGCAGTGCGCCGCCCTTTTCCGAGCCGATGAAAGCCGCCGAGGCGCCATCATTCATTGGCGAGGCGTTGCCCGCGGTGACGGTGGCGTTCTCTCCGGCGCGGAAGACGGTGCGCAGCTTGGCAAGGGTTTCTGCGGTGGAATCAGCGCGGATGGTCTCATCGCGGGTGACTTCGCTGCCACGCTTATTGGCCGGCGGCACCGGCACAACCAGGTTGTCGTACTTGCCGGCGTCCCAGGCGGCTGCCGCCTGCTGGTGCGAGCCCGCGGAGAATTCGTCCTGGTCTTCGCGGGAGATACCATGCTTTTCGCGCAGCTGTTCGGTGGCCTCGCCCAGCGAGACGGTCCACTCGCCCGGCATGGCCGGGTTGACCAGGCGCCAGCCCAGGGTGGTGTTGGCCAGTTCCAGGTTGCTCATCGGGAAGGGGCGTTCGGTTTTTGGCAGCACCCATGGGGCGCGGCTCATGGATTCAACACCGCCGACCAGGATCAGGTCGGCATCGCCGGTGGCGACCTGGCGGGAAGCTGCGATCGAGGCATCGAGCGAGGAGCCGCAGAGTCGGTTCATGGTGGTGCCGGGCAGCGAGGTGGGCAGTCCTGCCAGCAAGGTGGCCATGCGGGCGACGTTGCGGTTTTCCTCGCCGGCGCCGTTGGCGTTGCCGAAGATGGATTCGTCGATCGTGTTCACGTCCAGCTTGGGCGAGCGGGCGACCAGTTCACGCACCACGTGCGCGGCAAGATCATCGGGCCGGTGGCTGGATAGCGCGCCGCCGATCTTGCCGAAGGGGGTGCGGATTGCGTCATACAGGTAGGCCTGCTGCATAGTCTCACTGCTCCATTGCTGAAAGATGTTCACTGCGTGAACTTAAGTTCGTAGTATGAACTTTACCAGCCGCCATGGACCCAATCAAGGGATTCTGGAAATGTTCACCTTATGAACATTGGTGCGCCCAATGAAAGTGATGCTAGGATCACAACGCCGTGACACCCATCACACGCAGGGCGGCAAGAGATCTCGAAGGGGCGACTCATGACTTCACCAGCAACCGATACCCGAAACCCCAGGCTTGGCGGCTGGATCGCCGCCCTCTGTTTCTTCATCGTGGTCTTCGAGGGCTACGACATTGTCGCCTTGGGCGCCACGATTCCGGTGCTGACCGATCCAGGAGTTGGCGGATTCAGCGTCAGCGAGATGAACTGGGTAAATACCTTCTCGCTGATCGGTGTCGGAGTCGGCGCGGCAACCATGGGGCGATTGGCCGACCGCTTTGGACGGCGCCGTCCGCTGCTGATCGCAGTGCTCGTATTTTCGGTATTCACCCTGCTCTTCCCGTTCCTGCCCAACGCATTTTTGATGGGCATCTTCCGCTTCATCGCTGGCTTGGGATTGGGCGGCTGCATGCCAGTAGCCCTGGCCCTGATGCAGGAAAATGCTCCGGTGGGGCGGCGCGCGCTGGCCAACAACTTGCCCATGGTCGGCTACCACCTCGGTGCGGTTTTGGCGTCGCTGGCAGGCAAGGCCGCCGGAGTGCACTGGTCCGTGCTGTACTTCCTCGGTGGCGGGCTGGGCCTAGCCCTTTTGGCCCTGCTCTGGTTCAAGCTCCCCGAAAGCGAAGTTGTTTCAAGCAGTGAACGCACCTCGATTTCCGATGTGCTCAAGCCGAAATACCTGCGCACCTCGATCGGCCTATGGATTGCCGCGTTCATGGGCCTGGTCCTGGTTTACGGGCTGAACGCCTGGCTGCCCAAGATCATGGGCGCCGCCGGCTACCCGGTGGCCGATTCGCTGACAATGCTCTTTGTTCTGAACCTGGGAGCCATCGCGGGCCTGTTCATCAGCGCCTACGCTGCCGACTCCAAGGGGATCAAGCTCGTCTCGCTCATCTGGTTCGCGGCTGCTGCGGCATTGCTACTTTTGCTGGCGATACCTTTTGGAAGCCAAGTGCTGTTGACCGCGGTCCTCTTTGTCACCGGCGTATTCGTCTTCTCTGCCCAATGCCTGATGTACGCCTATGCCGGGCATGTCTATCCGCGCAATCTGGTGGCTACCGGCATTGGTCTTGCCTCGGGCATCGGACGTTTTGGCGCCATCATCGGCCCCTACATCACCGGCCTGATGGTCGCGGCAGGAACCGCCTACCCGGGGGCATTCTTCCTCTACGGCGGCGCGGCACTGCTGGCGGTTCTGGTTATTGCCCAGATCCCGAAGCCGCAGCGTGGTTAGAGTTGTTCCATGGCCAATTCTCCTAGCGGGGATTCAATGCTGGACCGCCTGGTGCGGATCCTTGATTCCTTTGACGCGAACAATCCTTCATTAAGCGTCAGCAGCCTGTCCCGTCGCGCAGACATCCCGAAGGCAACCATGTATCGGCTGCTTGATGAGCTGGTCAGCCATGACTTGCTCGCTCGGGATGACTCGGGGAACGTCCGGCTGGGCCTGCGTCTTTGGGAGCTTGCCAATAGAAGCGCGACGACGCAGGATTTGCGCACCGCAGCCATGCCGTTCATGGAAGATATCAACCAGCTCATCGGACAGAATACCCAGTTATCGGTCTTGCATCAGGATGAAGTGCTGATTATCGAGCGGCTCTCGCGCCCGGGTTCGGTCGTCAACCAGGCGAATGTCGCGGGCCGCATGCCGGTGCATCGCACGTCCATGGGCATGGCTCTGCTCGCCTTCTCCCGGCCGGAAGCCATCCAAGGATTCCTGCAGCGCCATCAAGAGCTGATGGCCGCGACGCATCCGAATTTCCGTGCCGAAATGGTTGAGATCCGGCGCAATGGATTTGCGTCCTTTGATGGATTCATCGACCCCGATACCACTGGCGCCGCGGTCCCCATCCTCGATGAGTCCGGATACCAGATTGCCGTTCTCTCGGTCGTTGTCCCCCGTGGCTCCGAGACCTTGCCATCGGTGGCACTCGCCCTGCGCACCGCAGCGCGAGGCATTTCCCGAGCATTGGGCACCAGGGCCTCCGGATAGCAAATGGCGTTATTCCACGCGGAATACGTCGATGCGTACGCCCTCGGGCCGGCGTTCGCCTGTGCCTACAAAGAGCGTTCGATTCATCCAGGCATAGGGTCCGGAGTCGTCAGCCGAGAGCGCTGGCACGCAGCGGAAATACACTCGCGAGGGGTCAACCTGCTGCCCGGCCATCATCTTGGCAAGGTCGTCCGGATCAGCCACGCGCACCGCCCGGTTTTCCACCAGAATGCGGTGTCCATCCTCCAGCTCCAGCACGTAGTTCGCCTCCAGCAACGCCAAATCCGCCGTGGGATACCGCTGGAAGTCAGCACCGGCATCCAGCACGCGGCCGGATATGATGGGCCCCGACACCGTGCCGCCGCGAATCGGAGCGACTCTGCGGATCCCCTGCGCCGTGGCGCCGATGTTGATGGTCTCGCTGACCTCAACGTCGATTGTTGCCACAAATTCCAAGGCCGGCGGGGCTGGGTTCTGCATCTTCATTGATCCTTCCTTGAGACCTGCTTTGCTGCTGGGGCGCTGGTGCCGATCCTACCGGTGGCGCAACAGCATCGCTCCCTGCTTCAGGCTGGACAAGACCAATAGCCATCACCAAACATTCCCATTCAATGAGAATGGACCTGTCTGCCACGACACAATCTCCGCAAGCTTGATGAAGTCCCTTTCCCAGCACAGACAGGTAGGACCCATGGCACAGGCGCCACGCATCCTGAAGACCAAGGTCGGCATCATCGGCGGCGGTCCCGCCGGCCTGATGCTCTCCCACCTGCTGGCCCAATCGGGCATCGAGAACATCGTTGTGGAAATGCGCGATCACGAAACCATCCGCAACACCCACCGCGCCGGCATCCTCGAAGCCCAAGCGGTCAAAATGCTCACCGAATCCGGGGTGGATGGACGGGTGCTCACCCACGGCGATGAACACGCCGGCATCGACCTGCGCTTCAACGGCGAATCCCACCCGCTGGACTTCCGCGATCTGGTGGACGCCACCGTGACCCTGTATGCGCAAAACGAGGTGTTCGTGGATCTGGCCGCAGCCCGGCAGCGAGATCAGGGCGACGTGCGCTACTCCTGCGAAGTCACGCAGATCCTCGACCTAGAAACCTCCACCCCGAAATTCCGCTTCACCGATGCCGAAGGCAACCTCTTTGAGGTGCACGCCGACGTGATCGTCGGGGCCGACGGGTCGCGCTCCTTCGCCCGCCGCCAGATGCCCGAAACCCTGCGCCAGGACTTCAAGGTCTCCTACCCGTTCGCCTGGTTCGGCATTCTCACCGAGGCACCGAAATCCGCACCCGAACTGATCTATGCGAACTCTCCCCATGGCTTCGCACTGATCTCCCAGCGCAGCGACACCGTGCAGCGCATGTACTTCCAATGCGATCCCAATGAGGACGTCAACGCGTGGAGTGATGACCGCATCTGGACTGAGCTGCAGCGGCGAGTGGACGGACCGGATAATTTCCAGCTGAAGACCGGGCCGATCTTCGACAAGACCGTATTGGGTTTCCGTTCCTTTGTCCGCGAGCCACTCTCCCATGGACGGATGTTCCTGATCGGCGATGCCGGGCACACGGTTCCGCCCACCGGCGCCAAGGGCCTGAACCTGGCCCTCGCCGACGTGAAGGTGCTCTTCGAAGCGCTGGATTCCTTCTTCTCTTCCGGCAGCGAGAAGCTGCTGGAAGGCTATTCGGAGCTGGCCCTGAAGCGGGTCTGGAAGGCGCAGAACTTCTCCTACTGGATGACCTCCATGCTGCACACCCCGGTGGGCGGCGACCCGTTCATGGCCAAGCGAGCACTGGGTGAATTGGATACCGTCACCTCCTCGCGCTTCGGACAGCAATACCTGGCCGAGTCCTACACCGGCTGGCCCCACGCCTAAATCCCACCCCCACAAACAATTTTTCAGAAAGGAGCCGACATGAGCGCCAAAACCAATGCACTGGATCCAGCAGCCACCACGGCCACGCAGGAAGATATCAGCGCCGAAATCTCCAGCATCCATGAGGACTACCGCCAGCAGCTGCTCTCCGGCGAAAAGGCCGAGACCCAGCCACGCGTGGACTTCGCCCCGTACCGTTCATCGTTGCTGCGCCACCCGACGAAGAACCTGCACCACGCGGATCCCGAAACCATTGAGCTGCACTCCCCGGCCTTCGGCCAGCGTGACGTCCACGCACTGGAATCGGATCTGACCATCCAGCACAATGGCGAGCCGATCGGCGAGCGCATCGTGGTCTCCGGCCGAGTGCTTGATGGCGACGGCCGCCCGGTGGCCGGGCAGCTGGTGGAAATCTGGCAGGCCAACGCCGCCGGCCGCTACGTGCACAAGCGTGATCAGCATCCAGCCCCGATCGACCCGAATTTCACCGGGGTGGGCCGGACGATCACCGGCGCCAACGGCGAGTACTCCTTCACCACCATCAAGCCGGCACCCTACCCGTGGAAGAACCACCACAACGCCTGGCGCCCGGCGCACATCCATTTCTCGCTCTTCGGCACCGACTTCACCCAGCGCATGATCACCCAGATGTACTTCCCGGGCGATCCGCTCTTCGCGCTGGATCCGATCTACCAATCGATCACAGATCAGGATGCGCGCGACCGGCTGGTGGCCACCTACGATCACTCGATCACCTCCCACGAATGGGCCACCGGCTACAACTGGGACATCGTACTGACCGGATCCAACCGCACCTGGATGGAAGAAGAAGAGGGAGAGCACTAATGTCCAAAGCTCCAGAACTGAAACTTGCACCCACTCCGGGTCAGACCATCGGTCCGTTCTACGGCTACGCACTGCCCTATGACAAGGACAATGAGCTGGTCAACCAGGCACACCCCAACTCCGTGCGACTGCACGGGGTGGTCTATGACGGCAAGGGCGAAGTCATTCCCGACGCGCTGCTGGAAATCTGGCAGGCTGATGAAGACGGCAATGTGGTTTCCCGCGAAGGCTCGCTGGTTCGTGATGGCTACACCTTCACCGGCTGGGGACGCACCGCGGTGGATAACGTCGGCCACTACACCTTCACCACCGTGAACCCGGGCGCCACCGAGCAAGGCAAAGCGCCGTTCATCATGCTCACGGTGTTCGCCCGCGGTTTGCTCAACCGGCTGTTCACCCGGATCTATCTGCCAGAGGACACCGCCGCGCTGGCCAACGATCCCCTGCTGGCATCGCTGACCGAGGCAGAGCGCAAAACCTTGATCGCGGCCCGTGAAGAGGACGGATCCTTGCGCCTGGATATCCGTTTGCAGGGCGAGGAAGAAACAGTTTTCCTTTCCTACCCGCGCGAAAGCTAGAGTTCAAGACGGAGAGCTCAAACTTATTCAGTGAAGAATCGAGGGACTTGATGGACGGCGCAGACTACGGCGTATTGGCTCCAGCGTGGGCTGGCACCGCGGCTGCTTCGCTGTCCAGCGACACCGCCTTTGTGCAGGCCATGCTGGATGTCGAGGCCGCTTGGGTGCAGGTCCAGGCCGATGCCGGTTTGTGCAGCTCCAAGGATGCGCAGGCCGTTCACGCGGTGGCCAGCGCCCAGCGCTACGACCTGGCGCTGTTGGCCTCGAAAACTCCGGATGGCGCCAACGCGTTGATCCCGTTGCTGGGCATGATGCGCGAGCTGCTCGCCCACGATGGTGCCCCCGCGTCCGCGAGCACGGCGTTGCACCGCGGCGCGACCAGCCAGGACATTATCGATACCGCGCTGATGCTTGTCCTATCCAAGACGCTGGCCCAGGTGCAGGCCGATCTATGCAGTACCGCCGACGGACTCGCAGCCCTGTCCCAGGCACACCGCCAGACGGTCTGCATCGCCCGGTCACTGACCCAGCACGCATTGCCCACCACTTTCGGCTGGAAAGCGGCCAGCTGGCTTTCGGCGATTCTGGATGCCGAAAAGCAGCTGGAGACAGCATCACTGCAGCTGCGGTTGCAGTGGGGTGGCGCGGTAGGAACCCTGGCCTCCCTGGAACAATTCCTGACCAGCAATCACACTGCCGAAACCACCAGCGGGCAGCTCAGCTCCCAGCTGGCCGAGCACTTGGGCCTGCAGGATACGGGGGCACCGTGGCACACCAACCGCATGCCTATCCTCCAACTCGGCTCCGCCCTGGGCGCAGCCATTGCCGCACTGGGCACCTTCGGCGCCGATGTGCTCACCGCTTCGCGTCCGGAAATCGGCGAACTGTCCGAACCTCGCGAAGCAGGCAAGGGAGGGTCCTCGGCTATGCCGCAGAAGCAGAACCCGGTGCGCTCGGTGTTGCTGCGCAACGCCGCTTTCAGCTCCCCCGGTTTGCTCTCAACGCTCTTCACCGCCGCCGGCACCGCGGTGGATGAACGCCCCGACGGCGGCTGGCACGCCGAGTGGAGCACCCTGCGCGAATTGGCCCGCCTTGCCGCGGGCGCCGCATTCCATGGATCATTCCTGGCCAATGGCCTGAGCGTGAATCTTCCAGCCATGCAACGCAACCTCGCCTTGGGCGGGGACGCTGTGCTCTCCGAGCGCTTGGCTACCGTGTTGGCCCCGCTGGTGGCCGGTGGCAAACCTGCCATCCAGGCCCTCGTGCGCCGCAGCCTGAACGAAGAGCTCTCCCTCCGCGAACTGCTGCGCGAACAGATCCCCTCGCAAGACCTCAGCGATGCCGAGCTGACCGAACTTTTTGATCCCGCAGGCTACCTCGGTGCCGCGGATCGCTTCACCGCAACCGTATTGGCCGAGTACTCGGCACGGAAGGAACTATGGCAGTCCCAGAACTAACTCCGTCGCTACTTCACACCAATAGCGAACTCCCCACCCTCATCGCAGGCCCTTCACTGGGCACCGCTGCCCTGCCTTTGTGGGGTCCTGCTGTTCCATATCTCAAAGATCATTTCCAGGTCATCGCGTGGGACCTACCCGGGCACGGTGCCAGCAAGCCCTCGAGACAAGAGTTCACGCTGGCCGAGCTCGCCGCCGGCGTCCCCACCATGGTCCAGGCCCTGCGTTCTGACGGTGTGATTGCCGATGGCAGCAAGTTGTTCTACGCGGGAGTCTCGGTGGGCGGCGCCACCGCACTGCAGCTGGCCGTGGATCATCCCGGCTTCTTCAACGCCCTGTCCTCGATCTGCTCCGCGGCCAAAATTGGCACGCCCGAGGGTTGGACCGAGCGGGCGGAACTCGTGGCGAAGGCCGGAACCCCCACCATGGTTGCAGGCTCCGCGCAGCGCTGGTTCGCTCCCGGGTTCATCGAGAAGGAGCCAGAGATTTCAGCCAGCTTGTTGCACAGCCTGCAGGATGCTGACCGCTTCGCCTACGCCCACGTCTGCGGCGCCTTGGCAGGTTTCGACGTGCGTGAGCAACTGTCTACCGCCACCGATCCGATCTTGGCAATCAACGGCGCACAAGATGAGGTGTGCCCACCGGCCGACGCGCAGTTCATCGAACAGCACGCGCCCAAGGGCCACTCTGCCGTTGTGGAATCCGCGGGCCACTTGGCTCCCGCCGAAGCGCCAGAAGAGACTGCAGCACTACTCGCCGGTTTCTTCCTCGCCAGCTAGAAAGGCAACTTCAGCATGACTTATTCACAGCGCCTTCCGGGCGACACCTACGATGCGGGCATGGCCGTTCGCCGCGAAGTACTCGGCAACGAGCACGTTGACAAGTCCACCAATAGTTCCAACGGGTTCACCGACGAGTTCCAGGAAATGATCACCCGCTACGCGTGGGGCACCATCTGGACCCGCGATGGCTTGCCTCGCACTACCCGCAGCGCCATTACCCTGACCGCAATGATTGCCGGCGGCTACTGGGAAGAGTTGGAGATGCATGTACATGCCGCACTGCGCAACGGAATGACGCCTGAGGAAATCAAGGAAGTCTTCCTGCAGTGCGCCATCTATTGTTCTGTACCTGCTGCGAATGTGGCCTTCAAAATTGGCAAGAAGGTTCTGGACGAATACGCAGAGAATTAAGTCCGGCTCAGAGGATTGGGTCCGTTGTTCCCTACCGCAAATAACACGGCGCGGTATACTTGTGTCATGAATGTTCGGGAAGCAAGTAAAGCCCTCGGAGTGAGCGAACGTCGCGTTCGAGCGCTCATTGGGCAAGGCAAGCTTCAGGCCCAAAAAATTGGTCATCTATGGGAAATCCAAGACCCAAACGTACAACGCGCAAGCCGAAGGCCGCTGTCCGAACATTCACGCGTAATCCTTACTCAAGCGCTCCATCAACGAAGCCTTGGGAACTTGACCGGCCAAGAACGCTCCCGCACCGCGGCTCGCGTGCGGGAGCTGCGTTCTAGTGCTGATCCGAGCGCTTTGCTCATTGACTGGTGGGGCGGAAAACTCTCCGGGCCGCTGAACTTTGGAACGAACCTTGTTCAACACGCGCTAGCTGGTAACTCTTCTTACGTAGCACAGGCACTACAACAACCGCGTCGAGAATATCTACGCTCGCCACACGTACTGGCCGACATTGTGTCCTCGGAACGGCTTATTCGAGGACTCACGCGAACCCGGCTGGCACAAGAAGCGCAAGTTCTCCCCGAACAACTCATCAGGATTGAGCACTCAAAGCCCCTGAATTCGCCAGGGTCGGTCCGAAGAATTTTGCGCGTCTTGGACATTGAGCCGACAGCCCTACCCATGGTGGCAGCATGAGCAAGGTACTAGAAGCTTGGCTCGAACACCGTCACGCAGGTCAATTTATTTTTGAATCCAACGGCCGAGTTCAGTTCCGGTATGACGATGACGCACCTGAGACTCCAATTTCTCTATCGCTGCCGCGAGACTCGCTGATTCCGCGTTATGCCGCTGGACGATTCTTGGACAACTTACTGCCAGATTCTGAACACATGCGTCACCGCTTGGCGCTGGCCTACAACACTTCTGACGCTTCACCATTTAGCTTGTTAACAAAGGCAGGCGGTGACCTCGCAGGAGGACTTCTCTTGCTCCCAGAAGGCAAGAGCCCTTGGACCGGTCCGCCCCTCTTGAACCCGATTCTTGATCGAGACCTTGCAGACCGAATCAATAGCATCAAACTCGACGCCGATGCTTGGTTGGCCCCACAAACCCCTGCAAGATTTTCTCTTGCAGGCACACAGGGAAAGTTCGCTATGGCACAGATCGAAGGTGATTGGTATTGGTCCAACGAAACCACTCCGTCAACCCATATCGTTAAGCCCGGCGCACCACGACTCGTTGGTATCGAACAAGCAGAGATTGCGAGTCTCGCCCTGGCCGGTCGAGTTGGGATCAAAGCCGCATCCGCGCAAATACTCCAGGTTGAAGACCAGCAAGCTTTTTTGGTTGAACGTTTTGACCGAGAAGTCCAAGCGAAATCCGTGTATAGCCAACGGTTACATGCGGAGGATCTCGCCCAAGCTATGGGCTATGGGCCTGATCAGAAGTACAACATCACGATTGAGCAGGCCTTCCGAAAACTATCTGAAGTAGACAGTAAGGGCTTACTGGGCAGAACATTCCTCGATCAAGTCATTTTTAACACCCTGATCGGCAACGCGGATGCGCATGCAAAAAACTATTCTGTTCTCTTGCGTCTCGAAACGATTACTCTGGCGCCACTTTACGATGCGGTGCCGGTAGGCCTGTACGGAGAATACGACCAAAATTTAGCCATGCGAATTGCAGGCGCTCGCCAGTCCCAAGCCGTGTCCCTTTCGCACTGGCGCAAGCTGGCCAGGAGAATCGATGTCGACCCAGATGAATTGAGCGCACGCGTTCAAGGACTCGCCACCGCCGTTGGAGAGCAGAATGCTGTAGCGTGGTCCGCTTTAGCCGGACACCAGAGCGCGCTTCTAACATCCCTTGTAGACCGGAACGTGGCCAAGGCGCTGAGCAACAGCTGATAGTGCTGCTCGCAAGATTCGCCGACCTACCCGACCTGATAAGTGGCCAAGGCCTCCGATAAACATGTCACCCAATTGGTGGCTTATCGGGGCCGATCAGCGATTCCTCCAACCAGCCGCGCTCCTGATCATTCAGAGGCCACGAAGACACCCCATCTGACGCCAGCGGAACCATCACGGTGCGCGAATCAAACACCGGCTGTCCCTCTTGATAGCCGATTCCCCGCACGATGAAAGACTTGGTGCCAATCCTGCTGATCCCCATCTTCAAAAGCATTTCAGGCTGATAGTACAAAGGACGCAAGTAGTCGATCTGCAGGGAAGCAACCACCGATCCGAACTCGAGCAGATTCTTATCCTGTTCTTCGTGCGCCCACCGAATCCGCGCCTCTTCAAGCAAGGTGACAATGCGGGCGTTATTCACGTGGCCCAGTGCGTCCTGATCTGACCAGCGCAGCTGCAAGACGATTTCCTTGGTCGCGGCCAAATTATCTGTTGGTTGATTACTCATAGTCCCATTTGAACAAAGTTTGGCCTCCGCGCTGCCGGGATGCCTAAGAGTTACCCCAATGAGTTTTCTGCTCGGACCCAACGCTGTTCTTCGCTGTCGGCATCTATGAACTTCCAGGTCTGCGAATATCCACGGTCAGCCACGGTGTCGATGAACCAGTATGTTTTACCCGGGTCCCATCCGGCGATGAGTGTAGCGAATTTAGCATCCACCGTCAGGCAGTGTCCGGCCAGCGCAAGGTACGCACCAATGCTCAGATGTACTCCGTCATAGCGGCGAGCTACCGCCAACCAATCGGGCATAAGCCAAGCACCGTCTCGGCCGGTGACGTGATACCAATCGTGGCGCTTCTGGGCGGTAACTTCGATGGGATGATCTTTGCACAGCTGCACCCATTGCTCCGCAGAGGATATCTCCAAGACGTTGACCCTAGTTGGAATATCGACCAGTGTGGTCGTGGCTTTCTCCCACGAAAACGCGTCTTCGACGCAACTAAGTCCTACCGGTTCTCCGGAAGCGAACTGCCCGCAAGTAGGCTCTAGATAGAAGTTCGGCGATGACCACCATTCCCCACTGCAAGTTCCCAGAGCACGCGACCGGTTATCCCGAGTGTCCCGCACTTCAGTTAGTATCACGTGTTCTTTCCACGCGAGTAGGGATTTAATACCTGTCCGAGCTGTGTCCTCAATCGGATCAACCGGATCCGTAATTTCGAATTTCACATGGTGTTGCTCGTGCAGAATAACGGCGTCAAACCATTGGTCGACCTGTCCCGACTCCTGAACATGTTTCGCGATTCGTTCCAGCGGCGCTTTAAGCTCATCGGAGGCAAGCACCGTGTCTGTCCCATCCGCCTCTTGCCAGTATCTCGCAGCATCCACAGAAATGTGCAGTGCATAGTGCATCAGTTCAGCCGTCACTGGAACAAGCTCCGCGCGCTCCAAGAGCCCAGCAAGTTCTTGTGCGCTTACGAAAGTGTTCTTAGCTTCTTCTGCCCCCGGCCCAAACATCACGACGCCTTCACCCCGAGCAGCTTCAGCTTGATATGAGGCATAAAACATTCCAACGGATAGTTGGCGCCCGCTGTAATCAGGAACCAGCTGAGCTTCGCCAGCGACAGCGAATTCCCACAACAAGCGCCTACCGCGCTGACCCTGTAGCAATGCCTGGACAATTTCCATGCTCACAACCGCTTTCTCTGATCACTGATAGCTAAATACGCCCAAGACACCTTGTAAGTATTAACGGAATCGATTATTCGACATTACCTGAGCGGGGGCTGTTATTCACCTTAGATTGACAGCGTTGGCAAAGGTCGGCCAAAGGGCCGGCAGATTGTCACCACCCCGGAGGAACGTACGTGAAATTCTTCGCTCGACCCGGCAAAACCAATCACATCACCCCACTACGAGCTACTGCAGGCGCACTCGTTGTCCTGGCAGCATCGGCCGGTCTCACCGCCGCCAATTCCGCACCCGATCCAGAACCAGCAGCAAAGAAGACTGCAGACTGGAACTCGTCCGCTTACCGAGGATCAGTCCAGGTCGTCCGTGCACAAGATGAAAAAGCAGCAGCAAAAGACAAGACCCTCGAAGGCGTTGTCTTCGAGGACAGCAACAAGAATTCCAAGCAGGACGCCAATGAGCCAGGCCTGCCCAACGTCACCGTTTCCAACAGCCGCGACGTAGTCACCACCGACGGCCAGGGACGCTACGAGCTTCCCGCTTTTGAGAACATGACCGCCTTTGTCACCCAGCCTCGCGGCTTCCAGGTGCCAGTGGATGAAAACAATGTCGCACAGTTCTCCTACATCCACCTGCCAGAAGGCTCCCCCAAGCTGAAATACGGTGGCATCGCGCCTACCGGCGAACTGCCTGCGGCGGTCAACTTCCCGCTGACTCGCAGTGCCGCCACTCAGTCTCCGAATCAGAGCTGCGCTATCGGTGCCGATGTGCAGACCTATAACCAGAAGGAAGTTGAATACGCTCGCAAGGGTGCCTTCGCCGACCTGGCCGCACGCACCGACTACACCGGCTGCGGCGCGCTGTTCATCGGCGACCTCGTGGGCAATGACCTGTCGCTATTCGCCCAGACCCGCGAGCTGACTTCCATGCTCAACGGCCCGGCTCGCTTCCTCCCAGGCAACCACGACATCGACTTTGATTCCCTGGACGGCGTGCACGAGTTTGATACCTACCGCGCTCAATTCGGCCCTGAGTACTACTCCTATGACACCGGCAAGACCCACGTGGTCGCGCTGAGCACCATCGAGTACCCCACCAAGGTTCCAGCGAAGCGCAGCGACTACACCTACCAGCTAGGCAAGCAGCAGCTTGAATGGCTGCGCGCAGACATCGCCAAGGTGCCAAAGAACAAGGCCATTGTCCTGGCCGGCCACAGCCCATTGCTGGAATTCTTCTTCAACGATGAGCACACCACCAAAGAGGTCAAGGACATCTACAAGATTCTCAAGGGCCGTGAAGTGGTCTCCTTGGGCGGCCACACCCACATGTCCGAAAACCTTCGCAAGGGCGATTTGATGAAGGGCTGGCTGGACGAAGTAGGCGAAGCCGGCCTGCCATTCACCCACCTGACCGTTCCGGCTGTTGCCGGCCAATGGTACGGCGGACGAGTCACCGAAACCGGTTACCCGACGTCCCTCCAGCAGGATGGCACCCCTCCAGGTATTTTGACCTTGGACATCAAGAACACCAAGATCACCGAGCGGTTCACTCCCACCGGCGCAGATGAGAGCGATCAGATGGCTGTCGGCCTGAACACTCCTGCTTACCGCGATTGGTACGAGGAGAACGTCGACAAGGAATACGGCACCATTCAGCCTTTGGAGAACCCGCTGTCGGTGAGCCGTAACGGTCTTGCCAAGGACACCTGGCTGACCACCAACTTCTGGATGGGCAGCACGGGCTCCAAGGTCGAGGTCTCCATTGACGGCCAGGATCCAGTCAAGTCGACTCGTACCCAGTCACTCACCGGAGAAACGGCGCTTACCGGTGCCAAGTATTCAGACCCGGTGGCTATCGCCGAGCAGTTTGTCTACGGTGGCGGCCTGCCCGAGAAGACCAGCCACCTGTGGCGTCTTGAACTGCCAAATGATCTGAAGACCGGATCTCATACCGCTGAAGTGACGGCCACCGATGTTCATGGTCGCTCCTTCACCGACAAGCTCGAATTCGAAGTCACCGACTAGTTTTCAGTCTGTGAGTGGTGGCTGGCGCCTTGTGCGCCGGCCACCATTTTTATGCAGTGAACGTTCCGTCCAGGTTCACGAACAGCGAGTTACCGTACTTGCAGTCGAGCATCCGGCGACGGTGCATTTGGTGGACTGCCACTCCAGGAGCAATTCCCATCTCCCGCGCTTTAGTTGCGATCTGCGCATCATTGGTCATCCCATGGAAAGGCGCCAGTCCTTCTGCCCCGAAAAGAACGTTTTTTGCGAACTCATTGGCAGATTTTTCGGTAGCGGTACCGCGTTGTTTTTCAGTGCTGTACTCCAGATGGGTCTGGCCACGCGGGTCATTGAGGATATGGCCTAATTCGTGGAAAAGCGTCCAAATCGCAAACCCGTCCATGCCCCAGCGACCGGTCTGCTGGATCACTGGAACACGTTTATCGATCCATCGTGTTGCTCCCTGCAGAGGGAGCCCTTTCGGGGGATCGACAACCATGAAGACAACGCTGACGTCCGAAAGCATCCTCGCAATATCATTCAACATTGATGAATCGGGGCGGACGGCGCGCTTTCGCAGTTCAGGGATGATGGCGCGTAATTTGCGTGGCGCATACTCATAGCTACGTCCGAGCTCGTAGGGCTTCGCCATTTCAGCGGCACGCAACCAGGTGCTCAACAAAGTCTGATCTAGTTCGGTTGGGGAGTCTTTGAGTGTCGCAAGGGCGAAGTCGCCTTTGTGTAATTCCGCATGAAGTTGCTCGTAGGATTTCCAGGTTCCGCAACGATGAAACGCAAGGAAATCCGAGACAAGCTTGCCCGGAGTTCGCATATTCGCCTTGGTCGCACCGATGCGCCGAAGATAACTTGCCGCTGCAGGTGCAATCTGAGCTGCGAATTGCGCCAGGTTCTCTTCGTCAGCGATTCGCGCGAGATCGCTTCGGTACATTGCTTCGTACCTAAGCCACGTTGTCGCAGGAATACCTACGACTCGTTCGAGCCGTAGCGCCGTTTCGCTAGTGATCGGAGCATGGCCGTTGATGATCTCATTGACCTGCTTGCGGCTACAGCCCAGTAAGTCGGCCGCTTTTTGCTGCGAGAAGCCCTGATCATCTATCCATTCCTCTAGGTAATCACCCGGTGCAACGGCGTAGTTGGTGGCATTCATGTTGGCTCCTCTCAGTGATAATCGGTGATGTCTATAACGGTGATCTCATGGGCGTGCGGCTGGTTGGGCTTTGGCTCAATGATTAGTCGCCAATTTCCGCTCAGCTCTGCTGCCCAAGTTCCCGCTCGCTCCCCGTGCAGGGCATGCCATCTGTCTCCCGGGTCGTCCTGAGGCAGACTGGCCAACGTTTCCGAAGTTTCCAATGCCTTGATCCGCAGCCTGAGTTTTTTCTTGAGATCAGGACGCTTTTTCTGCATTTCGTTTTCATCGGTGCATAACTTCTCAAGCTTGTTTCCTTTGAACCTCACCTTCAATTTTATGTCACCAACTTCGTTACAGCATAGAACTAAAAATTGTGAATTAGATCCTGCCTGACAGAGAAAGAGCAAACCAGCCCCGCTCCGATGAACTCATGTGGTTGAAGGTCGAACCTGGAATCAGTCGCCAGATGTTTATTACTCAGAAGCAAAATCAATATGCGACGGAAAGGAGACGGTGCTGCCATATCGCGCATAGGATGAACTCATGCGCATTGCCATCTTGGATGACTACCAGAACGTCGCTACTGACCTCGCAGATTTTGAGGGCCTGGCGACCGAGCTCGACGCCGACCTGACAGTTTTTAATGAGCACCTCGGGCATGATGATGCAACTGTCTGCGCGGCGCTGAAAGACTTTGATGTCATCGTGGCCATGCGTGAGCGCACGCCGTTCCCGGCATCGAGGTTTCAGCTACTGCCTAACCTCAAGCTCCTGGTCACCACAGGCCGACGCAACGGAGCCATCGACTTGGAAGCGGCGGCCGCGCACGGCGTCGTAGTCTCGCACACCGGTTACGTCCCCACCGATGCAGTGGAGCATACGTGGGCGTTGATCTTAGCCGCCGCCCGCCGATTGGACGTGGAACTGTTCTCCTCAGCGAACCCGCGTTCCGAAGCTGAGCCGTGGCAAACGAGTTTCGGCATGGGCTTGTCAGGCAAAACCCTTGGCGTTTATGGCTTGGGCAATCTGGGTTCCAAGGTGGCGAAGGTCGGTCTGGCTTTCGGCATGCGGGTCATTGCTTATAGCCAGAACCTCACCAAGGCCCGGGCTACCGAGGTCGGCGTGGAATTGGTATCCGAGGCGGAGCTTTTTGCCACCAGCGACGTAGTGACCGTTCATCTGAAACTCTCGGAGCGAAGCACCGGCGCCATTGGCGCAAAGCAGTTGGCATGGATGCGGCCAGAATCCATATTGGTTAATACGTCGCGGAGCCGGATTGTGCAGACCGACGCGCTCATCGCAGCCCTTGAAAACGAGCTGCTCTATCTGGCAGCGCTCGATGTTTTCGACACCGAACCATTGCCGGCCAAGGATCGTTTGCTGGGCACTCGTGGCGTGATTGCGACCCCGCATATTGGCTACGTAACCATTGAACAGTTTTCGATGTTCTACCGTGACGCGGTTGAAGATATCCGCGCTTGGTCTAGCGGTTCACCGATCCGCGTGCTGAGCTAGGCAATTTGCGCCGAGGGACAAAGAAGTAATGGAGGATCGCCACGACGGCGGCCCACGCGGCTCCAATCAGCAGTCCCACCAGCACGTCTGAGACCCAATGATGCCCGATGTAGATCCGTGATGCGCCCATGGCCAGAACAAACAGTGTTGCCACGATCGAGATGAGATAGGCGTAGCGGCGCAGCCCGTAAATGATGGCCAGGTAGCTGGAAATGCCAATGAGCGCGGCGGAATTCAGCGTGTGCCCGCTGGGAAATGAGTAAGACAGTGGCGGCGTTGGACCGCCGGGAATTCCTTCTGGCCGGTGCACCTGCAGGCTCGCCTTGAGCAGGATGGTCAGCCCGACGGATACGAGTGCAGTTAGGGCCACTGCGATAAAGGGCCAGATACTTCGCGTTTTCCAGCTCAGCAGTCCGGTAATCAGCACCATGATGATGCTCATGCCGGGTGTTGATCCCCAGAAGTACAAGAAATCAGAGATTGCGAAAAGGACCGGCGACTGGTTGTCCAAAGCCCATTGGTAGGTGGGTGCGTCGAGGTCCGTGGCCCAACCTCCGGCATGCAGTGATATCAATACACGTCGGGTGAAGTAGAAGATGGCAACGACGATGCCGAAGATCATCCAGAGCACCTGCACGCCGCTAGGTCGTTGGCCTGACGGAAGGGGTCTCGGATTTCTCATGTCCTCCATCGTATCGGTGCATGATTCAAAGCATCCAACCGAGGAATGCGGAACAATAGAATCATGACAATCAAGGTGCTGGCAGTTGGCAAGAAACACGAGTCGTGGGTAGACGAAGGAATTTCCCGTTACGAGAAGCGACTCAAGAAGCCCTTTAACCTCACCTGGCAGTTGCTGAATCACTCTTCACGCGAGAACGACGCCGCCCGCACCGAGGAGTCGGCACGCATTCTGGCGAAGATCGATGACCGCGATTTTGTGGTGCTCCTCGACGAACGAGGCAAGAACATCGATTCTCCCGCCCTGGCAAACAAGCTGCGCTCCCCTATCGATTCTTCACGCAATGTTGTCATCATCATCGGCGGAGCCTACGGCGTTGATCCCACGGTGCACGCCCGCGCAGATTTCACTTGGTCGCTTTCCAAGCTGGTCTTCCCGCATCAGCTGGTGCGCTTGATTCTGACCGAGCAGCTGTACCGTGCGCAGGACATCTTGGCTGGCGGAAAATACCATCACGTGTAAACACGCCTATTGACTTTCCAACTCGGAAAGACAAGACTTTCCATAACGGAAAGTGGGTGCCATGGTTTCGCCAAATGATCGTCCGGGACAAGATGACGCAGCGGGACTGCTGCAATCTGTAGCGCAAGAATCAGAACAGATGGTCAAGACCTCTGGAAACCCGCGCGGTTTGCTCACCAGCGTAGTCGCCGTCTCCGCTGTGGTCTTCACGCTGATCCAGGCCTATCCACCACAGGCTTATTGGCTAACACTGCTCTATCTTCCAATAATCCTTTGGTATGTTTTGGCTCAACGGGGTCGTGCAAAACCACGCACATTGATCAACAGTCCAAGTCTCCTGACGGGCGCTTACGCAGGATATTTCTTTCTATGCGTCCTGCTGATCAATTGCCTCAGGTTCTGGGACGCTACGCGAATGGAAGAAGTTCTCGCGAAAATTCTTGTCACTTTCATCAGTGGCATGTTCTTAGTGACCAAGATGCAAACGGCCTACAACAAGGCGCGCGTCGAGGACGGCAATGATCAAGCCAACTAGCAAGGCTCAGTTTGATGAGCTGATCCATGCTCCATTGCGGTTACGGATTTGCGCAAGCTTGGCCCCTGTTGAATGGGCTGAATTCGCGCAGCTCAAGCAGAACCTGGGCGTTGCGGATTCGGTGCTCAGCAAGCACGTGAAGCAGCTGGGCGATGCCGGTTACGTTGATATTGAACGGTTCGCGAAACTGGGCCGCAGCCATGTGCGAGTTTCACTGACCAGGATCGGCCGTCGAGCGTATGTTGGCCATGTTGCTGCGTTGCGTGAAATTACTGCAGAATAAGATCTTCTCGAGTTGTTAACGAATGTCGACATCACGGAACAATTTCCAGTTCGCAACTGGCTACTCAAGTAATTGCGCTTTGGATGCGCCGAGTCGCCCTCTCACGACGAGTACTTTCGGCGCGTTCGATAGTAGTTGGAGCCGAACTTTAACGATCCAATTCTGTCCATGATGTGCTGGGCGGACCGCTAGTGGTCCGCCCAGCAGACGATCAAACAGAAATACCCAGATCAGCCTTTTCAGTTTCCTCTAGTTGCTGAGCTACAGACCGCGAGACCGCTATTCCGCTTTCAATGGCACCGTCGATGAATCCTCCCCAGCCATTAGCGATGTCGGACCCAGCAATTCGGATGAGACCTTCTGGACGCTGCAACTCAGCCAGAGATTCGCTGAGGAACCCGGTGTAGTGCATTGCCCAAGTGGAACGTGATTGCTCGTCATCAACCCAGTTGTGTCCAGCGATTTCCAAGACTTCCAAGCCAGGCACGAGCGAGTCGAGGATTTGTTGCGCCGCGGCCCGGTCAGTAACGTCAACAGCAGCCGCTTGAGGCCCAAAACATACAAGAGTTGTTGAGTCTTCATCGATGTACTCTGCCTGGACAAAGTTCAACGGTGCATCTTCAGCCCCCATAGCAACAAAGCGTTCTTGCCGCCCTTTCACCTTGATCCACAACTTTGCGCCTCTACCGGCATGGCTCCGGCACGCTGCTTCTCGCTTCGCAGCAGAGAGCTGCGGCTGAATATCAATGTCATTCACAGTGGCTAGCGGTACTGCCAGAATTAGCTGACGGGCTGTAATCTCCTGACCATCAGCTGTTTGAACGTGGACGCGTTCTGCGTCTTGGCGAATAGAAACCACTGGTTGTTTCAGGCGTAGCTGCGCTGTGGAATCTTCCAAGATGGCTTCGGCGAGACGTCGGGTTCCGCCCTCGATTTTGAAGGTGGCGCAAGTTTCAAACATGAGCTGCCAGGATCCGCTAGCTGCCGCGCACCAGCGCAATGCTTGGGTGTAAGCCGCTTGCTCCAGTAGACCGTTGAAATTTAGAGCCCAGAAAGAACGAAGTAGTTGACGTTGACCCTCAGACAGATCCAATCGGTCAATAGCTTCGGAAAGCGTCAAGCCATCGATGTCCGTTACTTCCGGATTCGTCAGTGGCGACCATGGCAACGGAAAATACTTGCGCGCATCTGCGAGCAATGCTTGGTTTGGGGCATCGAGCAGATCCATTAATTCGTCAGCATGCCCGCTGCGGTGTTGCCCCTCCACGCTCCAATAGGCCTTGGTGAATTCGGGGGCGGCGATTGCCGCAATTCCATAGCGTCCCATCTCAGTCCACACGTAAGGCTGCGTCCAATGCACCCACGTTCCACCGAGTTCAAGGTTCCTTCCAAGGTGTTCCTCAAGATGAGTCCGGCCGGCGATACGGTCACGGGCTTCCAGAATAATCGTCTTGAATCCGCGTCGGGAAAGTTCGCGGGCAGCAGTAAGTCCGGCAAAGCCCGCACCGATAATGACAACGTCAGTAGTTTCCATGTCTGATCCCTAGCTGTAAACGAAGAATTCGACGGTGGGTTCAATAATGCTCCAGCGCGTCAGGGCGCCTTTGGACAATGAAGCCATTGAACCAGCGGTGAGATCAAAAGTTTCTTGCCCTTCGACCTCGATACGGATGTGACCTGAAACGATGTAAATCGTTTCGTCCTCGTTGATCGGCAAGTCGAATGGCTCCGGCGCCTGTTCAGGGGTAATTTGCCAAATGCCAGAAGCTAGCGCCTGATTGTCATTGTCACCGTTGAGGCGAAGCCACTGCACGGTGCCGACTTCGAATGGTACAAACTCGGCCGGATCGTGATGAGCGTGGAATACCTGAGACATGATGTTGGTACTTCTTTCGGTTGGTTGGAAATTGAAAATCTAAGCTCTGGAGTCCTGAGACTCTGGTTCGGAATCAGGTTGTAGTTCGCGCAGCAGCGGAAGCCTGTCCTGGAATCGACGCCTGATGACAAAGAGAACCAGTGAGAGCAAAAGTATGCCTACGCCGATGGACAGCTCGAAGGTTCCGCCGTATCCGGATATTTCGGATGATGCCGCTCCCACAATTAAGACCGCGGCCCCGTAGACGGTCGTGACGACGGCCAGAGGTATTGCTGCTCGACCGAGCCTAAAACTTCTCGGCGCCTCCGGCCGATCAATCCGGAGAAGAATAAACCCGGAGACTGCGAGCAATATCGCCAAGAGATACCCCATATTTGCGGCGACGAGAATTGAAATCGGATTAGACACAAAGATGACTAGCAAGATATTCATAACAACTGCAGTCACAACAGCCCTAGCAGGTACCTGATGTCTGTTCAGCTTTTCGAACTGGCGAGGGACCAGCCCATCCACGGCTGCACCGTAGAGTGCTCGTGATCCGTCGGCCATGCTGGCGTTGACACCCATAAGTAGCGCACCAATGGTGATAAGCAAGGCAACATCGCCAGCAAATCCCGCAGGCAGCACCGCAGCGAATCCGTTAACGAATACGGCGGAAGGATCAGCAACAGCGTCGGACTGCGAGACGAGCCCTCCAACGCCGATAGGGGCCAATGCAAACATCATGAATGTAAAGGCACCAGAACTCGACAACGCACGCCGAGCATCTTTGGCGCTGCGATACTCGGGGGTGAACGCGGCGCACATTTCTGTGCCGTAGGCTGTCCATCCAACAAGGTAGAGCCAGACAGCGGCGTCCTTCCACCCTCCCCAGTGATCAGCACCGGGTTGGCCCAGCCCCCACGTTAGATTACTGACATTCCATTGGCCGCTGACCAGTGGGGCGACGACAAAAGTGAGCAAAGGTATCAGCAACAGTGCACCGAAAATCTTGTTTACCCAAGCTGCCGGTTGTGCACCGAAGAGGTTAGGGACCATTAGTGCCGAGATGAGCACGATGCCTATCAGCTGCGCCGGGCCTACCTGCACAAATCCCAAGTTCAGGGCCCACGTTGCCTCTGGGAACCAGCGAACTTGGATGATGGCTCCAGCCGTAAGACTCACTACGGAAATGACCGCCGACCAGCCAAACCAGTAACCAAACGACGCCAAAGCACCGGCAGGGACAAAGCGTCCTTTCCACGCTTCATGAGCGTAGATCGGTACGCCTCCTGGCTTATCCGGAAACATGGAAGCCATCTCTGCGAACAGGTGGTTTTGCGCCCAGCCGATACCGGCCGCCAGTGCCCAAATAAACATGGCCGATAGGGCGCCGATGGCAGCCATAGTCGCGCCGAAGGATACAAAGAGACCGCCAGAGACAGCCATCGCAAAGGCAAACGCATCTTGCCAACGAAGCGTGCGATGGAGCACTGGAACAGAGCTATTGGGGTCGAACGAGTCAGGCATGGAGGGCCTTTCGATCACGAGTTAAGACCGCGAGGCAAGTAGTTCACACGGCCGCTGAGGCGTGTTCCGCCTCACATGCTTTAAAACTATGCAACTGCTTAGTTTTAGTGTCAAGAGATATTTTTGGGGATTAGACTCGTAATGTGAATACGACGCGGACGACCAAATATGGCCAAGGTAAAGACGCGCTCCTGGCAGCAACCGTCAAGGTGGTGGCCGAGCGTGGGCTTCACGGGTTGACTTTCCGAGCAGTTAGCGAAGTCGCGCAGGTTAACAACACTCTGATCAGCCATCACTTCGGCACGAAAGATGCCTTGTTACACGAAGCCGTAGCCTGGGCAACTGCCCGCTCCATGCGACTGAGCGACATCTCTTCCACTGATTCAATCGACAGTAATTTCGCTCGCGAATTAGTAGAACTTGTTGATCGCGAACCACATCTACAAATGTTCCAATATGAATTCATTCTCGAATCACGAAGACGTCCCGATCTCCACGATGAAGCGGTCGCGCTCTACGAAGGCTATATAGGAGCACTGGAGAACTTGCTGACAAAACAAGGGCACGTGAATACGCGGCCGTTGGCACGCGCAATTTTTGCGACTTTAGACGGCCTGGTGCTCCAACAACTCACCGTGGCAGATCCCAAGTCGGTGCAAGACGCGATCGAATGCATCGAAAAACTGCTCGAGGCAAATTTGTCCACCACCCAGGTAGATAGTTCTAGCTAGGAGGCTTGTACCGAAGTAGAAGGTGAAGGCTTTCGAAGCGGTAGGCTACGAAAATGGCAATCAGCGACACAATTATCAGAGTGGCTGAAGCGTCGGACGCCGCTGAATTCCACGAGCTGGCTCGATTATTCACCCCGGGACTGGCAACAACGCTCAGGGGCTTTGAACCTAACTTCCTGACATTGCTACAGAACCCGAATTGGCACCTGGCCGTCGCCGTAGAATAAGATTCACTGAGCGGGTACGTCGCAGCGCAAGACTATGGGCGCGGTCTGCGGGGTGCGTTTTCTGTTGGCCGCATACACGACCTCTTTGTCGCACCAGGTTCTCGTCGAAGCGGTACCGGGCGTGCCTTGGTTGAGTCAGCTTTCGCTTGGGCAAGACAACGCCCAGCCCCAATGATTCTGGATTGGCAGGCAACACCTGAATCGGTCGCCTTCTACGAATCGTTGGGATTCAAGCCTGATTTTGTCGGCGACTTCCCCGAATATCCCGGATTCACCCTCGACCTACGTCGCGTTGCCGAGCGCTGACCAAAGGAATGCAGACACGCTTCTATCGAAAATCGGTACTGTCTCGTAGTTAGTCCCTTAGAGCAGCTTGCTCCAAGCAACCTCACGCCCAAGCTGACCGGTTTCAGTAAAGAGCTGAACCTGGTGCGTCGAAGCTAGGGCCAACGCAAGATCATCTGTGTGTGCTGAGCTGAATCCAGCTTTCTGCCAAAACGGACCAGACCTGCGGCTAAACAGCCACGCTTGTTTTGCTCCAGCCTCGACAGCTCGTTGCATCGCAAATTCTGCAAGATCCAAGCCGATTCCGCCGCCACGTAGCTCGGGCGCTACCGCGACACTTCGAATCAGCGCGTGCTGTCCGTCTTCGCTGCTTTCATATCCTGTGGTGGCGAAAATGCGCCCCGTCGTTTCATCCCGCGAGATCCATAAATGCACGTTGGGCGAGTCCAGCCCGCTCAAGGTGAGGTCAGCGATGCTGAGGAATTCCGAGATCTCCGCGATGTCGGCGTTGGTCGCACGAACAAGTTTGAGCATCCTTCAACGCTAGCTATCAGTGGTTCGATCCTCGAATTATGACTCTGCTCGGGGCATCAAATCAGCTACTGATTTTCCATTTCGCGCCGGAACTGTGGATCATGCCGTTTCGAGCTGTGTTGTCGATTCATCTCTGGAATTGAAAGCGTGTCGATATTGGCTGGGTGTCAGCGAAGTAGACCGTTTGAAGATGGTGCGGAAGTTAGCACCTGACCCCAGTCCGGTGCATGCGGCAATCCTTTCAACAGATGCCGTTGTCGTTTCAAGCAGTTCCTTGGCACGTTCGACCCGCTGACTGGCAAGCCACTTCATCGGGGTCGTCCCTGCATGCGTCTCAAATCTTCGTGCGAGCGTTCTTCCGCTAAGCGAGGTCGCTGCGCTGATATCCGCAATTGTGATTGATTGGTGCATGTGCTTAATTGCCCATTCCATGGCAGCCGCAACATCCGCCGGATGCTCAGCTGCACCAAACAACGATCGATTCTTAATGAACTGCGATTGGGTACCTTCGCGGCATGGAGCGGAAACGATGGATCGCGCAGTCAGATTTCCTTGTGCCGCGCCCCAGTCCTTTCGAACCAGATGAAGGCACAGGTCAATTCCAGCAGCAACACCTGCGGAGGTGAGCACCTGCCCGTTATCGACGAAGAGAACATTTTCATCCACCGTGATCTGAGGGAAGAGACGGGCTAGGTCACCAGTCGATTCCCAATGTGTAGTTGCTGTCAAACCGTTCAAGATTCCCGCCTGCGCCAAAGCAAAAGCGCCTGTGCAAATCGAAACCATGCGGGCTCCGCGTTGTTGTGCTGCGACCAATGCTTCAAGGACATCAGGCGAAAGCGGATCTCGTGAGTGAGTGAATCCTGGAACGATCACCGTATCCACCTCTGCCAGCAGATCAAGCCCTCGATCTGGAACTATCGAATACCCTCCCGTCGCGGGTATCGGTTGGCCGTCCTCCGCACAGGTTGCTACCTCGTAAAGGCCGGAGGTGTTTCTCCCGAGCACTTGAATAGGAATGCCAAAATCCAAAGCTAGAACTTCGGGCAATGCCAAGACCGCAACTTTGATCGGTTTCGGTCCACCGCTTTGGGCAGTAACGCCCTGAATCAAATTGGCAGAATTCTTTTGCATAGTGACAATCCTGCCACTGTCGTACTTTTTTGCCCAGTGAAATCGTTAGAACATGATCAAATCACCACCCCGATTTCGAATTCTCCTGACTCAACTTATTGCCGCCCAAGCCTGTTATTACATGATCGTCAGCATCGACCTAACCTTGACTGGGTTGGTTGGAATGTCGCTAGCATCTGTCCCGGCACTAATGACGCTTCCATTGAGTCTTATCGTCGTTATCGGTACGTACTGCTCGTTCATCGCCGGACATGCTGCCGCGCGCTTCGGGTACCGGCCTGTCATGGTTGCCGGAGCACTTACGGTTGTTGTTGGCGGGACCGTGTCGGCTATCGCCGTCGCTTCGCATTCGTTCAGCCTGTTTTGCGTGGGCACAGCATTGACCGGAGGGTACAGGGCAGTGGGTGGATTCCTACGATTCGTGGCCTCAGAATACGCGCCACCAACCAAGCGCGAACGTGCCCTCGCGCTAGTCATGTACGGCGGAATAATCGCAGCGGCGTTGGGTCCGTTCGCGGCCGTCGTCGCGGCAAAAGCAGCCGAACAACCCTACTTGGGATCATGTATCTTGATAGCAATTCTCGGGATCGTCGCGTTGGTCCTCGCCGCGACCATGCCACCAGCGACAGGCAGAGACAGGGAAGCACACAATTCCGCAATTAGGATTCGGGAACGCATCGGTAATCCTACGTTTCAACAAGCGGTACTCGTATTAGCGGGCTCAGGGCTAGTAATGACTCTGGTTATGGCATCAGGTCCGTTAGCAAACGATCATGCAGGCCACGGTTCTGCCGTCGGAGCGGCAATGATCCAGTGGCACCTTGTAGGGATGTTTGCCCCTTCGGCTCTGAGCGCACTATTGCTCAAAAAGTATGGCGCTTATAAGACCAATGTCTTTGGTGTCTCGGTCATCGCGTCTGGGTGTGCGATTGGGCTGATTTCGGCCTCGGGTTGGGGCATGACGGCAACGATGATGCTCGTTGGCGTTGGGTGGAATGTTCTATTCGTGACTGGTTCGGCGTTACTTCTCCAGTCTTATCCTCAAGGCAGAGGAGCGAAACTCCAAGGTTTCACGGACGGAGCTACCGCTGCCATTTCGGCTGGAGGATCTTTTGCGGCTGCTTGGCTTTCGCAGCATCTTGGGTGGAACGGAATAAACCTCTTGGCGCTCGCGGTCGTTGCGGGCGTCCTAACGATCCTTGTTTGGCTGAGTATTCGTGCGCGCAGAGCCAACGCTTTGAGAGCTGCCCAATCTTCGTCATTGGTCGTCTCAGAATCATAGGCATTGAAGTTTCTGGTGGGAGCGCCCCCTCACCCACACGTACGGCTTGGATTCTGGCCATTGTTGGGTGGCTAGAGAAGAGGGCTCACCGTGGCGCAAGCAGCGGGGTTGGGGAAACCGACCGGGTCTAGTTTGAGGCCAAAATGATCGAACCTGTCACTCTGGAAGCATGAATCTTGGTGTCAACCAAACCTTCACAAGGAGCAAATTTCGGCGATCTCGCAGCCGGTTGCGCTGACAAGGTTGAGCATTCTTCAACGCTATCCATCCAACGTTCGGACCTCGAATTATGACCGAGTTCCTGCCATCAAATCAGCGACGGGTTACTCAAACGAACGATCAGCTCCGCTCAGTCCACGCTTTTCAAATCGACGCACTGGAAACCATGAGGAATCAGGCCCAAAGTCGACGACTCCACGTTCCGAGTAACCGAGACGTTCGTAGTACTGACAGAGATTTGCATTTGAGGCAACACAATCGAGACGAGCAATTGAATGACCGGTGGCAAAAATGCTTTGTTCTGCCCAAGCAAGTACCTCTTGTCCGATACCCTGTCCAGATAGAGACCGATCGACCATTAGCCCGTGGATGTAAGCAGCCTGCGGATCATCTTCAGGCCAGATCAAATCGTCAGTTTCAACGATACGAACCGTTGCGATGATCTTTCGGTCCTCCTTGCAAACCCACCATTCATTGCGGCTAATCTGTTCGGCAACTTGTTCAGTTGAAAGTTCACCGGGCACCCATTGTTGTATCTGCTTTTGTTGTTGCCAACGTGCCAGTGAATCGCGAAGCTCAACGATGCCAATCGTGTCGTCCTGAGTCGCAAGATGCAGCAGATTAGTGTCCGTCATTCATCGAAGTATTCCACGCGCAGACAGACTTGGGACCCAACCATTCCTAATGGTTTCGGCAAAGACCACTGCTGGAGTTTAGAGAATCGACTCACATTGCTGAGCCCAGGCCTTCGAAAAACGATAGTGGCTTTTTCCCATACCAATATTTATTGCGATAAGCATTGGTATGGTTAGTCCATGCCAATGTTTGAGCAGGATATGGACTGGCCGCCACTAGCGTATGAAGAGCGAGCTTGGGACCTCGTTCAGGACGAGTACGCCTCCCGAGCGCAACGACGTCGAGCAGCCGGACCGTACCTAGCGGCAGTGCCCGCACTCATTTCCGGTTTGGATATCCAACTCGATGGGGAGCTGCAAGCGCTAATCGAGGAAGCGGCCAGCGAACTCTCTCGCTTTGATGCTGAGGTAGGGCACATCGCTGCACAATTCGCATCCATACTTCTACGCACTGAAAGTGCCTCGAGTTCAGAGATTGAAAATCTGACCAGCGGCGCTCGACAGATCGCCTTAGCCGAACTCGGGGAACATGCCTCGAAGAACGCACAACTGATCGTCGGAAATGTCAGGACCATGCAGGCGGCGCTAGCCCTGTCCGAATCTATCGATGGCCACGCCATCCTAGAAATGCATCGCGCATTGTTAGAGCAAAGCAACCCCGACATCGTTGGTCATTGGCGAGATCAACAGGTGTGGATCGGCGGAGGAAGCCTGAGCCCCCACACGGCACAGTTTGTACCGCCGCATCATGAGCGAGTCGCCGAGCTCATGGACGATCTTGTCGACTTCTCAAACCGAGCCGATCTTCCTGTTCTGGTACAGACGGCAATTGCCCACGCCCAATTTGAAACGATCCATCCATTTCCTGATGGCAATGGAAGAGTTGGCCGAGCACTCATTCAGGCAAAGTTGCGCGGGGCGCGGCTAACACGCAACGTCACTGTTCCTGTCTCCGCAGGATTATTACATGACACTTCTCGTTATTTTGACGCTCTGAGCGCTTATCGCTCCGGAGATATTGCGCCAATCGTGCGTGCCATCGCGGACGCATCTTTCGCTGCGGTTCACAATGGCCGCGTTCTGGTACAAGATTTGGAAGCTGTCAAAGGTCAATGGCGCGAGAAGGTAAAAGTTCGGCGAGACTCATCGGTGCACCGGTTACTAAACGTCCTTCTTCGCCAGCCGGTTATCAACGGTGCCACCGCTGCCGAACAACTTGGCATTACAACGGTCAATGCGCAGGTCGCTATCAATCGTCTAGTCGACGTCGGAGTCTTGACCCAGATCACTGACGGCAGACGCAATCGAATTTGGGTGGCGAAAGATGTCGTGCAGGTTCTTGACCAGTTTGCTGCCCGTGCCAAACGACGCAGGTAAAAAGCATTGACGTCCTGCCGTTCTCGAACTGTCCTATTGAGAACGTAGTATCGATTCCATGAGTGATGTGCTTTCCCGGTTTGGTGCGGCCACCCGCAAGTGGTTCACCGATGTCTTCTCTGCGCCCACCGTTGCGCAAAGCGGCGCCTGGGAATCCATCTCCGACGGGAAGCACACCCTAGTCATCGCTCCAACGGGTTCAGGTAAAACCTTGGCCGCATTCCTCTGGGCTTTGGACCGGTTACGCCATGCAGAACTAGACACTCCAGCATTGCCTGGCCTGGAATCCGATGCGGATCATCCGACAGGCAACGGCACCAAGGTCCTCTATATCTCTCCGCTGAAAGCCTTGGGCGTAGACGTTGAGCGCAACTTGCGTTCCCCACTCGCCGGCATCCGCGCCACCGCTCATGAAATGGGCTTGTCCCAGCCTTCAGTTTCGGTAGGCGTACGCTCGGGCGATACACCGGCCAATGACCGGCGCAAGCTGCTCAAGGATCCACCTGAAATCCTGATCACCACCCCCGAGTCGCTCTACCTGATGCTCACCAGCCAAGCGCGTAAAACCCTGGCTCAGGTACACACCGTCATCATCGATGAAGTCCACGCCATCGCCAATACCAAGCGTGGCACCCACTTGTCACTGTCTTTGGAACGCCTTGATGCGTTACTGCCCTCCCCGGCCCAGCGCATCGGACTCTCTGCCACAGTGGAACCACCCGAAGAGGTTGCCCGCTTCTTGGCAGGCTCGGCACCGGTCAATATTGTGCGCCCACCATCCACCAAGAAGTGGGAGCTGGCGGTGCGTGTCCCGGTCGAGGACATGACCGATCTGCCTTCGGCAGCTGGTGCCCACGACCTGGGACCAGGTTCCTCCCCCACAGCATCGGCGAGCATCTGGCCACACGTGGAAAACCAGCTGGTGGACCTGGTGCTGGAAAACCACTCCACGATCATCTTCGCCAACTCCCGCCGACTGGCCGAACGCCTGACCGGACGACTCAACGAAATCTACGCAGAACGGGAGGGGTTCAGCGCCGAGGACTCGTCCACGTCAACTCCAGCGGCGATGATGGCCCAGGCCGGATCCACCGCGGCTTCGAACCCGGAAGCGCCTCTGCTCGCCCGAGCCCACCACGGCTCGGTCTCCAAAGATGCTCGCGCCCAGATTGAAGAGGACCTGAAGCTGGGCAAGCTGCGCGCCGTGGTCGCCACCAGCTCACTGGAACTGGGCATCGACATGGGTCTGGTGGATCTGGTCATCCAGGTTGAATCCCCCAACTCAGTCTCCTCCGGCCTGCAACGCGTGGGCCGTGCAGGACACCAAGTTGGTTCTGTTTCCCAAGGCATCTTCTTCCCCAAGCACCGCGCCGACCTGCTCTCCACCGCGCTGGTGGTCACGCGCATGCGCCAAGGATCCATCGAAAAAATGGTCATCCCGGCCAACCCGCTCGACGTATTGGCCCAGCAGACCCTGGCCGCGGTAGCCATGGAAGATCTGGAAGTCGAGAAATGGTTCGAGACCGTACGCCGGTCAGCGCCCTACCAGCAGCTTCCGCGCAGCGCCTATCTAGCCACCTTGGACATGCTCTCGGGCAAGTACCCCTCAGATGAATTTGCCACGCTCAAGCCACGACTGATCTGGGACCGCGATGCAGGCACGCTCACTGCGCGCCCCGGCGCCCAGCGCCTCGCGGTCATATCCGGCGGCACCATCCCGGACCGCGGGCTTTTCGGCGTCTTCCTTGCCGGTGCCGAAGATGACAAGGCACCCAAGCGTGTGGGCGAGCTGGATGAGGAAATGGTCTACGAGTCGCGGGTGGGTGACGTCTTTGCCCTCGGCGCGACCAGCTGGCGCATCGAAGACATCACCCATGACCGGGTATTGGTCACCCCGGCCTTCGGACAACCCGGAAAGCTTCCGTTCTGGCACGGTGATGGACTGGGCCGCCCGGTGGAACTCGGCGCAGCCTTGGGTGAATTCACTACCAGCCTGCTGGCCAGCGAACGCACCGAAGCGTCAGAAGTCTTGCGTGCCGGTGGGCTGGATGACTTCGCAGCCAATAACCTGCTGAATTACTTGGGCGAACAGCGCAGGGCTACCGGCCAGGTGCCGAACCATCAGAACTTCGTGATCGAGCGTTTCCATGATGAGCTCGGCGACTGGCGAGTCATCCTGCACTCCCCCTTCGGCCTGGCAGTCCACGCCCCGTGGGCACTGGCAGTGGGTGCTCGCGTGCGCGAACGCTGGGGGCTGGATGCCTCGGCGATGGCTGCCGATGACGGCATTGTGCTGCGCATTCCGGCCATGGATGACCAGGCGCCGGGCGCGGAGCTTTTTGCTTTTGAAGCCGATGAAATCATCGACGTGGTCACCTCGCAGGTGGCAAATTCTGCGTTGTTCGCTTCCCGCTTCCGCGAATGCGCGGCTCGCGCCTTGTTGCTTCCCCGGATCAACCCGAGCAAGCGCACGCCATTGTGGCAGCAGCGCCAACGGGCGAGCCAGCTGCTGGATGTAGCTCGGAATTACCCGGATTTCCCGATCATCCTTGAAACCGTACGCGAGTGCCTGAATGACGTTTATGATCTGCCGGCTTTGTCTGCGATTCTGTCCAAGGTCTCTTCACGCGCCATCCGGCTGGTCGAAGTCACTACCGAGTTGCCTTCTCCTTTCGCCCAATCCCTGCTCTTTGGCTATGTTGCGCAGTTCCTCTATGAGTCTGATGCACCGCTAGCCGAACGCCGCGCGGCAGCGCTAAGCCTGGATCCGGTATTGCTCGGCGAATTGCTGGGCCGCAATGACGTCCGTGAAATCCTTGATCCTCAAGTCATCGCTGGACTGCAGGAACAGTTGCAGTATCGGGCGGAAAACCGGCGGTTGGCCGGCATGGAAGGCGCAGCCGACCTGTTGCGCCTTCTGGGACCTTTGAGCATCGAACAGCTGGCTGCCCGGCTCCGAGATCCGAATGATGACAGCGCGCCACTTGATCCCGCTATGTCTAGGGAACATGCCGAGTCGCTGGTTGCCACCCGGCGTGCCTTCACCCTGCGCCAAAATGGCGCCTTGGCCTATGCGGCGATCGAAGATGCCGGCAAGCTGCGCGATGCTCTGGGCACCCCATTGCCCACCGGAATTCCGGCTGCGTTCTTGGAGCCGGTGGCTGACCCTATCCAGGATCTGATCTCGCGCTTCGCCCGCACCCATGTTCCTTTTACGCTCACCGAAATCGCGACCGAGCTCTCGCTCGGTGTTGCGGTGCTGCGACCAATACTCGACCAGCTGGTAGCCGCTGGCCGGTTATCGGTCGGAGCTTTCCGTCCGGTGGAAATTGTCCCCGAAGGCATTAGCGGTGATGAATACTGCGACGTCCAGGTGCTGCGCACCATCCGCACCAGGTCCTTGGCGGCCCTGCGCGCCGAGGTGGAACCTGTTGATCAAAATACCTATGCCCGGTTCCTTCCGTCCTGGCAGCAGGTAGGTTCAACGCTCAGCGGCGCCGACGGAGTTTATGAAATCGTAGCCCAGCTAGCAGGGGCCGAAGTTCCCGCTTCAGCACTGGAGTCCTTCATCCTTCCTGCCCGGCTCAAGGGATACCAGAGCTCCTGGCTCGATGAACTGTGCAGTGCAGGGGATGTCTTGGTGTGCGGCGCCGGAGCGTCCGGTGGCAAAGACGGCTGGTTGTCATTGCATACCGCGGAGCACGCAGCACTCTCCCTGCCGACCCCTGACGCGAACGACCTGCAGGCACTGGATCTGCGCGTACTTGAAGCCTTTGAAGCGACCGGCGCCTACTTTGCTGAAGAACTGGCCGCCCGTATCCACCATCCGGATAAGCCTCCGGTAAGTGCCACCGATATTGCCGAATCCTGCTGGCGCCTGTTCTGGGCAGGCTATATTTCGCCTGACACGCTGGCCCCGATTCGCGGTTACTTGGCGGGCGGAAGCACTGCGCACAAGATCGCCAAGCCAGCACCGCGGGCCAGGGCCGCCCGGCTGAACCGGCTCTCGGGCCTGAACCGGCTGGCACAGGAACAGGGCGGCTCTCCGATGCGCGGTCCGCGTGGTTCAGCACGCTGGTCCTTGCTTCCCCAACCGGTGGCGGACCCGACTATTTCCGCGCATGCTACCGCCGAAATCATGCTGGAGCGTTATGGTGTGCTCACCCGCGGCTCAGTCGCAGCTGAAGCAGTACCAGGCGGTTTCGGCCAGCTCTACCGGGTGCTGTCCAAGCTGGAAGAGGCCGGGCATGCCCGACGCGGCTACTTCGTGGAAAAGCTGGGCGCGGCCCAATTCTCCACGTCCACCACGATCGACCGTTTGCGTGGATATCAGTTATCCGAGGATCCGCGTCGCCAGCCCGTCGCGGTGGTCCTCGCATCCACCGACCCGGCCAATCCTTACGGTGCTGCGCTGGGCTGGCCAGCCACGCAAACCGGACATCGCCCCGGTCGCAAGGCAGGAGCCATCGTCGGATTGCTGGATGGCCAATTGTGCTTCTATCTTGAACGCGGCGGTCGCACGGTATTGACCTTCGCCCAGCTTCCGGAGGAGTCATGGAACATCATCGCCATGCACTTGGTGGCAGCCCTGCGTACTGCCAAGGTGGAGAAAATCGCTATCGCCACCGTGGACGGACAACCGGTTCTTGACCATCCGGTGGGAACAGCGCTGCTGGCAGCCGGCTTCTATTCAACGCCGCAAGGCATTCGATTCCGGCGCTGATTTAGCGGCAGAAAGAAGAAGGCTCATGCCCGAAGGTGATTCCGTTTATCGTGCCACGGCCCGGCTCCATCACGCGCTGGCCGGGCAGTCCCTGCTGTCCTCGGACTTTCGTGTACCGGCCCTGGCGACAACGGATCTCACGGGTTATGCAGTGCATGAGGTCGTTCCGGCAGGCAAGCATCTGCTGATGCGGCTGAAACCTCCGGCAGGCGTTGCTTCCGAAATTTCCGCCAAGCCGTTGACCTTGCATTCGCATCTGCTCATGGAGGGCCGCTGGGATCTCTATGAGCCCAGCGAGCGCTGGAAGAAACCGGCGCACACCGCGCGGGTAGTGCTCAAGACCGCCATGGCCACCGCGGTGGGCTTTGACATTGCCCAAGTGCGGTTGGTGCCTACCGAGCAGGAATCCGACCTCGTCGGTCATCTGGGTCCGGATCTGCTGGGCGCGAATTGGGATCCCGTGCTGGCCGCAGATAACCTGCGCCGCGATCCGCACCAGGGCATTGGCCAGGCACTCTTGGACCAGCGGATCATGGCGGGCGTGGGAAATGTCTACCGTAGCGAAATCCTATTCCTGCGGCGTTTGCATCCGCTGGCCGAAGTCGGACAGATTGCCGATCTGCCAGCGGTAGTGCAGATCGCCCATCGTCTTCTCAACGTCAATAAGGACCGGGCCCGTCGTGTGACCACCGGCCAGGAACGCACCCGGGAACCGCTGTGGGTTTATGGCCGGGCCGGGAAACCTTGCCTTCGCTGCGGTACACGTATCGAGCTGCTCAAGATCCCTTCCACACCGGAAGGCGCCGAGCGGGATTGCTACTGGTGCCCGCATTGCCAACCAGCGGTCTAAAGCCTTGACGCAAAGATGAAAGAATAGCCTTTATGGCTATGGAATCCCCGCTCCCCGTTCGCAACGGCGTGAATGCGACCCGTTTGCGCCTCCCGCAGGACGGTGGATGGGCCAGCGTGGCCGATTATTTGCTGGAGCGCTTTGGCCATGTGGACCCCGAAGGCATACTGCGACGCTTCGACAACCAAGAAATTGTCGGGCTCGGCGGAGTGCCGCTGGACCGGCAGACCCCGATGGGCGAGCACGAGTTCATCTGGTACTACCGCTCGCTGCCGGTAGAAACACCGATACCTTTTGAAGCGAAGATCCTGCACCAAGACGAGCATCTGCTGGTGGTGGACAAACCGCACTTCCTGCCGACCACTCCTGGCGGACGATTCATCCAGGAATCAGCCCTGGTGCGTCTGCGCAACCAGACCGGCATCGATGATCTTGTGCCGATGCACCGGCTGGATCGGGCCACCGCAGGCGTCATTCTTTTTGCCGTCAACCCGGAAACCCGCGGCGCCTACCAGATGCTTTTTGAACGCCGCGAAATCAGCAAACGCTACAAGGCTGTCGTCGCTTTGCAACAGGGAGACTGCTTGGAAACCGGGCGAGTGCTTCAACCCAACGGCGAACACTCATTGGTCAAGGACGAGGCGCAATTGCACGAGCTTCTTGATCAGATGCCGATGATCTTCGAGAACCGCATGTCCAAGGTCAAAGGCCAGCTGCGTTCGATCGTGGAGGACGGCGCACCGAATGCCAAGACCTTCATTGACGTCGAAGCAGTAGGCCGCAGCTCCGGCCACCATGCAGGATTGGAGGTGGCCTTGATGGATCTGAAACCCCATTCCGGCAAGACCCACCAGCTGCGCGTGCACCTGGCATCGCTGGGCTTGGGAATCATCAATGACGCGTTTTACCCGCGTTTATGGGATCTGGCTCCAGATGATTACCAGCGCCCGCTGCAGCTTCTGGCGCACACCATTTCCTTCACTGATCCGCTGACCGGAATCGACCGCAGTTTCAGCTCTGCCCAGAAGCTGGCTGAATCGCCCATCGCCTAGCGGTGCTTCTCAACGCCACCGAACTGCCCTAGGCTATTTCTGATAACTCAGCAATCGTTAGGGACCGAAGCATCATGGCCGAGCAGCATCCGACCCCGCCCATCGATTCGCTGATGGAGCCCGGCCAGCTGGCCACGCCTGCCACCTCAGCCGAGCATGATTTTGTCCTGCCCTACCCGGCTCCAGATGATCGCCCGAATCCCGAAGTCGAGCCCTTCGACAAGATCCGAGGCTACCTGTTGGCTGCAGCAGCCCTCTTGCTGCTCATCACATCCTTGGTGTTCTCATCCTCGATGGATGGACGCGATCGCATTAGCCTGCTCGATAGCAGCATTGTCCCGGCCATACTTTGGCCATTTACGTCGGTCTTCCTGTTGGCCAGCGCCGCTTTTTCGCTGAGCCCCGGCCAGCTTTCGGCTCGCCGGCAACGCGTCATCAGCATCTTCGCCATCGGCTCTTCAGCCATGGCTGCCTGCGCCATCACCCTCGCCGCCGGGTTCCTGCAGACGGCCGCGGCAGTTCTCGCTACCCTTGCTTCGCTGTTGGCGCTGGTCGGAGTGCACCAGCTCAATCGGCTGACCGCGCGCAACAAGAAAGAGCATTGGTTCACCGATGCTCCGCTGAGTTTCCTGGCCGGCTTTTCCATGGCCTACACGCTGCACCTGTGGTTGGCCGTGGCGGGCTGGAACGAAACCAGCCATAACCTGCAGGTCGCACTGGTTGCCGTTGCCGTGTCCTTGCTGGCCGCCGGGTACGCGCACACCGAACGCGGGCGCCACGCGCTAGCCAGCGGTTTCTGCATCGCCATGATTGCCGCCGCCATCAACGGGTGGCTGAGGGATGCGACCGGGCTATGGGTGGCGGCGATCTGCATTCTGATGTCGTTGCTGGTGATCCTCATGGCCGAAAACCGCCGGTTCCGGATCAGCCACGCGGAACACCGCGCCCAGCGCGGCAAGCCCGTAGATTTCTAGGACTTTTGCCGCGCTGGCATCAGCTTTAGCGCGGTGCCATGCGGATTGCCCCGTCAAGACGGATGGTTTCGCCGTTGAGCATCGGGTTGGCAACAATGTGTTCCACCAGGGCCGCATACTCGTCCGGACGTCCCAGACGCGATGGGTGCGGCACCTGCGCGCCTAATGAATCCTGGGCTGCCTGCGGCAGGGAATCCATCATGGGCGTGTGGAAAATACCCGGGGCAATGGTCATGACCCTGATCTGATGGCTGGCCAGCTCGCGTGCCACCGGCAGGGTCATGGCCGCCACGGCTCCCTTGGACGCGGCATAGGCCGGCTGTCCGATCTGGCCGTCGAAGGCCGCGACCGAGGCGGTATTCACGATGACTCCGCGTTCGGTTGTCCCGTTGGCGTCGGTGAGCGCTTCGCTGTGAACCATGGATTCAGCGGCAAGGCGCAGCACGTTGAATGTTCCATTTACATTGATGTCCAGCACCTTGGAGAATCGTTCCAGCGGCAAGACGCCCTCGCGGCCCAGCACCTTGCCAGGTGTGGCCACGCCGGCGCAGTTCACCACAACGCGCAGCACGCCGAGTTCTTTGCAGCGCTCGATCGCGGTGGCTACCTGTTGCGGATCGGTGACATCGGCCGGGGCATAACGGACATTCGAGCCGATCTGCGCGGCGATTTCATCCCCGTCTTCGCGCGGCAGATCCACCACGAGAACATGTTTGGCCGTGGCCGAAAGCTTCTGGGCGGTGGCCCGCCCCAGGCCTGAAAGCCCTCCGGTGACCAGCGCGACCGAATCCTGCAACTGCATGCTTACCCCTTCGTAGTCAGTACACTTATCAGCCAGCCTACTGCCGAGTCACGCACCGCAACAGGAGCCGGCCGGGTCCAGAGACAAAAATTGCCGGATGCTCATCAAGAACATCCGGCAATCTTTGAATCAGTGATCGGTTAGTGCTTTTCAGCCGCGGCAGGCTCAGCGCCGAGGCTCACCAGATCTTTCTTGCCGCCCAGCAGGAACCCGATGACGATGATGCCAACGCTGCAACCGGCACCGATCAGGAAGCCAGGCTGGAATCCTTCAACGGTGGCGGTCAGCTGGTCGCTACCCGAAGCCAGCTTTGCCGTGGTGGTCGCCGCCACCACGCCCACCAGCAGCGCGGTGCCCATGGCACCGGCCAGCTGCTGCAAGGTGGAGAGCAATGCCGAACCGTGCGAGTGCAGGTGGTGTGGCAGCGGGTTCAGCGCGGTGGTGAACGCCGGGGTGAAGATCAGGGCCAGGCCCAGGCTCATCACCAGGTGCAGCACCACCAGCAACCAGATCGGGGTGCTTTCGTCCAGGATCAGCGCGTAGCCCAACAGGGAGGCCAGCAGGATGATAGCGCCGGGGACGATCAATGGGCGGGCGCCCAAGCGGTCGTACAGCTTGCCGACCATCGGAGCCAGAATACCCATGAGCAGGCCGCCGGGAAGCATGATCAAGCCGGTGGTCAGGGTTTCGATGCCCAGCACGTTGGTGAAGAACATCGGCAGCAAGATGATCACGCCGAACAGGGAAATCATCGCGAACATCATCAGCAGCAGCGAAAGCGTGAAGTCCTTGAAGCCCAGCGGACGCAGGTCCAGCAGGGCCTTGTCTTCCTTCTGCAAACGCAGCTGCAGGAAGACGAAGGCGGCCAGGCACAGCAGCGCCACCACGAGGATGGCAATGTTGGTTGGGGTAACGCCTACGGACAGCCGGCTCAAGCCGAAGACCAATCCGCCGAAGGCCGGGATGGCCAGGATGACCGAGGTCGCCGACAGCGGAGTGGACGCGCCGTCAACCTCGTTGGACAGGCGCGGGGTGCCGATGATCAATGCGGCGATCGCGATCGGGATGATCACGATGAACATGAAGCGCCAGGACAGGTACTGCAAGATCAGTCCCGACAGGGTCGGGCCGATGGCAGGGGCCACCGAGATCACGATGGAGACGTTGCCCATCAGCACGCCGCGGCGTTCGGCCGGAACCAGGTGCAAGATGGTGGTCATCAGCAACGGCATCATGATGGCGGTACCGCAGGCCTGGATGACGCGGGCTACCAGCAGGACGGTGAATCCCGGGGCCGCGGCGGCCAGGATGGTGCCCAGCGTGAACAGGCCGATGGCCAGCACGAAGACATTGCGCACGCTCAACCGCTGCAGCAGGAATCCGGTCATCGGAATCACTACTGCCATGGTGAGCATGAAGATGGTCGAGAGCCATTGGATGGCATCTGGGGTGACGTTAAATTCGTGCATCAGAACGGGCAATGCCACGTTCATGATGGTCTCGTTCAAGATAACCACGAAGCTGGATACGATCAGCACCGCAATCGTGGTGAAGTTCTTTTTGCTCAGTCGTTCTGGAGCGTTCGTCACGGCAGGATTCTGCTTCCACGAGTAATCGAAAAGGGATGCGCTTTCCAAAGCCTGCAACGAGCGCGCAGACAAGAGATTGGGATAGCTCAATCAATTTTATCCGGTGAACTCCACCGGCACTAGAGTGCGCCGGGACCCAGTTGGTGAGTTCCGCAACACAGATACAGCTTCATGGCTTCAACGGGGTTTGTGTACGAAGATAGAAGCATGAACGTGCGCACGCCTGATCCCTATCCCGGATGGCTCTCTGAAGAAGATCTCTACGAGGCGCGTCAGCGCCTGCCGATGCTCTACGTCGAGGCCATCCCGGTTCGCCTTGACCCGCTGGGCTACGTGAACGAAGTGGGCCTTCTGCTCACCGGTGACGACGACGGCCGCATGCTGCGGACCTTCGTTTCAGGTCGCGTCATGTACCGCGAGACCATTCGCGCCGCCTTGATCCGGCACATCGAAAAGGACCTGGGCACCATGGTGCTGCCGCAGCTCCCGGCGTCGCCGGTGCCTTTCACCGTGGCCGAATACTTCCCCGCCCCGAGTGAAACAGGACTGACCGACGATCGCCAGCACGCTGTGTCCATGTGCTACATCGTTCCGGTCCGCGGAGAGTCCACCCCGCGCCAGGATGCGCTGGAACTGACGTGGCTCTCGCCTGCCGAGGCCCTGAGCTCAGATATCCAAGGCGAATTCGCCGGTGGCCGTGAAAATATTCTCCGCCAGGCATTAGCCCATGTCGGAGTGAATATCTAGCTTCAGCTTCAGCTCTTGGGATCGAGGCCCTGCTTGCGTTTGAGGACCATGCCGAACCAACTTCCCAAGAGCACACCGAGCATGCCCACGGCACAGCCGATCAGGGTTTCGACCACGCGGTCGTAAATGACCGCCCCGCTGAGCCCGGTCACCAAGGACACTCCCACCAAGGCCATGGGCGTAACGAAAATCTGCGCCAAGAAGTAGTTGCGCATCACGAACATCTCCGCCATGAACTGGCAGACGGCGATAAAGGCCATCAAGACCCAGATCTGGGGATTGAGCCAGATCAGCAGCGCCATCAAGATCATGCCCACCAAGGTCCCGAGCACACGGTGCACGCCGCGGCGGATGCGCAATCTGGTGGTGTGGCCGACCAACGGCACGACCGCGGCGACCATGGCCCAATAGTTGTGGCCGGCCGATAATTGGCTGCCCACGGTATTGGCCAGGATTCCGGCTACCCCTGCGGAGAGAATGTAGAACAGGCCTTCCCACCAGATCGCCTTGCGCACGTTATCGGACAGCGGCGGAAGCGGGGTGCGTTCCCAAAGGTTGGCCCACTGGCCCAAGGCTCCTGCCGAGCCAATCACCACGGCCAACAGGATAGTCAATGCCGCGACCAGCAGGGCTTCGCCCATGGCTGCCGGGTGCGGGATGGAGGCAATGGCAGCAAAAGCGAAGATGTGGAACAAGGATCCGCCCGGACGCAGCCGCATGAAGCCGACCAGCACCGAGCAGATGCCTGCGACCAGGGTGGTCGCGCCGACAATCTGCCACTGCATCACTTCAGGGTTGTTATGATCAACCCACCAGTACGATGCCGACAGCGCCACCGCGATGACAACAAATAACAAGAGGCCCGAGCGGACCTGCATCCGCAGCCGGTTCCAGTAGCCGTCGACTCGGCCGTAGACCCCGGTGAAGGCACCGAAGACGGCGAAAACCACAAGGTCCAGGCGGTCAATGGCAAAAAGGGTGATCAGCGGTGCGAAGACGCCGATACCGGTGCGCAACCCGATCCAGTGGTCCTTGCGGGCCGGCCCTAGCGTAATCAGCGCTTTTGTTGATTCCTTCAGTTTCTCCAGGCCCACAATTTCCTTCCGTCGCGTTGGACACAACACGTACCTCCCATTATTCGCTCATCGCCTTGTGAGGGGCTAGGTTTGTGGGCAGATTGGCATTGTCGTTTTCCTCACCGGCGCGTTAATACGGCAGACTTGGTACGTGCCCGAAAAGAACTTTGACCCCAGCGCCCCGCATGCCCGCCAGGAAGAATTCGGCTTTGAAGTCGGAACCCGGCTCACTGCACCCGATGGCTCGCCGATGTTGGGCCGTACCGGTGTCATCCGTACGCCGCACGGCGAAATCAAGACTCCAGCTTTTATCGCTGTGGGTACCAAGGCCACGGTCAAGGCGGTGACCCCGGCCCAGGTTGAAGAACTTGGAGCCCAGGCAGTGCTGTCCAATGCCTACCATTTGTACCTGCAGCCAGGCGCCGACATCCTCGATGAGGCTGGCGGCCTGGGCAAGTTCATGGGCTGGCACGGCCCGACCTTCACCGACTCCGGCGGATTCCAGGTGATGTCCCTGGGCTCTGGCTTCAAGAAGGTCATCGATATGAAGTCCGTCGACCAGTCAGGTCCGGATGACGCGGTGGCCCCCGGCAAGGAACGCTTGGCCAATGTCGACGAGGACGGCGTCTGGTTCAAGTCGCATCTTGATGGCACCAAGCACCGTTTCTCCCCGGAGATCTCCATGGGCGTCCAGCATCAGATCGGCGCCGACATCATGTTCGCCTTTGATGAGCTGACCACCTTGCAGAATTCGCGCGGCTACCAGGTCGAGTCCCTGGAACGCACCCGCCGTTGGGCCGAGCGCTGCATTGCCGAGCACTTCTCGCTGACCGATTCCCGCGAGGGCAAGGATTACCAGGCGCTCTTCGGCGTCATCCAGGGAGCGCAGTACGAGGATCTTCGACGCAAGGCCTGCCAGGATCTGGGAGCCATGGCCTTTGACGGCTTCGGCATCGGCGGCGCCTTGGAGAAGGAAAATCTGGGAACTATCGTTGGCTGGTGCGCCGAAGAGCTTCCTGAAAACAAGCCCCGCCACCTGTTGGGGATTTCCGAGCCTGATGACATCTTCACCGCCATTGAAAATGGTGCTGACACCTTCGACTGCGTCTCCCCTACCCGCGTGGCCCGCAATTCCGCGTTCTACACCCCGTGGGGCCGCTTCAACTTGTCAGGTGCCCGCTATAAGCGCGACTTCACTGCGCTGGTGGACGGTTGCGAGTGCTACACCTGCCAGAACTTCACCCGCGCGTACATTCACCACTTGTACAAGGGCAAGGAACTGCTCAGCCACACGCTGATTTCCATCCACAATGAGCACTTCACCGTGGGCCTGGTTGAGTCCGCCCGCCAGGCGCTGGAAAACGGCACCTTCTTCGAGCTCAAGGATCAGGTCCTGGCCAGCTACTACGCCGGAAAACCAGATCCGCAGGGCCAGCCGGCCACGAAGTAACCGGCCAGGCGAACTGCAAGAGGCATCATTTTCCCGCCGTTGGCGGGAAAATGATGCCTCTTCTTCGTGATCAGGCCGAAGCTGCGACGGCTTTTCTGATCATGGGCAGATGCATGATCCCGTCATCGTCGAAGTCTTCGCCGCACCGCTCGAACCCGAACTTCCCGTACCAGCTTTCCAGCTGGGTTTGCGCGCCGAGGTGGATCTGGGCGTCGGGACGGCACAGGGCCACCGCGCGTTCCATCAGCTGCCCGGCGAGCCCGCGGCCGCGGGCTTCGATCTTAGTGGCCACGCGTCCGATATGCGGTTCTTCTCCATTGACATCGAGAATGCGTACCGTGCACAGGATTTCGCCATCCTCCCACGCGCTCAGGTGCACCGTGCCTTCGGCAAGATCCAGGCCGTCCAGGTCCGGGTAGGAGGAACGCTGCTCAACAATGAAAATGTGGGTGCGCAGTTTCAGCAAGGCATACAGCCGCTCGGTATCGAGGTCTCCGGGTGTTTGAACTGCAATTTCCACGCTCATCATCTCGTCCTATCTGCGCATGCTTCTGGGAAACTCTCCGACTAGCAATCGTAGAGCAGGGAGGGCGAATAGCAAGGAGATCATCCACAGCGGCCAGGCGATACCCATTTGCGGGCTCAGCGCCAAAGCGAACAATGGCGCCAGGCTCGCCACCGCGCGAACCAATGTGGCGAGTTCACTGAAGAGGACCAGGGCTACTGTCGCATCACTGGTGGCTGCGCCCAGCAGGCTCTCCCAGTCGCGTTCTTTCCGCTGGGCATGTCCGAGGCTGGCAGCCGCAACGCCGAGGGACCCGACGACAACTGCGGCGCACCACCACCAGAAGCCGCCGCGGTGCGCAACACCCAGCAACCCTAGTCCCCCGGTCAATAGGCCCAACGCCACGGCGCTGTAGATCACGGCGAATAGTGCTGCGCTGCGCTTCAATTTCACAGCTGGCTGTCCCAGATGTTGTGTCAGCTGCCGTTGTGTCAGCAGCGGTGCGATGACTCGCGAGACATTGATGGTCAGCAGCACACCGAGGCCCAAATAGAAGACCACCGCGCTCAGCGGGTTCGCGACTTGTTCGACGGTGGCTGCCAAGGCCATCACCAGCAGCAGGTAGCCGCCAGCAGCCTGCCAATATCCTCCGCGAATCCAACGCAGCACCAAGATCCGCCACGCGACTGGCAAGTTCGCGGTGATCCTGTGGCCCCAACGGCGCCGTCGGCCTATGGCAGCAGTCGAGGGAGCGGTGCCAGCCCGCCCGTCCGCCTGCATCAAGGCACCTAGAACCCGCTGTTGGGATTCGCCAGATGACCGCAGGGACCTAGAGCCAATATGCCGGTTGCGCTGCACTGCCCACCAGACGCTCACAACGCCCAGGGCCAGCAGGATCACGGCAGCGCAGATCCAGGCGGGCAACTCCAGTACGGAACCAGCCATGGTTTCCACCGCGTTGTGCGCCCATTGGTTCTTGGCGGTCAGCAAAGCCCAGAAGACCACGAGCACAGCAACAATGGCCGCAATGCCTCGCCCGATCCAACGTTGCGCACGACGCTGCTGCCCAAAACTTTGAATCACTACTCCCGCACTGGCTAAGACGATGCCGGCAAGGGCGAAACACACTAACGCGCAACCTGCCAAGAGCGGATCGAAGGCACCGGCAAGCCCATACAGCACAATCAGCCAAAGCACCCCGATGAAGGCGCTTGCGAATATTCCGATCAGAAGCGCGTTGCGCATTGCGCTGCCACGAAGGGCTGCTGAGCTAAGCGGCAGTGGCAACCACCAGTCGGCTTTGGCTGCGTTGACCGCTACCGGCCCTAGATTCAACAGCAGCCGCAACAAGTAGATGGCGCCAAGCGCCAACAGCACCGGCGATAGCTCTTGGAGGCTCCATACTGTCGTCGGCATCTGCCGGTGGGCTATGCCCTGTCCGAGCAGGGCGAAGATCAGGCCAAAGATCGCGCTGAACAGGTAGGCCAAGGCCACAATCGCGGCCAGCACCCATACGTAGGCATCCGAGAAGCTGTCAAAGCGTTCCGAAAAGTTCCGTCGGCGCTTGGCACGGAGGATGAGCTGCTGCGGATCAAAGTCGGAGGCTCGGGCCGATAAATCGCTATCGCTCAAGCCACTGCGCTCCAGCTTCGGCGCCGAGGATTACGCCCTGGTCTTCGTCAAGGAGCAATGCGCTATCCAAGCTCTCGCGGAGCAGTTGCGGATCATGGGTGACAACCAGCAGGGTAGTTCCGGACTGCCGCAAAAGGGCCAGCCGATCAAAAAGTTTCTGCCTGATTCGAAGGTCCAAGCGCTGTTCGGGTTCATCCAGCAGCACCAGTTGCGCGGGCCTGATCAGGGTTGCGGCCAGCAGCACCTTGCGCCGCTGGCCTGAGGACAGTTCGCCGGGAAGCAGTTCTGCGACAGCAGTCAATTCGAAGAAGTCGAGTTCCTCATCTACCTTCTGTTCCCACGCGGCCAGCCCATGGCCGCGAGCCACCAATTCGAGATGCTCAGCGACGGTGAGTTCCTCGAAGAAGGTCCCGTCGGTGATTTGGACGGCTACTTGTCTTCGAAAGGTTATCGAGTCTTCATCCACTGGCAGCCCCAGGAATTCGACTTCGCCGCCCACCGGTGGCAAATGGCCGAGGATGGTGCGGATGAGCGTGGACTTTCCGCTGCCGTTGGCCCCGATAATTCCGGTGCCGTTTCCTGCGGACAGCTGCAGATTCAGTGGGCCGCAGATGGTCCGCTGCGGATATCCGATGGTCAGTTCCCTGGCTTCCAACTGATATTCAGCGCTCTGACCTGTCTGCATACTGACTACGTTAGCCGCCGGATACAACTGTGGGCATCGTCCTTGCGGATGATGCCCACCGGTGTTTTAGCTGGCGTTAGCGGCTTGGATGTACCCCGGTTCGCGTTTCTTGAACCACCGGATCACCAGCGAGGTCACTGGCACCAGAATGATTTCCACCGCCGTCTTGTAGACGAATCCGACAACCACGTAATTGATGAAGTTCGGCGCATCGCTGATTCCGATGACCGGTGCCGCAATGGCGCAGAAGATCAGGGTGTCCAGGAATTCCCCGACGCCGCTGGAGCCGATGAGGCGTCCAACCAGCCCTCGTTCGCCGGTTCGTTCCTTGAGCTTGACCAGCACCCATGAGTTGGCGAATTGGCCTACGAGGAATCCGCAGGCAGAGGCGAGAACGATCTGCCAGATTGGCCCCAAGGTCCGTTCCAGCGCTTCTTGCCCATCGTAGAATTCCGCGGATGGCAGGTGGATCATGATCCAGAAGGAGATCACCGCGAAGAAGGCCAAGGCGAAGGTGAGGATGATCGAGCGTCGGGCGGCTTTCAGCCCGTACACTTCCGAAATGACATCGCCGAGGATGTAGGCCATCGGGAAGAGGAAGAATCCGCCATCGGTGATGATCGGCCCGAAGCTGACGCCTTTGGAGGCACCGATATTCGAGAGGATCACGATCGCACCCATCAGGGTGAGCACCGTGGAGAAGTAGGGTGAACCGGCCGAAGCGAAAACCGCTTTTTTGGTTTTGGTCAGATTATTGGCGGCGTTGATTTCGCCCATGCTAGTTGTCCTTGTCAAAGTGGTTCGCCAGAACTTTGCGTCGAAGGCATGCTCCCGCGCCAAGAAGAAAAGGGAGAGTTTTGCCTGCGTGCTGTTCCGCTGTATTAGCACTTACCTAGCAAGTATCCCATGTTGATCTCTGCTAATCCCTAATTGCTTTAGAGTGCAACCAAGTTCTGGGAATCAATAATCTCGAAAATTCACATCTCACTTGCAACTCTTCGAAACAGTAATTCGAGGAATCAAATCTGACCGTGATCACCATCCCGCGCATCCGTATGAATAATTTCGTTTTTTGAACGCGTTCAAAAAATGTTAGACTGAACGCCACCACATTTCTCTTGAAGGGCCGATGAGCATCCAACCACGCACTGAAAAGGGTCGTCAGACGCAAGCCAAGCTCCTGGCGACCGCCTTGGACTGCTTTGCAGAGGACGGCTACCGGGCCTCGAGCATGCGGGGTATCGCCGCCAACGCCGGGGTATCCCTTTCGCATGCGTATTACTACTTCCAGTCAAAGGAAGACATCGTCGCCCAGCTGTTGCTGAACCTCCGCGTTGAGCAGTACGAGTACTGCCAAGGCGCGTTCGACGAGGGCAATACCCTGGAATCCAATATCCGCGCGGTACTCGATGCCGGGGTCCGCGCGCTGGCGCCCTATCACGAGTTCGGCCCGGTCTTCTTGAAAGTCCTGCTTTCCGACGAACACGCCAATGAGGAAGTTTCGAGGATCGAGCTCTCTTTGTGGGAGCAAGCGGTTGCCGGCGCCCGCCCGCTGCCCCCGCTGGGAATCCGCCGCGATCTGCCGAAGTTCCTCCTGCTCGTGTCGCGGCATGTTTTCTCCGCCTGGGCTTATGACCAGTCCGCGCAGCAACGCCGCTCCCGCGCGCTCATGAAGAACATGGCGCCGGTAGTGGCCAAGTTCGCGGTGCTTTGCCGCCTGCCGGTGGTCCGTTCGCTCTTCGAAGACATCCTGGCCCTTATGGATCCTCAAGAGAACGATCAAACCGAGGTGAATCCTCCGGTACGCTCCGCCCTCAGAAGACCCAAGGCTTCCTAGGTCCCAGGCGCCCAGACGCGCCCCGTGCAACGTGGCAACACAGTTGAGTATTGCCCGGATTTTAGGCGTAAAGTCAGTGTTGCCGATAGGTGATCCCTAGCGAACCAAAAGGAGAACGCAGCACCATGAGCTCAACTGCGCGAACGTTGCCAAGTTGGACCAGCGACTACGCATTACTTCGCGACCGCATTGCATCCTTCCCGAATCAGCAGGAAGTTCGTTCGGTAAACCAGGACGGGGACGACGTAGAAATCCTGCGCTACTGGCCCGATGCTTCATGGACCGCACCTGCAGATGCCAAGCGGCTGATCTTCTTGGGCCCTTCCGATGAGAGCACCCGGGCAAGCTTGCAGAGCCAGGGATGGCAGCACAGCGCCACCATGCACCTGCTCGCTGGGAAGCCCGAGGACGTTGAGCAGGTAGTCAAACTGGCCGACACCTCGGGGCTTTTTGAAGCGCCAATGGAAAACTACGACGTCGTCGAGGTGACGGACTTCGACCGTCCGGTAGCCCGCGGCCGTATGCATTTCGGCTCGGCCTACGGATTGCTCAGCGATCCAGACCTGTTCTCCCCCGATGACCCGGATGTAGCTCGCCGCGCCGTGCTGGCCAACTTCGCCGGCGCCGCTTTCAGCCACGGCCTTCCTTGGCTACTGTTGGTAGCCACAGAAGAACACGCTTCGCAGCTACCGGTCGGCTGGTCCAAGGCGACCGAACTGACTTTCTGGCAGCACAATTAATCCATTTCCAATCCGCACTACTTCTAATTGAGACTATGACTAATACAAACACTGTTGATCCAGCCATCACTTTGACCATCGCGGGCTCCGAAGCCACCGGTGGCGCAGGCGCCCAGGCAGATTTGAAGACTTTCCAGGAACTGGGAACCTACGGCATCGTAGCGCTGACCTGCATTGTCTCTTTTGACCCGAAGGATTCCTGGAACCACCGTTTTGTCCCAGTGGACCAGCAGGTCATCGCCGACCAGCTCGAAGCGATCCAGACCTGCTACGAAGACAAGCTGGGCACCGTCAAGCTGGGCATGATGGGTTCCCCTGCGACCATCAACACCGTGGCCACCGCCCTGAAATCCCAGAAATGGGAGAACGTGCTGCTGGATCCGGTACTGATCTGCAAGGGCCAGGAACCAGGCCATGCCCTGGACACGGATGAAGCATTGAAGGCAGAGCTGCTGCCATTGGCTTCCTTCGTGACGCCAAACCACTTCGAAGCCGAACAGCTGTCCGGAGTGAAGATCAGCACCGAAGAGGATTTGATCGAGGCCGCCAAGAAGATCCACGAAATCTCCGGCGCGGCAGTTCTCGCCAAGGGCGGCGTCCGCATTGCTGGCGAAGACGCTGTCGACGTGTTCTACGATGGCACCACCTTGGAAGTGCTGCGCGAGAAGAAGATCGGCGAAGTTGCCGTTTCCGGCGCCGGCTGCTCGTTGGCCGCCGCGGTCACCGCAGAACTGGCCAAGGGAGCAACCGCCCTTGAAGCCGCGCGCACCGCGAAGGCGTTTGTCACCGAAGGCATCCGCAACCGCGTTTCGGGCAACACCCCGTTTGATGCTCTCTGGCAGGGCGGACGCCGCTAAACCTCGCGTTCCCTTTTGCGAATCATGATGCCGGTCGTATCCTCAGCGGATGCGACCGGCATCATGTTTAAGCGTGAGCGTGCTCATTGGCATCTTCCAATGGGTCTTGCTACGGTAGTTGCAGTACATCAATCATCGACGCGTGAATCAGTCACGGGAAAGGGCGGTCGGCTATGCAAGCCACTTTGACGCTCCACCCGTTCGTCTGCGCGTCGAACGGGGCTAGCAAGTAAATTCCGCCTCAGGCCATCGCCTTCAGGCTTTCTTCCGCTACCCATTTCTTTCGTTTCGTTGCAGACCTCATCTTCCCTTTTTTGACTAATACTTTCGTGCGCCCTTTTTAGCGCGCACGAATTCCTTGAGGATTATCATGCAGCCCATTACCGAAAAAACCATTCGCTCTTCCTTCATCAACGCCAGCCGCCAAGAGGCCAAGAAGCTGACCCTGCCGGAAAACTTCGCCACCCTCGACTGGGACGCCCTGGAGTACCTGGGGTGGCGTGACCCCAAGATGCAGCAGCGCGGCTACCTGTTCCACACCGATGAAGCAGGACGCACCCGAGGCATCCTGCTGCGCCCCACCGATGGCGGGCGCAAGCCGAATAACGCCACCATGTGCGAGATGTGCCGAGACGTCAACATTCCAGTGGCAGTCGGCATGTGGACCACGCGCCGGGCAGGGCAGGCCGGTCGAGATGGCGACACCCTGGGCACATTGATCTGCCTGAACTTCGAGTGCTCACGCAATGTGCGCATCCCGCCTCCGAAGAATCCGATCTACCCGGATCCAATGGTTGTCGTCGCCGAACGCATCGAGCTGCTCGATGAGCGCGTGCACAGCTTCCTGAACCGACTGTAGAAGAGCTGCGGAGCATTCCGCGCCCGTTAACACCGGACCCGTCCAGCGCTAGCCAACTGCTGAGTAACAAAGCGTCGATTTTTTCTAAAAAATCTGCGCGCTCAACCGCTAGCACTGGGCGGGTTTTTCGCGGTGGTGCGCGGATTTTATTGTGAAAGACCTGATTCAGACCGCGTGCCGTTTACAGAATATTATTCAACAACCCCTTGATATATGCTGTGCGTCACCTAGGATTCCTAGCTATAGGCTTCCGTACCAGCGGACGAAAGCATCGGACGATCATCAAAGCTCGCACCGCTTTGCCATTTTCGCCCGCCCGTGACGGGAGCAGTACCGCTACCCAGCCCAGCTAGGAGAACCATGGTCACTCGGCGCACGCAACGAGTGCCGCGTCTGATTTTGGGGTCCGCCACTGCACTCGCAATGGCAGTCACCCTTTCAGGCCCGGCAAGTGCAGCAGGCATTCCCCAACCAGCAGATGGCGAACAAGCTTTCTCGCTGCCGATCAGCAGCTCTCAGGCGCTGTCGAACCTCAAAGTTTCTGGACCACTAGCCAAGGCCTCCGGCAAGGTGTCGGTGTTCGTACAGCTTGAAGGTGACGGCGCGTTCGAGACCATCAAGAAGTCCGGCAAGAAAAAGGACGCCGCCAAGGTCAAGAAGATGGGCAAGGACGTCAAGGCCAAGGGCAAGCAGCTCGCCGCCGAGTCCAACTCGACGATTATCTACACCACGCACAATGCACTGCAGGGCGTAGCTCTGACCGGCGAAGCCGACGATCTTCGCAAACTTGCACAACGCAGCGACGTAGCGAAAATCAGCTCCATCGTTCCAAAGAAACCCTCAAACCGTAGCTCCGTCGTAGACACCGGTGCCTTGGAATCATGGAAATCCTTGGACAAGACCGGCAAGGGCATCAAGGTTGCCGTACTGGATACCGGTGTGGACTACACCCACGCAAGCTTCGGCGGTCCAGGCACCTTGGAAGCCTATAAGGAAGCGCAAGCCTCCACCGAGCTACCTTCGGCAGACTCCGGACTACGCGATGACAATAAGTTCATCGGCGGTTGGGATCTGGTAGGCGATGACTACAACGCCAACTCTGATGCTGAGAGCTACCAGCCCATTCCACATCCAGACCCCAACCCGCTGGACTGTGAAGCAGCCGGTCACGGTTCCCACGTCGCCGGCACCACCGCCGGCTACGGCGTGAATGCCGACGGCTCCACCTTCACCGGAAACTACGCCGACCTGGATGCCAAGGCCCTGTCAGAAATGAAGGTAGGCCCAGGCTCCGCACCAGAGGCGCAACTCATCGGTATTCGCGTTTTCGGCTGTGAAGGTTCCTCCTCGGTAGTCGGCCAAGCACTGGATTATGTGCTCGACCCGAACGGTGACGGCGATTTTTCCGACCGCGCCCAGGTGGTCAACATGTCCTTGGGCTCGGATCATTCCCCGACCGAAGACCCTGAAAACGACATCGTTGATGAACTGACCAAGGCCGGCATTCTTTCGGTCGTAGCCTCGGGCAACGCAGGCGACGTCACCGATGTCGGCGGTTCCCCCGGTAACTCCCGCTCGTCGCTGACCGTTGCCAACTCGGTGGGATCTCACGTCACTCTGGACAAGATCCAGGTGGACGAGCCTAGCGATGTCGCGGGTACGGCCTCCGGCCAGTACTCCGCAAACTTCAACTACACCAATGCCGACCCGGCAAAGCTCTCCGGTGAAGTTGTCATGGCCCCAGCCGGCAATGAATATGGTTGCGACGCATTCGAAGCAGGTTCCCTGGAAGGCAAGTGGGTTTGGCTGAAGTGGAGCGAGAACGGCGAATTCCCTTGTGGATCCGGCGCTCGTTTCAACAACGCTGAAGCCGCCGGTGCCACCGGTGTACTCCTGGATTCCGAAGCCAACCTGTTCGACGCCGGTATTGCGGGCAACGCCACCATCCCAGGTGCCCAGTTCACCTTGGATGAGTCGCAGCGACTGCGCCCAGCTGCAGAGGCTGGCACGCTGAAGGTGACCCTGTCCCCTGATTTTGTTGGCGGTTCTTCCAGCGAATCCGGCGCCGGAGACACCCTGAACTCCTCGTCCTCGCGAGGTGTTCATGGCACCAACGGCGTGGTCAAGCCTGACGTTGCCGCACCGGGCACCCAGATCGGCTCGGTAGGCGTCGGCACCGGTACCGGTACCGCCGTCATGTCCGGCACCTCGATGGCCACCCCACTGGTGGCGGGCATCGCGGCCCTGGTACTTGAAGGCAGCGACTACACCCCTTACGAGGCCAAGAGCGTCATCATGAACACCGCGGCCACGGACATCAAGGCAGCCAATGGCGAAGCCTACGGTCCAAACCGCGTGGGTGCAGGCCGAGTAATGGCCGATGCCGCAATCCAAACCCCTGCTTTCGCTTATGATTCCGAAGCACCGGATCTGACCAGCGTCGTCTTCGGTGTCATTGAATTGGACGGCAAGAAGGGTTACACCGCCAAGCGTAAGATCACCGTTCAGAACACCAGTGACAAGACGCAAACCTACAACGCAAACTACGTTGCTGCGACCCAGATCCCTGGCGCAACCTACACCTTGGATCGCAAGAGCGTCACCGTTAAGGCCGGCAAGAGTGCACAGCTGACCGTGACTTTGAAGGTCGATCCAAAGAAGTGGGCCAAGACCATTGACCCAACCATGGCTACCACTCAGTCGGGCCTGTCCCGCGCATGGCTTGCCGATGCCACCGGTCGTGTCGAGCTGACCAGTAGCACCGCTCCAACCCTGCGTGTTCCAGTTCAGGCGGCTCCTAAGCTGGTCGCTGATATGTCCGGCAAGGTCAAGAAGCTGAAGAAGGGTTCAAACACCACGACCCTCGATCTGAAGGGCAAGGGCATTACCGCTGGCGAGGGCGCTACCGAAGTGACTTCCCTACTCGGTGCCTTTGAACTCGGCGCTTCGAGCGACCGTGGAGATGCTTCCTTGGATTCGATCCCTGCAGCACGGTCCATGGACCTACAGTACGTGGGTGCATCGAGCACCGCACCGCGCACCGGTGTGGCCGATGGCCAGCTGAACATCGGCATCTCGACCTGGGATAACTGGGCCCACCTTGCCGGTGGCACCGAACTGGATGTCGAGATCGACACGAATAACGATGGCAAGGCTGACTTCGTCACCTTCACCACCGTGATGGATGAGCTGGATCTGGATCTGGCCGCGACCTTCGATCTGAACACCGGCGAACAGGTTGACCTGCAGCCAGTGAACGGCGTGCTGGGCGATGTTGATACCAACAGCTACGACACCAATACGGCGATCCTGCCCGTGTCGCTCTCGGCCCTGGGCCTGGATGATGACTCGGACGAGATCTCCTACCGTGTCCTCGGCTACTCCTGGTACAACACCGATGATGCCGGCTCGATGGTTCCAGTGGATCAGACCGACTGGATCAAGTTCAACGCGGTGACCCCGCAGGTTGATTTTGGCGCAGAAGGCTCGCTGTTCACCGACCTGAAGGGCAACAAGATTCCGGTCACCGTTGCCGATAGCACCAAGGCTTCCAAGGCGCTGCTGCTGCACCTGCACAACGCCAGCGAGGACCGTGCACAGGTACTGGATATCGTTTCCGGTAGCACCGGAAAGCCGAAGAGCAACTAGCTTCCAGCTTTCCTGAGACCAGGTCCGGGGCACTTCCTAGCGAGTAGGAATGTGCCCCGGATCTTTTTAATGCCAGATTCCTAGCGCAGTTTCGCTTCCAGGATCACTGTGGCCGCCTCGCGAACCTTTGCCGCGAATTTCTTGTCATCCTTGGCTTCGGCCGCCAGCGCCTTGGCCATGAGAATTGCCTGATCGGATTTAACGCACAAAGGCACCGTGCCACCAGCCGCCACGAACTTCACAGCACGCTGGCCGACGGGAACCGAAGCAACCTGTTGCGCCTCGCACAGGTCATCGGAAATCACCACGCCCTCATAGCCCAGTTCATCGCGCAGCAGTCCGGTGATGATCTTCTGCGAGAACGGCGCATCATTCTTCGCATCAAGTTCGGTGTAGCGGGCGTTGGAGATCATGACCCAGGAATTATCCTGGGCGATCGCCTGCTTGAACGGCTCAAGGTCGGAAGCATCCATGCCGATCACGGTGTCGGTGACGCCGCTGGAGGTGTCGGTATTTTTTGCCACCCTGCCCAGGCCGGGGAAATGCTTGACCACCGGTTGCACCCCGGCGTCGTTCAGGGCGTCGTTCACAGTGGTGATGGCGGAGGAGACCTCGCCGGCGGTGTGGGCGTATTCCCGCCCGAAGTAGCCGATGGGTGCATTGCCGGTGCCGACCTTGGCCGGCACCACATCGGCCACCGGCGCAAGGTTCACGTTGATTCCGGCTTCGGCCAGTTCTTCACCGACCTGCTTGATTGTCGAGGACAGCTTGCCCACTGGCCATTGGCCCTGCTTGGTGGCGGTCGGCAGCTGAGTGAATCCGGCACCCTGCAGGACCCGCACGAATCCGCCTTCCTGGTCCGTGGCCACCCAAACCGGCAGCTGATCAGGAAGATTGGATTTAAGGGCTTTGGTGATGGACCCGATTTCCGCTTTGGTCTGCTTGAGCGAGAGCTGCGATCTGCCGCGCAAAAACACGTTGCCCAGGCCCTGCTTCTTCATGGCTTTCAGCTCTCTGCTGCTGGCACCTGTTGCCGGGACGCCTGCCATCACCAAGCTTGCCGCTTGCTGCTCCACCGAGAGCTGACCAACGAGTTCTTCAGCCTGCTGGCGAGCCGTCGGCTCCTGGCTCGACGTAGGCGCTGGCTCCTCACTGCCTGCGGGCCCCGTCGCCTGGCTCGTGGGCGAGGATGATGTTGATGGCGCAGGGTTTTGCGAGCTTGGGCCGTCGGTCGGTGAACTGGGCGCACTGCAGCTGCTGAGCAGCAGCATCGAGAGCATTCCCAACGACATGAGCGCTCTGACGTGAGTAGTCATAGTTTCATCCTCTCACCCAGATCTGCGAAGACGCCGAAAGTTCTATGCGCGGACTTCCAAGAGCTCATCCCATTCGGTGGTGTAGCGCTGGGAGATGTGTTCGCGTTTCATGGTCCAGGCCGGGCTTTGCGCCATGCCCGCTGGTCCCAAGCCGATGGACTTCGCACCGAAACGGGCGGAAATATCCTGCACGACCGAGGAGACATTCTTCTGTTCTTCCTCATCGTGCTCGTCGCCGAGATCAAAAAGATCCAGCTGCTTTTCACCAGGCGAATCGCTGAGCCCAGAGAGGATCACTCCCCCGCGCACGTAGTCCATGCCGGGCTGCATCAGATCAGCCATGGCCGCGATGGCCAGCTTGCTGAGCAGGATGGGGTCCCGTGTCGGTCGTGGCAACCGCACCTGGGCACTGGGGAAGGACGATTCGCCTTGGGCAAATCGGCTGGTGCCCGCTGTGACCGTCAAAAGCGTGGCATATCGCCCTTCGCTGGCCAACCGGCTGGCGGCCTTTTGCGCATAGATGGACATGACTTCTTCCATGGCCTCGCAGGTGCGGACCGGGGTCGAGAAGGACCGGGTGAACATGACCTGCCCGCGGTCCGCGCGTTCTTCCACCGGCCCGATGCAGCGCTGGCCGTTGAGTTCGAAGACGGTACGCTGCAGCACCACGGAGAATTTCTTGCGGATGAGCAACGGGTCAGCGTCGCGCAAATCAGCGATGGTTTCAATGCCCATGCTGGCCAGGCTGGCACCCGATTTGCGACCCACTCCCCAGACGTCAGTGACCGGAACGCGGGTCAGGATATTGCCCAGAACCTGCTGGTCCATCAACTGCTGGACGCAGACGCCGCCGAGTCCGGGGTTGTGCTTGGCAATATGGTTGGCCAGCTTGGCCAGCGTCTTGGTGGTGGACACTCCCACGCAGACCGGCACGCCGACGGTCTTGTCGATGGCCTTGCGGATCTGCGCGGCGGTGCTGCGCACCTGTTCCAGATTGCCTTCCAAACCGATGAACGATTCGTCGATGGAGTAGACCTCATGCCAAGTGCCGTAGCGGCCGAGCAGTTCCATGACGCGGGCGGACATATCGCCATAGAGTTCATAGTTGCTCGATCGCACGGCTAGGTTGTGGCTGTCCATGAGCCGCTGGATCTTGAAGAATGGTTCCCCCGTGGCGATGCCCAGGTCCTTGGCTTCCTGGGATCGCGCGACCACGCAGCCATCATTGTTGGACAGGACGACTACCGGACGATTGCGCAGCGAGTAGTCGAAGGCTCGCTCGCAGGAGACGTAGAAGTTGTTCACGTCGACCAGCGACACGTGATCAGCGGACATGATGCAGGCACCTCGTGATGACCCCGAAGACCCCGACCTCATCACCCTCGGTCAGCCAGACCGGCAGGGGCGATTCGTCGCTGAGCAACCCGACATTGGAACCGTCGATATGCCATCGCCGTACCAGCATTTGCCCGTTGAGATTCACGATGACCACCGAGCCATCACGGACCGAGAGCGAACGGTCGACGATCACTTCATCACCGTCGTAGATTCCCGCGGACTGCATGGCATGCCCGCTCACCCGCATGATGAAGGTCGATACCCGGTCCCTGACCAGCAGACGGTTCAGATCCAGGCCGCCGTCGAAGTAGTCGCGTGCCGGAGAAGGGAATCCCATGGCCGAGACGGCTTGCACCGGACCCTGGCTGGCGCCCGGAGGCATCAACTCTTGTTCGTCAGCCACGCCCACCACTCCCTGCTGCAAGCTAGTACAAATGTTCGAATACAAGAATTGTACAGCGCTTGGCAGGATGCTTCACATCAGCTGGTTTCCAGCAGTTCCCGCGGCTTGGAAACCAAGGCAATCACCAGGCACAACACCATGCCCACCACCGGGATGGCAGGCCAGACGTACCACCACGTCGCCAGCTCATGATCGGGATGGATGCCGAAGAAACGAATGGCCCGCTTGGCCGAAATCATCAATTCCATGCTGAACAGCACAAGCACCCCCAGCATGATGCGTCGCGGCCAGACGTCCAGGCGCAAGGCCACCACCGCCCAGGCATAGGCCATGACCGGACCCCAGACCCAATGATGGGACCAGCTCACCGGTGAAACCAACAGCGGGCAGGTGGCGGCAATGCCCAGCAGCACCACCGGCTCAACGGTGCCATCGAGCTTATAGAGCAGCGCTATGAAGGCCAGGCCCACGGCGAGCGCCACGACGAACCAGATCAGCGATCCAGCACCGAGCCGGGTGAGAAATCCCTGCAGGGAAATATTGTCAATGTACCCGACGTTGCCCACGCGCGACGGGTCGCGCACCACGTCGAACCAGTAGTCCAAGGTATTGTGCCATTGGAAGACCAGCCCGATGACCTGGGTGCCAAGGAAAGTCAGGGTGCCGATGACGACCGCTTTCCATTTGCGCATGGCCAACGGAAGAATCAACAGGGCAATAGGCGTGAGCTTGATGCCCGCGCAAATCCCGACCGCAATCACAAACGGGGTCAAAGACTTTGAATTCACCAGCGCCAGATAACAAGCGCCGAGAATAAGGATATTAATCTGCCCAAACCAAATGGTGTCGCGGAATGGACCCGAAATCAGCATCAGGCATGTCAGGGTCAAAGGAGTGACCCAGCGTCCAAGTTTCGGCCAGCGTCGGGCAATGCGCGTGGCCAGATCCTTGCCGACAAAGAAAGTCAGCACAATGGAAGCCACCATGGTGACTGTCACCGAGACCCAATAGGGGAAGAACGCCATGGGAAGGAAAAGCAAGGCGGCGAAGGTCGGGTAGGTGAAGGGCAATCCCGGAGCGTTGATGGGGCCGACAAATGGCCCGTACAGATCTTCAGGTTCCCGGAGCAAGGTCAGGGCCCCTTCGCGGTACACCGACAGATCCCACCCGGTAGGTTCGATGGCGATCAACGTCCAGACCAAGAGCACGACCATCACTATTTCAAGGATGGCTGTACTTGGCTTGACTGGCCTGATGATTGAAGAACGGATAAATCATCACCCTAGCATTGGTGGATCTGGCGGCCCGGCAACCCAAGCGCCTGGCGGCAGTAAAGGAATTCTGTCGGCGCGAACATTAAATTCTTGGCAGAACAGCATTCTTCATCGGTGCCGGACTGCGCTAATTCTTCATTTGCGCCTGCTATTAACCCTAGAGCAAAAACCGCTAGTTCATTTCCGGTGCGTTTTGCCTTTTTCGCTGGCCATAATTCCGGATCAGAACCAGTGGAATCAAAACGGCTGCCATGCTCCCCGCTCCGGAAACAATGATGATCATTTGCGCTGAATCCATCACCAGCCCCGGCGTTCCCAGCAGATATCCCAACGCGACCATTCCATTGATCAGCATGCGCAGTTGGGCCCACGCAATTCCATGGCGTTCAGGAGGTATGCACTGATAAATCGCCGTGCGCACTCCGGTGTTATGCAAACCATTGGCCATACCGCCAACGAGGAATGCGAACATCAGAACCGCCACGTTGGGCCATAGCCCTTCAACCAAAATCGCGGCCCCGACCAGTGCCCCGCCAAGAAGTATTGGCGTTGAACCTCGGACGGCGAACCACGAGTTGCCACCGAGCAGGGAACCTAAAACGGCACCCAATGACCAGGCGCCGAGCAGCAACGCATATCCGGTGTCATCGGCAGTAATGCCCCGAAGATAAAAGACTCCGGAGACTCCTTCGGCGGAGGTAAACAGGACAATCGCTGCCACTGGCAGGATCAGGAGCCGCAACCGGCCATTGCCGAATAGCACCGAGCCTCGCCCCAAGGGCTCATGTGGAGCATCCTGCAGGTGCCGATCGCTGCCCGAAGCTGCTTCTCTGAGCGACCATCGCATCACAAGAGCAACAAGGCTCAATAGCCCAAAGCCAATGGCTCCGCACCATAACACCGCGCCGAGCCCCGAGCCTGCAAAAATCCATGAGGCAATAGCTGGAGCAATAATGCCTGACAGGGACGTGGCCACCACCAGGAAACTGCTGGCCCGAGCAACACTGAACCCGCCGCGAAGGCTCGGCATGATCTTGAAAATGACCGAACCATTAATGACTGCGCAGATGCTGGCGAAAGGCATCAAGATCAAGCACAGCAACATGCTTTCTAAAACAGCCATCACCGCAAAGATCAGGATATGCACGAATAAATTGGTGATCCACACGCGCCACAGGGCCGATCCATCAACCCAGCGGCCCACCAAGGAGGCCACAAATATTGGAGGCAAGAGCCCCGCCAAGAACAGGGCTGTCACGCCCCAGGAACCAAACTGGTCGGCGGCTTCGAGGGTCAGCGCGAAAACTGCCATGCCTTCGCCCAGCAATGACAAGAAGGAAACCGCGACAAAGAGCAGACAACGTACCGACTGATTCACCAGTACCCGCCCCTCCTTGTATATCCATCCCGTCTAAAACCTTTAGTCTAGAGTCACAAGAACCATCCCCGAAGGAGCGCAGTGAAAGTCTTGCTAGTCAGTTGTGGCGATGTCGCCACCGAAGCCGGTCTGCGATTCCTCGCTCAATCAGACGAGGTTACCGGGTGGCGTCGCAACAGCAGCAAGCTTCCCCAAGCATTCGACGGGCACGATGTAGACCTGCTGGATCCGGCCAACTGGCCGGACATCGATCCCGCGACGGAAGTCGTTGTGCTGACTCCGGTGCCGGCGTCCCGCGATGTGGACGGTTATGAGCGCAGCTACCTGCAGGTCGCCCAAGAACTCTGCGCCCGGCTGCGCGAGCAAGCGCCGCACCTTCGCCGGCTGATCTATGTCTCCTCCACCGCCGTGATGGGCGGCGATAACGGCGAATGGGTTACCGAGCAAGCACCGGTCCACGCTACCCGCGATACCGCAAAGGTCTTGGCTCGCACCGAGGCAGCGCTCGCCGGCAGCGGACTGCCGGTCACTATCTTGCGGGCTTCGGGGATCTACGGCCCGGGGCGCACCAGGCTCATCGACCTGGTGGCCTCCGGCACCGCCAAGATTCCCGCCGGTTCGCACTGGACCAATCGGATCCATCGCGATGACCTTGCAGCAGCCATCGTCCACGTGGCCAACCTTGGCGACCAGCCCGCCGAACTCTATCTGGCCACCGACAGCACCCCAGCCCAGCTCGGCGAGGTGTACCAATTCCTTGCCGCCGAGCTGGGGATGAAGCACTTGGAACAGGAAGAGCAGTCAGCCACACGGCGTGCCGGTGACCGGCGCCTGGATAACTCGCGGTTGCTTGAAAGCGGACTGCAACTGCAATACCCGGGTTTTATCGAGGGCTACCGCGAGATCCTGTCAGGCACCTCCACCCGGCACGCCTAGAGCCACGGAGCTAGCCGAGCTGGATCAGCACCTTGCTGGATTGCGCCGAATCAGCCGCCATTTCAAATGCCTGCTGCGCCTGATCCAAATCAAAGACATGGCTGATGACCTGCTCCAGCTGCGGGTGTGCCACCAGCAGCTGGAGGGCCTCATCCAATTCGGTCTCAAAACGCTGGGAACCATAAACGGTGAGCTCGCGCAGTCCGATTTCGGAGAGCGCGATGGAACCCGGGTCGCGCGGCAGGATGCCCAATTGCAGCACCGATCCGGCACGACGCACGGCATCGATCACCGTCTGCAAGCTGGGCAGCACGCCGGCCGCTTCGATCCCGATGTCGTACCCCATGGTTTCGGGCTTGTCCCCGTCAGCAACATTCAAGGTCTCATCCACGCCCAGCTGCTTGGCGGTCTGAAGCGCACGAGGCTGCAAATCGGCGATAGCCACATGTGCGGCTCCGCGAATCTTCAGCACTGCCGCGGCCAATAGCCCGATGGGCCCAGCGCCGCTGACAAAGCAGCGCGCGCCGGCGACCTGCCCGCCCAAACGGCCCACCCCATGCAGGGCAATGGCCAGCGGTTCGGCCAGGGCTGCCCGGCGCAGTCCAAGGCCTTCGGGAAGCTGGCGCAGCTGGCCGGCTTGGACCACCAGCTGCTGGGCCAAGCCGCCTTGGGTGTGCGGAGTGGTGCTTGCGCTGCCCAGGTAGGTTCCGCCAGGGATCAGGTGCAACCCCTGCGGGGCCGCGCCTGGCTGCGGGCATGGCGTGGCAGGGTGGATGGCCACGCCCTGGCCCACCGCAAATCCGGTGACTTCATCGCCGAGGGCGGCCACGGTGCCGACGACTTCGTGACCGAGCACCAAGGGCTCAGTGACCTGGAAGGAACCGTTGCGCCCGTGCTGCCAGTAATGCAGGTCGGAACCGCAGATGCCGCCGTAGCTGATATTGATCAGCACTTCGTTGGCTTGAGGTGAGCCTGCTTCGATCTTCTCAACCCGCAGATCCATGGCTCCGTGAACTACTACTGCTTTCATCCTTGTGTTTCTCCCCTTTGAACTCTCCGTCAGCGGATCACCGGTTCGCTGTGCCCCAGCAGCCCCAGTTCCTCGCGCCGTGGCATGCCTTCCCAGTCCCCCGGAACCAGGCAGGCGAAGGCCCCGGTGCGCACCGCGGTCTCCAGCCGCGCTGCCGGTGGCAGGCCGGCCAGAAGTTCTGCGACATAGCCGGCGACAAAAGCGTCGCCGGCACCCACGGTATCCACCGCGGTCACCTCGATGGCTTCGCGTTCGTAGTACACGCCGTCGATCAGCGCCACGCAGCCGCGCTCGCCGAGCTTGATGATCGCGTCCTTGGGACCCAGTTCCAGCAGGTCCTTGGCCAGCTGCGCCGGTTCGGCGCTGTGGCCCAAGGCGATGGCGGCTTCGTCATCTCCGGCGAAGACCACATCCACCTTCGCCAGGATCTGCCGATAGGCCTCCCGCGCGGTTTCTTCATCCCACAGTCCGGCACGGTAATTCAGGTCGAAGACCACACTGGCCCCGGCGGCGTGGGCGATGTCGATGGCCGCATGCACGGTGCGCAGCGAGGATTCCGACAGGGCCGCGCTGATGCCGGTCAGGTGCAGGATCTTGGCCCGGGAAATCACGTCGCGAGGCAGGTCCTCGGGAGTGATCCGAGAGCCGGCCTGGTCCTTGCGGTAGTAGTAGACCTTCTGGTGCTTGGTGGTGCGCGATTCCTTGATCATCAGCGCCGTGGCCGCTTGCGGGTCACGGGTGATCAGGGTGTTGATATCTTCCCCGCGGATTTCGCGCTGTACCAGATCACCCAGGGCGTCGGCGCCGACTCGTCCGACCCAGCTCACCGTGGCGCCCAGGCGGCGCAGCGCGATGGCGAAGTTCGATTCGGATCCGCCGATCCCCAGGCCCAGCTGGGAGTTGTGGGACAGCGGGCCGGGAACGGTGCTGCGCATCAGCGCCATGGTCTCGCCCACGGTCACCACGTCGGTAAATACTGGTTGCTGGCTCATGCTCTACTTCCCCGCCTGGCCCAGTTCGGCCCGGGCCTGATCCACTGCTGCGGCCAGGTCCGAGGCCCGTTCGGTGAGCGCGCCCAGGTCCCCGCCCTTGAAGGCGTCACCCAGCAGCGGACCGCCGACCGACACTGCAACAGCGCCTGCCTTGATCCACGCGATCGCGTCCTGAACGCCTACGCCTCCAGAGGGGATCACTTCGATCTCGGGGAAGGGCCCGCGCAGGTCCTTCACATATCCAGCACCGACCTGGGAGGCCGGGAAGACCTTGACCGCGCTGGCGCCTGCTTGCCATCCGCGGTGCAGTTCAGTGGGGGTCAGCCCGCCGGGGAAGACCGGGATCCCGGCTTGCACGCAGGCCTGGACGATTTCCGGTTCGGTGACCGGGGTGACGATGAACTGCGCGCCGGAGGCAACGGCGGTGCGCGCTTCCTCTGCGGTGGTCACAGTGCCCACGCCGATCTGCGCGCGACCCTGGAACTGCGCGCAGATTTCCGGCAGGAGCTCGAAGACGCCGCGGGTGCTCAAGGTCAATTCGATATTGGTGACCGATCCGGCCACCAATGCTTCGATCACCGGCGCATACTCGCTGGCATGGCCGGCGCGCAGCACGGCGACAACCGGGCTGTCGCGCAATGTCTGCGGAATCTGCACGCGGGTGCTTGCTGGGGTTGGGTTTGTTATGGTGCTCATCGGGCGAGCCACCCTCCATCTACCGGAAGAATCGTTCCATGAATGTATTGCGCTGCGCCGCTGGCCAGGAATAGCACCGCGCCGGTCAGGTCGTCAGCCTGGCCCCAGCGCCCGGCCGGGATGCGGCCGAGGATCTGCTCATTGCGGGTTTCATCGGCGATCAGCGCGCTGTTCATTTCGGTGGCAATGTATCCCGGGGCCACCGCGTTCACATTCACGCCGCGTCCGGCCCACTCGTTGCACAAGGCCTTGGTCAGCTGCCCGACGGCGGCCTTGGATGCCGCGTAGGCCGGCACCCGCAGCCCGCCCTGGAAAGTGAGCATCGAGGCCAAGTTGATGATCTTGCCGGCCCCGCGTTCCAGCATGGGTCCGCCGAAGAGCTGGCAGAGCTGGAAGACCGCGCGGGCATTCACGTTCATCACGTTGTCGAAATCCGACAGCGGGAATTCAACCGAGTCATGGCGGATCTGGGTACCGGCATTATTGACCAGGATGTCCACCTGGTGCTCGGCGAGGATGGCCTTGGCCGCGGCGGCGATCGAGGCTTCGTCCCCCAGATCCACTGGGTAGGCCAGCGCCGCGTGTCCGGTGCTTTTCGCCAGGTCGGCCAGCTCGGCAGCCAGCGCTCCGCGCTGCAGGGTGATGACGTTGGCGCCTTGGCGCATCAGTCCCAGGGCGATGTTCAATCCGATGCCGCGCGAGGCTCCGGTGACTACTGCGGTGGACCCGCTCAAATCCATCGGATTAGGGATGGGGGCGTGCTGTCCCTGATGGTTCTCGCTCACAAATGATCCTTCTCAGTTTGCCGGCTGGCGCGCGTGCTCCAGCGCAGCCGGGTTGTAGATATTGCGTGGGGTCTTGCCCTGGCAGAAATCGATGACGTTGCCGATGGTCCGTGACTTCAGCTCCGTGTAGGACTCCTCCGAGTACCAGGCCGCATGCGGGGTGAGCACCGCGTTGGGCTGGCCCAGGATGGCGTGGTCTGCCGGCATCGGCTCCTGTTCGAAGACATCCAGGCCTGCCCCGTAGAGCTTGCCGGATTCCAGTGCGCGCACCACGGCGTCGGTATCCACCACGCCGCCGCGGCAGGTGTTGATCAGCACCGCGCCGGTTTTCACATTGGCCAGGAATTCGTCGTTGACCAGGTGGTGGGTGTGCTTGTTCAGCGGCATGTGCAGGGAGATCACGTCGGCGCGGGCCTGCAGGTCGGCCTGGCTCACCACGGTGACGCCTTCTTCGGTGACCGAACCGATCTCGCGGGTCGGGTCGAAGCCGATCACTTCGTAGCCCAGGCCCTTGGCCTTGCGGGCGGTGGCCGAGCCGATCAGGCCCAGGCCCAAGACGCCGAAGACGCGGGTGTTGAAGCGGTACAGCGGCTTGATGGATTCAAGCGAGAACTGCCCGGCGCGGATCTCTCGATCCATCCGAGCGGTGCCGCGTGCCAAGGTCAGCGCCAGGGCGATGGCATGGTCCGAAACATCTTCGGTGCCGTAGTCCGGGACGTTGGAAATGATCACGCCGCGGTCGGTGGCCGCCTGGATGTCCAGGGTGTCCACGCCGACGCCGTAGCGTCCGATGGACTTCAACTTAGGCAGCGCGTCGAGCACCTTGGCGGTGATCGGGGCGTACTGCACGACGATGCCATCGGCATCCGCGGCGGCCGTGATCACTTCCTCTTCGGTGTGGCACTGTGCTAGTTCCAGTTCCACGCCTGCTTCGGCGGCTACCGCGCGTTCCACCTCGATCGAGTCGTGGTCGCAGTCGGTGATCAGGATCTTGATGCTCATGCTCAGGCGTCTTCCTTCAGGCGTAGGTCGCGGTCGCGGGTTTCAGGGGACATTGCGGTGGCGATCACGGACATGGCCATCATCGCCATCATGTAGATGGCTACCGGCCACCATGAGCCCGAGGCCCAGGTCACCAGCGCGGAGCAGACCAGCGGGGCGATGCCGCCACCGAAGACTGCCGAGAATTCGCGGCCCAGCGCCACACCGGCGTAGCGGTAGCGGGAGCCGAAGAGTTCCGGGAAGTACGCGGCCTGGACACCCACGGTGCCCTGCGCGGCGAAGATGAAGCCGAGGATGATGACCACGGCGATCCAGAACAGGCTGCCGGTATTCAGCAGCATGAAGGCCGGGAACGGGAAGACGAGCAGGAACAGGGTGATGCTCAGGTAGGTTGGGCGGCGGCCGAACTTATCCGAGAGCGTGCCGGCGACAACGGCTGATACACAGGCGAACAGCGCACCGATGAACAGCACCTTGGGAATGAAGGTGGAATCCACATCCAGGTAGTTGATCAGGTAGGCACCCATGAAGGTCTGGAAGATGTAGGAGTGCGCATTGGCTCCGACGTTCATGAAGAAGACGCGGATCAGGCCCTTGCGTCCATGCTTGAACACTTCGCTGACCGGGGACTTCTGCCGTTCTGCAACGCCGGCGCCCTCCTTCAGCTCTTCCATGATCGGCGATTCCTTCAAGCGCCGGCGGATGATGTAGGCGGCGATGGTCACGAAGATCGAGGAGAAGAACACCAGGCGCCAGCCGTAGGAGTGCAGCGCTTCTTCGGGAAGCATCTGAACCAGGATCCAGACCACGGCGCCAATGGCGGTACCGGCGGCGGCACCAACGAAGATCAGCGAAGCGAAGCGTCCGCGGCGCCCCATGGCTGCGGTTTCGGCAAGCAGCACCACGCCGCCGGCCTGTTCGGCGCCAGCGCCGAAGCCCTGCAGAAAGCGGCAGGCTACCAGCAGGATCGGAGCCCAGATGCCGGCCTGCGCGTAGGTAGGCAGCAGGCCGATGGCGAAGGTGGCTGCGCCCATGAGGAACAGCGTGCAGACCAGAACCCACTTGCGTCCCAGGCGGTCGCCGAAGCGTGAGAAGAACAGTCCGCCCAGTGGGCGGGCTCCGAAACCTACGGCGTAGGCGCCGAAGGAGGAGATGATGCCAACCGCTGGTGAGACGTTGGGGAAGAAGATCGTGTTGAAGATAATCGCGGAGGCGGTTCCGTAGATCACGAAGTCGTATTGTTCCAGCGCGGTGCCGACCAGGCCGGCCCAGGCAGCGCGACGCACGTTGGCTTGGTCAGCGACCTGTGCTGCCGATGCGGCGTTCGCGGTGGGGTCACCCACTTGAACATCATTGTTCTGGCTCATTTTTACCGTTTCAATCAGTGCATCCCATTTATCGGGATGCCATCCCGTTTTTGACTAATTAGACTGTAGCCTACTTCGTGATCCGCGCAATAACCGGTGCGCAATATTTTTTCGACCACTCGTCGCAGTCCGGCAACGGGGAAATCTCGTGATTGACTATCAGCATGGAAAACACCACCGGCTCCAAAACTTTGGAACGCGGGCTTGAGTTGTTGGAACTCGTCGCCGCGGGCCACGATCGCCTTGACGACATCGCTAAAACAGCCCAGCTCAGCCGATCCGCCGCGCACCGCATGCTCTCGTCTCTGGTGGCCAAAAAATATTTGACCCTCTCCTCTGAGCACGAATACAAGCTCGGCCTCAAGCTCATGGAATTGGGTTCGCAGGCCGAAACGAGCATGGATCTGCCCCAAGAGATCCAAGCGATGCTCCAGGAAATTTCCACGCGCACCAAAGAGACCTGCCACTTGGGTGTTCTTGAGGACCACGAGATTCTTTATCTGGCCAAGTCACGAGGCAGCCGAGGATTCGAGATGGCTTCGAGGCCGGGCTCGCGCTTCCAGACGCAAACCACTGCCATGGGCAAGATGCTCTTGGCCCATCTGCCGCGCCCCCAGGCGCTGGAACAGTTTGATCCGCAGCGCACCGTCACCGAGTTTTCGGTGAAAACCGTGGAAGAGTTCAATGCGGAACTCGACCAGATTGCCGTCCAGGGTTATGCCCTGGACAACCAGGAAAATGAGCTCGGCCTGATTTGCGTGGCCATCGCCATCCGCGACCGCAATGACCAGCCGTTGGCGGCGATCTCTATTTCAGCTCCGAGCATCTTCATGAGCCAAGAGCGCATCACGGAGCTCGTGGCCCTCTTGCAGTCTTACGAGCCTGAATTCTCCCGCCGCATGCCGCCGCATTTCCGGCAACTGTGGTCCTGATTTCTGGCGCGCAAAAACGCCGGGTGGCCACGCTTTCAATGCGTCGCCATCCGGCGTCTTAGATTCTTTGATCTTCCGCCAAGGGCCTAGAATCCCTTGCGCAGCGGGTTGAAGTGCCGGGCGATCTCCGGAGCATCCTGGCCGGTGATCTGGGCAGCCAGGATCTTGCCGGTCAGCGGCCCCAGAGCCACGCCCCACATGCCGTGGCCGCCACCCACCGAGACGCGTTCGGAGCCGGTGCGGCCGATCAGCGGCAGCCCATCGGCGGTGCAAGGCCGCCCGCCGACCCATTCCTCCTTGCGGTGTTCCCAGTTGATCCCCTTGTACACCGGGGTGGCCGCCGCGACGATGGCCTCGATGCGCTTTGGCTCCAGCTTGTGGTTCACATCCCGGAATTCCATGGTGCCTGCGATCCGGAAGCGGTCGCCCAGCGGAGTGCAGGCCACGCGCTGGGTCGGGAAGTAGATCGGGTGCGTTGGCATGTGCTCGGGCTCGACGGTGAACGAATAGCCTCGGCCGGCTTGCACCACGACATTAACGCCGAACTTCTTGGCCATATCGGTCATCCAGGCACCGGTAGCCAGCACGACGTGATCCGCGGTGATGGCCCGTCCTTCGGAACCGATTACCGTCACCGAGTTCTTGTTGTCGCGAATATCGGTGACATTAAAGGCCCCGATGATATCGCCGCCGCGTTCGATGACGGATTCAGCCAGCGACGCCATGAATTTCGGCGGGTTGATGTAGCGCTGGTTCTTGATAGCAACACCAGCAGCGACATTATCCGAAAGCGTTGGCTCTATGCCACGCAACTGGTCCCCGGTCAGCAGCTCGTATTCGACATTGCCACCGGTTTTTTCGATCATCTCAAACTCGTGCAGGAGTGAATCGCGATCCTTGAACGAGGTGAATCCGGTCAAGAACGGGTTGGCAGGCTTGGTCTGTTCAGCGACGCCTGGGCCGGCGGCCGTGCGCTGGGCGATCTCGTCAAATGCGTCGAGCCCGGTGACTCCGATCTCGGAGAAGATGCGCATGGCAGCTTCCCAGCGCTTGGGCATCGAGTGCCAGGCGAAGCCGAGCAGGAAGCGCAACAGCTTCGCGTCGGCCTTCAACGGAATATAAAGCGGCGAAGTCGGATCGAGCATCATCTTCAAGCCGTTGGCAAAAATCGCAGGCTCGGCAATGGGCAAGGTCAGTGCGGGAGTCAACCATCCGGCATTACCCCACGACGAGCCCGAAGCCACGCCACCGCGATCCACAACAGTGACTTTCACGCCAGCTTCCTGCAAGTACCAGGCCGTAGACAAGCCCACGAACCCCGCACCTACAACGACAACATGATCCGGCGCAGCTACCCCTGCCATGACCCACTCTCCTAGCAATCCGTTGGCCCCATTACGCGAGGCCGCATGTCTTCACTGTCGCGCGATCCAGCACAAAATTCAACGCATTCTGGGGATTCAACGGTGAGCGCCACCACACTTCGATGTGACTTGTGTTTTCTGCGGAAATTTCGCGATAGTACCGTATTTCCAGCAACTCTCCTCGGGGATACGAAAGCTTTAACCGCGAGGTGCGTCCTGAGGCATATCCCGGAATCTGCGCTGAAGCGCACTCTGCGTACACTGAAAGGAAGCGAATAATCCCCTTTCTTTACCGCCATCCCGAAGGAACACCACCACACACATGGCCTCACGCAAACCAGCCAAGAAGAAACCAGCCCAGGGACACCCTGCACGCCGAACAGGTGCAAGCTCAGTACCGTTTGAAACCGAAGTGCGCCAGGCGCTGCAGCCGTTCAAGTCCCAGCTCTTCCGCCATTTCCAGGAAGAAGGGCAGCCCGCCAGCGAGACCCGGGCAGCGCTCGAAGGCTTGACCACCCTGCTGACAGTTCATGCCCAGTTGCGCAAGAGCGTTGACGTCTTGTCGCTGGACCCCACGATTCTCGGCGAGCAGCTTGGCCACCTCTCCTCGCTGGGCAAGGAAGTAGCTGCAACCAGCGCGGCCATCCTCAAGCACTACCTGACGTTCTTGGGAACCTCTGCCAATTTCGGCGGCAGCGTTGAGGACTTCAAGCAGACCTTCGAGTTCCTTTCTCGAATGGCTGGCGATTCACCGATCGTTGCACCCTACCTCGAAGACGAGGAGGCAAATGGCGCCTTCGAATCCATGCGCTTTGTATTTGCGGCACGCGAGCTGATCCAGTGGGTCGGCGAAGGCAAGCCAACCACCCCGGCCGGCGTGCTGACCGGGGAAACCTTGCAGGACGCAGCCCAGGCATTGGGCTTGTTCATCAAGGTCGATGTGGCCGCCGAAGTCCCCGAAGATGTTTCCTGGGAGCCGGAAGATGGAACCGTAGTTCCTTCGCTGGCCGACATCCCGCGGCTCTCGGCCTACTGGGATGCTCTGATCGGCACCGCGATGTTGACCTACCAGGCGCCTAACGCCAAGCCGACCGAATCGCTGAGCGATGCGCTGCTGGCATCCAGCGGGGCCGGCGCGCGTGTGGTCAAGGAGCTGATTGCGGAGGTGCTGTACTCGCACATCCTGATCAACACTTTGGAGAAGCCGGGCCAGGCACAGATTGCTGAAATGGTAGCCGGCGTCTTGAGCAATGCCGCCTCATCGACTCCGCCACGCACCGAATTCGCTCTGCAGATTCCCACGAAGGAGGATCTGCCTGAAGAGCAGCACCATCTGATCCCGAGCCTTGAAGAGGTCGTGCCACAGGTTGAAACCCTGCTGCGAATCTTTGAACGCGAGGGCCTGGTGGAAATCGACGACCAAATCACCGTCCCTGTTGTTCTTCGTTCCTCCTTGGAACGCGCACTGGGCAAGGTTTCGGATCATGTGCTGAACCTGGACAGCGATTCCACTACCTCGGAGAAGTAGGACCTGCTGGATCCAAGAAATGCGATGGCACCGGAGATTCTCCGGTGCCATCGCATTTAATAACATCTGCATATCGGTGCCGGAGGTTCGACCGGCGATTAAGTTATAAAAGGTACGCTGCACTGCTGACAGACAACGACGGGCGATGGGGGCGCCTCCGCCGATGAAAGATCAGTCCGTTTACACAATGCAACGTACCTTTTAATCACCCTCAGGTCCTCCATGATGCCACTCGCAAAACACCACCAAGTACCTTATTGGTGATCGGTCTTCACCGATACATGTCTAACTTATCGCGTTCACCAGAAATCCGAAATCATACTTTAGTAGGAGGGTAGGACCTAGAACGGGATACTGGCGCGCAGGGTCCAAAACCCGTTTTCGGAGCCCGTCGAGAATTTTCCACCAAAAGCACGCATGCGGTCGGACATTCCGATCAGCCCGCTTCCGCCTTCCGGCAGCCCCTTCGGCTTTTTCCCTGAAATGTCTATCTGATTAGTAATTTCCAGTACCGCTTCAGTGCCATTCGACAACAACTCCAAGGTGCAGGAACTTCCCGGAGCTCCGTGCTTTATGACATTCGTTGTACCTTCTTGCATCACGCGATAGATCGCAGTCTGCGCCGAACGCGGCAGATCTGAAATCTTTTCATCCGTGGTCGAGGTCACTTTAAAGTTTGCATCTTTTAGACGTTGGGCAAATAGTTCCGCCCCCTGAAGTGCGTAAACAGTAGTTGCCGCCGGCTTATCGATGCCCGGTGTGGCCTCGTCAGACATCGTTCCATCGGCACGCAGAACATTGAGCATCAGGCGCAGGTCATGCAGGGTTTCAGAACTGAGCTTTGAGATTACGTCCAATGCGTCCAATGCCACCTGGCCATCGTTGGCAAATTTGGCCGCCTTAGACTGCATGGCCACGATGGTGATGTCATGAGCGACGATGTCATGCAGATCGCGTGCGATATTTTTGCGCTCTTTATCGATGGCTGTCCGCGTCTGCTCCTGCGCGCGTTGCATCTGCTCGACAGCGTGAGCGTTCTTTTCCCTCAGGGAATAGATACTGCGCGTCACAAAGTAGGACAGCGCAGTCAGCGGCACCAGTGCCACCAGCAGAACGGCGTCTTCCTGAGCCTGGATTCCGAATTGCACCATCCAGGCAACCGACAAAGTAAGAAATAGACCTCGAACACTTCGTGCGGTTGCAGTTGCCGCTAATGCGGCAAAAATCATGAACGATACCGCAGTCCAAAAGAACATGGTGCCCGCGGTCAGATAGAAATATGCGACGGCGATGAACAGGCCTAGTGAAGCTGCTACCCAGCGAAAACCGACTGCGAGGATCATGCATAAGGCGACTCCGACCAAAGCACCTCTAATTGAAGTGGCCGTAGAACCAGGGATTCCCTTTTGAAGGATGGTTACGAATTCGCTGCTGGAAACCAGCACTAGCACCACAATGCCAGCCCAAATAATGACACCCCGACCAGCAAGGTGCTTGGTCAGGGTGCCTTTAAGTCGATCACTCATATGCCGAATAATTCACGGCAATGCCAATCAAGTCAAATAGGTCAGCTTACGGGCAGCTCACTCCGTAGTGGGCACAAAGCCACTTACCGAAGTCTTCTCCCACGCCGGCCGGCGTCGCAACAGAACCGCCACTGATCTGCTGGCCCTGCGCCGCAGATGCGGGAGCAGCCACAGCAGTTAATGGTGCCAACACTAATGCGGCAACCGCCAGCATTTTCAAACCCTTCATAACAAACCCCACATCTCGTCAACTTATATACTTGCAAGTGAGCAGTCCGTTTAGTGGTCTGCAGCATCGACCCAAAGGAAAAAATGGAACAGATCAAAGTCCTAATCGTCGATGATGAACCCCTGATTCGGCATGCGTTGGGCACAATCCTAGCAACGGATCAAGGAATTGTAACCGTATTTTCTGCAGAAAATGGCAAGCAGGCAGTCGACTATTGTTCCGAGAATGAGATCGACGTTGTTCTGATGGATTTGCAGATGCCAATCATGGATGGAGTTAGCGCTACTCGCGCCATTAAATCCCGCAAAGACAGTCCCGCAGTCCTTGCAATTACGGCATTTTCCTCGGATGAGTATTTAGTTCCGGTCCTCACCGCCGGCGCCAGCGGATACCTTGTTAAGGATTCTGAACCAGGCGAAATCATTAATGCTGTGCACGCAGTTCATCAGGGCACCACTGCCATTTCCCCATCGGTTTCTTCGGACCTAATTTCGGCAGTACGCGAAGCCTATACCGACAATACTCAAGCTGTTGAAGATCTTATTTATGACCTTGGCATTACCAATAGAGAAATCCAGATTCTAAAACTCCTTGCTCAGGGATTAAATAACACTGAAATCTCTAAAACCCTAGGAATCACCGAAACCACGGTGAAGACACACATGGCCAAGATTTTCGCCAAGCTGGATGTCCGCGACCGCGTACAGGCACTCGTGGCGGCCGCGCGCATGGGAATCGTTGAAATCCCCAAGGACTAATCCCATCTTCTCCCCTGTGTGAGCTCGAGCGCTCAAAAAGAAATTTTGAACGCCTCGGGAATATCTTGGAGCCTCATACGTTGAACATGAGCATAGACCGCTCAAGTTTCTACTAGGAGGCTCACTTGCCAGCACTTTTTGGTGCACCATCAGACGGCTCGTTTGAGGAATTCCTCTCTCGTTTCCTCTCTTCGCGAGCCCAGGCAGCACGTCCAATCGACATCACCCGCCTGCTTTCCACGCGTACCCACGAGGCAGTAGCTACCGCAGCAGCGATCTCGCACGAGCACGGTCACGACGAAATCGACTCATTGCACCTGCTCGCCGCGCTGATCCGCACAGAACCCATCGGCGAGCACCTCACCGCCATGGGCATCGACATCGAGGCGCTCAGCAAAGACGCCATCGCTCACATGCCAAAGAGCCAGGACAAGGGAGAAAAGCCAACCCGGCTATCCTCCGCTGCCCAGCGCAGCCTCTTTGACGCCTACCAGGTGGCGCGCAACTACGGTTCAACCTACATCGACCCGGACCACCTGTTCCTGGCCTTTGTCTTCAACCCGGAATCACCCGTCAGCCACTTGCTGGCACAGCACGGAATCACCGGCCAGTCCTTGCAACAGGCTGCCATGGAGCAGGCCCAGCGCGCCCAGAATGGCGGTCAGGACCAGGGGCAGGACGAATCCGATGCCTCCATGCTCGAACGCTACGGAACCGACCTGACCGCGCTGGCAGCTGACGGACAGATCGATCCGGTGATCGGCCGCGACGACGAACTGGATCAGGTAGTTGAGATCCTGGCTCGTCGCACCAAGAACAACCCGGTGCTAATCGGCGAGGCCGGCGTGGGCAAGACCGCGATCGCCGAAGGACTGGCACGGGCAATCGTCGATGAGCAGGTCCCGGAACAGATCCGCGGCTCGCGGCTGATCTCCATCGACCTGCCCGGCATGCTGGCCGGCACCCGCTACCGCGGCGATTTCGAACAGCGCCTGACCGGCCTGCTCGAAGAGATTGCCGACTCCGAGGGCCAGGTTCTGGTGTTCATCGACGAAATGCACCTGCTGGTTGGCGCCGGTTCCGGCGAGTCCGGGAATATGGATGCCGCCAATATCCTCAAGCCCCGCTTGGCTCGCGGCGAGCTGCACCTGATCGGTGCCACCACGCTAGACGAGTTCCGCAAGGTGGAGAAGGACAGCGCCTTGGCCCGCCGCTTCGGCAAGGTCATGGTGGATGAGCCTTCCCAGGAAGTCAGCTTGGCCATCTTGGAGGGCCTGCGCGAATCCCACGAGGACCACCACCAGGTGCAGTACACCCCGGCAGCTCTCAAGGCCGCGGTGGCGCTGTCGGCGCGGTATCTCACCGACCGCCAGCTGCCTGACAAGGCCATCGACCTGATCGACATCGCTGGTGCCCGGCGCTCCATCGCGGCCGGCGATACCGAGGACGTGCAGTCCCTGCGCGCCGATCTGGTTGAGGCCGAACGCGAGAAGTCCCGCGCCATTGGCGAGGAACGCTTCGAGGACGCCAGCGCCTGGCGCGACCACATCGCCGAGCTGACCGCACGGATCAATGCTGCAGAGGAAGCCGGTGACGCAGGAATCACCCGTGTGGTGGATGAAGCCCAGATCTCTGAGGTCATCTCCCGCTCCACCGGTATTCCGACCTCACGGATCACGGGCGATGACAAGTCACGTCTGGCGACCCTCGAAGAGTCCTTGCACGCTTCGGTGATCGGCCAGAAGGATGCCGTCTCCGCTGTGGCTCGCGCCGTGCGACGCAACCGCACCGGCCTGTCCCCTGCGGGTCGTCCGATCGGTTCGTTCCTCTTCCTGGGCCCAACCGGCGTCGGCAAGACCGAGCTGGCCAAGGCCCTGGCTACGAACCTGTTCGGTTCGGCCGACTCGCTGGTGCGAGTCGATATGAGCGAATACGGCGAGAAGCACACCGTTGCCCGTCTGATCGGCGCCCCTCCGGGATACGTCGGCCACGACGAGCCGGGCCAGCTGACCGAGAAGGTACGACGCAACCCATACTCGGTGATCCTTCTTGACGAGATCGAGAAGGCCCACCCGGACGTGTTCAACGTGTTGCTGCAGGTACTCGACGACGGCCGTTTGACCGACTCTTCGGGCCGCACCGTGGACTTCTCGAACACGCTGATCTTGATGACCAGTAACCTCGGTGGCGAGTACCTGGCTAACCGGGCCGGTAACTTCGGTTTCACCTCGGCCAAGGCCGGTAGCGAAGCCAGCGAAATCCGCGCCAAGGTGATGAGCAAGGTGCGCGAGTTCATGCGCCCCGAGTTCCTGAACCGCCTGGATGAGGTTCTGCTCTTCTCCAAGCTTTCGCAGTCGGAGATCGGCCAGATCGTCAAGCTGGTCATCGCCGATACGCAGAAGCATTTGGCAGATCAGGAACTGGATCTGGAGGTCAGCGAAGCTGCCGTAGATTGGCTGGCCTCCGAGGGCTACGATCCAGAGTTCGGCGCCCGCCCGTTGCGCCGGTTGGTGCAGCGCAAGGTGCAGGACGCCATTGCCGATCTGCTGATCGACGATTCGCTGACTGCCGGTGACACCGTCTTGGTGGACTACGCACAGGACAAGCTGGTCGTGCGCAAGAAGGTTGATCTGCCTACCCCGCCAGCGCAGAGTGAGCACGTGCCTAGCTACTTCGATAACTAAGTCGAAATAGACTCAAGGGGCTTGATCCATTGAAGCTTTTGCCTCGGTGGATCAAGCCCCTTGTGCATGCAGAGAATGCCAACCGATAGTTAATTGGTCTGATTCGGTAACGTCACCTCGTCAGTTCCACAGGTTAAAGTCAAGGCAGTATCCTGTCGCCCAAGAGTGCAATGATCTGATACGAAAACCCTAGATTCTGAATGACCGCTAATCCCGTCGACCCTTTGATAAACGAAGGGCGACTTCGGGGCATAAACAACGAAATCTGCCGGGTCGAAACCCGGTCTAGAAACTACAACGCTTTCACCGGTCTCGGCGTTGACCTTGTGGTAGTCGGACACGAATATTGCGTTTAGCCCCGAGATCAGCCAAAATCCGAGCCAGACCAACGATGCCGCAGTAATGCCCAGGTGTACAAGAATCCGCATCGATACACGAATGCCTTTTCGCCCGATCCGGCTGATCATCTTGGGCACAAGACACAGCAGGCCTGCAGCGGCTGACAGGCCGCTGATCAGGAATCCGCAGAAAACCAGCGGCCATCCCGAGACGATGAAAAAGACCACCTGCCCAGAAGGCGATAGCTGGTCCAACCATGCCCACAGCCAGCCAGCGCCCAGACCGAAAATCGCAGCGACAGCAAGAAGCAAGATACCCCAAGTCAGCTGTTTCCGGCTCATCTTGCTGTCTTGCAGTTCAAGGATCCCGTCGCTCTCAACAGCCACCTCTTCCAACTCAGAGGGTTCTTTCAAGAGATGACGCAGGAGTGTGCGAGGGCAGCAGCGGGATGAAATTCATCCGTTCAGTCTTTCAGGATGCCAACTGCAAAGCCTCCGACCCGGGTATGAATTAGTCCAAGCAAATTACGACGCTCCTCAAACGTTATGGCTCAGCCATGTTAGCCTGAAGCAAATTCATGGACATGCAGGGAGCAATTGAACAATGGAAATATCCACGACAAAAGTCCCCACCCATGAACAGATCATCGCCCTCTACGATTCGGTTGGCTGGAGCACCTATACCGACCAACCTGACGTTTTGGCCAGAGCGCATGCCAACTCGGATTTCCTTGTTTATGCCTACGACGATGACCACCAGCTCATTGGATTGGCCCGCGCAATATCTGATGACGCGACCATTTGCTACCTCCAGGACATCCTCGTCCACCCGCAAGCCCAGCGCACTGGAGCAGGAAAAGAACTGTTCTCAGCCGTCCAGAAACGATTCGAGCACCTGCGCCAGTTCGTGCTCATTACCGATGACGAACCGGGCCAACGGGCATTTTATGAGTCAATGGGCCTGAGCGAGGGATCTGATTTCGAGCATGGCTCCGTGAGAATTTTCGCTCGGTTTCTCTAATAGATAGCTTTTAGCGCAGACACCCTAATAGACTGAAAATTCACCACTCTACTAGGAGCAACTTTTGCGCATCCGAAGTTTCATTGCCTTGTCCGTTATGGCCCTTTTGATGAACGGATGTAGCGCGTCCGAAAGCCCTACGCCGACTGCAGAGCCGGTAAAATCAGCGAGCGCTCCAGCTAACCCAACCGTCGCAGCCACAAATCCTGAGACTGAACTTGCCGAAAATTCAATCGCACCGGCGTCTACTGAACCCACCGAATCGGCATTGACTGGACAGGAGTGGGCGGACTCCAAGATTCAGATGTGGAAAGACAATTCCGGCATCAAATCCACCCGAGGATTTCTGTATCCCTACAATCTGATGACCTCGTGGGAGTCTCCCAAAGAGGGCGTTTTGAAGATCTATTTGGACAACAGCATGATCTTCAACCGTGATGGGATGCAGGAAAGCTACCAAACTCGCGAGGACGAGCTTAGAGTCATGGGCCTCGTAATGTTCGAGAGCGTGGGTGAGAAGTCGCCTGAGCTGGAGAGCGTCACTTTCGCGACCGAGGATGGCAAAAATTCAGGAACCTACACCCGTGCTCGAACCGGCGCAGACCCCAACGATCGCAAAGCCTGGGCCAAAGAAAAATACGCACAATGGTTATCGGGCATGAATGATGTTTACGAATCCATGTGCCATGCAGAAATCACGACGTTGGAGGTGTACCGCAACTGTCTTCCTTCTGATCCACACGCGTACGTGGATAAGGTAACCTCGCCTGCATTTGGCGAACTTGTCGTCACGATCAAAGACGGTCCATGGATGGACGGAACCTACGATATGCCAGCATCAAGTTTTGTCTCAGGAAACATGATCATCAAGATCAACGACAAAGCAGCTGTCGGAGAACAAGTTGAAAAGCTGACCGTCATTGCCAGGGACGGCGAAGATACAGGCACCGCCTTACGCGAAGAATGGATGCAATAAGCAGATCCCATAGTCGCCAGCGATTCCCTCAGCATGGAGGACACGCTCTAGGCTTGAATCCATGACGCAAGAACTGATGATTCCATTTAATGATTCCCAGCTCAGCGCCCTGTGGTCACCTGCAGAGCAAGCGAGCGCGATGATGATCCTGGCTCACGGTTCCGGCGCAGGCAAAGATCATGACTTCATGACCGGCTACGCCCAAGCTGTCGCGGATCTGGGGATCAGCGTCCTGAGCTTCAATTTTCCTTACATGGACGCAGGCAAGAAATTCCCGGACAAGGCACCCACGGCGATTGCGGTCTGGCACCAGGTTCGCGTTTGGGCAGAAGAACATCTCGCCGACGGCCTGCCCATCGTTGTTGCTGGGAAGTCGTTTGGCGGACGCATGGCATCGCTGGCCATCGCCGATGGAATGTCTGCGCAGGCGCTGATCTTCCTGGGCTATCCGCTGCACGCACCCAAGAAGGAAGACAAGCTTCGCGATGAGCACCTCTACCCGTTGACGCTTCCAATGTTGTTTTTGGAAGGCACCAAAGATCCCTTCGCAAACCCCGAAAAGATGGAAGCTGTCGTTGCAAAGCTCAACGGCTCTTCAGAACTTGCCTGGTTTGAAGGCGGCAACCATTCCTTCAAGGTAGCCCGCTCCCAACGGACCGTGGCGCAAGACGGTGCATGGCTGGCTGAGGCTACCGCTGGTTTTATCGCCAAGCAATGTTCCCAGCCCTAGTTCCAGTCATACCCGCTTGAGCATCTGGGATAACTGCGCGGCCTCAGTCTTCCTGGCGTTGCAAGAAGCTATAAACCTCGGTTTCATCTACGCCAGGGAAGGCACCGGTAGGCATGGCAGCCAGCAGATGCGTATTGGCGCGGGTTGCTGGCCAGGCGTTGCCAAACCACTGATCCGATAGGTCCGCTGGCGGACGGCGGCAGCAGTTTTCATCCGGGCAGGTGGACTGGCACCGTTCTTTGGTATCGCGGCCGCGGAACCATTTCACATGCTCAAAGGGAACCCCGATGGACAACGAGTACAGTCCTGAAGAGTGCCGCTCGGTGCGGGCCGTGCACCAGTAGGTGCCATTGACGGTATCGGTGTACTGCTCAAATGATCGGAATTTGTCCATCTGCTCAAAGACGACGCGGCTGGTCCAATAGCGGCAGATCGTCTGCCCTTCGATGGCTCCGGTGTGATCCGCCGGGAAATTCACCCGATCATTTTCATACGCCTTATGCAAAATGCCCGACTCATGCACTTTCTGGAAGTGGCAGGTCATGCCCAAATGCTCGGTGGCCAGGTTGGTGAAGCGGTGTGCCGCCGATTCATAGGACACGGCGAAGGCATCACGCAGGTCCTCGATGGCCAGCTCCCGGTTGTTCTTGGCCCGGCGCAGATATTCGACGGTCGATTTCTCCGGCATCATCAGCGCCGCAGCAAAATAGTTTGTTGCTACGCGTTGGGAGAGGAAATCAGAGTAATCGGTCGGCGGCTTATGTCCGAGCACGTGATGCCCCAAGGCCTGCAACAGCACCGACCGCGGGTCATGCTCGGTCCGGTTGGCCTGCGTCAGGTAAATGCGCATGTTTTTCAGGTCGGTCACCGAGCGCGTGGAATGCGGCAGGTTCCCGACGAAGCGCAGGCTGAAGCCGAGGTGTTCAGCGATATCGGCGGCACGGTGATGAGACAGTGGTCCTGAATCGTGGCCGACAGCAGAAAGGACCTTGGAAGCTTCCTGCTCGATCTCTTTGTAGTAGTTGTTGCGGCTTCGCATCTCGTGGCGCAAGGCGGTATTGGCCCGGCGGGCTTCTTCAGGAGTAGCCGCCTGTTCGTTCAACCGGCGTTCGAGTTCGTGCTGCAGTCCTACCAAGGACTCGAGCACGTCCATTGGAAGACGGGTGCCCACGCGTACGGTCGGCAGTCCCAACGACTCGTAGAGCGGGCCGCGCTGGGCGCGCTCCAATTCAATTTCCAGGGCTGCTCTGCGTGAGGGCGGTTCGTTGCCCAGCAGGTCATCCACGCCTACTTCGAAGGCGCCTGCCAACGCTTTGAGCAGGGACAGCTTCGGCTCGCGCTTGCCGTTTTCAATCAGCGAAAGCTGGCTCGGCGCGGTATCGACCAAGGCCGAAATATCGTCGAGTGTCATCTGTTTGCTTTTGCGCAGGAAACGAATCCTTCGCCCCAGGGCAATGGCATCCATCTCCGGGGTTTCGCCGGAGCTATTGCCATTTTCCGGCTTCATTGCACGGTTCCATGTGGTTGCAGTCACATACCCAGACTAGGTGAAGAATGAGGAACTTTTCCAGAAACCGACCCTAAAAGATGTTTTTACCCCAACATCAAGCGCCTCGCAGAGTGAAATATTTTCAGTTCTTCTATTCGTCTCGGGTTTGCGCCATTCATACCGAATGCACAGCGGGCCAGCGGAATCATGCGCGGCTGTTGCTCGTTGAAATAGGAAACCGGCCAACGCCAAGGAGCACCATGACCGCCATCGCAGAAAAAGTCCTCTCCGCGAAAAACTCTGCCCACGATCCCCCGAGGACCTTCGTTGTCATGGGTATCGACGGGGCAGGCAAAAGCACCGCCATCGCCACCTTGGTGCAGGAATTGAATAATGAGCAGATCCCGGCACGCAGTCTCGCCAATGCCGCTGGCCGGCGCTGGCTCAATAACTTCTCTTTGAACTCTGGAATCCGCATCCCTCGCGTCCTTCAGGAACTGATCGAGACGACCGTGCGGATCTTTAATGTCGTTCGGAATTCCTTGGCCGCAGCGCACGCCCCGGGTCTGACCGTGATGGATCGCCACCTGTACTGCCAGCTGGCTCTCCGCCATGTCCGAAGCCATAAGCCAGGCTTGCTGCTGCCGTGGCTCGCGCGCAAATTCACCGAAAACACAACCGTCATTCTTCTCGACGTTGATCCGTTGCTCGCTTTCGAACGCATCAATGCAAGAGCAGAAGATGAGGAACCCTTGGAGTACCTTCAGACAGCACGAGCTGAATATCTTCGCCTGGCGAAACTGCATGGTTGGCTGGTACTCGATGCATCGGTACCCACGACACAACTGGTGGATCAGTTGCGCATGATCGCAGGCAAGTAGACTCGAATCATGAGCGAAGCACAGGCCACTTTTGCCCCCGAGTCCATCCTTGAGCTCTCCAAGAGCGCCAAGAAGCAGTGGGAACTGGGACAGGCCCGGCTCATCGCCGCAGGCACCCTGGCCGATGACGGGACCTTGCAGCGCAGTTCCGAAGCCGACGCAACTTGGCAGGTATCCATTCGCTCCATCGAGAAGGAAGCCTCCTTCTCCCCCGCGCTCCCTGCCCAGGTCATTACCTTGGTGGCCGGGGATTTTGTCGAGCTCACCGTCGACGGCGAACAGCACGGCCTGGAACCACTCCGCCCGCTGAAGTTCACCACCGATGCTCCGGTCGAGGCCAGCCAGCCCACCGAAGAATTGCTCACCGTATATGTTGCCGCAGATCCGCAGAAGGTCCGCCCTACCGTGCGCATTGTCGAGCTGTCCAAGAAGCGCGAGCAGTACCTCTTTGATGGCCAGCTCGGCATCCTGCTGCAAGGTTCAGCGGCCTTGCTCCTCGGCGAAGACCAGCAGCCCGTGAACCTGCGCGATACCGTCGCCGGTTCGGATGCCCGGGAACCGCGCATTTCCGGTCGCGGCGTCATGGCTGTCGTTTCCTTCGACTTGGTGTAGCCAGCCAGAGGCCTAAACACGCAACTGGTCCCCGTAATCAAGAAACGAAGATTTTTCGAGTCAGTTTCCTTTTTCAGGCGCCCCACTTACACGCTCAATAGCTCATTTCCATGCACTCCTCACCTGAGGGCATCGATAAGTCTTGCTACTCAGCGCTTCACGCTTTTGAACCTTGCGGCCCTGCCTTGTCGTAGCCAAAGCCCTGCTTCCCATCGGTTAATTCCCATATCAAATCAGGGCGGCACCCTGCCCGTCTGGAGACTTCGATCGCGCTCGCGCTCCCGCAATCGTGGGGGGACTGCTAAATTTTCACAATTCTTCTCCGTAATTTTGCTCGCCCACGTCAGTTTTTAGCGCTTTGGCTCACTTTCAGCCCAAGAATCGCAAATCTTTCATTTTCGAGAAGAAGTGAAGATCTTAATCTGGAAAACCTCTATTTCGGCTCTTGCGTTTGAGGAAAAGTAGTTCCCACGAAGAAGTTCACACGATCACCTAGCGATCAACATGAACCCGGAACTTGCGCGAAGGAGCCAAGGCAATGACTACCGAGAACACCAACGAAACCTCGATCGACAACCGCATCGCAGCTATCGAAACCGACTGGGAGAACAACCCTCGCTGGAGCGGTGTCACTCGTGATTACACTGCCGCCGACGTCGTGAAGCTGCAGGGCCGAGTCCAGGAAGAACACACCCTGGCCAAGCGCGGTTCGCAGAAGCTGTGGAAGCAGCTCACCGAAGAAACCCCGACCGGCGGCTACACCAACGCACTGGGCGCACTGACCGGCAACCAGGCAGTGCAGCAGGTCAAGGCCGGACTGCGGGCCATCTACCTCTCGGGCTGGCAGGTCGCAGCAGACGCCAACCTTTCGGGCCAGACCTACCCGGACCAGTCGCTCTACCCAGCCAACTCGGTCCCGCAGGTTGTCCGCCGCATCAACAACGCGTTGCAGCGTGCCGACCAGATCGAATTCTCCGAAGGCATCCAGAGCGTCGAAGACTGGATGGTCCCGATCGTCGCTGACGCAGAAGCCGGCTTTGGCGGCCCGCTGAACGCGTACGAGCTGATGAAATCCATGATTGCGGCCGGCGCCTCAGGCGTCCACTGGGAAGACCAGCTGGCCAGCGAAAAGAAGTGCGGCCACCTCGGCGGCAAGGTGCTGATCCCAACTCAACAACATATCCGCACCCTGAACGCGGCCCGCCTGGCCGCCGACGTGGCTGGCACACCTTCAGTGGTCATCGCCCGCACCGACGCAGAAGCAGCAACCCTGATCACCTCGGATGTCGACGAACGCGACCAGCAGTTCATCACCGGCGAGCGCACCCCGGAAGGCTTCTACAAGGTCACCAACGGCATCGAACCGTGCATCGCCCGAGCCAAGGCCTACGCCCCGTATTCGGATCTGATCTGGATGGAGACCGGCACCCCTGATCTGGAACTGGCCCGCAAGTTCGCCGAAGCGGTCAAGAAGGACTTCCCGGACCAGATGCTCTCCTACAACTGCTCGCCTTCCTTCAACTGGAAGAAGCACCTGGACGATGCAACCATCGCCAAGTTCCAGCGCGAACTCGGTGCCATGGGCTTCAGCTTCCAGTTCATCACCCTGGCTGGCTTCCACGCATTGAACCACTCGATGTTCGATCTGGCCGCCGGCTACGCGAAGGACGGGATGAGCGCCTACGTCGAACTGCAGGAACGCGAATTCGCTTCCGAGGCTGCCGGCTACACCGCCACCAAGCACCAGCGCGAAGTCGGCACCGGCTACTTCGACGCAATCTCCACGGCGCTGAACCCGAACGCCTCCACCCTGGCCCTGGTGGGATCCACCGAAGAAGGCCAATTCCATTAGACCCTGATGGGTCGATGGTGCTAGCCGGCAAGGATGCCGGCTAGCACCGCCACCATTTTTAATCTTTAAGGACGCTGCCATGAACTCCCCGATCACCTTGAACAACATCACCATCACCGCTACCCCCGTTCGCTACCAGGAGCAGATCCTGACCGGCGACGCACTGGATTTCCTCTCCACCCTGCACAGCGCTTTCGAGACCCGCCGTGCCGAACTGATGCAGCGCCGCCAGGTCAACCGGGCGCGCATCGCCAATGGCCGTGACCCGAAGTTCCTGGAAGAGACTCGCGCTATTCGCGAAGATGAGTCATGGCAGGTAGCCCCGATCGCCCCAGGGCTGGAAGATCGCCGGGTGGAAATCACCGGCCCGATCGAACGCAAGATGGCCATCAACGCGCTGAACTCCGGCGCCAACGTATGGCTGGCCGACATGGAGGATGCTTCCTCCCCTACCTGGCAGAATGTCATCAAGAACCAAGTGAACCTGATCCGCATCCTCGATCAGGACCTGGATTTCACCGCACCGGATGGCCGCGAATACAAGCTGAACAGCTACGAGCTGAGCGAGCTGCCAACCATCGTGGTCCGCCCCCGCGGCTGGCACCTGCCCGAGAAGAACCTGCTGGTGGACGGCACCCCGATCTCCGGCGCACTGGTGGACTTCGGACTGCACTTCTTCCACAACGCCAAGCGCCTGCTGGCAGCCGGCCGCGGCCCGTACTACTACCTGCCGAAGCTGGAGAACCACCTGGAAGCACGGTTGTGGGATGACGTGTTCAACATGGCCCAGGACCTGATGGGCATCGAGCGCGGAACCATTCGCGCCACGGTGCTGATCGAGACCATCACCGCTGCCTTCGAGATGGAAGAGATCCTCTACGAGCTGCGCGAGCACTCCTCGGGGTTGAACGCAGGACGCTGGGACTACATCTTCTCGATCATCAAGAACTTCCGTTCGCGTGGACCGCGCTTCGTATTCCCCGACCGCGACACCGTGACCATGACCGCGCCGTTCATGCGGGCCTACACCGAGCAGCTGGTGCGTGCCTGCCACCGTCGAGGGGCAACGGCAATCGGCGGGATGAGCGCCTTTGTTCCCAACCGCAAGGATGCCTCGATCAATCAGATCGCTTTTGGCAAGGTGCGCGAGGACAAGGCCCGCGAGGCAGCCGACGGCTTTGACGGCTCCTGGGTGGCCCACCCGGATCTGGTGTCGGTAGCCCGCGAGGTCTACGACGAGGTGCTCGGAGAGAACCCGAACCAGCTGCAGCGCACCCGCGAGGATGTCGAGGTGTCGGATACGGCGCTGCTGAATATCCAGAGCGTCACCGGCAAGATCACCGAGCGCGGCATCCGCGACAATATCGAGATCGGGATCCGCTACATCGAGTCTTGGCTGCGCGGCAATGGCGCGGTGGCCCTGCGCAACCTGATGGAGGATGCCGCTACCGCTGAGATCTCCCGTTCCCAGCTGTGGCAGTGGATCCACCAGTCGGCCATCACCGATGAAGGCGAGATCATCACCCGCCGCTGGGTGCAGGAGCTGGCCGAGGAGACCATGGACCGCATGGAGCGTTTCGAAGGAGACCGCTTCGAGGAAGCCCTGGAGATCTTCGAAGCCTGCGCCCTGCGCGATGACTTCCCGACCTTCCTGACCAAGAACGCCTACCTGCGCTACCTGGATGCGCCAGCCCGCACCTTGGAAATGGCAGGCTAGGCACCGCACAGACCCGGCCGATTGAAACCAGTCGTCCTCAAGATCGGCCACGAGAAGCGGCATTCATCCGCTGGTAACCAGTCCAGCGGGTGGATGCCGTTTTTTGTGCGCAGTGGCTAGGCTGTTGCCATGGCATTGAAGTTCAAGAGTCCCGCCGAAGATCTCTGGCAGCCTGACCTGTTGGGGGAAGGCTTCTCCTATCGGCCCCTGCCCCTGGCCGATGGCTCGACCGCGACCCTGGTGTGGCATCGTCCGCGCAAGATGCTGCGCCTGGCACCGCCACTGCGCGGCATCGCGGTGCTCTATGTGCACGGCTGGTCCGACTACTTCTTCCAGAAGGAACTGGCCGAATTCCTCAGCGAAGCCGGCGCCGACTTCTACGCGCTGGACCTGCGCCATTACGGCCGCAACCTGCCCGCGGATCACGCCAGCGGCCTGTCCGCGACGATCAGCCCCGGGTTCACCACCGACCTGCAGGAGTACTTCGAGGAATTCGACGCCGCGCACCGGATCATTTCCAGCGCCCACCCGGGCACCCGGTTCGTGATGCTCGCCCACTCCACCGGAGGGCTCAGCGCCTCCATGTATGCGGCGGCCAATCCGAACAAGGTCGATGCGCTGGCGCTGAACAGCCCCTGGCTCGAATTCCAGGCCAGCGAAATCGGGCGCACCGCCCTGGCCCGCATCATCCAGGCAGCCAGCACGCGCAATCCGCATCGCTATTTGCCCACCGTGGATCCGGGCTTCTACACCCGCACGGTGTCCAACCAGTTCAATGGCGAGTGGGACTACGACCTGGGCTGGCGGCCGGTCAATGGCTTTAAGCTCACCGCCGGATTCATCGGCGCGGTATTCGCTGCGCAGGCCAAGGTGAAAAAGGGGCTGGACCTGCAGATGCCCACCTTGGTCATGCTCTCGGCCGAGGACTACCTGCTACCCCGCTGGCACGACACCGCCACGCGCGCCGACGTGGCGCTGAACGTGCAGGTGGTGGCGCAACGCAGCCTGGATCTGGGACGCGAATTGCACGTGGTGCGCCTGCCCGGAGCGCTGCACGATATCTTCCTGTCCGCCCCAATGGTGCGGGCCAAGGCCTATCGTTCGCTGGGTTCCTGGCTGGCGGCGCTGAAAACCCGGCAGCGCGATTCGCGGCTGGCCTCCTGCATCCGCGCGGTGCTGCCCGAGGGCAGCCAAGTGCTCGACTTCTAGCCGCTGATCTTGGCCGGGACCTCGTCGTTGACCAATTCCAGCTGCCAGGCACCATCCTGGTCCTGGCCCACAATAGCCACCGAGCCGTTGCGGATGGTGTCCAGCTTGTATCCGGCCAGGTGCGAGAGCGTGTAGCGGATGATCGTGCCATGGCAGATGATAGCAACGTTCTTGCCCGGGTAGTCGGCGGCGATCTGCTCGATGGCGCGCAGTCCGCGATCCACCACGGAGACCAGCGGCTCGATTCCGCCGCCGTTCTTATCCGGCCACTGGGCCAGCGCTTCGGCTTCGATCATGCCCTCGCCCTGGGCGTAGTCGCGCTCGATGAGCAGGTCATAGCTGGGGCCGAGTTCCAGGCCCAGGCCATCGGCAATGATCTGCGCGGTCTCGCGGGCGCGGGAAAGCGGGGAGGAAACGATGACATCCCAGCCGCCGGCGCCGAGGACCTCTACCGCCTCGCGTGCCTGGGCCCGTCCGGTGTCATTCAACGGGATATCGCTGGAGCCCTGCAGCCGGCCTTCGAGATTCCATTGCGTCTGTCCGTGGCGGACGAATCCTAGTTTCATAAGCCCATTCTCCCACTGCGCAGGTGCCCCGGGCCAACTGCTGGTGGTTAAGCTCACGGTAGACCTATGCCACGTTCGGCGCATCAGGACCCTGAGAGAACATAGGATTTTCTCGGCTGATTTCTGTTTTCAACGGTTTCAGGCCCACAAACGAATGCACCCGAACAGGATCCGAGCAATACTATCGTGACCGATATCAAGGCCTCACTCGCCCGCGGGCTCACGGCCCGCCACATCCGCTTCATGGCCCTGGGCTCGGCGATCGGAACGGGCCTGTTCTATGGCTCTTCCTCCGCCATCCAGGCCGCCGGGCCCGCAGTGCTCCTTGCGTACATGATCGGCGGCGCGGCCGTCTTCATCGTCATGCGCGCCATGGGCGAGATGGCCGTGAAGCATCCGGTCTCCGGATCCTTCGCGCACTACGCGTCACGCTACCTGGGCAACTTCTCCGGCTTCGTCACCGGCTGGACCTTCAGCTTCGAAATGGCCATTGTGGCCGTCGCCGATGTCACCGCCTTCGGCATCTACATGGGCTTCTGGTTCCCGCAGGTGCCGCAGTGGATCTGGGTGCTGGCCGTGGTGCTGCTGATCGCCACGATCAACCTGATGAAGGTGAAGGTCTTCGGCGAAACCGAATTCTGGCTGGCCATCGTGAAGGTCACCGCGATCATCGCCATGATCGTGGGCGGCGCGGCCCTGATCGTCTTCGGCTTCAACGCCCCTGACACCGACACCGCCACCGGCGTGGCCACGCTGATGAGCGCCGGAACCCTGTTCCCCAATGGCTTCATGGGCCTGCTGCTGTCCTTCGCCGTGGTGATGTTCGCCTTCGGCGGCATCGAAACCATCGGCATCACCGCGGGCGAGGCCGACGATCCATCCACCTCGGTGCCGGCCGCGATCAACACCGTGCCATGGCGCATCCTGCTGTTCTACGTGGCTTCCCTGGCCGTGGTCATGATGCTCTTCGACTGGCGCCAGATCGATGGCTCGGCCTCGCCGTTCGTGCAGATCTTCGACGGCCTCGGTTTGCCTGCGGCAGCCCACGTGCTCAACGCCGTGGTGATCACCGCGGCGGTGTCGGCGATCAATGCCGACACCTTCGGCGCCGGGCGCATGCTTTACGCGATGTCGGTAGCGGGCCATGCGCCGAAGTCCTTCGGCCGGGTCTCCCGCAATGGCGTGCCGTGGATGACCGTGGTCATCATGGCCATCGTGCTGCTGGTCGGCGTGGTGCTCAATGCCCTGCTGCCTGAAGCGTTGTTCACCATCATCGCCTCCATCGCGACCTTCGCGACCGTATGGGTGTGGATCATGATCCTGGCTTCCTACCTGGCCATGCGCCGGCAGGAAGCCAAGGCCGGCCGCGATAGCTCGCTGCCCCGCGAATACGCTGTTCCAGGTGGAACCATTGCCGCATGGGCGGCGCTGGTTTTCATGGCCTTTGTCGTGGTGCTGCTGGCGCTGAGCGCCGAGACCCGCGTGGCCCTGTACACCGGCATCGCCTGGCTGTTGCTGCTCGGCGTGCTCTACAAGGTGCTGGTGCGTCCAGCAGCTGCAATCAAGCAGGATAGCGACTCCGAGCAGGGCTGATCCGCTGGCTGATGATCCGGCGCCTGGCTTCCCGATGGGGAGGCCAGGCGCCGTTCTCGTATCCGAAGGCAGGTAGCTACTCGATGAGTTCCCGGTGCGCGCCGCTGGTTGCGTCCGCGGGCAGCTCGCCTTTTGCGCGCAGCTCCTGGAGCAGCGCCAGGGTGGCCCAGAGGAGCATTCCTGCGCCCACGATCCATAGGCTGCCCAAGCCCAGGTGCAGGTAGGCGAAAACGCCGCCGAGCGAGCCTACGGTGATCATGGCCCACAGCACCGCGTAGCGCAGCCAAAGCAGCCGATTTGTCCCCCTGTTGGAACCGGTGAGCACTGAGAGGATCGCTCCGCCGAGCGCTTGGCCGAGCTTGACCAAGGTGCCGGTCATATAGGTCAGGCCCAAGGACACTTCGCCAGATCGCGTATAGGACACATTGACCACGCCCATCGCGGCGGCCAATAAGAGCGCTGTGGCGTGAGGTTGGATGGTTCCGGTGGCAGCAGCGGCCAAGAGCAAGGCGGCGCTGAAATACATGGCCACCGGCCTGCGAAGCGCAGCCAGTGGCGAGGTCATCAGGGTCGCGATCACCACGCCGGCGACAAAGCTGGCCACCAGGGACATGGCGTTGATCCACCCGGTGACATCCCCGGTCATCAAGGCAGCCGAGGAACGAGTGGAGTTGCCGGACATGAACGAGAGGAAATAGCCGCCAAAGTGGACGAACCCGACGCCGTCCACGAATCCGGCCATGGCGGTGATGGTTCCGGCAAAAAGGATTCCGCGCCAGCGAAGATTCTTTGCCACGTGCACCGCTTCCTGTGTACTTCTGCGTTCTCGGACTTCTTGTCCTGCTCTCGATTATTCCAGCCATTGGCCTGCTTCAGGTCCACCCGGTACGCGGAATGCATTCGAGGACAAAGTTGTTAGCTCAAGTATGAGTGAAATTATTGGCGAACAGCCTGCTGATTCCAAGCGCCTGCGCGTAGACATCTTCTCCGATATCGCCTGCCCCTGGTGCTTCATCGGCAAGCGCCGTTTCGAGCAGGGTGTCGAAGCGTTTGAATATTCGCAGAACGTCGACGTGTACTGGCACGCCTACCAGCTGGATCCATCCTTGCCGGATAACTACGACGGCAGCGAAGCCGAGTACCTCTCGAAGATGAAGGGCCTGGATCAGACGCAGGTCGAGCAGATGCTGCAGCACGTCACCGCGCAGGCGGCCGAGGAAGGCCTGGAGTACGACTTCGATAACCTCAAGGTGGCCAACTCCTTCACCGCCCTTCGCGTTCTGGAATACGCAAAGCAGCACGGAGCAGGCAATGAGATGAAGGAACTATTGCTCTCCGCGCACTTTGAAAAGGGACTGGATACCGGCGACGTCCAGACGTTGCTGGAGCTGGCTGGCTCGTTGGATCTCGACGTTGCGGAACTCGGCGCACAGCTTGAGGCCGGCGCCTACACCGAGGAAATCAACGCCGACATCGCGCAGGCCCAGCAGATCGGAATCAGTGGCGTTCCGTTCTTCATCCTTGATGGAAAATACGGGATTTCCGGCGCTCAGCCGGCCGATGTTTTCGCCAATGCCCTCACCCAGGTCTACGCGGAGAACGTGAAAACCCAGTAGGTCTGAAAACCTTATGCGATTACTCCGCCGGCGCGCACACCAGCTTGCCGGCGGAGGTATCGAGCTTGCGGTCCTTTTGCAGGCCCTCGTATTTCTCACCGACGGCAAGGTCTACTGTCGTGCCCCATTTTTCCGGATCGAAGATAAAGACCGCGCCCGGCACCTGGCGCTGGACGGTGAAGGCCTGGGCATAGCCATCTGGACCGGCAATGACAGCCCCGGTGGTTGCCGACAGCGAATCCCAGCCCGAGGTCAACGAGGCAATCTTAAAGCCGCGTTCTTCCAAGGATTCTGCGGTGTCCGAGGCTAGTCCCGCGATATTCGTGGTGTTCAGCACCCGGATTTTGAAGCTCTGCGGATCCTGATAGGAGAAGTCGACTTCAGGGCACTTGGCGTTCTCGATTTTCACAGGGGTCGGCTCTGCGGTGTCCGCAGCCGTGGCATCCGCTCCGGGCTTCCAGTTTCCGGTCGCGATGAGCAGCGCGCCCACGGTGACAGCCATAACAAGCACGGCCATTACGGCAAATACCGCGTTTTGGCGCCTGCGGGCACGGCTCTTGGCTTTTTGATCCGAGCTGAAGCTCAAGTCTTGCTCATCAACAATATGCGCCCCGTGCCATTCGGCCGGGTCTTCGCGTACACGCATCTTCCCACCTAGCTCCGGGTAGCCCGCGGCTACGACTAGCTGAGGAAAACCAGCTCGTCATCCTCGTGGCAATTAGCTTATCGAATCGCCGTCTAAATCCAATATCCGCGCATGTATTACGGAGCGATGATGAAGCGCGGAACGCAACGCTCGGTGCACGCCATCTTCCAGATAAAGGACTCCGCCATACCGGACAACATGGGGGAACAAGTCGCCGTAAAAAGTGGAATCCTCCGAGAGCAGCGCTTCCAAGTCAAGTGTGGACTTGGTAGTAACAAGCTGATCCAGCTTCACCTGCTGCGGAGGCAGTTCGCTCCAGTCGCGTGAGGAGACCAACCCGTGTTCTGGGTATGGACGGCCGTCACCTACTGCTCGAAATATCACCCTTCAAGCATAAGCGCCCAGTAGTCAGATCACTGGAATTACTCGGTGCGCGACAGTGTGCGCTTGAATAAGTTTCGCTCGGCGGGCGTCCCGGTTCTGACCGCCAGCTTCACGATGTTCCGCCCTGTCCGAGACCTGGAACGCACGGTAATAATCGCGCATCCAGATTACGGACGCGTGAGGCCAGTTGTGGCGCTGGCACGTCAAAAACCCTGTGCGGTGCGTAATCCTTGCATAGGCAGATCACTGGCATCGTATGCTGTACACGCATCAGGATATCCAGGACTCAAAGAACGATATCAAGCGGCCGCATCTTCCAGACAGATTCCCCCGACGATGGCAAAAAGCGGAATTATGAACCTCATTTTCATCCTTCGCAAGGATTGTTACACGGCGAGAAACTTGGGGGAACCCGGCGTAACTTAGGCTGGTAACAATCCCGTAATGAGGTGCACTCTGGGGTTATGAAAAACGTAGTCACCGAGATCCCAGTCCTCGACATCTCTACCTCGCGCAACGCTGACGGCAGCTTCAACGAAGATTTCGTTGCTGCACTTCGCGACGCGGCCCATCGTGTTGGATTCTTCCAAATCGTTGGCTACAGCTCACAAGAAGGCCAAGACCAAGAGCTGTTGGACACGATCGCCGAATTCTTCAACAAGCCAGTAGAGCAGAAGATCAAGCTCGATAACCGCAACAGCGCCCAGTTCCGCGGCTACACCCGCATGGGCACCGAGATCACCCGCGGCCGTGCCGACGCCCGCGAACAGATCGACTACGGACCCGAGCGCGACACCCTGGCAGTCGTGCCAGCCGATAAGCCTTATTTGAACCTGCAGGGCCCTAACCAGTTCCCTGAAGATTTCCCGCAGCTTGAAGAACGCGCCATGGCGTGGGCCGAGCTGATGAACAAGACCGGCCATGAGCTGCTTTCAGCTATTGCCGTTGGCCTGGGCCTACCCGAAGACCACTTCGATGAGCCGTTCGCCAATACCCCGTCATGGATGGGCAAACTGGTTCACTATGTCTCCGGCGATGTTGTTCCGGAGTCCGGCAACCAGGGCGTTGGCCTGCACGCCGACTACGGCTTCGTCACCCTGCTGCTGCAGGACCAGGTTGGCGGCCTGCAGGTTCAGCCATACGGCCAGGAAGAGTGGATCGAAGTTCCGCCGACTCCAGGCGCACTGGTCGTGAACCTCGGCGAAATGCTGGAGGTCGCTACCGACGGCTACCTGATGGCCACCATCCACCGCGTGATCGCACCACCTGCTGGCGTTGATCGCTACTCGGTACCGTTCTTCTACTCACCACGTTTGGACGCAGTCATCGACAAGGTCGAGCTGCCAGCAGAACTGGCAGCCGAAGCCCGAGGCGTCTCCGATGATCCAGAGAACCCGATGCTGGCTTCCTACGGTGCCAATGTTCTCAAGGGCTGGTTGCGTGCCCACCCGCAGACCGCTGCCATCCACTACCCAGAGGTAGTCAAGGCTAAGAAGAGCGCCTAGCTCATCTGCTCCCCCGCCTGCCGGGGAGGAAAACACGAAGACCTGCTGGCTTGAGCCCGAGATTAATTTCGGGTTGAGGCCGGCAGGTCTTTTTTGTTGCTTGCAGCTTTAGCTGTTGCCGGAGAGGACGCAGAACTCGTTGCCTTCCGGATCGGCGAGCACTACCCAGCTCACGTCCTCATCCTGGCCAACGTCCGCGTACGAGGCCCCAAGGGACAGCAGGCGATCGACTTCTTGTTGCTGGTCTGTGCCAAACGGCCGGACATCGAGGTGCAACCTGTTTTTGATTGATTTCGGTTCAGGAACTTGGGCGAAGGTCATTACGATAGCCCCGCTATTCCCCTCGGGAGCGCCGATGGACACCAATCCGACTTGTTCTTCACGCACTTCAAAGTCCAGCACTTCGCACCAGAAGCGAGCCAGAAGCATCGGGTTCACGCAGTCCACGGAAATCTCGCTCAATACACTTGCCATGATCTTGCCTCGTCGAAAGATTGATCGTCAGTTGGTTCGGATCATACCGGCAAATAATCGCTCGATGTCAGAAGGCAAAAAAATAATGTCCCAGGGCATCGTTTTACCGATGTCCCGGGACATTAAAAATGGCGGAGGATAGGGGATTTGAACCCCTGAGGGCGTTAACCCAACACGCGTTCCAGGCGTGCGCCATAGGCCGCTAGGCGAATCCTCCTCAGTTTGCTCCGTGGAGCAGGATCCAGCATATCTAAATTCTCGCTCAATCACGAATCGAGAGTTCTCCCGCCGTTTCCCATGCCGTCACCGAAGGCGTTCTTCCCTGAATCTAGGCGTTTTTAGAGGTTATACCCACCTCGTCACTTCTTCGTTCCACCTCGTCCAGAAGCGCGAATACTGCTATATATGAGCAAAAGAGAGGTATTTCACAGCAGCGATGATCCTCGCCGCCTGCATATCGGTCCACCCGGGCAACGGACTACGCCCGGAGATTTCGGGCTATGGGCAGCGAATCTGGATCAAGACAATCTGTTCACGCAGGTTGCCGCCACAGCGCGCAAGCTCTACGAACTTCCACCTGCAGCCACAACGGACCAGGGCCTGGAAACGCTCAAAGACATAACCCGGCTCCGGAGCATGCTGGACGCCGCAGAAGCAGCAGTAATTGCAGATTCATACGAGCATGCAGTGAAAGCCTCCACCGCCCAGGGAGCGCAAGACCCGCTCATTGAAGCCCCGAATGACGCGCTCCAGGACCAGTCATCGCAGTACTACGGCATCAACCCTTCGGAAGAAACAGTGATTCGTTCATCATTTGTCGCCGAAACCGCCATAGCCTTGCGGTCCACCGAGGCCAATGCGCGCGACCGCTTATTTATCGCAGAAGGCCTGCGCCACCTTTGCCCCGAGACCCTCGAAGAACTAAGCCGAGGTGAGATCACCACCAGGACAGCGCAAGAAATCGTCAAGCAGTCCCAGGACCTCGACCCGGAAGACGTACAGCATATGCAACAAACCTTGTTGCCCATTGCCCGCACGGCTACCGACTCGGCCGTTGCCCACCGCGCGAGAAAGATTCATGAACGTCTTCACCCTCGCCCCATTGAAGAACGACATAAGAAGAGCGCCGAGGACCGCAAGGTGAGCTATTGGAATGAGCCCAACGGCATGTCGGTCATCCAGCTGTATATGCCGGCCGAAAACACCCTGAGCATCATCAACACCGTGAACTGGCACGCGGCACAGCACAACGATCCCGACGATGAGCGCACCGAGCAGCAGCGCCGTCTGGACATCATCTGCGATGCACTGCTCGATGGCTGGCCGGCAGGAGGCGGTACCCCATTGAAGGCACGAGTCGCGGTGACCATTCCGGCGCTTGAAATGCTGACCGATCCCCAGCGAGCCCTAGCCGATCTGGAAGGCTACGGCCCCATTCCCATCGGGACGGCGTTACGCATTGCCAAAGATGCCCCGTCCTTTATGAAGGTCCTCACGGATCCATGGTCCGGAGCAGTGATTGATGTCGGCCGTGAAAAGTACCGGCCTTCGAAGGCGCTGCGCGACCTGCTGCGCAATCGGGATATCTGCTGCCGCTTCCCCGGATGCAATCGTCCGGCAGAAACTTCCGAAATTGATCATATTGAGGCCTGGGCCAGCGGCGGACATACCTCGCGCACCAATACGCACTTGCTGTGCAAGCGGCATCAAATGTTCAAACATGCCTTGGGATGGCAGGCCACTTATCTTCCTGACGGCTCAGTGAACTGGCGTTCGCCACATGGAGTGGTGTGCATTGAGCTACCCGGGAGCGTAACGAATGTGCAGAACTTCGACTTCGAGAGGGAGCAGACGCCGATGCTTCCGACAGTTCAGCTCAACGAGCGGGTGCGCAAGGTCCTGGGATGGTTCGAATCAACGGATGAGGATACCGGCTGAGAGCAAGCGCACGCTCTCCGATTTTTATCCAAGCACCACCCTCGGGTAGTATTTTCGATGACCCCTCGTGTGGTGTCATCCTGTTGAACTCCCCCAGGACCGGAAGGTAGCAAGGGTAGATGGGCTCTGGCAGGTGCATGAGGGGTCTTTACTTTTTCACGCAAGCCGAATGGAGTCCACGTGGGCGCTGGCCGTTTCGCCCCTAGCCCTTCTGGGCCACTCCACCTTGGCAATTTGCGCACGGCAATCCTTGCATGGCTTTTTGCCCGTTCCACGCAACGCGACTTCTTGTTGCGGATCGAAGATCTTGACCGGGTCCGCTCCGGAGCCGAGGCTGCCCAGATCGCCGAGCTGGAGTCTTTGGGCTTGGAATTCGATGGTCCGCTCTTGCGCCAATCCGAACGCCTGCCGATTTACTTTGACGCCGTAGAACAGCTCAAAAAACGGGATCTTCTCTTCCCTTGCTTCTGCTCGCGCAAGGACATCGCCGAAGCCGCCAGCGCACCGCACGCGGCCCCCGGCGCGTACCCGGGAACCTGCCGGGACTTGAGCCCCGCCGAGCGTGAGGCCAAGGCAAAGGAACGCCCAGCGGCTCTGCGCTTGCGCGCCGAGGTCACCGAGTTTTCGGTTCACGACCAGCTGGCTGGCGACTACATGGGCGTCGTGGATGATTTCGTCCTCATCCGCAATGACGGTGCCCCCGCCTACAATTTGGCGGTGGTTGTCGATGACGCGCTGAGCGGAATCGATCAGGTCGTGCGCGCAGATGATTTGCTCTCATCGGCCCCGCGCCAGGGATATCTTGCAACGCTTTTGGGCTACGACGTTCCGGAGTACGCCCATGTGCCGCTGGCTTTGAATGCCAAGGGCCAGCGCCTGGCCAAGCGCGATGGCGCAGTAACACTCGAAGAGATCACCGAACACGGGGTACATCCAGCCGATGTTGTGGCGATTTTGCTAGAGTCATTGGGCTTGCCCAGCACGAGTTTGCAGGCAGCCCTAGAAGCTTTCGATCCGGTAAACCTGCCGCGTGAACCGTGGATCGTTGAACCAGAGAATATCGTCCAACAGCTGATGCCCGGGGCATCACGCAACCGATAGGGAACCGGTGTGAGTACAGCGCTATATCGCAGGTATCGTCCCGATACGTTTGCCGACGTCATCGGACAAGAACACGTTACTGCTCCCCTGATGACGGCTCTGGAGAAAAACCGCGTTAATCACGCGTACCTCTTCTCCGGTCCGCGCGGTTGCGGTAAGACGACCTCCGCACGAATCCTTGCTCGTTGCCTGAACTGCGAACAGGGCCCGACTCCGGTTCCTTGTGGCACTTGCCCGAGCTGTGTCGAGCTGGCCAATGGCGGCCCAGGCTCGCTGGATGTCATCGAGATCGACGCGGCCAGCCACGGTGGCGTAGACGATGCCCGCGACCTGCGCGAGCGGGCAACCTTCGCTCCGACCCGTGACCGCTACAAGATCTTCATCATCGATGAGGCCCACATGGTCACCGCGGCAGGCTTCAACGCCCTGCTGAAGATCGTTGAAGAGCCGCCAGCGCATATCAAGTTCATCTTCGCGACGACGGAACCCGAGAAAGTTATCGGGACCATTCGTTCCCGCACCCATCACTACCCCTTCCGCCTGGTTCCGCCGGAAGCCTTGCTGGCGTACCTGCAGGTTTTGTGCGAACGCGAGAATGTTGCGGTAGCCGAGGGCGTGCTTCCGCTGGTGATCCGCGCCGGTGGCGGTTCGGTCCGAGATACCCTCTCGGTTCTCGACCAGCTGATGGCTGGTGCCCGTGAAGGAACGCTGGATTATGAGACTGCCATCGCGTTGCTGGGCTACACCCATTCGACACTCCTGGATGAGGTGACGCTGTCCCTTCACGAGGCTGACGGCGCTGGGCTCTTTGGCGCCATTGACCGCATTATCCAGACCGGTTTGGATCCGCGGCGCTTTGTCGAAGACATCCTTGAACGCTTCCGCGACCTGATCATCGCCAAGGCCATGCCTGAAGGCCTGGAAAAGATCCTTCGCGGTGTTCCGGAGGACCAGCTGGAGGCCCTGCGCCTGCAGGCAGGCTTGGTCGGCGCGGGCGAGCTATCGCGCTGGGCTGATGTCACCAATAAGGCGCTGAGCGAGATGACCGGCGCGACCTCGCCACGTTTGCATTTGGAGCTGCTCGCAGCCCGTTTGATGCTGCCTGGTTCCGAGAACTCGGTTTCTTCCTTTGCCGCTCGTTTGGATCGCTTGGAACGCCATGCGATGACCGGCGGGGAGCTACCAGCCCTTGATGAGGAGCAGGCCGAAGGCTCCTCGGCTTCGCTGGGCGCTGCGCCGAATCCTGGCGCGGCCCGCCAGGGTGCTGCCGCGGTGCGTGAAGCGTTGGCAGCGGCCAAGGCCCGCCGTGAAGGCATGCCTGCGCCGGCACAAAGCCAGGAGACCACTGCTGAGCAGGTGCAGGCGCCAGTTGAACAGCAGGAAGCTCCGGCTCCGGTCGAAGTGCCAGTCCAGCAAGTTCAGCAGGCCCAGCCGCAGCCGGTTCAAGCACAGCAGCCTGGGCAGCGTCAGCAGGCACCTCAGGCCGAAGCCTCTGAGCAGCCGCAATCTGCCGATGATGACCCCAACGCGCCCTTGGATCCCGATGCGCAGTCCTCGCTGAACACCGGCGAAGCTGCCGACTGGGGTGCAACTTGGGGGCCGAAGGATGACAGCCATTCGGTGACCACCGAGGTGCAGCCTGGTCCAAGTGTTCCTGCTGCCCGCCCTGAGGGTGTTGCGCCGTTCAGCTTGGTGCCGGATCCGTCCAGCGGTGAAGACCTGTCCTTCGGCACCGGGGTCTCCATCGATGATGTGAAGCAGAACCCTGCCATGGCCGAATTCGCTCGCAAGGCTGCAGCGTCCCGTACCCAGCAGCCGGCTAGCCAGGCGCCACAGCAGCAGTCGCCTGCCCAAGCTCCCGCCCCGGCGACAGCTCCAGCGCAGCAGCCTGACCAGGCAGAGCTCGATGCCCAGCGCCAAGCAACACAACAGGCACAGGCTCAGCAAGAGCAGGCGCAGCGCGAAGCCCAGGAGCGTGCTGCCCGTGAGCAGGCACAGCGTGAACAGGCAGAACGCGAAGCCCAGGAACGCGCTGCCCGCGAACAAGCTCAGCAGCGTGAGCAAGCACAGCGTGAACAAGCTGAACGCGAAGCCCAGGAACGCGCGGCTCGCGAACAAGCACAGCAGCAGCAAGCTCAGCCGTCGCAGCAGCCAGGTGCTGGTTCCCCGGTCCAGAAGTTCCAGCAGGCATGGCCAATGATCTTGGAGCAGCTGCAGGGTAACTCCCGCGTGCTGCACTCGATGGTGGCAACCTATGGATCCGTGGCCGGCTTTGATGGCCGCACGCTCACCTTGGCGTTCAGCAACACCGGGCCCATCGTGAACCTGCGCAATCGTCCGGATTTGATGAACACCTTGACCGGGGTTGTTTCACAAATCGCCGGGTCCCCCATAGAAATAGTGCTCACTGAAGGCGGATCCAACCCGGCTGGCGGTGGTTCCCCAAAAGGTGAGCGCCGGCCACTCCCGGCGCAAACCCCAGCACCAACCAAGTTCACTAAGCCTGTAACTTCTGCTGGGGTAGCTGCGCGTGCCGCCGCGCGCGCACAAGCCGCCGCCCCGGCACCTGCTGCCAGCCCGTCATCCCCGGCTTCTTCGCCAGTGGCACCGCCTCCGGCGGCGCCGCAGTCGCGCGCCGCCGATGGATACGTCAGCTCCTACGATGATGTGCCGCCACCCTATGACGAGCCGTTCATGGATGAGCCGCCATTCCCGGACGATCCGTACTATTCGCCGGAACCGGCAGTGCAGCGCGAGCCACAGCGCCAGCCTGAAACTGCGCAGCCTCGCGAGACTATCGAGCAGCCAGCCCCGGCGGCCCAGGCCGCCACGTCTCCCGAACCACGCCAGCCCAGCGCGCCACGCAGTTTTGGCGGCCCTCCGGTAGCACCGAAGCCTCGCATGACCGCCGGGCTCAGCGCCCGCCAGGCGGAAGTCGGCACGCCGAATATTCCGCGGCCGGTTTCGAGCACCCCGTTGCACCCGCAGAGCACCACGGATTCGTTCCAGAACCTGTCCGTGCATGACACCGCGGAACCAGCACCGCAAGTCCAGGAACCGGTGGCCCCGCAACCACCGGCAGCTTCGGCACCGGTGGTTGAGCCCGAAGCGCAAGCTCCCGCTCCCGCCGCGCCACAGCAGCAAGGCCAGGCCCCGGCCCGGACTGAGGCTCCAGTCCAGCCAGCACCTCCCAAGCCTGCGCCGACCCCGGAAGCCGCCCCGAGCTGGGGTGCGCCGCAGCAGGAGCAGGCCGCCGCAAGCAAGCCGGCTGCACCAGCTTCCGGCCAGCGTATGAGCCGCTATCAGCAGCTGATGAACCAAGCCAAGAGCTCTCCGAGCGCACCGACACCAACCCAGGCCGCCGGCGGCTGGGGCGGCCCTTCCGCCTCGGCAAGCCCTGTGCAGAACCAGGAACCCGAGGAGTTCGTCCCGAGTGATGACGACATCGAGGTCGAGGATTCAGCGCTCATCGGCGTGCCCGCAGTTGAACGCCTGCTCGGTGGCATGGTCATTGAACAGCGGGATGTGAACGGCAATGTCGTGGAGATCAAACGCAGCTTGTAGCCCGCACCACGGCATGCTGTCGGGGTGAGACACTAGGGTGTAACACGGAAGATTTCCACAGATTTCCAGCAACGCAGAAAGAAGGCGCACGTGTACGAAGGTGCTGTACAGGAATTGATCGACGAGCTCGGTCGCTTGCCTGGCATCGGCCCGAAGTCGGCTCAGCGCATCGCTTTCCACATTCTTGACGCCGATGCCGAGGATATGACGCGCCTGGCCGCGTCCATCCAGCTGGTCAAGGAGAAGGTCAAGTTCTGCGAGATCTGTTTCAACATCTCGGAGCAGGAGATCTGCGCGATCTGCCGCGATGAGCGCCGCGACGGAACCAAGATCTGCATCGTCGAGGAATCCAAAGACGTCATGGCCATTGAGCGCACCCGCGCCTTCGGCGGCAAGTACCACGTGCTCGGCGGCTCGATCAATCCGCTGGCCGGCATCGGCCCGGAGCAGCTGCACATTCGCGAACTGGTCACGCGCCTTGCCGATGAATCCATTACCGAATTGATCCTGGCGACCGACCCGAACCTCGAGGGCGAAGCCACCGCCGTTTATCTGGTCCGCGCGCTCGCTCCCCTGGGCATCCGGATCACCCGCTTGGCCTCGGGCCTGCCGGTGGGCGGCGATCTGGAGTACGCCGACGAGGTGACGCTGGCTCGCGCCTTCGAGGGCCGTCGCACCGCCGGTTCCAGCGCGTCGAACGCGCGCCGCCCGGCGCCTGCTTCCGATGAATCAGCTGCGTCGCAGAAGCCCGAGGTTCCGGCGGATCAGGCTGCGGACGCTGCGCCCAAGCTCTTCCGGGCCGTTGACCCGGCGAAGGCCCCCACAGGCGAGGCCGTTGGCCCGTCGCATCCAGTGGTTCCCGAGATGGATAACCACCGCAGTCGATAAGCAGTTCCCGAGAGAACCCCGCACTTTCCTCTTTGCAGGAAGGTGCGGGGTTCTCTGGTTAATACATCGGTGTGCGATGGAACACCTTAGTTGATAATCGTCAACTATCGTCGTATAGTTGACATCAATCAACCAATCAGGCTCTTCGACCTGACCCTAGAATTTTTTGGAGCTTCAATGACCGCAATCGCACCGGTCGCCAAGCCCAAGATGACACACCGTGAAATCCTCACCGCCCTTACCGGCATCCTCATGGGCATGTTCGTCTCGATCTTGGCCAACACCGTCGTGTCCAGTTCCCTGCCAGTGATCGTCTCCGACCTCAACGGCAGCCAGACCTCCTACACCTGGGTGGTCACCGCAACCCTGCTGGCAACCACCATCTCGACCCCGATCTGGGGCAAGCTCGCCGACCTCGGCAACCGCAAGCTGCTGCTGCAGATCTCGCTGGCGATCTTCGTCCTGGCATCCGCCGCAGCCGGTTTCTCGCAGACCACCAGCTTCCTGATCGCCATGCGCGTCATCCAGGGCCTGGCCGGCGGTGGCGTCGGCGCCCTGGCGCAGATCGTCATGGCCGACTTCCTCTCGCCACGCGAACGCGGCAAGTACATGGGCCTGTTCGGCGCTGTCATGGCCGTTGGCACCGTGGGCGGCCCGCTGATCGGCGGATTCGTCACCGATACCATCAACTGGCGCTGGAACTTCTTCATCGCCCTGCCATTCGCCATCGCGGCTGTCGCGCTGATCCAGCGCACCCTGCACCTTCCAGCCATCGCCAAGCGCAAGGTCAAGATCGACTACTGGGGCATCCTCCTGCTCTCCGGCGGCGTCTCGCTGTTGCTGATCTGGATGTCGCTGGGCGGCTCTGAATTCGAATGGGCTTCCACCACCAGCCTGCTGATGGTCGTTGGCGCGGTAGTCCTGCTCGCCGCTTTTGTCCTGGTGGAAATCAAGTCCTCTGAACCGCTGCTGAGCATGTCGCTGTTCAAGAACCGCACCTTCACCTTCGCAGTGATCGCTTCGCTGGCAGTTGGCGTGTCGATGTTCGGCACTTCGGTCTTCCTCAGCCAGTACATGATCATGGCTCGTGGCGCTTCAGCCACCATGGCCGGGCTCATGACCTTCCCGCTGATGGGCGGCCTGCTGATCATCTCCACCATCGGCGGCCAGATCATTTCCCGCACCGGCAAGTGGAAGCCGCTGGTGGTCATCGGTTCCGTGCTGATCGTCCTCGGCCTGTTCCTGCTGGGAACCATCCACTACAACACCAACTACGCGCTGGTTGCCTCGTTCATGTTCATCCTGGGCGCCGGCATGGGCCTGGTCATGCAGAACATGGTGCTGGTCGTGCAGAACTCGGTTGACATCAAGGAACTGGGCGTCGCCTCCTCCTCGGTCAACTTCTTCCGCACCCTGGGCGGCACCGCCGGCACCGCCGGGCTGGGCGCCATCCTTGCGGCCACCATTCCGAATATGATTGCCGACCGCCAGGCGGATCTGATGCAGGCCATCGGATCGCTGGGCGCGAAGGGCCAGGAAGTCGCCCAGGTGCTGTCCTCGGGCAACCTGCCAACCATCTCCACCCTGCCTGAGCCAGTGCGCGTCATCTTCGAATCCATCTACGGTGACGCGGTCCCATCGCTATTCACTTTCGCCGCTCCGCTGTCGCTGATTGTCGTGATCGCCGTCTGCTTGATCCCCAATCAGTCGCTGACCACTCAAACCGCTTCCGAGCGCATGCAGGAAGTCGACGCCGAAGCCGCTCTGGGCGCCAACGGCTTGGCTGCAGGCAATGAGAATGCCGACGCTGAAATCCAGGAGCAGGTTGCCGCCAGCAACCAGGTTCCGGGAGCATCAACGAAGTCGACCGGCAACTAGGAGAACCCCAGTGGATACCACCAGTGCGGATACTTCAAACTGCACCAAGGATCGCGCAGACCGCTACTCATTGGCAGAGCAGGAACTGTTCTCGCTGATTGCGGTCACCGCACGGTTCAAACGCGAGCTCGCCCATCGGCTCAACGGACAGTTGACCCCAGGCTACTTGCCGGTTCTCGGGCTCATCTTGCGCAACGGCCGGATCACCCAATCGGAAATCTGCGAGAAGCTGCTGGTCGACAAGGCCACGCTCTCCCGCATGATCTCCAAGCTCGAACAGCTTGATCTGGTGGTCCGCGAAGTCAACGCGGAAGACCGCAGAGCTTCGGACCTGCTGCCCACCGATTACGCCAAGGAACGGTGGCACAGTGGTTTCGAACAGTGGCGCAAAGAGCTTCGCTCACGCATGAGCAACTGGGCTGACGATGATCTGGATACGCTGGTGGAACTGCTGGGACGGCTGAATCTGGAAATCCAGGCGATCTAGCCTAAATCAATAGATCGGTGCGATAGGCCGGGCATCACGGGAAAACCGTGATGCCCGGCTATTTTTCTACCCTCCTTATGCCCGAGATGTCTAGAATTCACTTATGGGAATCAAGAGCAGCAACACCTCAGCCATCGCCAATGCCACCTCGGTGCCCTGGCCGACCTGGAGCACCCAGCTCGACGAAGTCAAGGCCGGGGAAATGACGCATAAGGAAATCGCTGAACTCGCATACTCCCTCATGCCACAGGCCGTGGAGAACCCCGGGTGGTGGGCGCAATCGGTGGCCGTCGCCTACGAGCAGCAAATCGGCCGCCGCCTTCCCGGCCAGGCCCAAGACGGAACCTTCCAAGGATCGGTCAGCACTACCGTTGCTGCGGATCTGGATACGGCCTTGGCACGCTGGGAAGAACAAGTGGACGGCATGGATGTCTTTAATGGCCAAACGCTGGCCGAACCAGCGCGCAGCAGCAGCTCCGAGCGCTGGCGCTACTGGCGGGCCAGCTTCAGCGATGGCACCAAGGCCCAAGTGGATATTGGGCTTAAGGGCGACAAATCCTCGGTTGCCATTAACATTACTAAGGCTGAAACACCTGATCAGGTGTCTGAATGGAAGAGCTTTTGGCGACAAATATTGGCTGAATTCAAGCAATAGCCCACGCTTTTTAACAACAGGCACTAATATTCCTAGGCAATATGACCAATGTTTACCGTCACAAGTAGGAGAAGTTGGCCTGTAGCTGTCACAATATTTATTTGGTAGATGCCTCGTGTTGCGCCATGCGCCAATATCGAGTCACAGCTTTCAACAAGTGGAGTGAGTGCCCATGGGCCTAATTGTTCAAAAATTTGGCGGTTCGTCAGTTTCAGATGCCGAAGGCATCAAGCGTGTGGCGCGTCGAATTATTGACACCAAGTCTCAGGGCCACGACGTTGTTGTAGTTGTCTCAGCCATGGGCGACACCACCGATGACCTGCTGGACCTGGCAGGCCAGCTCACCGACGATGCACCTGCACGCGAAATGGACATGCTGCTCTCCGCGGGCGAACGCATCTCCATGTCCCTGCTGGCCATGGCCATTGACCGGTTCGGCGAACAGGCTGCTTCCTTCACCGGATCGCAGGCCGGCCTGATCACCGACTCCACGCACGGCAAAGCGCGCATCATGGAGGTTTCCCCCCAGCGTGTACGTCGCGCCATCGACCGCGGCTTCATCGCGATCGTTGCCGGCTTCCAGGGCATGAGCAAGGAATCCAACAACATCACCACCATGGGCCGTGGTGGCTCGGACACTACCGCGGTGGCATTGGCCGCCGCACTGGGCGCCGATGTCTGCGAAATCTACACCGACGTGGACGGCGTCTACACCGCTGACCCGCGCGTTGTTGCTTCGGCCAAGAAGATCGAGAAGATCACCAGCGAAGAAATGCTGGAAATGGCCGCCAGCGGATCCAAGATCCTGCACTTGCGCTGCGTGGAATACGCGCGCCGCTTCGGCGTGCCACTGCATGTGCGCTCTTCATTCAGCACTCACGAGGGCACCTGGGTGCTCCCGAACCCCGACGACAAAATCAAAATTCAAGAGGGAGAACCCTTGGAACAGCCAATCATCTCAGGTGTCGCCCACGACCACTCCGAAGCCAAAGTCACCGTCATCGGCGTGCCGGATATCCCTGGCAAGGCAGCCCAGATCTTCGGCGTGATCGCCGCAGCCCAGGCCAATATCGACATGATCGTCCAGAACATCTCGACCCGTGGCTCGGGCAAGACCGACATCTCCTTCACCCTGCCCATGACCGAAACCAAGAACGTGCTCGGCGCGCTGACCACCGCCCAGGGCGAGATCGGCTTCGAGGATATCGAGCACAATGACGAGGTCGGCAAGCTGTCGCTGATCGGTGCGGGCATGCGCTCGAACCCAGGCGTTTCCTTCACCTTCTTCGAAGCCCTGCACAACGCCGGGGTGAACGTGGATATGATCTCCACCTCTGAGATCCGCATCTCCGTGGTCACCGATGCGGACAAGCTCAACGACGCGGTTCGCGCCATCCACACCGCGTTCGATTTGGACACCGATGTGGAAGCCACCGTCTATGGCGGCACCGGCCGCTAGGCGCACAGCCCCACTAAAGATCATGCCTGCGACGCTGAGGGTTCAAACCGTCGTTGCAGTGGTGGCGGGCTAGCAATCGCATGTCAGATCTTGCATACGCCCGGCTGGAGTCATCTAGTCGGGCGTTTTGCGTAAGCTCCCACTGAACAATGCAGTATCCTGCTCCACCTACTCCGAGCTGTGCGTGCTCAAATCAGGACTCTCCAGAAAATAACAATGCAACAAACCCACTGGTGTCTTCAATAGGTACACAATGCCAAGGACTAAGCGCCTTGCTGGACCACAACATCCATTTTCGTCGCAACACTAATCGACATTTGCAATACCAGCTCAACATCTGGTCCCCAGGACAGAGTGTCAAGGGCCATCTCATTCTGCCCATAGGCGGCCACGAAAATTACCCGCTGATGGCCACGAAAAGTGCCCACCCACGGCCATGAATTCTGCCCACTGATCAGTTCACAAAATTCTTACCGTACCGGGCTGGCATAGTGCTATCTCAAATCATTCACCCCAGCTCCAGCCATCGCTTGGCTCATCCGCACCGAATCTCCACTGGTCTGGCAAACATGCGCATGATGCAGCAACCTGTCCACTGCGGCCGTGGCCAGCGTCTTGGGCATCAACGTATCGAACGCTGACGGATGAAGATTCGATGACAACGCAATCGAACGCTTCTCATACGCGGCATCGACGACCCGGTAAAGACCTTCCGCCGCATCATCAGCAACCGGCAGCAACCCGATATCGTCCAGGACAACGATATCTGCAGCCAGAATCTTCGTAATTGCCTTGCTGACCGTGTCATCCAACCGGTGCGAGCGCACCAAAGTGCCCAACTGCTCCAAATTCAGCCATGACACCTTGCAACCTTCCTCCACGGCCTGCTGGCCCAACGCTTCAAGGAAGAACGACTTGCCCGTGCCCGACGGGCCGCAAAGCACCAGGTTCTCCTTGTGATGCACCCACTCCAGCGTGCGCAACGCTTGCTGGGTCGGCAACGGAATCGTTGAGAGGCCTGGATCCCAATTATCAAAGGTCTTCCCCGTGGGGAAGCCGGCGTTCTTGCGCCGCGCAGCTGTCATCGACCGGTTCCTTCCCTTAGCTTCCTCCGCCAGCAGCTCCAGCAAGACCGCTTCAGGTTCCCACCGCTGCGCTTTGGCCGTCGCCAGTAATTCCGGGGCCAGCGCCCGGGCGTGAGGCATCTTCACCTGCCGCAACAGCCGCTCCAGCTCAGGGTTCAGCGCTGGCGCCAGATTCTGTGGATTCAATGGCATCAGGCGTGGTTTCCTTCCTGGCCGGTGGTGCCAAAACCGGACCAGCTATTGGTGCCCTGGGTCAACGACCGCTGCTCGGGCGCCTGGTACTGACCGGTAGGTGGCATCCCAGATTCCAAAATGGAGCGCAGGTCCCCGTGGGCGAAGCGGCTGTTGACCGCCGCGAGCCCCAGGGCGTGATCCACCACGGCATTGCCTTGCAGTTTGGCAAGTTGCACGGCCTGCGCCATCTTCACCTGGATTTGCTCCACGCCGTTGCCGGCCGGCTTCCTGCAGCCAGCTGGCTGCACCGTCCCCGATGGCCAGGAACTGCGCCTCAGTGGGTGTCTTGGCGCGGGGCTTCTTGAATCCCGGGACATATTCTTCCCGGTGCGGGTAATGAGATCCGTTCACCACGACCCCGGCATCACGTTTCGGATGTCTCGCCACTTCCACCGGACCATCGGGGCCAACGTGCACGATCACCACTTTCGTGTCGTGGCCGGCCCCTTCGTTGCGGACCCAGACTTCCTGGCCCATCAACGGGTACGGCACGGAGTACTGGGCGTTTTCAAACGTGACCATCGGACTCTTGGCCGGAACCTTCCTGCTGGAGCCGAACACGACGGTAAACGCCTTGGCGGGGATCGGATGCAAGCGTTCTTGCTCTTCGGCAAGCATCGCGGCCGGACGGCGTCTGGTCGCCCGGTGCTCCTTGGCATTGACCACCGCCATGAACTCGTCGCAGGCGGCTTCGAGTTCAGTGAAATCCCGGTAGGCCGGACGCAGGTTCGTTGCAGTGGGAAGTAGGTCGGCTTTGGCGATCTTCACGGCGTTCTCCACTCCGCCCTTGCTTGCCGGGTCCGCTGGCTGGCAGGTATGGATTTGGGTCCCGTAATAGCGGGAGAATGTGACGATCTGACGATTGCGTACCGGTACCCCGGCAACATGCATCGTGGTCACCGTTTTCTCGTTATCAGTCAGGACATAGTCGGGGACTCCTCCGATTAGGCGGAAGCAACGGTCCAAAGCTGCTTGCACGCTGGGCATTTTCCGGTCGCGTAAAGGGATCACTACCCGGTAGCGGCACCAGGCGAGCCAAGCGATGAACAGGACGGTTTTCACTCCATCGATGACTGGCCCGTCACCGTAATCAAACTGGAGCCATTTGCCGGGTTCGGTTTCCCACGGGCGGTGCACGCGTTGGTGCCCGGCCCGCCAGGCTTTCTTCGCATTGGAAACCTCGCGTCGGGTGGAGCGTTCTGAACCGGTGTATCCCATGCCCAGTAGGCGCTGATGCAAGACATCGGCGCGGATCTTGCCGCGGGTTTCTTCCACGATGCGTTCGATAGTGCCAAGGTGGTCGTCGGTGATTTTGGGCCGGGCGGTGTATTCAGGCACGGGTTGGCCTGCGGCTCGTTGCTCGACCAGACGTTTGACGGTGTGGTGGGAACAGTTTGCTAGTTCGCTGGCGGCGCGAAACGATTTTGTTTCGTCGTAAGCTTCGAGGATTTCCATGATTTCTCCGGCAGACTTCATACGGGACCTCTTCCGTGATTCGAGGGGTGATGTTGACTTGGTAATCGTCATCATCCTCGACGGGAGGGGTCCCTTTGCCATACATGACAGTGGTATGGCGTCGGTTGGGTTAGAGAGATCAGTGGGCTGGGGTGCTGGCCACGGACGGGCGTTTTTGGTGGCCGTTGGTGGGCAGTTTTAGTGACCGTCAGCGGGCAATTAGTTGGCCGTCTATGGGCAGTTTTTCATGGCCGCTTACAAAGGTTTATGGAATAGCTTCACCTGTGTCGTGCCACGGTTTAGTGACCCTCCAGCAAGGTCTTGACTACTGGCTCAAGATCTGCAGGAACATGAGCATCAAACGTTATTTCCGCCCCGTTGATCAACACCCGCGAAGCCCGCAAGCC